>Ga0075420_100001965_pt1 | contig 17667 bp, 12 predicted proteins | sample SoiMetdeltSBSDD4_FD_75296 | JGI IMG/M metagenome (GOLD analysis project Ga0075420, IMG submission 75296) | Bulk soil microbial communities from a Populus tree surrounding site in Tennessee, USA - Soil MetaG P. deltoides SBSDD4 | ecosystem: Environmental > Terrestrial > Soil > Tree plantation... | reverse complement strand
GCTCGAGAGCCGGGCCGAACACCTCCTCGCACGCCTCGAGGACGTCTGGGGCGAGGTGCTCGCGCCAGCGGCCGATCGACGCCTCCGCCGTGGCGGACGTGCGGTAGACGTCCGACGCCGGGTCGCGCTCGGCGACACTGTCCACCAGCCGGGCGAGCACGCCGGGGCCCGTTTCCAGCTCGAGGTAGTCCAGCAACCCGGAGATGGTCTCGCGCGGTTGCCGGATCAGGTCTTCGTAGCGCACGAGATGCGCACGCCCGGCGCGGCGGTGCCAGCTGCCCAGCAGGTCTGCCACGAACCGGCGGAAGCGGCGCGCATGGTCGGCGTCGCTGGCGGCGTCGGCGCGCCCGAAGCGCGGCGGTCCGGCCCACCGGCGGTTCGCGGCGATGATCGAGGCCATCATGTCGCGGAAGTCGCGCACCAGGAAGACCTCCCGCGAGTCGGGATAGAGGTCCCACAACATGGTGGGAGCGTGGCCGGGGAGCTGCTTTTCGGCGAGGTAGGCCGCGGCGGGCTGCTCCAGGGTCGCCGCGAGGCGGTCGCACACCGAGTCGATCCGGTGCTGGGCAAGCACCGCGACCTCGCCTACCGCCCCACCCAGCTCGCGCTCGATGGCCTCGTCGTGGTGGACCCACGGTACGGGCGAGCGGTTGCCGATCCACCAGCCGCGGGCGGACACGCCGTACGGCCTCATCTGCCGCCTGTAGCCGGAGGGCTCCGTCAGTTCGCGCAGGACGTCGACCCAGTAGTGCGTGATACGCGACTCGAACTGGAACGGGCGATAGGTGAGTACGGCGGGATGGCGCCCGAGCAGCCGCAGGAACATGTTCGAGCCCGTGCGGCTGAACCCGGTCACCATCAAAGGGCGGAACCGCGGAGCGAAGCCCGTGCGCAGCGGGGCCCGCCGGCCGCTGATGCGCGCGAGCGGTGCGCGCCGTGTCTCACCGGCTCCGCGCAGCGTTGCATCGAGCCGCACCTCGAACTCGTGCGGCAGCGCAAGGGCGCTTGCCGCAAGGAAGAAGCCGGGGCGGTCGGCGCCGGGCGCGTCCGGGAACATCTTCGTGACCTCCGGGCGCTCGCCATCGACGGGCCCTTCCCACAGCGGCGTTCCGTCGAGCGCCACCGTGACGTCCGCGGCCGCCAACTCGGCGCCGACCACCCAGCCGAGCACCTCGAACGTGTAGGTGCCGTCGCATGCGGTTCCCGCCGCGTCGCTCTGCGGACGCCCCAGAGAGCGGGCACGGATGATCGTGCCGTCCGGCTCGGGCAGCTCGACGTGCGTGATCTCAACCAGTGGGATGGGCCGCTCCACGAGCCCAAGCTATCGGTCCAGCCCTGCCTGGGCAGCGCCGCGATCAGCGCCAGCCCGGCCCGGCCGTGCCGCTCGCCGTAGACCGGGCGGATGTGGCCGGCGCGGGTCCGCGCGCAGGTGCGGAGCCGAGCTTGCCTACCCCGCGCGCGGGTTCTCCGCCCATTCGATCGCGTAGTCGGCGACCTCCTCCCAGCCGGGAGCGCCGGGGAAGTGCGGGCGATCGGGGAAGGCCTTGTCCGCCACGATCGCGCGCGGCGACTTGCTGCGGTACTTCTCGGCGTTGTGCCGGCTCGCCTTGGCCGGGACGACGTGGTCCTGCTCGAAGGCGATGAACAGCAGCGGTGCACGATCGTTGTTCGTGAGATCGACCTTGATCGGGGAGTCGCGGACGTAGTTGCCCAGCGCGAACTGGAACAGGACCCGGTTGGCCGCGGGCACGTGATAGCGCTCGTAGATCTTGTCCGACTCCTCTCGCGAGACCGTGTTGCCGAACGCGTAGTGGAACTGCTTCGCGCTCAGGCCGGTGGCCTTGCCGCGGTTGAACGGGTTCCCGAGCACGGGCATCGCCGAGCGGATCGTCGACAGCGGCAGGTCGTACACGCCCTTGACCGTCCCGGCAGCGATCCCGACGCCGGCCGTGCCGAGGCCGCGGTCGATCAGCAGCTGCATCATCGTGCCGCCCAGCGAGTGGCCCATGATGATCGGCGGGCTCGGCAGGGTGCGGATCACGTTCTCGTAGTGGTCGACGACGCGCTTGATGTCGAGCTTGGTGAGGGGAGTCGGGTCGCGGCGCAGCTCCTCCACTTCCACTTCCAGGCCCGGCCAGGCGGGTGTGTGCACGTCGTATCCGCGGCTGCGGTAGCGGTCGGCCCAGTGCTCCCAGCTGCGGGGAGTCATCCAGAGCCCGTGGACGAGGACGATCGGCGGTCGCGCCGACGGGTCGGGCGAAGTAACGGTCATGGTGTCTCCCGGAGTCGTGTGCCGGCGTGAAGCCGCACACATGATGCATGACCCGGGAGGGCGGGGTCAGGCGGCCGCCCGCCCGCAGGGCTCGGCTAGCGGATGTTGTCGTAGAGCTGGAACAGCGGCAGGTACATCGAGATCACGATGAACCCGACGATGCCGCCCACGACAAGAATCATCACCGGCTCGAGGATCGACGTCAGCGCCTTGATCACGGCCGCGACCTCGTCCTCGTAGAAGTCCGCCACCTTGCCCAGCATGCCGTCCAGGTTTCCGGTCTCCTCGCCGACGCCGACCATGTGGGCGACCATCGACGGGAACAGCGGGCTCTGGCGCAGCGGCTCGGCGATGGTCCCGCCTCGCTGCACCGACAGCTTCACGTCGTCCATCGCCTTCTCGAGGTGGGAGTTGCCGGCCGTCTTGGCGGTGATGTCGATCGCCTGGAGCAGCGGCACGCCACTGTGCACGAGGCCGGCGAACGTCCGCGACCAGCGCGCGAGCGAGATCTTGAGGATCACGTCCCCGAGTTTCGCCGGAAGCCTCATCTTGATCGCATCCCACTGCCAGAGGCCCCACGAAGTCTTCTTCCACTTCCTGAAGGCGATCACGAGACCGACCGTGCCGAAGATGAACAGGTACCACTGGCCGCGGATCGCCTTCGAAGCGCCGACGCTCAGCTGGGTGATGAAGGGCAGCTTGCCGTCGAAGTCGGCGAACACGTCCTCGAACACGGGGATCAGGAACGTGACGAGCGCGAGCAGCGTGACGAGCGCGAAGATGCCGATCATCATCGGATAGGCCATCGCCGCCTTGACCTGGCGACGCAGGGAGTCCGCCTTCTCCATCTGGTCGGCGATGCGGTCGAGCGCCTCCTCGAGCATTCCCGCCGTCTCTCCGGTGCGCGTCATCGCGATGTACAGCTCGTTGAAGGTGTCGGGGTGCTTCTCGAGCGCGTCGGACATCGAGATACCGGCCTCGATGTCCTGGCGCACATCGGCCAGGATCTGCTTCAGCTTGTCGTTCTCGGTCTGCTCCTCGAGCACGTGGAAGGCGCGCAGGATCGACACGCCGGCGGCCACCATCGTCGCGAGCTGGCGAGTCATCACGGTCAGCTCGTGCGGCTTGATCCGCCTGAAGCGTTCGAACAGGTCCGCGTTGGTGAGGGTGGTCTTCTCCTCGTTGATGTCGAGGACGATCAGCCCGCGGCTGCGCAGCTGGTCGGTGACGGCCTGCTTGGAGTCCGCCTCCAGCTCTCCCTTGGCGGGAACGCCCGCGAGGTCGACTGCCTTGAAGGTGAACGTGGAGGACATGCGCTCTACGCCGCCTTCACGCCGAGGCCCATCAGCCTGCGGAGCTCCTCGGGAGTGCTGGAACGCGATTCCGCCAGCTCACGCGAGATCTTTCCGCCGCGCACGAGCTGCGCCAGCGACATGTCCATCGGCACCATGCCCTGCGAGCCGCCGGTCTGCAGCACGGAGTGGATCTGGTGCGTCTTGCCCTCGCGAATCAGGTTGCGCACCGCCGGGGTCAGGACGAGCACCTCGCACGCGGCCACGCGCGACGACCCGTCGGCCGTCGGCAGCAGCTGCTGCGTGACGATCCCCTGGAGTGCGACCGACAGCTGCACGCGCACCTGCTGCTGCTGGTGCGGCGGGAAGACGTCGATGATGCGGTCGATCGTCTGCGCGGTGTCCTGCGTGTGCAGGGTCGCGAACACGAGGTGGCCGGTCTCGGCAGCGGTCAGCGCCGTCGAGATCGTCTCGAGGTCGCGCATCTCGCCGACGAGGATCACGTCGGGGTCCTGACGCAGGGCGGCCCGCAGGCCGAGCGCGAAGCTCTGCGCGTCGTTGCCGATCTCGCGCTGGTTGACCACGCAGTTCTTGTGGCGGTGCAGGAACTCGATCGGGTCCTCGATCGTCAGGATGTGCTCCCGCCGCTGCTGGTTGATCTCGTCGATCATCGCCGCCAGCGACGTGGACTTGCCCGACCCGGTGGGGCCGGTCACGAGCACGAAGCCACGTGGCTTCTTGATGATGTCGTGGATCACCGGCGGCAGGCCGAGCTGGTCGATCGACTTGATCTCCGACGGGATCAGGCGGAACGCCCCGCCGACCGCGGCGCGCTGCATGTATGCGTTGACCCTGAAGCGCCCGAAGTTCGGCACGGAATAGGAGAAGTCGACCTGCCAGTCCTCCTCCATGCGCTTGCGCTGGTCGTTCGACAGGATGCCGTACATGATGTCGCGGGTGTCCTGCGCGCCCAGGACCGGGAAGTTGTCGAGCGCGCGCAGCTCGCCGCGCACACGCACCATCGGAGGCGTCCCCACCGTGAGGTGGAGGTCCGACGCGTTGAGCTCGACGACTTCCTTGAGGACCTCTGTGAAATCGATTTCCATGCCTTCTCCCTAATCGGCAGCCATTGCCGAACCCGTTACCCTCGACACTTCCTGGATCGTCGTGATCCCCATGCGGAACTTGTCCACACCATCCTCTTGGAGTGTGCGCATGCCCTGCTCGATCGCCTTGTCGCGGATCTGGTCCGCCGACGCGCGCGCGATCACCATCTCGCGGATCTCCTTCGACACGGTCATCGCTTCGTAGAGCCCGACGCGGCCCTTGTAGCCCGAGAAGCCGCAGCGCTTGCAGCCCTTGGCCTGGTAGGAGTCGACGTCGTGATCGATGCCGAAGCCGCGCAGGGCGTCCGCGCGGATCGTCACCGGCTCCTTGCACTGCGAGCACAGCAGGCGGGCCAGGCGCTGCGAGACGACGCAGTCGAGCGCGGAAGCGGTCAGGAAGGGCTCGATCCCCATCTCGGTGAGTCGCGAGACAGCGGTCGGAGCGTCGTTCGTGTGCAGGGTCGAGAGGACGAGGTGGCCCGTGAGGGCAGACTCGATCGCGATCTGCGCGGTCTCCTTGTCGCGGATCTCTCCGACCATGATCACGTCCGGGTCCGAGCGGACCATCGAGCGCAGTCCCGCCGAGAACGTCAGCCCCGCCTTGAGGTTGACCTGGACCTGCGTGAGGCCCGGGATCTGGTACTCGACCGGGTCCTCGATCGTGATGATGTTGCGTTCGGGCGAGTTGATCTGGTTGAGCGCGGCATACAGGCTGGTCGTCTTGCCCGAGCCGGTCGGGCCGGTCACGAACGTCGCGCCGTAGGAGCGGCTGAACGACGAGCGGAACCGCTCCAGCGTGTCCTCCTGCATGCCGAGACGGTCCAGCCCGATCAGCGCCTGCTCCTTGTCCAGGATGCGCAGCACGACCTTTTCGCCCTTCACCGACGGCAGGGACGCCATGCGGATGTCGACGGGGTGACCGCCGACGTTCAGCCCCACGCGGCCGTCCTGCGGCAGCCGCTTCTCGGCGATGTCGAGGGAGGCCATGATCTTGAGGCGCGAGGTGACGCCGGCGACCATGCGGCGCGGCACGGTGGTGGCGTCGTGGAGCATCCCGTCCACGCGGTAGCGGACGCGCATGTCCTTGCCCTCGGGCTCGAAGTGGATGTCCGACGCGCCCTCCTCGATGCCCTTCGCGATCACGCCGTTGACGAGCTTGATCACGGGCGCGTCGCCGGCCGACTCGCGGATCTCGGTGATCTCGCCGGCGCTTTCCTCCTCGTCCTCCTCGATGGCCTCGGCGATCGAGGAGTCCAGCTTCGTCGCGTTCGAGACGGCGGCCTCGATGTCCTCGGAAGATGCGACCGCGGGCCGCACGTCGAGGCCGGTCATGATCGAGATGTCGTCGACCGCGCGCACGTTCGTCGGGTCGGACATGGCGACCAGCAGCGTCTCGTCGCCGACGAACGCGACCGGGATCGCGCCGTAGCGGCGGGCCGCCTGGCTCGGGATCAGGTTCATCGCCCCGAGGTCGATCTCGAAGGCGTTCAGGTCGAGGTGGTCGAGCCCGAAGCGCTCGGAGGTGGCGCGCGCGAGCTGGTCGCTGCTGATGACCTGGTTCTGGAGCAGCACCTGCTCGGGCGTGAGGCCGCTGGACCGGGCCTCGGTGACGGCCGCATCGACCTGCTCCTGGGCCGCGTAGCCGAGCTCCACGATGTGATCCGTGATGAAGCGCCCCGAGCCGCCGCGCCGGCGGGGCGGTGTCAGGCCCGGCCGGTCGCCGTTCGAGCGGCCTCCTCCACCCGTCTCCGTGGGCGCAGACTCCTCGACCGGCGGCGTGGAGCCCTCCACCGGAGGCCCTGCGGAGCCCTCGATCGACGGCCCCTCTGCGGGACCGCTCGGCGCGGGGGCCTCGGGCACGGCGGAGCCCGGCTCGCCGCCAAGCGCGCCGTTGACAACCGGTGGCGTCCCCTGCCTCTCGGTATCAGGGCCGTCGGGAACCGGCCTCAGTATGGGATGGGTGTCAGTCCTCTCCGTTTGTTGCGCCACTTCTCATAGCCCCGAGCGGCGCATGCATCCCAGTCCAAAGACGGAAGCTCACCGCTCCTTGGTGGACCAGGACGTCGATTCCGTCAGCGCAGCGCAGGCCACGTGCACGAGCGGCACGCACCAGCGGGGTGCGGTCCTGACGGTAGACGAGATCCACCACGATTAACCGATCGCTCAATTCATCGGCCGATAGCGGTAGCTCCTTGATGGGGTCGGGAACCCCCCTGTCCGGAGGCTGTGAGCCGGGGCTTACCATGCCCACGGAGGTGGCGTTCACGAGCAGATCCGCCCGTTCGAGGCCGGGATCCGCCGTTGCAACGATTTCGGCACCGGAGGCGGTGCCCGCGAGGCCGGCCACCAGCTCCGCGGCCCGTTCGGGGTGGCGGTTCCACACCTCCACGGCCGCGGCACCCGCCTCGAGCAGGGCGTAGACCACCGCCCGCGCGGCGCCGCCCGCGCCCAGCACCAGGGCGCGCATGCCTCCCGGAGCGTCCGGTGCGCGCTCGCGCAGGGCGGTCAGGAAGCCTTCGACGTCGGTGTTCTCGGCGTGGATCGAGCCCTGGTCGAAGACCAGCGTGTTGGCCGCGCCGACGACCCGCGCGACCTCGCTCGCGCTGTCCGCGACCTCGAGCGCGCGGAGCTTGTGCGGGATCGTGACGTTGGCGCCCGCGTACCCACCGCCGGCCAGCTCGCGCACTGTTTCCTCGAAGCGTTCGGGCGGCACGTCGATCGCCTCGTAGCGCCAGCCTTCCAGCCCCAGCTCCCGGAAGGCGGCGTTGTGCATGGCCGGCGAGCGGCTGTGACCGACGGGGTGACCGAGGACCGCGACTAGCAAGACGTGGGAGAGTTCCCGCCGGCCGCCTCACGCGCCTCGTTGTAGCGCTGGCGGTCGCGCTCGAACTCCGCCGCGGTGGAGGAGAAGGCGTGCTCCCCGCACGTGCCCGGCTTGACGACGTAGTACAGGTAGCCGACCCGCGCCGGGTTCGCCGCGGCCTGGAGCGAGGCGAGGCCGGGGTTGCCGATCGGCCCCGGCGGGAGGCCGGCGTTGCTGCGCGTGTTGTAGGGCGAGTCGATCGCCAGCTGGCTCTGTGTCAGCGGCTGCTGCCAGTTCCCTGTCGCGTAGCGGATCGTCGCGTCGATGCCCAGGGGGATCCCCTCCCGCAGCCGGTTGTAGATCACCGCCGCCACGAGCTTGCGCTCCCGCGGCTGCTGCGCCTCGCGCTCGACCATCGACGCGATCGTGACCACGTCGAACGCGGTCAGGTTCTTGCGGCGCGCATAGGAGAGGTCGACCTGCGCCAGGTTGTCGCGGAACGCTGCCAGCTGGCGGCGTACCAGCGCGGGCGCGGCCGCCCCGGCCCGCAGCTCGTAGGTGGCCGGGAACAGGAAGCCCTCGAGGCTCTCCGGGTCGTTCTGGAGGCCGAAGTCGCGCGCGTCGACCAGCGACGTGTCGGCGCTGGCCCGGATGTAGTCGCCCCGCACGCCCGCGCGCGCGGCCACCGGCGCGATCTCGCGCCGGCTGAGGCCCTCGGGGATGACCAGTTGCACGATGTCGCGGGACGGGCCGGCCACCAGGCGCTCGATCGCGTCGCCGTACGGCATGTCCCGGCGCAGCTCGTACACGCCCGGCTTGAGGTCTCCGCGATCGCCTCCGATGGTGGCGCGCACCTCGAACAGCGTCGCGCTCGCGACGACGTCGCGGTCGGCGAGGATGTCGGCGATCTCCCCCACGCCCGCCTCCTTCGGGATCGACACGCGCACCGGCTCCCCGCCGTCGCCCTTGAAGGGCTGGAACAGGGCGAGCAGAAACGCCACGGCGCCGACCGCGAGCACGCCCAGCACGATGCGCCGCATCACCCGGTCGCCTCCAGGTATCCCTGCAGCAGGTGCGCCGCCGCGCGCGAGTCCTCGGACGAGCGGCCCGGCGTGGACCGGGCGAGCTTGGTCGTGAAGCGCTCGTCCCACGTCTGCACCGGGACGTCCAACCGTTCCGCGAGACGTGCGACGAAGTCCCGCACCTCGCGCGCCTGCGGCCCTTCCTCACCGGAGAGGCTGACCGGCATGCCCACCAGGACCGTGTCCACCCCGTGCTCGGCAGCGATGCGCGCGATCTGGTCCATGCCGTCCGGGGAGCCGGGCTGCTCGATCGCGGGCAGCGGAGTCGCGAGGGTCCCGGTGGGATCGCTGATCGCGCAGCCGCAGCGGGCGCTGCCGTAGTCGAGCGCCAAGACGCGGGTCAACCGGGCTCGCCGAGCTTGGCCTCGATCGCCCGCCGGGCGGTCTCCAGCGCCTCGCCGAGCTTCTCCGCATCGCGGCCGCCTGCCTGCGCCATGGTGTCGCGGCCACCACCGCCGCCGCCCATCACCTGCGCCGCCTCCTTCACGACCGCGGCTGCGGACAGGCCGCGCTCCACCGCCGAAGGCGTGAAGCTCGCGACCAGCACAGGGCGCCCGTTGCCCGCCGCGCCGATCACGATCGCGGCGTCGTCGAGCCGCGACTTGAGCCGGTCGGCCAGCTCCAGCAGCTCGTCCGCGCCCTCCACGTCGCAGGCTGCCGTGACCACGCTCACGCCGCCGATGTCAGCCGCGTCGCCGGCCAGCTCTCCGGCCAGCTCCTGCACGCGGCCCCCGGCGCCCGACTTCAGCTGCTGCTCGAGCGCGGCCGCGCGCTCCAGTTGGGACTCGATTGTGCGAGGCGCGTCCTCCGGCCGCGTCTTCAGCCGCGTGGCGATCGCGTTCAGCGCATCGTCGTGCGCGCGCAGCAGCCGCACTGCCTCGGGCCCGGTGACCGCCTCGATGCGGCGCACGTTGGCGGCGCTCGACCCTTCGTGCAGGATCTTGAACACGCCGATCTCCGAGGTCTTCGAGACGTGCGTGCCTCCGCACAGCTCCCGCGAGACGTCCTCCACCTCGATCACGCGCACCTCGTCGCCGTACTTCTCCCCGAACAGCGCCATCGCGCCCATCTCCTCGGCGCGCGTGCGCGTCGTGTGGATCGCGCGGACCGGATGGCTCTCGAGGATCCACTCGTTCACCTGGTCCTCGATCGCGCGCAGCTCCTCCGGCGCCAGCGGCTTGCCGTGGGTGAAGTCGAAGCGCAGCTTGTCGGGCCGCACCGCCGAGCCCGCCTGGCGCACGTGCGTGCCGAGCCGCTGCCGCAGGGCCGCGTGCAGCAGGTGGGTCGCCGTGTGGTTGCACTCGGTCGCGTGCCGTGCCTTGCGGTCGACGACAAGCCGCACGCGCTCGCCCGCGCGCAGTTCCCCGCGGTCGACGGCGAGCGCCACCGCCTGGTCGTCGCCCAGCCTGTACACGTCCTCGACGCGCGCGGCGCCGGACTCGCTCTCCACGACGCCCGAGTCGGCGACCTGCCCGCCGCCCTCTGCGTAGAAGGGGCTCTCGGGGAACTTCGCCAGCAGCGTGCCGTTGCGCCGCTGGACCGCGCCGACGCTGCTGGCGACGTTCGTCGTCTCGTAGCCGACAAAGCGAGTGGTGAAGCCGGCGCCGCGCACGAACTCCCGCACCTGGTCGTGCTCGTTCTCCGCACCGGTCGCGCGGGCCGCGCCCATCCGCGCGCGCTCGCGCTGCTCCTCCATCAGCTCGTGGAAGCCCGCATCGTCGACCGCCAGGCCGTCCGCCTGGAGCAGCTCGCGGGTGAGGTCGTACGGGAACCCGTACGTGTCGTGGAGGCGGAACGCGTCCTCCGCGTCGATCCACGACGTGCCCTGCTCCTTTGCGCGGGCCACGATGTCGGCCAGCAGCTTCGTGCCCTGTTCGAGCGTGCGGCCGAAGCTCTCCTCCTCGGAGGAGAGCCACTGGTGGATCGCGGCGCGCTCGGCTTCGAGCTCCGGGTAGACGGGGCCCATGATCTCCATCACCCGGTCCGCGAAGCGGCCCAGGAAGGGCGGTTCGAGGCCGATCGAGCGGCCCTGCTGGATCGCGCGGCGCATGATGCGGCGCAGGATGTAGCCGCGGTCCTCGTTGGAGGGCGCGACGCCGTCGGCGATCAGGAACGTCATCGCGCGGCTGTGGTCGGCGAGCACCCGCAGCGCCTTCGTGGTCGCCGGGTCCTCCCCGTAGCGCCGGCCGGAGAGCTGCTCCCCCAGCTCCACCAGCGGTCTGAACTGGTCGGTCTCGTACACGGACGGGACGCCCTGGAGGATCGCCGCCATGCGGTCGAGGCCCAGGCCGGTGTCGATGTTGCGGGTCGGCAGCGGCTCCAGCCGGCCGTCGTCGAAGAGCGTGTACTGCATGAAGACGAGGTTCCAGAACTCGAGGTAGCGCTCGGTGTCGTCGCCGGGACGGCCCTCGGGGCCGAAGTCCGGGCCGCGGTCGACGTACAGCTCCGAGCACGGCCCGCACGGGCCGGTTGGCCCGGCCTGCCAGAAGTTCTCGGAACGGGGCAGCAGGACGATGCGCTCCTCCGGCACTCCGATGGCCTTCCAGAGCTCGATCGCCTCCTCGTCCGGGCCCAGGCCCAGCTCGCGGTCGCCCGCGAAGACGGTGATCCAGATGTCGGCGGGGTCCAGCTCGAAGACGTTCGTCGACAGCTCCCAGGCGGAGCCGATCGCCTCCTCCTTGAAGTAGTCGCCAAACGAGAAGTTGCCCAGCATCTCGAAGTTCGTGAGGTGGCGGGCGGTGTTGCCGACCTCGTCGATGTCGGTGGTGCGGAAGCACTTCTGGCAGGAGGTGAGGCGCGGGTGCGGCGGCATCTGCTCCCCGAGGAAGTACGGCTTGAAGGGCTGCATGCCCGCGGTCGTGAGGAGGACGGACGGGTCGAAGGACGCCGGGATCAGGGAGGCCGACGGCACGCGCCGGTGATCGCGTTCCTCGAAGAACGACAGAAATGTCTCGCGGATGTCTGCCGACGAGCGGGGCGGCATGTGGTCAATCTTATGAGCCCGTGCCGGTGGGGACCGCGGCCCTGGGCCGATGTGGGGACGAGCGGGGCAAGGACGCAGGGAGACCCAATGCCGGTGGGCATTGGGTCGACCGAGGACGCCGCATCCGCGAAGTCATCCAGCTCGGATCCAGGGCTGCGGGCTCTACCGGCACGGGCTCTAGGCGGCGATGACGGCGTGCCCGACGACCCGGTCGCCGTCCATCAGGCATGCGGTCTGACCAGGAGCGACGCCCGTGGTGGGCTCCTCGAGCAGGATCTCGGCCCCCACCACCCGGCAGGGCACGGGCTCGGAGCGGTAGCGGAGCTTGACCCTGTTCACGCGGGTGTCCGCCCGATGCAGAACGGTGCCCGTGAGCGGAACCGCGTGCGTAGCCAGCTGTGTGCGCGGCCCGACGACCACCTGGTTGGTGCCGGCGTCCTTCGACACCACATATAGAGGCTCTCCGGCGGCGACACCGAGACCCTTGCGCTGGCCGACGGTGTAGCGGTGGTGACCGGCGTGGGTTCCCAGCACGCGGCCGGCGGTGTCCACCACGTCGCCGGGTGCGTCTCCGATTTGTGCGTGGCGGGCGAGGAACCGCTCGCGGCTGGTCCCGGCGAGGAAGCAGAGGTCCTGGCTCTCGCGCTTGTCCGCGACGGCGAGCCGGGCCCCGCGCGCGATCTCCCGGACCTGCGGCTTGGTGAGATCGCCGAGCGGGAACCGGATCCGGCGCAGCGCTTCCGGCCGCAGGCCGGCAAGCATGTAGGTCTGGTCCTTGCGGGGGTCGGCCGCGCGCGTCAGGAGAGGGCCGTCGCCGTCGTCCGCGATGCGCGCGTAGTGGCCCGTGGCCAGAGCGCTCGCGCCGAGCCGGTCGGCCAGCGCCAGCATGGCGTCGAAGCGCACGAAGCCGTTGCAACGCACGCAGGGGTTCGGCGTGCGGCCGGCGGCGTGCTCGGAGAGGTAGTCGTCGACCACCGCCGTGCGGAAGCTGTCCTCGAGGTCGAGGGTCAGGTGGGGCAGGCCCAGGGAGTGCGCCACGCCGCGCGCCGTGAGCACGGCCTGCGGAGAGCAGCAGCTGCGCTCACCGTCGCCCTCCTGGTCCGCCCACAGCTTGAGCGTGACGGCGACGACGTCGTGGCCGTCCTGCGCGCAGAGGTAAGCCGCCACGGCGCTGTCGACACCGCCGCTGAGGCCGACGAGGATGCGATCCCGGTTGGGTAGGGCAAGGTGTGTGCCGCTCGCGGCGGCGTGGGCGAGCGCCCGGTGCAGGGCGTCGGCAGCCAGGTCTGCGGCGTGGAGCTTTCCCGGCGAGAGGCCGCCCAGCTCGGCGGCGATCGCGGCGCTGGAGACCCGCGCGGCTTCGAGCACGTTCTTCCCCTCCGTGAGCTCGGCGCAGGCACTGGCCGCCGCCAGTGTCGCGCCGCAGCCTTCCGCGTCGAAGGTCACGGTGATGAGGGCTGCGTCATCGACGGAAACCGCAATGCGCACGACGTCGCCGCATGCGGAACCGCCGGCGCTGCCGACAAACGCGCCGTCGGGCACGGGGCCGCGCCCGCGCGGCTGCGTCAGATGCTGCTCGAAGGGGTGCACCCCAGGGAGTCTAGATAGCCCCTCTCCAGCGAACTTTGTTGATTCGCTCCCACCTGTGGTGAGCAGATCAACAAAGTTGGAGGAGCGGCCCGGGCGACGGCTCCCGTACCCACCCGGTTTCGCGCTACGAAGGCCGCGCGGGGAGCTACTTACGCCGCGAGGCGTTCGAGACGAACTGGTTGATCGTCTGGAAGTCGCTGTAGCCCGCGAGGACCTCGGCCTGGCCCCGGCGGTTGACGACCACCAGCGCAGGCGTGGTGTTGACGTTCGCGGCGCTCGTGATGCGCGTGTAGCGGGAGAGGTTCTTGACCGTGTCCGTGAACTTTGCGACCTGGCCGCTGCGGCGCGACAGGCGGTCGACCGACTTCTTCACGCTGCGGTCGTCGACGCCGCTCCTGTTCCAGAACAGGACCACGACCGTCTTCTCGGCGTCGAGCGCCTTGGCGACCCGGGAGGGCAATCCCTGGCTGCCGCGCTCACCCGCGTCGGCCGACGGCGCGGCGGTCTTGTCCTGCGTCGCGTTCTTCTGCGCCGGCGCCTCAGGCGTCGAGGCCGACGGGTCGGTCGGCTGCGCGGTCTGCGACGGGGCGGGCGAATCCGGCACGGGTTCCTCGCCGCCGCGACGGGTGACGAAGAACAGTCCGATGACCGCGATCACGCCGACGATCGCCAGGAGTGCGGGCCGTGGCAGCTGGGTCGTCACGGCCTAAAGTCGCCCCAACTTGCCGCTGCCGCCCCTGAGTTGAACCTGCCGAGGCAGGTGGGCGTCCACAGGATCCGCGTGCCGGAGGCACACGCACCCGATTCGAACTCCCAACTCGATTGTGTTGGCTCAAACGTCGGACGACTGGCGTACAAGTTCGGGCTCCTCGCAAGTTAGCAGGGACCTCGGGAAGAATCGGCACGGCGGCCGGAAACCTTAGGAGCCCGCCGTGGGGCCGGGAGAATCCACCCGGATTCCCAGCTCCCGCAGCTGCTCCGCCTCCAGCGGCGCCGGGGCGCCGGTGAGCGGATCGGTCCCGGACGCGGTCTTCGGAAACGCGATCACGTCGCGGATCGAGTCGCGGCCGGCGAGCAACGCCGCCATGCGGTCGAGGCCGAACGCGATGCCGCCGTGCGGCGGGGCCCCGTGCTTGAGCGCCTCGATCAGGAAGCCAAAACGCTGGTCGGCCTGCTCGCGCGCGATGCCGAGCGTCTCCAGCACGCGGTACTGGACGTCGGCCCGGTTGATCCTGATGCTGCCGCCGCCGAGCTCCGTGCCGTTCAGGACCAGGTCGTATGCGCGCGCCCGCGCGCCGGCCGGGTCGGACTCGAGCGTCGCGAGCGACTCCTCCGTCGGCGAGGTGAACGGGTGATGCAGCGCATCCCAGCGCCCCTCGTCGTCGTTCCACTCCACGAGCGGGAAGTCGGTCACCCACAGCGGGCGCCACTCGCCCTGGGGGATCAGCCCGAACCGCGCGCCGAGCTCGAGCCGCAGCGCACCCAGCGTCTGTGCCGCGACGCCGGCGTCGTCCGCGACCAGCAGCAGCAGGTCGCCGGGCGAGGCCTCGAGCAGGCCGCCCATCGCGGCGCGCTCTGCATCGGAGAGGAACTTCGCGACCGGCGAGCGCCAGCCTCCGCCCTCCTCCAGGTACGCCCACACGAGCCCGCCGGCCCCCTGTCCCTGGGCGAACTCGATCAGCTTGTCGAGCTCGGCGCGCGAGAGCTCCTGCGCGCCCGCGTTGAGCCCCCGGACCGCGCCGCCACCGTCCAGCACACCGCGGAACACCTTGAACTCCGTGTCGCCGAGCACCGCGCCGAGGTCGCGGATCTCCATGCCGAACCGCGTGTCGGGCCGGTCCGTCCCGAACCGCGCGATCGCCTCGTCGTAGGGCATGCGCGGGTAGGGCGGCGCCAGGTCCACTCCTCCGGCCGCGAACGCCGCCGTGATCACGCCCTCGGTGACGCTCATCACGTCCTCCTCTTCCACGAACGCCAGCTCCATGTCGAGCTGTGTGAACTCGAGCTGGCGGTCCGCGCGCAGCGCCTCGTCGCGGAAGCACCGGGCGATCTGGTAGTAGCGCTCGAAGCCCGAGATCATCAGCAGCTGTTTGAACAGCTGCGGCGACTGCGGGAGCGCGTAGAAGCTGCCGCGCTGCAGGCGGCTGGGGACCACGAAGTCGCGCGCGCCCTCCGGGGTCGACCGCGTCAGGATCGGCGTCTCGAGGTCGAGGAAGCCGGCGGCGTCGAGGAATTCGCGGATCGCCTGGGTGACGTCGCTGCGCAGCTCGAGCGAACGCTGCATCGCCTCCCGGCGCAGGTCGATGTAGCGGTGACGCAGCCGCAGCGCCTCGTCCACCGGCACGTCCTCGTCGACGGGGAACGGCGGCGTCTCCGCGCTGCCGAGCACCTCGTAGTCCGCGGCGCGGACCTCCACCTCCCCGGTCGCCATCTCGCGGTTGACCGTTTCGTCCGAGCGCCGCACCACCTCACCGCGGACGGAGATCACCCACTCCGAGCGCAGCTCATGTGAGCGTGCGTGCGCGTCCGGTGCGGTCTCCGGGTTGAAGACGACCTGCAGCAGGCCCGTGCGGTCGCGCAGGTCGACGAACACCAGGCCACCGTGGTCGCGGCGCCGGTGGACCCACCCCGCCACGCGCACCTCCTCTCCCACCCGCTCGGCCAGCACCTGGCCGCACCACGCGTCGCGGTAGCGGTTCGCCCGCGGCGCGGGCGGTCGCACGTCCTCAGCGGCCACGGGAGAGCAGTTCCTTGCGCAGGCTGGAGAGGGGAATTTCGTCCTGCTCGCGCCGCGTCATGTCGCGCACGGCCGCCGCGGAGCGCTCCCACTCCTGCGGTCCCACGATCACGACCCATGGCACGGCCAGGCGCTCGGCAGCGCGCATCTGATTCTTGAGCGAACGGGAGCCCAGCCCCATCGTCGCGCCGATGCCCTCCTCGCGCAGCTCGGACATCGCCCGGAACACCCGCGGGCGCGCATCCGGCTCCGTCACGATGAACATGAACTGGGGGGTGTCCTGCTGCGCAGCCGCCTCCTCGGCCCCCTCCCCGCGCACGTCGGCCAGCACCTGCTCGATGCGCTCCAGGCCGGTGGCCCATCCCATGCCGGGAGTCGCCGGGCCGCCGAGCTGCTCGATCAGCCGGTCGTAGCGGCCGCCGCCGCCGATGCCGCTCTGTGCGCCCAGCGACTCCGAGCGGAACTCGAACACGGTGCGCGTGTAGTAGTCGAGCCCGCGCACCAGCCGCGGGTCGAGTTCGTAGTCGATCGCGGCGGCGTCGAGCAGGCTGCGCACCTCGTCGAAGTGCAGCGCGTCCGCGTCGGACAGCCGCTCGATCATCTTCGGAGCGTCCTCGGTGACCGCGACGATCTCGGGCGCGCTCCAGTCGAAGGCCCGCATCGGGTTGATCTCGATCCGGGCGCGCTGGTCTTCGTCGAACACGTCGTGGCCGAGGAGGAACTCGCGCAGCTCGCGCCCGTACTCGGCGCGGGTGGCCGGGTCGCCGATGCTCGTCAGGTGCAGGCGCACGGACGGCAGGCCGAGGCGCGCGTACAGGTGCGCGAGCAGGTCGATCAGCTCGGCATCGACCGCGGGGTCGTCCGAGCCGATGGTCTCGGCGCCGATCTGGCTGTGCTGCCGGTAGCGCCCGGACTGCGGCGCCTCGTAGCGGAACATCGGGCCCGTGTACCAGAGCTTCACGGGCTGCGGCTGCTTGTGCATGCCGTGCTCGAGGTAGGCGCGGCACACGGGCGCCGTGCCCTCCGGCCGCAGGGTGAGCGAGCGGCCGCCGCGGTCCTCGAACGTGTACATCTCCTTGCGCACGATGTCCGTGGCCTCGCCCACCGTCCGGACGAACAGGTCGGAATCCTCGAACACGGGCGTGTCGATCTGCCCGAATCCCGCGCCCTGGAGCAGCGCCCGCGCCTCGGCCAGGATCTCGCGCCGCAGCGCCGCGCGCCCGGGCAGCAAGTCGTATGTGCCCCGCGGGGCCTGGTACTTCGCCGCCATCTAGGTTCCTGATTCCCCGCCGTGGCGCCGGAACCTGCGCGGTGGCACCTGCGCGGGCACGGCCGGGCTCAAGATTTCCTCAAGAACCGCCCGCGGCGAGCTCCGCCAGGAACGGGTTGGTGCGCCGCTCGGCCCCCAGGGTGGTGATCTCCATGTGTCCCGGGTAGATCGTGGTCTCCTCGGGCAGCGACTCCACCAGGCTCCCGATCGAGGCAAGGAGCGTGTCCCAGTCTCCGCCCGGCAGGTCCGTGCGGCCCACGGAGCCGCGGAACAGGACGTCCCCGGAGAAGGCCGCGCGCTCTGCGGGGATCGAGAAGGTCATGTGCCCGGGGCTGTGGCCGGGCGTGAAGAGGACGTCGATGTCGAGCCCCGCAAAGGTCAGCTGCTCGCCGCCGCGCAGGGTGTGGTCGGCCTCGTAGCTCTCGTAGGGCCCGATGCCGGGGAACGGCACGAAGCGCATGATGTCGGCGAGCACGGGGCGCTCGATCTCGGGGACGTACACGGGGGCGCCCGTCGCGCGGGCGACCGGGGC
>Ga0075420_100001958_pt1 | contig 17681 bp, 16 predicted proteins | sample SoiMetdeltSBSDD4_FD_75296 | JGI IMG/M metagenome (GOLD analysis project Ga0075420, IMG submission 75296) | Bulk soil microbial communities from a Populus tree surrounding site in Tennessee, USA - Soil MetaG P. deltoides SBSDD4 | ecosystem: Environmental > Terrestrial > Soil > Tree plantation... | reverse complement strand
CGCCGGGCGGAGTCGCCGGGCGAGGCCTGGCTGCGCCGGATGGGGCGGGCCAAGCCGGTGACCGCCTTCCTCGACCAGGTGTGGCCCGCGGTGAGCCCCGAGCAGCTGGTGTTCGAGCTGCTGAGCGACCCGGCCGCGCTCGGCCGGGCGGCCGGCGGCATCCTCAGCGAGGCCGAGCAGGCGGCGCTGCTCTGGCCCCGGCCGCCGCGCACCGCCAGGACGGCCCGCTGGTCGGCCGCTGACGCGGTGCTGGTCGACGAGGCGGCCGGCCTGGTCGACCGGCTCCCCAGCTACGGGCACGTGGTGGTGGACGAGGCACAGGACCTCTCGCCGATGCAGTGCCGGGCCATCGCCCGGCGCAGCGAGCACTGCTCGCTCACGCTGCTCGGCGACCTCGCGCAGGGTACGGCGCCGTGGGCGGCGACCGACTGGGCGGCGACCGTGGCGCACCTCGGCAAGCCGGAGGCGACGGTGGTGCCGCTGAGCACCGGGTTCCGGGTGCCCGAGGCGGTGCTGGCGCTCGCCAACCGGCTGCTGCCGGCGCTGCGGGTCGACGTACCAGCGGCGGTCTCCCTGCGGCGGGACGGCGTGCTCGCCGTGCTCGCGGTGCCCGATGTCGCCGGCGCGGCAGTCCGCGAGGTCCGCTCGGCGCTTGCGGCCGAGGGGTCTGTCGCGGTGATCGCCGCTGACGCCGCGGTGCCCCGGCTGACCGCCGCGCTGCACGCCGCCGGTGTCCAGACTGCGACGCCCGACGAGGTCGAGGCCGGGGTGCGGGTCACCGTCGTCCCGGCGACGATGGCCAAGGGCCTCGAGTACGACTCCGTCGTGGTGGTCGAGCCGGCGGAGATCGTGTCCGCGGAGCCGCGCGGGCTGCACCGGCTCTACGTCGTGCTGACCCGCGCCGTGTCCCGGCTCTACGTGCTGCACTCCACGCCGCTGCCTACGCCTCTTGCCCTGAACCGCTAGGTCTCCTGGGCAGACGTTGGTGACCTGGTAGAGGTCGAGTGCCTATCCACCGAGGCGAACGCACGAAGAACGGTACCGCGCGGTACCGTTGTGTCCATGACAAAGGTTACGCTGCGAGAGTTTCGTGATAGCGCCGGCCGGGTGCTGGAGTTGGTTGAGCGCACCCACGAGCCAGTGGTTATTACGAAATATGAGCGCCCCGTTGCCGTGCTGATCGGCATCGACGAGTGGGAGGAGCTGGAGGCGTTCCGCGATCGTCAGGACTCCGCGGCGATCGCGCGTTCCCGCGCCGAGTGCCAGTTTGTGCCGCTGGCTGCCGCACTCGAGTCCCTCGGGGTGGATCCCCGGGAGATCGAGGCGCTACTGGCGGACGGGGCCGGTGAGGCGGCGTGAAGGTCCAGGTCGACCGGGATGTGTTGGTCTGGCTACATAAGCAGCCGCGCACGTGTTCCTGACTGTCCTGGGCGCGATCCTTAGCCTAGTGAGCGAGCCCGCTCCGCCGGGCTCCACCGAGATGCGTGACGGCTCAGGTCGTCGACTGCGCGTCGGCGACTACCGGGTGATCTACCGTGTCGACGGCGACGAGCTGACCGTACATACGGTCGGCCACCGTAAAGATGTCTACGACACCTGACTGGGTGGGGGTCACGCCGGCCCCACCGGGCGCACGGGGACGACCAGCGGGCCCTGACCACCATCCACCACCCGCACCCGGGCGCGGTAGTACCTGGCGAGCAGCTCCTCGGTGAGCACCTGGCGCGGCGGGCCGGTCGCGGCTACCCGGCCCTCGGCGAGCAGGACCAGGCGGTCTGCGTACTCTCCGGCGAGCGACAGGTCGTGCATTGTCGCCAGCACGGTCAGGCCGTCGGAGCGGCGCAGGCCGTCGACCAGCTCCAGCACGTCCTGCTGGTGCCCGATGTCCAGCGCCGACGTGGGCTCGTCGAGCAGCAGCAGGGGGGCGCCCTGGGCCAGTGCCCGGGCCAGGAAGACGCGCTGGCGCTCCCCGCCGGAGAGGGTGGCCAGCTCCCGGCCGGCGAACCGGGTGAGCTGGAGGCGGTCCAGAACCTCCCGGACGACCGCCACGTCCGTGGCCGACTCCCGCCCGAGCGGCGGGATGTAGGGGGTCCGCCCGAGTAGGACGTAGTCGAGGACCGCCATGCCGCCGGGTATCACCGGCGACTGCATCACCGCGGCGACCAGGCGCGCACGCTCCCGGCGGCGCAGCCGGGCCGCCGGCGTGCCCAGGATGGCGATGGAACCGGTGTGGGGCAGCACGCCGCCGACGGCGCGCACCAGGGTCGACTTGCCGGCGCCGTTGGGTCCGATGACGGTGACCCACTCCCCGGCGGCGACCTCCAGGTCGACGCCGCGCAGCACCGGCGCCCCACCGAGCGCGACGTGGAGGTCCACTATGGACAAGGCGGCGGTCATACCGGCACCCGGCGGGTGGTTCGCAGCACGAGGATGAAGAACGGCGCACCGAAGAACGCGGTCACCACGCCGATCGGGATCTCCGCCGGCGCTACGGCGGTGCGGGCGGCCAGGTCACACAGGGTGAGGAAGGCCGCGCCGAAGAGCATGGACAGCGGCAGGACCACGCGGTAGCTGGCGCCGGCCAGCAGCCGGACCGTGTGCGGCACGATGATGCCGACGAACGCGATGAGGCCGGAGACCGCGACCGCCGCGGCGGTGCCGAGGGACGCCACGACCACCAGCAGCAGCCGCGAGCGCTGCGGGTGCACGCCGAGACCGGCGGCCTCCTCGTCGCCGACCGCGAGCACGTCCAGGCGCCGCCCGTGCAGCAGCACCACGGCGGCGGTCGCCACCGCGTACGGCAGCAGCATCAGCACGTCGTGCCAGCCGTCGGTGGCGAGCCGGCCGAGGATCCAGGAGTAGACCTCGCGGATCGTCTGGACGTTGCGCTGCAGCAGGTACGTCTGCCCGGCGGTCAGGAAGCTGGTGACGGCGACCCCGGCGAGGATCAGGGTGGCCGGGGTGCGGTCCCGGCCGCCGGCCGCGCCGAGCCCGTAGGTGAGCGCCACTGCGGTGAGCGCGCCCAGGAACGCGGCGATCGGCACGGTGGTCGGCAGGCTGGCGGTCGCGTCCCCGCCAGCGCCGCCGCGCAGCGCGATGGCGACCGTGGCGCCGAGCCCGGCACCGGCCGCCGCGCCGAGCAGGTACGGGTCGGCCAGCGGGTTGCGGAACACCCCCTGGTAGCAGCCGCCCGACAGGGCCAGCATGGCGCCCACGAGCAGGCCGAGCACGACCCGGGGCAGCCGTAGCTGGGTGACGATGGCGGTCTCGCGCTCGGTGAGCCCGGAGTCCAGATGCACCCCGGGCATGAGGTTCAGCAGCTCAGCGGCGACACCCGCCGGGGCCAGGCGTACCGGCCCCAGCGCCAGCCCGGCGAGGGCGGTGACCACCACCGCGACCACGCCGGCAACGAGCCAGCGCGGCCGCAGCCGGGCCGGGCCCCGGTGCGGAGGCGGTACGGGATCGCCGTGGGGCTCGTCCTCGACGCCCGCGGTCGGGCCGCGGTACGCGGGCGGCGCACCCTCGCCCGGGCCCGGCCGCGGGGACGCCGTCACGCAGGGGCCTTGGCCACCGCGTCCACGATGGACCGGACGAGCTCGACGACGCGGGGGCCCCACCGGGACGCGATGTCGTCGTCGAGGGTGACCACCTGGCCGGTACGGACCGCCGTGATGCCCGCCCAGCCGGCGCGCGCCCGGACCGTGGCCGCCGACTGCTGGCAGCACTTGGTGTCGGCCAGGAAGATCATGTCCGGGTTCGCCTTGACCAGCGCCTCGGCGTTGAGCTGGGGGTATCCGGTGCCGGCCCGGTCTGCGGCGTCGGCCACGTTGACCAGCCCGGCCATGGCGAACAGCGAGCCCACGAACGTCTTGGAGGTGACCGTGTAGAGGGTCGGGTCCAGCTCGTAGTAGTAGGTCAGCTTCTTCGGCCGCGGCGGCAGGTCCTTGACCAGCTTTGCGATGTCGTCGGTCAGCTGCCGGACCACCGCCGCCGCCTCGGCGCCGTGGCCGGTGAGCGCCCCGAGGTCGGCCAGCTGGCGGTACGAGTCGTCCAGGGTGCTCGCGGCGGCCCCCAGGTAGACCGGGATCTTCAGGGCCTTCAGCGCGCCCGCTATCTTGTCGATGTCGTTGGAGATGACCACGAGGTCGGGGTTGTAGGCGGCGATCGCCTCGGCGTTCGGCTTGAACCCGGACAGTGCGCTCTTCGGCGCCTCGGGCGGGAAGGTCGACTGGTCGTCGACGGCGACGACCTGCTTGCCGGCGCCGATGGCGAACAGCATCTCGGTTGCGGTCGGTGACAGCGAGATGATCCGCTCCGGCCGCTTGTCGAGCGTGACCGCACCGACCGTCACCGGGTAGGCGGCGGCGCTGGACGGTGCGGCACCCGGCGTGGCGTCGCCGCCGCCGCCGTCGCCACACCCGCCGAGACCGGCGAGCGCGGTCACCGCAGCCAAGATCACAAGGGTACGTCTGCGCATGAGGTCCTCCTGTCGGCCGAGGGTCTGGTGCTTCGCCGACAGGGGCCCCGGCTCGCCGGAGGTGTCCCGCCTGCGAGGCGCCCTTCCTCGAGAGCGCGGATTCGCGACCGGGTCAGCAGGCGACCTGGCTCTCCCGTACGGGACGGGATCACAGTTGCGGGACAGCGCCGGGTTCACACCGGCTTCGCTGCGGACCGGTCGGATAGACCGTAGCGCACAGTGTTGGTCCGCCCGTGAGGTGGGGCGCCGGCGCGACGGTGGCGCCCCGTCCAACGGGGCGCCACCGGGCTGCTGTCCGGGCCGGCTCCGCCCGGCGGCGGAGCCGGCTATCGGAGCTCAGACAGCCTGCGTGATCCGTACGTCGTCCACGCCCGCCTCGACGAGGCTGGCCGTGCTGGCGTCCGCCGCCTCGACCAGGATGCGCACGCTCTGGCCGGCGTACGCGGAGAGGTTGACGGTGGCCGTCGCCCACGCGCCGTCCCGGTTGGCCGCCGCGCCGAGCTGCGAGAACACCGACGTCGTGCCGGTGCTGTGCACAACGGACACCCGGAAGAAGTCGGCCGACGAGGAGTTCGAGCCGTGCGCCAGGTACCACGACAGCGACAGGGTCAGCGTGCCGGTGGTCGGCAGGGTGATCGCCGGCGACCGGACGCTGGTGGCGCCGTTGTCGATGTCGTAGTCGCCTGCGCCGACCCCGGCGAGCGGGCCGGTGACCAGGTCGTTGACGCCGCTGACCGTGGTGCCGAGCTGCTTGGTGCCGCTGGACGTGGTGCCCTGCGGGTCGGCCCGCTCCCACATGCCGGTGGTGGCGGTGTCGGTGCCGTTCGGGTTGGCCGTCCAGCCCGTCGCGGTCTCGAAGTTGTCGAAGTAGATCGTGGTCGGCGGGGTGCCGCCGCCACCGCAGTAGATGTCCTGCTTGTTGATCGCCCGGTACGGGCAGTCGGCGTACTCGGAGAGCATCAGCACCGCGCTGCGGTTGCGGGAGGTCTCCCGGGCGATGATCTCGTCACCCGGGTAGAACCCGCCGCCGAACGAGGAGGTCGGGTACATCTCGAACGTGTACGCGAAGATGCCATGCGCCGCCCACATCCAGTCGATGCTGGTGCCGTCGGCGATGTAGAGGTCACTCGCCTGCTCCGGCGTGTAGTTGTTGGTGGCCGCCATCTGGTTGCCGATGGTCTGGAAGGTGGCCTGGGCGTCCGCGTTCAGCGTCGGCGTGGTGTTGGCGGTGGTGTAGCCGTACGGCCAGAGCACCAGCTCGGAGTAGGTGTGGAAGTCGACGTTCACCTTGATCTGCTGCACACCGCCGACCACCCGGCTGTTGACGAAGTCCCGGATCCGGGCCGTCTCCGGGGCGGAGAACGGCGACGGGCCCCGGTAGGTGTCGCTCGACGTGCTGCCGGACGAGCCGCCGCAGCAGCCCCACTGGTAGGACCAGTTCCGGTTGAGGTCGGTGCCCACGTAGGTCGAGCCGCTGTTGGGCTGGCGGTTCTTGCGCCATGAGCGGTAGGAGCCGGTGGCGATGTCGTACTCGCTGCCGTCCGGGTTCACCGACGGGAGGATCCAGATCTCGCGGCTGTTCACGATGTTCGTGATCCGCGAGTCGACGCCGTAGTTGTCGGTGAAGAGGTTCAGCAGGTAGACCGCCATCTCCACGGTCAGGTGCTCACGGGCGTGCTGCTGGCTGTTGAAGAGGATCTCCGGCTCGTTCTCGTCGGTCGCGACGTTGTCGGAGATCTTGACACCCATGATGTCCCGACCCTCGTACGACGTACCGATGCTGATCCTGCGGGCGATGGACGGGTGGTCGGCGACCACCTGGTTGACCACCGCGGTCATCTCGGCGTAGTCGTGGTAGCCGGCATCGCCCGGCGGGAAGCCCTGGATGCCGACGTCGCCGGAGGTGTCCCGGGCCGGAATCGCGACGACCTGGAACCCGAGCGCGTTGATCGCCTTGACCTCGTTCGGGGTCGCGGTGATGTGCAGGACCCCGTGCTCGCTGAAGTCGATCGCCGCGCCCGTGCCGGCGACGGCGTTCCGGTCGGCGAAGGTCCGCGGACCGATCACCCGGTACTGCGCAGAGGCCCCGTCCTCGGCGGCAAGGCTCGGGTCGGCGGTCGCCGGTCCGGTCGTGGTGAGCGCCAGCCCGCACAGGGCTAACGCGGTGACGAGGACGGCGGTCCGCCGCCCGAGGCGTGGTGCGCGGAACCTCATGTCTGACCTCCCGGTGGCTGAGGGCGATTCCGCTGGTGGAGACACTGCACCACGACCACATGGTCATATCAATACCCATATCTATCTATGCAGATGGATCGACGGGACAACGCCTCAGTCCCGGGCGCCGCAGTGGGGCTGACGTCCAGATCGACCCTGCCCGGGGCTGTCCTTCCGCCTCCGGGACGGCCGGCATGGACCATCGTGCCTGGTTCGGCACTCTGGCTACGCGGATGGCGGCAGGCCGGGCGGCTAGGGCGTACCCTTCGGGTCTTCGTCACCGGCGAGCGCGGACCGCAACCGGTCCCGCTCGGCTTGGCGGCGCTGCGCGCCGTCGGCGAGGCGCTCAGCGACCTCCCGCCGCCAGGCCCGCAGCAGGAAGTACGCCAGGCCGGCCGAGACGACAACTGCGATCATGAGCTTGACCAGGACGTTCAGGTCGACCGGCCACAACGCCGCAAAGACCAGCAGGAACAGCACGATCCGGCCCAGCGTGTACTTGACGACTGTGCTCACGGCAACCTCCGAACCCCGTAGAACCACAGCACCGCGTACCCGAGCACGGCGACCGCCGCACCCACCGCGCCCGAGCCCAGGGGCGGCAGGAAGCTCGCCGCGGCGGCGGCCAGCAACCCGACCAGCAGGGCGACGAGCGCCGCCCCGACCGCCACGACCAGCCGCAACCGCGCCCCCCGCCAGGCCCGCACGTCCTCGAGGAACAGCCACGCCGGCAGGATCGCCGCGAGCCAGCCGCTGGCCCGTCCGAACGTACCCAGGCCCAGCAGGGCCAGCCCGCCGTCGATCAGGACCACGGCGGCCAGCCCGAGCAGGAGACCACCCATCGCGTACGCGAGCAGCTCGCGCGCTGACACGATGCGGCCCTGCTCGTCGCGGCGCGGGGAGCCGGTCCCATCTGGCCGCCCGCGTCCGGCCGTCCGGTCACCGCCCCGCGTCGGGCCACCGCCCCGCGTCGGGCCACCGCCCGACGGGAGCCTGCCTGACCGGTCGCCGCCCGACCGGTCGCTCCGGCCCGACCGCTTCGCCACGCCGGCCTAGGCCCAGACCTGTTGCGGCTGCGCCCGGCGCTCGGCCAGCGCTGGTGCCGGGTCGTACTCACGTACCACCTCGTACCTGGTGTTGCGCTCGACCGGGCGGAAGCCGGCGTCCCAGATCAGGTGGAGCAGATCCTCCCGGTGCATGGTCTGCGGGGTGCCGTAGTGGTCGGCGTCGTGCGTGATCTTGTACTCGACCACCGAGCCGTCCAGGTCGTCGGCGCCGAAGCTGAGCGAGAGCTGGGCCACTGACAGCCCGTGCATCACCCAGAAGCACTTGACGTGCGGCACGTTGTCGAGGAGCAGCCGGGACACGGCGAACGTCTTCAACGACTCGGCCGGCGCCGCCATCGTGGTGCGCTCCTGCAACCGGTTACGCACCACGCCGTCGGCCGAGTCGACAAAGTCGTGCTGGTAGCGCAGCGGGATGAAGACCACGAACCCGCCGGTGGAGTCCTGCAGCTCCCGCAGGCGCAGGACGTGGTCGACCCGGTGCCGCGGCTCCTCGATGTGGCCGTAGAGCATGGTGGCCGGAGTACGCAGGCCCTTGGCGTGCGCCAGGCGGTGGATGCGCGACCAGTCCTCCCAGTGGGTGGCGTGGTCGACGATGTGCTGCCGCACCTCCCAGTCGAAGATCTCCGCACCGCCGCCGGTGAGCGACGCGAGCCCGGCGTCGATCAGCTCGTCCAGGATCTCGTCGGCGGATCGGCCGGAGATCTTCTCGAACCAGTGGATCTCGGTGGCGGTGAAGCACTTGAGCGAGACCCCGGGCAGCGCCTCCTGTAGCGCCCGCAGCACCCGGGGGTAGTAGCGCCACGGCAGCGTGGGGTGCAGGCCGTTGACGATGTGCAGCTCGGTGAGCTGCTCACCCTCCATCTCGCGGGCCTTTGCCACCGCGTCCTCCACCCGCATCGTGTACGCGTCCTTCTCGCCCGGCTTGCGCTGGAAGGAGCAGTACGCGCAGCTCGCCGCGCACACGTTGGTCAGGTTGAGGTGCCGGTTGACGTTGAACATGACCCGGTCACCGTTGAGCTCGGTCCGCCGGTGGTGCGCGAGCCGGCCGAGCCAGGCCAGGTCGTCGCTGGCGTAGAGGGCCACCCCGTCCTCGCGGGTCAGCCGCTCACCGGCGTAGACCTTCTCCTCCAGCTCCCGCCTGCGCCCCGCGTCCACTCGGCCCACCTCGCCTCTCGACTCGCCCTCGCCACCCTGCGCCAGCCACGCCGCAGCAGGCGACCGGGCTCCGCGCCCGAGCGTACGTCGAGCGGTTCCGGGACGCCTCCCGTCCCCCTCGCCGCTCCCATGTGCCTTCGGCGCTCACCACGGTGCCGCTGGCGCGCACCACCTGACCGGGCCACCCAACCACCGGGACGTACCCCCGCAGGCGGGCCCACCACCTGGTCGGGCACAAGCCTTGACCTGGATGTCTAGTCTGAGCAATCGACACAAGTCGCCCTAGTGAGGTAAGACTGATGGGGCTGCATGTCGCAGCCCACGGACCTGGGGACGGCCTGCCGGACCGTGCCCGTACATGGGGACAGGTGAGATGGGACAGCGCAGACGACGGGGTCGGCGAGCACCGGACGGTTACCTACCATCCACCGTCCCGGCCACCTCACGCGGCGGGGCCACCGTCTTCGGTCGCCCCGCCGCCTGGTCTGCCATGCTCAGCGCCGCGGTCGCTGCCGTGCTCGCCGCGCCCGCCTACGCCCCGGCCTACGCCGACCCGGTCAACGTCCCCAGCACCGGTGCCCGCCCGGTGCCAGCGGGCGCGCTGCGCCTGCCCGGCACCACCCCGCCCGGCACCTCGGTCCCGGGCCCGCCGGCACCGATCGTGCTGGGCCCGCTCGCGCAGCAGATCATCGCCGCGGAGACCGCGGCGGCCCGGCTCGGCGAGCAGCTGAACGGCATCGACGAGCAGCTGGCGCGGGCGCGCAGCCGCACCGTCGAGGCGAAGGTGGCCTCCGACACCGCCGAGGCCGAGGTGCTGCGGCTGCGGGAGAAGGCCGAGGCGGCGGCGGCCGAGGCGTACAAGGCCGCCACCGAGGTTGCGCCCTACGGGTCCATCGGCTCCGACCTTTGGCGCCTGGGCAGCCTGGGCTCGGGCGGGCTGACCGCCGAGTCCGAGGCCGCCGCCCGCGAGCTGGGCCGCGCCCAGGAGGAGGCCCGGACCAGGTACGCCGGCTATACCGCTGCACTCGCCGTCGAGCAGGAGCTGACCGGCCAGCGTACGACCGTTGCGACCTCGTTCACGGCGCGGCAGGCGGCCCTGGTCGATCTGCGCCGCCGCAACGCCGACCAGCTCGCCCGGATCGAGGCGGAGCGGGAGGCGTACGAGCAGGCCCAGGCGAGCCGGTACGGCCACGCCGGCAGCAACGTGCACGGCGAGCGGTCCCACCCGGACGCGCTCAAGGCGGTGCAGTTCGCGCTGGCGCAGCTCGGCAAGCCGTACGAGTGGGGCGCCGAGGGCCCGGACCGGTTCGACTGCTCCGGCCTGGCCTGGGCGGCGTACCGGCCGTTCACGCTGCTGCCCCGGGTGGCCAAGGACCAGTTCCGGGCCACCACCCTGGTGGCGTACGACAAGCTGCTCCCGGGTGACCTGGTGTTCTTCGCCACCGACCGGGCGGACTGGACCAGCATCCACCACATGGGCATCTACATCGGCGACGACAAGATGGTCCACGCCCCGACCACCGGCGACGTCGTGAAGATCTCGTCCATCTGGCGGTCGCGCTACTTCGGCGCCACCAGGGTGCTGCCGGCCGTCCCGGCACCGGCCCCCGCGCCGAGCCCCTCGCCGACCCCGACGCCGTCGCCGACGCGGTCCCCCAGGCCGTCCCGGCCTCCGACGCCGTCACCCACCCCAACATCGCCGACACCGTCACCCACCCCGACCTCGCCGACGCCGTCACCTACCCCGTCGCCGACCGACTCGCCGTCCCCATCCCCGAGCCCGACCGGATCGTCGGGCACCGAGCCGTCGCCGGCCCCGGAACCCACCTCGCCGGCCGCGACCTCCACCTCGGCCCCGCCCGATCCCACGGCGTCCGCCAGCGCGACCGGCGAGCCGACCCCGTAGTCTCTTCGGCCGGGCACCGGTCACCGGTTGAGCCGGGAGGAGCGCGGCACGAACGACTCTCCCGGCCGGTGCGTGACCAGGCCCTGGAACGGGCATCAGACGGGTAGCCGGTTGCCGAGTGGGCGGGCGCGTCCCGATATGGCACGGTGAACGCGAGGTCTGTCCGGTCAACGTAGGCAGTCAGTCTGGAGATGGGACGGCTCCGTGGTCAGCTTGGATCGGGCACATTGGGAGGCGACGATGGACGACCAGAACGACAGTCCACGCCCGGCGGGTGAGCGGCCCGCGCCAGATGAGCTCAGCGGCTGGTCCCGTCCCTCCTGGCCGGCGAGTGGTTCGTCTATTGCGGACAGATCCGAGGACGACCTGCCACCGCTGCCCCCACCACCACCGCCCGGGGCCCCGCTCCCGGCGTGGGGGGCCGAGCGCGACGACCTGCCCGAGGCGTACGCTCCACCGCCGCCCCCGCCCGCGGGCGCCCTCTGGCCGGGCCTGGCCTCCTCGCCGGTGGAGCCGCCCCCGGCCGTACCCAGCTCACCGGCCGGGTCCCCGGACCGGCCACTCCCCCGAGGCATGGTCGACCGGAGTGTGGTCGACCGCGGTGTGGGTGTGGTCGACCGCGGTGTGGTCGGCCGGGCCAGCGTCGGCCCGGCGGGAGTCGCCCGGGACCAGGTCCCTGCCTGGCGCTCCACGGGCACGACGTACGGTACCGGTCGCGCCTCCGCCGGCAGCCCGGCATCCGAGCCGGCGCAGGAGCCGACCCCCGACCCAGCCTCCGGCTGGCCTCTGGAGCACCGGGTGAGCAGCACGCAGCCTGCCGGCGGACCGGCCGGCGAAGCCGCGCGGGCCAAGCGCGTGACCGAGCCACCGGTCGCCTCGGCAGGTGCCCTGCCGGTCCGCAAGCCGGGCCAGTTCGCACCGCGTACGGCTGAGGACTCGCCGTGGGCCGCGTTCGCCCAGCCCTGGCGGGACGGCACGCCGGGCGAACCCGGGACAGGCGAGCACCGGCCCGCCGGTCCCTCTGGGTCCCAGCCCCGCGGGTCCGAGCCCGCCGGGTCCGAGCCGCCACGGTTGACCGAACCGGGCCGCCTGGGCGACCTGCCCCGCCGCGGTGACCGGTCTGCTGTCCTGGGACGGCGGAGCCCGGTCCCGCCGCCCGGCGCCGCCGACCCACCCGTGCCGCCGGCGCCGGCCGCTCCGGCCACCGCGGGCGGACCCGCGGCCCGGCCTCCGGTTCGCGCGTCCGCGTCGGTGCCTGGCGCGGTCCAGGTCAGCGCGGACGATGTCGCCCGGGCGGTAGGGGTGAGCGGCCCGGGCCGCTCCCGGACCTACCGCGCCACCGGCCCGGACGGGCCACCGCCACAACCGGTCGACCCGCCATCGCCGCCCGGGCCACCACAGCCCCCGACACCGCCCGAGCCGCCGGCCCCACCGCAGCCACCGGAGCCACCACAGCCGGCCGAGCCGCCCCGGCCGCCGGAGCCACCGGAGCCGGCCGAGCCGCCACAGCCCCCGGGGCCGCTGCCCGGGCCACCGCCGTTCCCGGCGCCGCAGCCACCGTTCCCGGCGCCTACCCCGCCCAGCCCGCAGCCCGGGCCCCCGACACCGCCCGGCCCGCCGATGCCGCCGCAGCCGCCTGGCCCGCCGATGCCGCCAGGACCACCGAGCCCGCCGGGGCCGCCCAGCCCACCCGGGCCGCCGATGCCGCCCCCGGGGCCGTCGCCGGTCCCGCCGTCGCCGGTGCCACCGCCGCCTGGGCCGCCTCCACTGCCGCCCTACCCACCGCCTCCGCCGACGATGCTCCCGCAGGCCGGTCCCGCGGCAGCCGGCCAGTCCGCATCTTCGCTGTCGCGGTGGCCCCCACCGGGCGGGATCGAGCCGGCGTACACGTTCCCGTCCTCGACGCCGGCCACCCCGCCTACCGGGTGGGGTGCCCCCCCACTCGCGGATCGCCTGGCCGCGGGGCCCGGGACCGCTGGCGACGCGGGTGAGCCGCTCGGCCTACCGCCGTACCAGTCGGCGCATCCGACCAGCCCGGCACACCCGACCAGCCCCGCGCACCCCGGCCCGACCAGCCCCGCGCACCCGACGAGCCCGGCACATCCCGGCCCGACCAGCCCCGCCAGCCCTCCGCGCTCAACCTTCCCGGACAGCGACTGGCGCGGCACGCTGGCGCCGTCGGCGCGCAGCGGGGGTCCGCCCGGCGAACCATGGTCGTCAGCGCGGGGCGATGACCGGCCCGGCACTGTCTACAGTGGAGGAAAGGCGCCGCCGCCAGAGATGACCAGCCGGTTGACCAACCCGCTGGAGCACTCCGGCTCGCTGACCGGGCACATCCTCGCCCAGGGCGCGTCGGACGGGCCGACCCCACCGTCGCGCACCGCCAAGGTCGTCCTCATCATGGTGCTGGTCATGGTGCTCCTGGTGGCGGTCGGCGCGATCATCGCCGTCATCGCCGGGGACACCGTCACGCAGTTCTTCGACGACCTCACCGCCTCGGGCTGACCACACGCCTCACCGCCTCAGGCTGACCGCCGCGCGACCAGCGCGGTCGCCATCCGGCGGACCGCCTCGCCCAGGATCTCGGGCGACGTAGCGAAGTTCAGCCGTACGAAGCCGCGCCCCGGCCCGCCGAACGCCCGCCCGGGGTTGACCGCCACCCGGGCCCGCTCAAGAAACGGCACCGCCGGGTCGTCGCCCAGCCCGGTGGCGCGGCAGTCCAGCCACGCCAGGTAGGTCGCGTCCGGCGGCCGGTACGCCACCCCGGGCAGGTACTCGGCCACCAGGTCGGCGAGCAGCATCCGGTTCGCGTCGAGCGCGGCCAGCAGCTCGTCCAGCCACGGCCGGGCGTACCACAGCGCCGCCTCACCCGCGACCACGCCGAGCAGGCCGGCGCTGAGCGGCACGTCCGGGGAGATCGCCCGCAGGCCGGCGCCTGCCGCCGGCCCGGCGAAGACCAGCGCCGCCTTCAGCCCCGGCAGGTTCCACGACTTCGAGGTGGACCCGAAGGCGAACCCCCGGGCCGCCGCCTCAGCCTCTGTGGCCAGTGACAGCAGGGGCACCGCGGCAGTGCCCGGGTAGGTGAGCGGGGCGTGGATCTCGTCGGCGAGCAGGCGGACGCCGTACCGCTGGGCCAGCTCGGCCACGACGAGCAGGTCCTCGCGGGGAAAGACCGTGCCGGTGGGGTTGTGCGGGTTGCACAGCAGGTAGGCGCGGGCCTCGCCGGCGGCGAAGGCCGCCTCCAGCCCAGCCAGGTCCAGCCGGTACGCCCCACCGCCCGCCTCGGCCAGCGGCACCTCAACCACCCGCCGCTGGGCGTCGCGCAGGTACGAGAAGAACGGCGAGTACACCGGCGGGTTGACCACGACGCCGTCGCCGGGCTCCGTCACCACGCCCAGCACCTCCACGACCCCCCGCATCACATCCGGTACGAGCAGGCTGAGCGCAGGGTCCGGGGCCCAGCCGAGGCGGGCCGCGGCGAAGTCGGCGTACGCCTCGGCGAACGCGCCCGGCCATACGTACCCGGTGTCGTTCCTGGCCACTGCGGCGGTCAGCGCCTCGGCGACGGGCGGTGCGAGCGGGGTGTCCATCTCGGCCACCCACAGCGGCAGAACGTCCGGGTCGTAGGTGCGCCACTTCATACTCCGGCGCTCTCTCAGCTCGGGCAGCGACAACGCGGTCAGCGGGTTCATCCTGCGAATCCTGCCGTGATCCGCGACACCCCGCCGGCCGGCGGTTAGCAGCCAGCCCGTGGACCAGCTACTGTTGCCTGTTCACGCGCGTGATAGTTATCGTTGCGCGCCTCATGCGTTCCGGCGGGTCGACTGCTAGGAGACGCACCCGCTTGGAAGGTTCCCCATAACATGACGTTCTCTCGCGCCGCGGACTCCCGCGGCCGGCGCCCCCGCGCACCACATGCGCCCCGCGCGGCGCACCGGCTCCGCCGGCCGGCGAACCGCGTCGCCGCCCCGCCGCCGGAGCCAGTGGTCGACCCTGACAACGGCTTCGCCCAGCTCGCCCTGCCGGCCCGGCTGGTGCACGCCCTCGTCGAGGGAGGCATCACCGAGCCGTTCGAGATCCAGACGGCCACCGTGCCCGACGTGCTGGCAGGCCGCGACGTGCTGGGCCGGGCGCAGACCGGCTCCGGCAAGACGCTCGCGTTCGGGCTGCCCATGATCACCCGCCTGGCGGAGCTGGGCCGGTCCCGGCCGCAGCACCCGCGGGGCCTGGTCCTCGTGCCAACCCGCGAGCTGGCCATGCAGGTGGCCGACGTGCTGCGCCCGCTCGGCCGCCAGCTAGGCCTGTTCCTGGCGACCGCGGTCGGCGGCGTGCCGTACGACCGCCAGATCCAGGGGCTGCGCCGGGGCGTGGACATCCTGGTCGCCACGCCCGGCCGCCTCGGCGACCTGATCCAGCGCGGCGCCGCCAGTCTGGACGAGGTCGCCATCACCGTGCTCGACGAGGCCGACCAGATGGCGGACCTGGGCTTCCTGCCGGACGTGACGGCCCTGCTGGAGCAGACCCCGGCCACCGGCCAGCGGCTGCTCTTCTCGGCCACGCTCGACTCCGATGTGGACGCACTGGTCCGGCGCTTCCTCACCGACGCGGTCACGCACCACACCGGCAGCGCGGTGGACGCGGTGCCCAACATGGACCACCACCTGCTGCTGGTGCCGCCGCAGGAGAAGTTCGACGTGGCCGCGTCCATCGCCAACCGCCCGGGACGGACGCTGCTGTTCGCCCGTACCCAGGCCGGTGTGGACCGGCTGGTGGAGCAGCTCGCCGAGGTCGGCGTGGCAGCCGGCGGCCTACACGGGGGCAAGACCCAGCGGGTACGCACGCGCACCCTGGCCGAGTTCCGCGAGGGGTCGGTGTCCACCCTGGTCGCCACGGACGTGGCCGCCCGCGGCATCCACGTCGACGGGGTCTCCCTGGTGCTGCACGTGGACCCGCCCAACGACGCAAAGGACTACCTGCACCGGGCCGGCCGCACCGCCCGGGCCGGCGAGTCCGGCACCGTGGTCACGCTGGTAATGCCCAAGCAGCGCCGGACCGCGGTGACCATGCTGCGACAGGCCGGGGTCAGCCACACCGAGACCCGGGTACGCGCCGGCGACGAGCGGCTGTCCGAGCTGACCGGGGCCCGGGCGTTCGCCGGGGCACGGGCGTTCGCCGGGGCACGGGCGTTCGCCGGGGCCCGCACACCGCACGATGGCGAGCGCGCACCGTACCGCGGTGAGCGCGCGGCGCACGGTGGGGCGGGTCGGCCGCCGGTAGCGTCGCCATCATGGCGACCCTCCCCCGCGCACTCCTCTGGCAGCGGCTCGACACCACCGGCACCGACCTCGCGCTCGTCAACGACCGGCGGGGGCTGGTCGCGCGGGGAGTCGCGGTCGCCGCGCAGCCGGTCCCGCACTGCGTCCGCTACGACCTCGTCACCGACGAGAGCTGGGCGAGCGTACGGCTCGAGGTGAGCGCCGAGGGGGCCGGCTGGGTGCGGACCGCCCGGCTGGAGCGGGCGGCCGGCCGGTGGCGGGTGACCACCGCCGAGCAGGGCAACCTGGACTCGGCGCTGCGCGCGGCCGGTAAGCCGCTCGCCGGCCTGCCCGGCACCGAGGACCCGCACCGGCTGGACCGGGCCGCCGACCTGGACCTCGGCGCCGCGCCGCTGTTCAACACGCTGCCCATCCGGCGGCTCGGGCTGCTCGCCGCGGCGCCCGGGACCGCCGAGACGGTCACCGTGGTCTGGATGCGGGTGCCGTCGCTGGAGGTGTTACCGGCCCGGCAGACGTACACGGCGCTGGGTGGCGGGCGCGTGCGCTTCGCGTCCGAGACGTTCACGGCCGACCTCGCCGTGGACGGCGACGGCTACGTCACCCACTACCCCGGCCTGGCCAGCCTGGCCGACTGAGCTCAGCGTGTGTCACGGCACCGCCCCGTGGAGGGGCGGGACATCTAGCCTGCGTCCGCAGGCAGCAGCGTGTACGCCGTGCCGCCGCGGAGTGGGCGCAGAGCCCGGAAATGCTTGTGATCCACGGTGAGTAGCCGGGTGGTGCCGTACCGGGCGGCGGCGACCATGAGCGAGGCGTCGGTGAGCCCAAGCCGCATGTCCGCGTGATCATCGGCCACTCGGGCGGCCATGGCGAAAGTCTCGGCATCGAACGGGCTGAGGAGGATCCCACCGTCGGCCGCCAGGCGCAGCATGACTCGGCTTCGTACCGCCCCGCCGAGCCGCACGGCCAGGAGATGGTCCAGCTCCGCGAGCACCAGCGGGGTGGTGAGCAGACCTGCGGTGTTCTTGGCGAGAAACGTTGTGATCTCTTCGTGCGCCGGTTCCGCACGGTCGACGACGGCGTAGAGCACGCCGGTGTCCACGACGATCACCGGCGGCGGGTACCAAACCCGGTCTCGGCCAGCACCTCGTCAACCCGATCGGCCACGGATCCGCGCTCTGTACTGCGCGCTATGCCGGCAAGGTCGGGTAGCCACGAGTTGTCGCGCTCGTCGGCGAGCAGCCTCTCCACGGCCTGCCGGATGACCGCGGCCTCTGTGCTGGCGTGGCGTGCCGCGTACGCCTCGATGCGTTCCTTGAGTGACTCCGGTAGGTAGATCGTCGTGCGCACCATGAGGCAAGAATGCCATACGTCATATGGCGCCGACCAACCCCTACGAACGACGGGAGGGGCATGCGCGAGACTGGGCGCATGAAGGACTTCCTCGCCGCGCTGGAGAAGGCTGGTGAGCTGCACCGGGTGAACGTGCCCGTGGACCCGACGCTGGAGATCAGCGAGATCACCACCCGTACGGTCCGGGCCCGCGGCCCAGCGCTGCTCTTCGAGCAGCCCACGCGGGGCGATATGCC
>Ga0075420_100001957_pt1 | contig 17686 bp, 11 predicted proteins | sample SoiMetdeltSBSDD4_FD_75296 | JGI IMG/M metagenome (GOLD analysis project Ga0075420, IMG submission 75296) | Bulk soil microbial communities from a Populus tree surrounding site in Tennessee, USA - Soil MetaG P. deltoides SBSDD4 | ecosystem: Environmental > Terrestrial > Soil > Tree plantation... | reverse complement strand
CGCGGATACAAGGACAAGGCGCTGCAGCACGAATATCGCCGTGCGCACGCTGAGCGGCAGGACTGGGAGAGGTTCTACCCCGAGTACTGGCGCCGCTCGATGATCGACCTGCAGGCTCTCAGCCGCCGCGGCCGCGAGGCCGACCGACCGCTTGACGACATCGAAGCCTGGCTCAACCAGGAGCAAAAGGAGCTCAAACGCGATTTTCGCGAGCGCGCGTTCGGGGACGGCGGCTACCTCGACAACAAACCTTTCAGCTACGCCACGTCGATGCTCGCGCGGCGGCACGCAGACGTTCCGGTCTATCGCAAGCTCATCTATGTGGAGCCCACCCCGGAGCATCCCGAAAATGAGGCGACCGTCGGGACGAAACCCGCCGAGCGGCCCGATTTCGCTGAAAACGTACGCGCCGCTCTGCTCGATCTCCCGAGCAAGGAGATGATCCGCGAGGACATCGACCGCGTCCTCGAGCGTAACGCCCTTCTCGCGCGCGTGAGCAGCTACATGCGTGAGGTCGACGCGGATCTCGCTCGGCTCGTCGCGAGTGACACCACCGTCGCCGCCGAGGAAGGAGATCCCGTCAAGGTGGCCGGGCTGTCGCTGACGCACATGATTCAGCGCAACGGCCTCGCGTATGGAGCGTATCACCGTCTTCGCATCGATGACGTCTCCAGTGCCATTGCCGAGCTGATCACCCGGGCCGCGCAGCACGATCCACGATCGCACGCTTGCGGCGCGATACGTGCAGTCCTCGACGTGTGGCGGCAGACGCGGTATGCGCCGGATCCGGTCGAAGGCAAGCAGATGGAAAGCCAGTTCCTCGCGGAATTCGATTCGCGCTACGAACTGCGTCGGCTTGCTTTCCTCAACCGGCGCATAAACGAGCTCGCGCTCCTCGACGGCAAGGCCGAGCAGCTTCTCACGGCCTGGCTCACGGGGCGCGTCTCCGCGCCTGAACTGAAGTCCTGTATCGAGACGTGGCAGAAAGATGAACAGTGGAAACGCGACTTTCGTGCCCGGCTCCGCGCGACGAAAAAGGAGGCGAACGAGCAGCTTCGGGCGGTGCGCAAGTACGAGGAGCAGCTTTGCCAGTCGAACGAAACCGGCGACACCGATTTGACGCCCTTCGTGCGCCGCCTCGGCATCGACTGGGACAAGCTTGCCGAAATTCTGGAGAAAACGGGCAGGAAGCGCACCGAGCATGCAGAGCAGCTTCTCGATGGTAATCCGGACCGGGCGAAGGCGATCGAAGATCTGGTGCAGTGCCTGCGGACAAGGTCCGCAGCAATGCGGAAGAACTTGAACGATCTCGCGCCGGCCGACAGCGGGACAAAGGTCGACCTCGCAAACGGCGACTCCGTCGCTCAGGCGTGCGTACGCTACTACGCCGCGCACTTCTGGCGTTACGACATGGTCCTGTTCCCGGTGCAGTACGGAACCGGCTCGTCCGAGGCGAGCGAAGTCGAGATCTATCGCATCAGCCCGGAGGACGCCACGGCCCTCATCGACGAGCGCACCGACCCGCGCAAGCGTCACAAGCTCGCGGGCACGTTTCTCATGAACTTCGGGGCGTTTCTCGAGAAGACCTGGCGCGAGAACGACATGCTGTGGGGCCGCCTCGATGGCGCGGAACGGCTCATCACCGCGATCATGCCGGTCATCGATGAAGAGAATGGCGATCGTGCGCTTCGCAGGGATCTCATCCGGCACGCGCAGTCCGCCATCCTCGCTGAAGAGCTGAGCCTCGAGAAGCTCGACGAAATGCGTGGCCTGCTCGTCGAATGCCTCGCGACCGAGGCCCCGCGGCTCGGTAAGGAGCCGCGCAGAGAGCTTCTGAACGCGCTCAGGGAGCGGCTTAACCAGAAGGAGAACGACTTGCCGCTGGCGCTGCAGACGGTACTCACGGCGTGCCTGAGCGATAGGGACCAGCTCTGGAATTACTACAGCACGAGCTACGACGTGAACCGGCAACCGAACGCCGAGAACGCAGTGCGCCTGATCGCGCGCGGCACGCGCGTGACGACCTCGATGCTCGACGGGCTTGCCGCCAAGTATCGCCGCGATTTCAAGTCACTGGGCTGGATCGCCACGTTGGCGAGCGTCTTCTGGGGGATGGTCGAAGTGGCGGTGCCGAACAGCGTGGCGCATATCTTTTGGCGGCACTGGCTGAAGATCATCTACATTCTGGATGGCATTCTGATCGCCGGCGGCATCGCGCTCGGCAGACCGGAGGTGACGACGTTCGGCTGGGGTGCGCTCGGCGTCACTGTGGCGGCCACGCTCGCAGTCGCCGTGCTGAGCGACTTCATCGCCGGAGAGGGTCTGTCGCGCTGGCTGAATGCGGCGAAAGCAGTCGCGATCGTCATCGCGCTCGTGCTGATGGGTGCGGGCTTTATGTACTTGCGGAGCATCCTGCCCAAGGTCGTCGAGCAGGTCGGTGGACTGGAATACCTGCGCGGGCTCGTGCTCGCCGCGATCGTGGCGCTCATCGCGCTGGCCGTGATCGCATCCGGCGCGCGGCTGGCCTGGCGTGCGATCCGGGCGCGAAGATGATCAGCCGAGCAGCGTTCGCACGTCGGTGATACGCCCCGTCACTGCCGCCGCGGCGACCATGGCGGGACTCATGAGATGCGTGCGCGAGCCCTTGCCCTGCCGTCCTTCGAAGTTGCGATTCGACGTGGATGCGCAGCGCATGCCCGGCGGCACGATATCGCCATTCATCGCCGCGCAGGCCGAGCAGCCCGAATCGCGCCACTCGAAACCCGCTTCGGTGAAGATGCGATCGAGACCTTCGGCCTCGGCCTGACGCTTTACCTGCGTCGAGCCTGGCGACACCCACGCAGGAACGATGGCTTTCCTGCCGCGGAGGATCGCGGCGGCCGCGCGCAGGTCTTCGATGCGCCCGTTCGTGCACGTGCCGATGAACGCACGATCGATGCGAATCTCGGTGACGGGCATCCCCGGCGTGAGCTCCATATAGCGCAATGCCTGCTCCGCATGCGCGCGTCGGTCGGCTCCAGCCAGTTCTTCCGGTGCCGGTATGCGCGCGGTCACCGCTAAAGCTTCTTCGGGCGTTGTTCCCCATGTCACCGTCGGCTCGAGCGTGCCTGCGTCGAGCGCGACTTCGCGATCGAACTGCGCATCGTCGTTGCCGGGGAGCGTGCGCCACCACTGAAGCGCGCGGTCCCAGTCCTTGCCCGCGGGTGCGAAGTCGCGGCCGTGAAGATATTCGTACGTGGTGTCGTCGGGTGCGACGAGTCCCGCGCGCGCGCCGGCTTCGATCGACATGTTGCAGACGGTGAGCCGTCCCTCCATGCTGAGCGCGCGTATCGCCGCACCTGCGTATTCGATCGCGTACCCCGTCGCTCCGCCGATGCCGATTTTCGCGATGACCGACAGGATCACGTCTTTCGCGCTTACGCCGGGCTTCAGCGTGCCGTCCACGACGATGCGCATGGTTTTCGGTTTTTTCTGCCACAGGCATTGGGTCGCAAGGACCTGCTTCAGCTGCGACGCGCCGATGCCGAACGCGAGCGCGCCGAATGCACCGTGAGTGGACGTGTGCGAATCGCCGCACGTGATCGTCAGGCCGGGCTGCGTGAGGCCAAGCTCGGGTCCGATCACATGCACGATGCCCTGCCGGGGATCGTCCATGCGGAGATACTCGATGGCGTTCTCCCGGGCGTTGCGCTCGTAGAGCTCGACCATCTCGCGGATCTCCGGATCGGCGATTCCCGCGATGCCGCGCTCGCGCCCAACGGTCGGGACGTAATGATCGGCGGTGGCGAAAGTCTGGCGGGGCTTGCGCACTTTCCGCCCTTCCTTCGCGAGCTGCGCGAACGCGTGGAAGGCGCCTTCATGCACCAGGTTGCGGTCGATGTAGAGCAGCGCTTCGCCCTCACGGCGAATGATGACGTGCTGCTTCCAGATTTTGTCGAAGAGAGTGCGGGCGGTGCTCATGTCGGTTCAGCATGATACCGCCCATCACGCAGCTGGTTCGACCGGCGCGCGCCGCCAGCCGCAGCGCTAAGCCTTTCGGCGGCACTGCCGTACCTGGCGTGCCTGTCCGGCGCGCGGTTCGGGCGGCGTTATACTTCAGCCGAGGAGGCTTTTTTCAGTGCGGATCCAGAATCAGTTCGACGTGCCGATCGCACCGCCGGACGCGTGGGCTTTTCTCATGAACATTCCGGCAACGGTGCCGTGTTTTCCCGGTGCGGAGCTCGTCGAGCAGGTCGACGAGAACAACTACAAGGGCCGCGTGACCGTGAAGCTCGGGCCGCTGACGATGATCTTCAACGGGAAGCTGCACATCGAGGATCCTGACGGAGCGGGCCACACGGGCACTGTCAAGGCGAGCTGGGCTGAAGCCAAAGGACGCGGCAATGCCACGACGGTCACGCGCTTTGCCTTGAGGGAGCACGAAGGCGGCACGCGCGTCGAGCTCGACACCGACGTGCAGCTCGCCGGTCAGGTCGCGCAGTATGGACGCGGCGCAGGCATGATCGCGGATATCTCGGCGCAGCTCACCTCGAAATTCGCCGACAACCTCCGCTCGCGTCTCAACGAGACCGCAATCGAGCATGGCGAGATCTCGGGCCTGTCGCTCGCGTCGCGCGCTTTGCTGAACCGGTTCAAGCGCTCCGCCGAATGAAGTAAAAATGGATTCCGGCGCACGCCGGAAGTCGCAGTACAGAAAAGAACGTCTGCATCCAGTCACGGGAGTAAAGCCATGCCCGACGATTCCATCGCCGCCGGAGGACCACGGACCACCGCGGCGCCCCGATTGGACTTTCAGGAGCATCTCGCGGACCTCGAGGCTCAGGGCCTGCTCGTGCGGATCGACCGCGCGATCAACAAGGACACGGAACTCCACCCGCTCGTGCGGTGGCAGTTCGTGGGCGGCGTTCCGGAGGACGAGCGCCGTGCTTTCATGTTCACGAACGTGGTCGATGCGAAAGGGCGGCGCTACGAGATCCCGGTGGTGGTGGGTGCGCTCGCAGGCTCGCCGCGCATCTACGCTGCAGGCATGGGCCGATCGGTGGAAGACATCGGCAGAACGTGGGTGAATGCAGTCAACAAGCCGATCCCGCCCGTCACGGCGACCGATGCGCCTTGCCAGCAGGTCGTGATCACGGGTGACGAGCTCAAGCGTCCCGGGGGCGGGCTGGCGCGCTTGCCCGTGCCCGTATCGACGCCCGGTTTCGACGCGGCGCCCTACCTCACCGCGACCTTGTGCGTCACGCGCGATCCCGAGAGCGGCATCCAGAACATGGGCACCTATCGCGCGGGGCTCAAAGCGACAGACCGCCTCGGGGTACGTATGGTCGCGCGGGTAGGCGGCGCCGGCGGTTATCTTCACTGGCTGAAATATCGCAGTCGCAGGGAGCTGATGCCGTGCGCGATCGTGATCGGCTGCGCGCCCGTCGTCTTCTTCACGGGCCCTCAGAAGCTCGCCATAGACACGGACGAGCTTGCGGTCGCCGGCGGGCTCGCGGGCGTGCCGATCAGAAAGACGAAATGTGTGTCCGTGGACCTCGAGGTGCCGGCCGATGCCGAGATCGTCATCGAAGGACTGATCGATCCCACGGTGCTCGAGCCGGAAGCGCCATTCGGCGAAAGCAACGGCTACGTCGCACTGGAGGCGTTCAACATGCCGATGCGCGTCACCGCGATCACGCACAAGCGCTCGCCGGTGTTCACGTCCATCATCAGTCAGGTCACGCCGAGCGAATCGAGCGTCGTGAAGAAAGTGGCCTACGAGCCCATGTTCCTTGCGCATCTGCGGGACACGCTCGGAATCAAAGCCGTACGGCGCGTGGTGCTGCACGAGCCTCTCACGAATCTGCGCCCGGTCATGTTCGTGCAATTCGCGCGCGGGGCGCAGCGAACCGAAGTCTGGCGCGCGTTGCACGGGGCCACGAGCTTTCGCGCGGACTGCGGAAAAATCGTGATCGCGGTGAGCGAGGACATCGACCCCGACCACAACATCGACGGCGTGTTCTGGTCGCTCGCGTATCGCATGACGCCGGCGGAGGACGTGCACATCGCACCGTACCGCCGTGGCGTGCAAGGTTCGCAGTACAACCCGGGCCAATCGGAATCGACGCTGCTCATCGACGCCACCCAGAAACGTCCGATGGCTCCGCTCGCGCTTCCCACGCGCGAGCACATGGAGCACGCGCGCGGGATCTGGGAAGAGCTTGGTCTGCCGGCGCTCAACGTGAGATCGACGTGGCACGGCTACACGCTGGGCGACTGGACGGACGTGTGGGAAACGTTCGCGCAGCGCACGATTCGCGGCGAGTGGGAGCAGAACGGTCTCCAGACGCTCGCGCGGCAGCGCGGCGGGCTCGAGCCGGAGACACCCGTGGGCAAGGTGGAAAAGGGGGAGGGGAGTGCCTAGGTGAAGCCGGCGCCGTTCACGTATCACGATCCGCGCTCGACGGCGGAAACGGTCGACATGCTGGCATCGCTCGAAAACGCGCGCGTCCTGGCCGGCGGGCAGTCGCTCATGCCGATGATGAATTTCCGCTTCGCGATGCCCGATCACCTGATCGATATCAACAAGGTAGCCGAGCTCGCATACGTCCGCGTCGAAGACGGCACGCTTCGCTGCGGAGCGATGACGCGTCAGCGCGATCTCGAATATTCGAACGACATCGGTGCGCGCTGTCCCCTTCTGCACGAAGCGCTTGCGCACGTCGGTCACCGGCAGACGCGCAACCGCGGAACGATCGGCGGATCGCTTTGTCACCTGGATCCGTCTGCGGAGCTCCTCAATGTGACCGCGCTGCTCGGCGGCACGCTGCACGCGGCATCGAAGCGCGGGGTCCGGGATATCGCGATAAATGACTTTGCAGTCGGATACATGACGACTTCTCTCGACCCGGACGAGCTCCTCGCGGGCGTGAGCCTGCCGCTTCCCGGACTGGGCGAGGGACACGCGTTCGTCGAGTTCGCGCGCCGCCGCGGCGATTTTGCGATCGTCGCCTGTTCCGCTCTGGTGGGGCTCGAACGCGATGGCAACATCGCGTCCGCGCGTGTCGCACTATCCGGCCTCTCGCATCGTCCGTTGCGGCCTGCTGCGATCGAGCGCGCGCTCGTTGGACAGAAACCCACGGCGGATACGTTCAAGGCGGCAGCCGCGGAAGCGGGCAGGATCGAAGCGATGGCGGACGCATACGTTACCGCCGAATACCGACAACATCTCGCGCGCGTGATGACGTATCGCGCGCTCGAGCAGGCCGCATCGCGAGCACGGGAGAAGGCGTATGCCTGACACGCGGGAGATCACGCTCACGGTGAATGGCAAGGAGTATCGGCGCGAAGTCGAGACGCGCCTCACGCTCGCGGATTTTCTACGTCACGAGCTTGGACTGACCGGCACGCACGTTGGCTGCGAGCACGGTGTCTGCGGGGCGTGCACGGTGCTCGTCGAGGGCCGCAGCGCTCGCTCGTGTCTCATGCTCGCCGTCCAGTGCGACGGTCTCGGCGTGAGCACGATCGAAGGCCTGGTGGAAGGCGGCGCCCTCAGTCCGCTCCAGCAGGCGATGCAGGATTGCCACGGGCTGCAATGCGGGTTCTGTACACCCGGCGTGCTGATGACGCTCACGGAATTCCTGCGCGAGCACACACATCCGACCGAGGCCGAAGTGAGGGAAGTCCTCACCGGCAATCTCTGCCGATGCACCGGCTACCAGGGCATGGTCGACGCGGCCCTGCTCGCGGCGAAGCGCATGCGCGGAGAAGCCGCATGAAAACGCCCGGGCTCAACGAATGGTTCGGCGCTGCGGTGAAGCGCAAGGAAGACCCGGCGCTCCTTCGGGGAGAAGCGAGGTTCATCGACGACATCCAGCTTCCCGGCACATTGCACGCGGCGTTCGTGCGGTCTCCCTACGCGCATGCCAGAGTCGGCCGCATCGATAAAACGGCCGCGCTTGCCACGCCGGGCGTACACGCGGTGATCGTCTTCGAAGACCTGCCGGACACCGTGCGCGAACGTCCGCTGCCGCTCCTCGTTCCGCATCCGGCACTCAAGCAGCCCTTCCTTCCGTTCTCGCTGGTGAAGGATGAAGCCTGCTATGCCGGCGAGCCGGTCGCGTGCGTCATCGCGGACAACCGCTATATCGCTGAGGACGCGGCGCAGCTGGTCGAAGTCGAATACGAGCCGCTCGCGGCGGTGAATGATTGCCGCGCCGCGCTCGAGTCTAGCTCGTCGCTTGTCCACCTCGGCAGCGATTCGAATATCGCGGCGCGCTTTCCAGTAAAGGTCGGCGACACCGATCGCGCCTTCGTTGGCGCGACGCACGTATTCCGGGAAAAGATCTACCAGCACCGCGGCGGGCCGTTCTTCATCGAATGCCGGGGCGCCGTCGCCAGCTATGACACGCCGACGTCCACGCTCACGCTGTATGTCGCTTCACAAGGCGTGCATCGCCTGAAGCGCTGCATGCTCGAGATGTTCGATGTGGGCGACAACGAAGTGCGCGTCGTCACCCCGGAGGTGGGCGGCGGCTTCGGACCCAAAGGCGCTTTCTATCCCGAGTACGTGAACCTGAGCGTGGCTGCACGAATGCTGGGCCGGCCGGTGAAGTGGATCGAGGACCGTCGCGAGAACTTCATGGCGACACACCAGGAGCGGGACCAGTACTGGGACATGGAAATCGCGGTGGACGCCAGCGCAAGGATCCTCGGGGTGCGGGGGCAGCTCATCCACGAGACCGGCGCGTACGTGCCGTGGGGCATCGTGCTGCCGTGGATTACCGCGACGACGGTCCCGGGACCTTACGTGATCCCCAATTTCAAGCTCGATGTGCTGTCGGTCTTCACGAACAAGATCCAGACGACGCCGGTCCGCGGCGCGGGCAGGCCCGAAGCGGTCGTAACGATGGAGCGGCTCATGGACCGCGTGGCTCGCGAGCTCGAGCTCGATCCCGCGGAGGTGCGCCGGCGCAATTTCATTCAGCCCGGGCAGATGCCGTACAACGTCGGGATCATTTTCCGCGACGGCCGTCCGGTGACTTACGACAGCGGAGACTATCCCGCATGTCAGGCAGGTGCGCTCGAAGCCGCCGACTACGACGGCTTTCGCGATCGACAGCAGAAAGCGCGAAGCGAAGGCCGCTACATCGGCATCGGTATCTCGAACGCGGTCGAAGCGACGGGCCTGGGGCCGTACGAAAGCGCGACAGTGCGTGTCGCGACGAACGGACGTATCGTCTGTTACACGGGTGCGACGCCGCAGGGGCAGTCACACAAGACGACGCTCGCCCAGATCGTCGCCGATCAGCTCGGCATCGACCCGCACGATGTCGACGTCGTGACGGGAGACAGCAGCAGCGTGTCACTCGGCATCGGCACGTTCGCTGCGCGCACGGCGGTGAACGCAGGCTCGTCGGTGCACGTCGCGGCCGCGGCGGTCGCGGACAAAGCGAAGAAACTCGCGGCCGGCATGATGGAATGTCTCGAGGAGGACCTCGAGCTCTCGGGTGGTTTCGTGCGGCTGAAAGGCCATCCTGACGTGAGGAAAAGCCTGCGCGAGCTCGCCGTGAAATCGATCGGCACGCCGGGCTTCTCCATGGCCGGCGGATTGCCGCCCGGCCTCGAGCACACGGCGCATTTCACGCCCGAGCAGTCGACGTACTCCAATGGCACGCACGTGGCGGAAGTCGAAGTCGATATCGAGACGGGCGCTGTGAAAATCCTGCGTTTCACGGTCGCGCACGATTGCGGCCGCGTGATCAATCCGCTCGTCGTGGACGGGCAGGTGATCGGCGGAGTCGCGCACGGCGTCGGCAACGCGCTTTTCGAGCGCATGGTGTACGACGACAACGCGCAGCCGGTCTCTACGAACTTCGGCGAGTATCTGCTGCCGCTGGCGACCGACGTGCCGCGGGTGGACCTCGTGCATTTCGAGACGCCGTCGCCGCTCAACCCGCTTGGGATCAAGGGCGCCGGCGAAGGCGGGACGATACCCGCGATCGCGGCGATCGCGGGCGCAGTCGAGAACGCGCTCGCAAATTTCGGAGTGACGATTTCCGAAGTGCCGATCACGCCGCAGCGGATCGTGGAGCTTCTGGGGGAGCACGCCCTCGGCCGCACTGCATGACACAGGGGAAAGTAATGAGCGGATCACAGTTCAACGTGCGACTCACCGACGGGGTTGCGCGCGTCGATCTCGGCAGGCCTGAAGAAGGCAACGCGATGACGCGCGCGATGATGGTGGAGCTTGCCCGGCTGCTCGGCGACCTTGGGCGCGACGAGAGCGTTCGCGTCGTCGCCATCGAAGGCCGCGGCCCGCAGTTCTGCCGGGGTCGCGACGGCAAAGGCGAAAACCGCACGGGCATGACGCCGTACGAAGTACGCGTGAAGCTCATGGGCGCGGTCCTCGGCGTATACCAGGCGGTCGCCGACGTGCCGGTACCCGTGGTGGCGTGTGTACACGGCGACGCGCTCGGTTTCGGCGCGGCCATGGCCGTTGGTTGCGACATCACCCTTGCGGCTGGGAACGCGCGGTTCGCATTCCCGGAAATCGAGCACGACATCCCGCCGACCATGGCGATGTGCGCGGCGCTCGGAAAAGTGCAGTCGAAGGCGCTCACGTATCTCATCTACTCCGCCGAGCACATCGACGCGCAGCACGCCGTCGAACTCGGTCTCGCGAGCAAAGTGCTGCCGCAGGCGACCTTTGCCGCCGAAGCCGATGCATTTCTGACGAAGCTCGCGAGCCGTCCGCGGCTCGTGCTGGAGACCATCAAACGCTATCAGGCGAAAGCTTCGCATCTCACGCCTGAAATGGCCTCCGAGTACGCGGGAACCCTGCTCGCGCTGGTGCGCTCGTGAAACGCGAGCAGTCGCGGACAGCCCGCAAGCTCGCCGACACGCATCACGCGCTCGACGTCGCGGCCGTCTTATTCGTCGTCCTTGCTGCAGTCCCTGGCCTGCTGACCGCGGGCACCGCTCGTGCGCAGGACAAATACCCGGCCCGCGTGATTCGCATTGCCACGGCGGCGCCGGGCAGCAATCACGATTGGGGCGCGCGGGTCACCGCGAGCGAGCTTTCTTCGCGACTTACCCAGCGCGTGATCGTGGAGAACCGCGGCAGCATTGCCGTCGAGCACGTGGCGAAAGAAGCGCCGGCGGACGGCTATACCGTGCTTTTCTACGGCGCGTACGTATGGCTGCAGCCGCTGCTCAACAAGGTGAGCTGGGATCCGCTCGTCGATCTCGCGCCCGTGACGCTCGGGATCAGCTCGCCGAACATTCTCGTCGTGCACCCTTCGCTGCCGGTGAAAACGACGCGGGAGCTGATCGCGCTTGCCCGCTCGCGGCCGGGTCAGCTGAATTACGCGGCCGGTGGAGGCGGCTCGACCCCGCACATAGCCGCGGAGCTTTTCAAGCACCTCGCCAAGGTGGATATTCTGCGGGTGAACTACAAGGGCTCCGGCCCGTCGATGGTGGGCCTGCTCACGGGCGAAGTGCAGCTCATGTTCGCCGCGCTCGGGCCGGCCGTCCCGCACATCAGCAGCGGGAAGATGAAAGCGCTTGCGGTGACGACTCCCAGACGCACGAAGCTGAGGCCGGACCTGCCGACGATCAGCGAAGTCGTGCCGGGCTACCAGTCGGAAGCCGCGATCGGTTTCTTCGTACCACGGAAGACGCCCCCCGCGGTGGTCGCATTTCTCAATCGCGAGATCGTTCAGGCGCTGAAAAGCGTCGAGCCCGAGAAGCTTTTCAGCGCCGGCGTGGAAGTGGTCGGCAGCTCGCCCGAGGAATTCACGGCCTTCATGAAAGCGGACATCGCCCGCATGGCTGAAGTGATCAAAGGCGGCCGCTTCAGTAATTGACTTTCACAGCCCTTTTTTCAGCAGCTCCAGTTCGCCACGGCCCGGGAATTTGTCGCCGAGCTTTTCGAGCTCCTGAATCTCCTTGCGCGCAGCATCCTTGCGGCCCGCCTTCAACAAGGCTTTCGCGAGATTCAGACGGATGATCGAACCTTCAGGCGCCTGCGCTGCGGCTTTCTGGAGCAATTCGAGCCCGCGCGCCGTTTCTCCTTTCTCGACGAGCAACATCCCGAGCGTGTCCATGATGGCCGGATGGTTCGGCGCGAGCTTGTGCGCCTCCTCCGCATGCTCCAGGGCTTTCGGATCGTTGATGCGTGACTCGGCCCATGCGAGATTGTTCAGCACGCCGGCATTGTTCGGTGTGGTTTCCAGTGTCTTGCGATAGTGCTGAACGGCCGCCGCGTACTGGCCGGCAGCAAGCGAGAGCTCGGCAAATCTCAGGCGATCGCTCGGACGGGTCTTCAGCCAGCCCGAGGCGAATTCTTCGCCAGCCGTAACGCCGCCCGGCCCCGCGGTGAGCGTGATGTACAGGCGCGAGGCGACGTCGAAGGACGGTTCCTGCTTGAGGCCCTGACGGTACGCCGTCACTGCCTCCGTCCAGTTCTTCTGCGCGGCGTGGATATCGCCTTCCACGGCATGTCCGATCGCCTGCTTGGGCCGCTGCTTCTGCACGTCCCGCGCGATCGCAAGCGCGTCTTTGGTGCGGCCGGTCTCAGCGTACACGCGGGCGAGTGCCTGCTGCGCTTCGACCATATCGGGCTTCAGCTCGAGCACCTTGCGCAGATTTTCGATCGCGTCCTCTTTCCTGTTCGCGGCATATTGCGCGCTCGCCATGCTCAAGTACCCCACCGGCGACTTCGGGTCGAGCGTCACGAGCTTGCGATAAATGGAGATTGCCTGGGTGGACTCGCCTGCGGCATCGTGCACCGCGCCCGCGGTAACGACGATGTCGGCGCGATTGGGCATGGCAGCCATCGCGGCCTGCGCAGCCGCTGTCGCATTCTTGAAGTCTTTCGTGCTCGCGTAGTACTGCATCAGGGCCAGGCGCGGCCTCGGATCCTCCGGCTGCGCGGAAACGGCTTTTTGCAGGAGCCCTGCGACCTCCTGGGGTGAGCCACCGCTGCCGCGGCGAAGCTCGGCGAGCGCCAGCAGCGCTGCGACGTTCTTGGGGTCCTTGGCGACGATCGCGTCCATGCGCTCGCGGGCTGCGTCCGGCTTCTTCTCCACGATGTCGAGCCGCGCGAGTTGAGCTGTGGCGGGAAAGTAGGCCGGATCCAGCGCGAGCGCGCGGTCGAACTGCTTACGTGCGCCGGCCAGGTCTCCTTTGGCGAGCAACACGCCGCCATGAACGCTGATCGGCATCGCGCTCTTCGGCTGTTTTTGCTCCAGCCGCTTGACGGCGGCGAGTGCCTTGTCGTACTGGCGCTCACGAACGTGAGCGGCGATCAGCGCGAAATCGGCCCGCAGATCCGTGCCCGTTGCGGCCACCTGCTCGAGCTCGCGATATGCCGTCTCGGAGTCGCCCTGCGCGAGATGGCTCAACGCAAGTCCGGTGCGGCTGCGGGTGTTTTTCGGATCGAGTGCGGCAGCCTTGGCGTAATAGTCTGCGGCTTGCTTTGCGTCACCATTCGCCATGTAGACGTCGCCTGCAAGCCCGAGCATCGTCGGATCGTTCTTGATGGTATCGAGGATGGGCTGCAGCCGCTCGAGCGCACGGCCTGCCTGGCCGCTGCGGAGATAACTGGCGATGAGCAGTCGCCATGCGAGCGGTTGACGCGGCGCGCGCTGGAGCACCTGCGAGAGATAGTTCTCTGCCTGCGCATATGCCTGCAGCTCGTGCTCGATGACACCCGCGAGCAGGAGGCCACGCGGGTTGTCGGGCGTGAGCCGCAAATGCTGTTGAATGGCCGAGCGGGCGGCGGGCAGGTCTTTCTGCTGCAGCGCGACCCACGCCTGCAGATACAGCGTTTGCGGATGATTGGCCGCAACGGTCTTCATCGCGGCCAGTTGTTTTGCTGCTTCGTCGATCTGCTTTTGCTGTACGAGGATCGAGACGATCGCTGCGTGCGCGCTCAGCATGTCCGGTTTGGCTTCGAGCGCCTTGCGGTACATGGCGAGCGCCTCGTCGGGCTGCTTGTTCGCCATGAGCATGGCCGCTTTGAGCTCGAGCGCCCGTGGGTCATGCGGTGAGAGCGCCAGTGCCGCGTCGATTTTTGCCGCGGCTTCCTTGAGGTCGTTCGTGGAGGCGGCCAGCCGTGCCTGGCCCAGAACGGCCGGCGCGTACTGCTGATCGGCAGCGAGTGCCGTCGCGTAAGCCTGCCCCGCTGCCTTCGGGTTACGCAGCGCGAGATGAGAATCTCCGACTGCGGTCATGAGCTCGGCTTTGCCGCGCGGATTCGAGACTTCGGCTTTGGCAAGCTCGTCGATCACTTTCCGGTACTGCCCGACCAGCACGAGTGCACGCGCCCACAGCGGCACGACTTCGTCCGGCGAGTAATGCAGTGCCGACGCCTCGCGAAGCTCCTTCTCGGCGGCGGCCACATCGCCCGAGGCGAGCAGCGCCTTGCCCAGCAGGAATCGCGCTTCGGCGAGCTCCGGGTCTTTTTGAAGGGCGTTCCTCAGCTGGATGATCGCTGCTTTAGTGTCGTTCTTCTCCAGGTAGTCTTTTCCGGACGCGAGCAGTGCCTCCGGCTTTTGGCCGCCACACCCGGCAATGGCGATTGCCGCGAGTGCGGCCGCAATGGCGTGCCGCATGCCGTAGCGATTCATAATTTCACCCCCAGAGTATTACGGACGCGCCGCTGCAAAAGAACGGCGGCTTGGTCAAGCAGGCAAGCGTGACACAGCGCCTTTCTAGCGTCCAGAGCAGGAGTCCCGCAAGTGGATGGGTACGGCCGGACGATGAGCGACGAGGGCGGCGCATCTGCGGGGGGGAATGGGGGCGGATGTATATACTCGCTCGACAGGAGGAACATCATGCGCCCAAACGTTTCGCGACTTCTCGGTGTGGTCGTGGCGTTCGCGTCGGGACTCGCTTCAGCCCAAAGCTACCCGACCCGGCCGGTGCGGCTCGTCGTGCCCTTTGTCCCCGGAGGGACTATCGACGCGTACGCTCGCGCGCTCGCCCGGCAGGTCGAGAGCCAGATGGGCCAGCCGATCGTCATCGACAACCGCGCCGGAGCGAACGGCATCCTTGGGGCTGACGTTGTCGCGAAAGCCGCGCCCGACGGTTACACGCTGCTCAACAATGCCGCCTCTTTCGTGATCAACGCCAGCATGTACAAGAAGCTGCCGTACGACACCGCGCGGGATTTCACGCCCATCACGAACTTCGTGAAAGGTCTCGGCTATCTTCTCGTCGCGCACCCGTCGGTGCCGGCAAGCTCGGTGAAGGAGCTGATCGAGCTTGCGAAGAAGAAACCGAACGCGGTCCGGTTCAGCTCACCCGGTATAGGCAATGGCCAGCATCTGGCCGCCGAACTGATGAACATGAAAACGGGCATTCAGATGCTGCACGTCCCGTACAAAGGCAGTTCGCCCGCGCTCGCAGCGGTGCTGGGCGGCGAAGTTCAGGTCGCTTTCCAGACGCCGAGTTCGGTGCTGCCGCTCATCCAGGGCGGCAAGCTCAAAGCGCTCGGCTTCAGCGGAGAAAAGCGTCTTCCGGCGCTCTCGAACGTGCCCACGATCGCGGAAGCCGGCGTGCCCGGCTACACCTACGACGTCGCGTGGCACGCGTGGTTCGGTCCCGCGGGCATGCCGTCGGCTATCGTGAACCGGCTTTACGCGGAAATCAGGAAGGCGCTGCAGGAACCGAAGCTGGTCGCGTTTTTCCGTGAAGGCGGATTCGAGCCGCGGGCAGACGCGCCCGCCGAGTTCGCGAAGATCTTTCGCGCCGACATCAAGCGTTACGGCGACATCGTGAAAGCGGCGAAAATCGAACCGGAGTAACGCGCTATTCTGCGGTTCTGGGCGCCGCCTTCACGACGATGTCGCTGCCGAGGCGTTCGCTGAAGCCGCAGAGGAAAGCCGCGATCCAGTAAGCGGCCTCGTCCGCTTCCAGACCCAGACCTTCCGGAGTGCCGAGCGTGATCGCGATCAGCTTGTACTTGAGCACGATGTAAACGATGCTGGCGAAGGCAATCGCGACCAGGGGCTTGGAGGCGCCCGACACCATGAGCAGCGTGCGGCTCGTCTCTTCGCGCAGGTCGAGGGACGACAGCCGCATGAGCACGCTCGTGATGCTGCCGACGCCCGCAAACGCGAACAACGCCAGGACGATCTGGGGCGGGCCAAGGGACGTGACGCCGTAATGAGCCAGCGCGGCCATGCTGAGTACGATGACGGACAGGACAACGATTCCGCACAGGGTGCCGATGATGTAGCTCAATCTGTTTTTTGCGACGAGCGCTCTTTCGTGGACGGCCGCCGCGCGGGCCAGCAGCGTTTCCCCTTTCTTGAGATCTCCCAGCACGACGCCGGCGTTAGCCGCGTTTTCGAGCAGGCGCACGATCTCCTGACGTACGGGGAACCGATTTTTCTCGACGCGCTTCGCCAGCGATTGGATCTCCGCCAGGAACACGACCTGGTCGGGTGTCAGGCTGGGCGGCGGTTCGAGCTGGAGCTCGCCCTCTTTGGTGAACCGCACGATCGTCAACACCGCCTCCGGGGCCTTGTCGGCGCTCGATTCGTGCTCCGTCATCGTTACCGTTTCGACGGGTGCCTCACCGTGCCACGACGCCGCACGACGGCGAAGAGGCTGCCTGAGCTCACTGGTTCCAAGCATTGATCGCTTCTCCCGATGCGAACGCGTTGGCGCAACTTTACTCCGGTGAATCGGCGTCTGTACAGAGGGGTCTTGCAAGAACGGACGCATTCGAAGAAAGTCTGCTTCGGATTCGTCGTGCACACTTCCCGTAATCGTGGGCACACAAGATGCTACGCCGGACGGGCCCGCGCCGGCTTGGCTGCGATCCCGTGGGAGAGCCCAAATGACATTGGCAAGAAGAAATCGGGTAGTCACCGGTAAAAAACGGAGTTGCGGACGCCGCCGCGCTTTACGGTCGCTTGCCGGCTTTCTCTTGCCGCTCAGCCTGGCACTTCCGTGGGCCGCATTCGCGCAGGAAGACGATCGGCCCGATGCGCCTGTCGCGTGGCTGTATCCCGAAGGTCGAGTCCCCAAGCTCGATGCCGGAACACCGGCAGGCTCGCCGCTCGATCTTGGCGTACCACGTGCTCCCATCGTCTTCGACCGCAGGCCGACTCTGGCGCAAGGCGGTGCGAGCTCGGGCGCCGCTGGCATCGGCACTCAGGCGGTGCCCGCCTGGGGCGAAAACAAAAGCTATGTCATTCCTGCCCTGGATATCCTCACGTTCCAGATCCTGCTCAACCTGTTCGATCGCGCGTATTTCGGCTGCTGCGATTTCGACACGGACCTGAACTCGATCAAGCGCAACCTGCACAGAGGATGGAGGACCGATGCGGATTCGTTTACCGTGAACCAGCTCGGTCATCCGTACCAGGGCTCGATGTATCACGGATTTGCACGCGCATCGGGCCTCAGTTTCTGGGAGGGCTTTCTCTACGCGTTCGTGGGCAGTGCGGTCTGGGAGATCGCGGGGGAGACGACGCCGCCTTCGAAGAACGATCAGATCACCACGCCGATCGGCGGATCGTTTCTCGGCGAAGCGCTTTTCCGCATGGCGAACCTTTGGCTCGCGGAAAGTTCCGCCCCGCGCTTCTGGCGCGAGATCGGCGCGGCCGCGATTTCGCCGCCCGTCGGCTTCAACCGGCACGCGTTCGGAGACCGGTTCAAAGGGATCTATCCCAGCCACAATCCGGAGTAC
>Ga0075420_100001954_pt1 | contig 17692 bp, 16 predicted proteins | sample SoiMetdeltSBSDD4_FD_75296 | JGI IMG/M metagenome (GOLD analysis project Ga0075420, IMG submission 75296) | Bulk soil microbial communities from a Populus tree surrounding site in Tennessee, USA - Soil MetaG P. deltoides SBSDD4 | ecosystem: Environmental > Terrestrial > Soil > Tree plantation... | reverse complement strand
GGGATCCTCTTCGCCGCGGTTCCCCGTTAATCCGGTAGGAATCCCGGAGGTCCTCGTGCTCCCCAGCCCCCGTCCTCAGCTCGAGCTGAGCGACCTCGCCCCCGGAGCCCCCTCGCTCGCGCGGCGCGTCGCCTCGGCGTTCCGCCAGAGCCCGTAGATGATGCTGTCCTTGAGGGCGGTCCAGGACGCCTCGATGATGTTCTCGCCGGCGCCGACCGTGCCCCAGCTCCGGTCCTTGAGGTTGTCCGTCGACTCGATGAAGACACACACCTTCGCGCGCGCGCCCTGGGCCGCGTTGATGATGCGCACCCTGTAGTCGTTGAGGACGATGCGGTCGATCTCCGGGTAAAAACCCTTGAGAGCCCCCCGGAGGGCGCCGTCGAGCGCGTCGACCGGGCCCACCCCCTCGCCGACCGCGAGGTGCGTCTCGCCCCGGACGCGGATCTTCACTGTGGCCTCGGCGGAGGTCCCGCCCGAGGTCTTGTGATCCACCGAGACGCGGTAGCGGATGAGCTCGAAGAACTCGGGGAGCTTCCCCATGTGCTTCATGAGGATGAGGACCGACGAGGCTTCCGCCCCCTCGAAGACGTGGCCCTCGTTCTCGAGCTGTTTGATCTCCTCCACGGCGAGTCGGGCGGCTGTCGGGTGCGCCTCGAGGTCGATGCCCTCGACGGTCGCGAGGTGCTGGAGGTTCGATTTCCCGGCGAGCTCCGAGATGAGGACGCGCCGGAAGTTGCCGACGGCTTCCGGAGAGACGTGCTCGTACGTCCTCGTCTGCTTCATCACGGAGTTCACGTGCACGCCGCCCTTGTGGGCGAAGGCCATCTGACCGACGTAGTAGTGGTTCTCGGGGAAACCGTGATTGGCGATGGCGCTGACGTACCGGGCCGTGTGCGTGAGCTTGACGAGCTTCTCCTCGGTGATGGAGAGGCGCTTCCCCATCTTGATGAGGAGGTTCGGGATGATGCCGGCGAGGTCGGCGTTGCCGCAGCGCTCGCCGAGGCCGTTGAACGTCCCCTGGACATGAACCGCGCCCTCCTCCACGGCCTCGAGCGAGTTCGCGATGGCGACGCCCGCATCGTTGTGCGTGTGGATGCCGATCGGAGCCCGGAGCTTGCTCTTCACCGCGCGCACGATCTCGCGGAGCTTCCCCGGAAGCGTGCCGCCGTTCGTGTCGCAGAGGACGAGCGTGCGCGCCCCCCCCCGCTCCGCGGCCTCGAGGGTCTGGATGGCGTAGGCGGGATCGTCGCGGTACCCGTCGAAGAAGTGCTCCGCGTCGTAAATGACGTCCTTCCCCTGCGCCCGGAGCCACCGCACGGATTCCTCGATCATGCGCAGGTTCTCGTCGAGGGTCGTGCGGAAGACCTCGGTGACGTGGAGCTTCCAGGACTTGCCGAAGATCGTGACGACCGGCGTCCCGACGTCGACGAGGGCGGTCAGGTTCCCGTCGTCCTCGGGAGCCTTCCCGGGCCGGCACGTGCTCCCGAAGGCGGCGAGCCGCGCGTGCTCGAGGGGCACGTCCTTCGCGGCCTCGAAGAAGTCGACGTCCTTCGGGTTCGAGCCCGGCCACCCACCCTCGACGAAGTCCACGGAGAACTCGTCGAGAGCGCGGAGGATCTTCAACTTGTCCTCCGAGGAGAAGGAGATACCTTCCCCCTGCGCGCCGTCGCGAAGGGTGGTGTCGTAGATCTCGATGCGTTCCATGGCTCTGGGGCGGCTCCCCGCGCGAGTCTCAGGCGCTCGCGCTTTCGGCGAACTCCTTCTTGAAGCAGAGCTCGTCCCCCTTGTAGAGGGCGATCTTTCCCGAGCGGACGACCTCGAGCACGCCGTAGGGCTCCAGGGCCTTCAGGAAGGCGTCGACCCGGGTCTCGTCGCTCGTGATCTCGAACGTGATGGTGCTCGCGCCCATGTCGGCCACCTGGGCCCCGAAGAGCTTTCCTTCCTCGGTGATCTCGGACCGGAGCCCGGGTCTCACCTGCACCTTCACGAGAACGACCTGGCGCTCCACGTACGGCTTCTGGCTGACGACGGTCACCTCCTCGACGTCGACGAGCTTCGTGAGCTGCTTCCGGATCTGCTCCAGGGTGCGGTCGTCGCACGCCACCGCGACCGTGATGCAGTACTGGTCGAAGATCCTCGCCTTCTCGGCGCAGACCGAGAGCAGGTTCCCTCCGCGGCGGCAGAAGAGGTGGGCGATCCGGGCGAGGACACCCGGTTCGTTCGTCGTGAGCATCGCGATCGTGGTTACTTGCATTCGTCTTTGTCTCCGATGGCGTCGGCCATGCCGCGCCCCGCCGGGATGATGGGGAAGACGTTCTCGTCGTTGCGGATCCTGAAGCGGAGGAGCGTCGGGACGTCCCGCCCGAGCGCCTCCTCGATGGACTCGCTGACGTCTTCCGGGTCGGCGACGTCCCGTCCCGCGGCCCCGTACGCCTCCGCCAGCTTCACGAAGTCGGGGTTGTCCTGGAGGTCCACGGAGGAGAACCGCTTCCCGTGGAAGAGCTCCTGCCACTGGCGCACCATACCGAGGGCCTGGTTGTCGAAGATGGCGACCACGATGCCGAGCTTGTGGGTCACGGCCGTCGTCAGCTCCTGGATGTTCATCTGGATGCTGCCGTCGCCCGAGATGCAGAGGACCGGGCGGTCCCGGAACTTGAACTTGATCCCGATGGCGGCCGGAAGCCCGAAGCCCATGGTGCCGAGGCCTCCGGAGGTGATGAAGGACCGGGGCTTCGTGACGGGGTAGTACTGGGCCGCCCACATCTGGTGCTGGCCCACGTCCGTGGTGACGATCGCGTCCTCGCCGGCGAGGCGTCCGAGCTCCTCGATGATGTACCGCGGAGAGATGTTGCCCGGCTCGCCCCGGCTCTCCTTCTTCACGTAGGGAAGGGGCCGGTCCTTCTTCCACTCCTCGATGCTGGCCCACCAGGCGGAGTAGTCCTTCTTCATCTTGCGATCCTCGAGGCAGTCGAGGACCTGCTCGAGGACGAGGCGCAGGTCGCCGTGGGCGGTGTAGTCGGCGCGGATGATCTTCGAGTGCTCGGCGGAGTCCGCGTCGATGTGGACGATCTTCGCCTTCCTCGCGAACTGGTCCACCTTCCCGGTCACGCGGTCATCGAAGCGAGCTCCGGCGGCGATGATGAGGTCGGCCTCGTCCATGGCGCGGTTCGTGTACATGGCCCCGTGCATGCCGAGCATGCCGAGCGACTTCTCGTGGTAGCGCGGGAATGCCCCGAGACCGAGGAGTGTCGTCGTGATCGGGATCCCCGTGCGGAGGATGAGGCGCCGGATGACGTCGCCGGCCCCGCTCGCGTTCGCGCCGCCGCCCACGTAGAGGACGGGCCGGCTCGAGACCTGGAGCGCGTTGACGATAGCCTCGACATCCTTCGGATCGGCCTTCCCCGGCACGCTGTATCCCGGCAGGCGGACCTCCCGGGGCATGTGGAACGCGCCCTTCCTCTGCTGGACGTCCTTCGGGATGTCCACCATGACCGGGCCGGGCCGGCCCGTCTTGGCGATGTAAAAGGCCTCCTTGATCACGCGGGGGATGTCCTCCGTGCGCCGCACGAGATAGGAGTGCTTCGTGATGGGGAGGGAGAGCCCGAAGACGTCGGCCTCCTGGAAGGCGTCGGTGCCGATGAGGTGGCTCGGTACCTGACCCGTGATGGCCACTACCGGGGAGGAGTCCATGTAGGACGTGGCGATCCCCGTGATGAGGTTCGTGGCGCCCGGGCCGGAGGTGGCCATGCACACGCCCACCTCGCCCGTGGCCCGGGCGAGCCCGTCTGCCATGTGCGAGGCGCCCTGCTCGTGGCGGACGAGGATGTGCCGCATCGTGTCCGCATCGAGGATCGAATCGTAGACCGGCATGATGGCGCCGCCTGGGTAGCCGAAGACGAACTCCGTGCCCTCGGCCTCGAGCGCCCGTATGACCATCTCCGCGCCCGACATCTCCTTGCCTTCGTGGCGGGCAGGATCCTTGTTTGCCGGCACTCGGGCCTCGGCCGCCGCCATCCTGCCGTTCGAGCCGGGACCGGCTGCGGCCGGCGCGGGGGCGCTTCTCTTCGGGCGAGCCTTCCCGCCCGCCTTGGCTCCAGGGACCGTCTTCATGGGGCTCAGACCGCCTTTCCTTGCTGTGTCACCTTCACCGTTTCGAGAGCCGGGGCCGCCGGCAGGACGAGGGGAGGAACGGAGGGCTGGTGCGCCGCCCCGCTCGCGCGCCTCTGGAAGTTCACCGCCCGGTTTGCGCCCTGCACCATGGCCTGGACCGACGCGAGGATCACGTCCGCGTTCACGGCCTCACCGCGGAAGGAGTTCCCTTCCGCGTCCACGAAGCCTATGTGCGCGTTCGCGAGCGCATTGGTTCCCCCCGTGATCGCCTTCAGGTTGTACTCCTTGAGCTCGAGGTGGGGGCCGAACTCCGAATGGATGATGGACTGGAGGGCGTGCGCCGCGGCATCGACGGGCCCCACGCCCGTGCCCGTGCCGATGACCTCCCGCCCCTCGACCACGAGCTTGATGGTGGCGCTCGGCGTGAAGCCGTTTCCGGTCATCACCGAGACCTCCCGGAGCTCGACGATCTGCTCGTCGGGCGCGAGGTCGGTGAGGACGCTCGCGGCGATGGCGACGATGTCCTCCTCCTCGACGCTCTTCTCGCGGTCGGCGAGTTCCTTCACCCGCGAGACCACCTCCCGGAGCTGGTCCCGGTCGAGGTTGTAGCCTCTCGCCTTCAGGGTCTCCGCAACCGCGTGCGCCCCCGAGTGCTTGCCGATGACGAGCTGGCGCCCGCGCCAGCCCACGTCCTCGGCGTGGATGATCTCGTAGGTGCGACGGTCCGCGATCATTCCGTGCTGGTGGATCCCCGCCTCGTGAGCGAACGCGTTCTCGCCGACGATCGCTTTGTTCCGCTGCACCTCGATCCCGGTCAGGTCGGCGACGAGACGGCTCGTGCTCCAGAGCTCGCGCGTGTTGATGCCGGTGTCCGCGCCGTAGTTCTCCTTCCGGAGCCAGATCGCCATGACGATCTCCTCGAGCGAGGCGTTCCCCGCCCGCTCGCCGAGGCCGTTGATCGTGCACTCGATCTGGCCGCAGCCCGCCTCCATGGCCGCCAGGGAGTTGGCGACGGCGAGGCCGAGGTCGTTGTGACAGTGGATGCTGAGGATCGCGCGCTCGATGCCACGCACCTTCTCGCGGAGGTACTCGATCCTGCGGCGGATCTCGGCCGGGACCGAGTAGCCGACCGTGTCCGGAATGTTGATCGTGGTCGCGCCGGCGTCGATGGCCGCCTCGACGATGTTGCACATGAAGTCCATGTCCGTGCGCGAGCAGTCCTCCGGCGAGAACTCGACATCGTGCGTGTACCGGCGCGCCCTCCGCACGGCCCGAACCGCGTGCTCGATGACTTCCTCGGGCTGCATGCGGAGCTTCTTGTCCATGTGGAGCTTCGACGTGGCGATGAAGACATGGATCCGCTTCCTCGGGGCCGCGGCGATGGCCTCTCCGGCCCTGTCGACGTCCTCGTCGCGCGTGCGCGCGAGGGCGCAGATCACTGGCCTGTGGACCTGCTCCGCGATGAGCTTCACCCCCTCGAAGTCGCCCTGGGATGAGATCGGGAACCCCGCCTCGATGATGTCGACTCCAAGGCGGTCGAGCTGCCGCGCGATGACGAGCTTCTCGTCGACGTTCAGGCTGGCGCCGGGGCTCTGCTCTCCGTCTCTCAGGGTCGTGTCGAAGATGAGGATCCGTCTCATGGCTGTCACTGACTTTCGTGAGCTCCCGCGGCCCTCCGGCCGCGATTCGCCCGGTTCGTGTGGATAAAAAAAAACCCGCGCACCTTTCGGCGGCGGGCGGCTCGAGGATTTCGGCTCCTCAGAGGCCGCCCGCCTCCCGGAGGAGGACGACGATGACGAGGAGGATGACGAGGAGGATGCCGCGGGCCGCTTCGGCCCGCGCGGACTGCTGAGGGAGAACGGCGAGGAGCGAGTAGGTCCGGCGGCCCACGTTCAGTGCCCGGGTACGAGCCTCGATGCTCCAGCGAGCGCGCAGCGAGGGAGAAGACCCCCCTGCGTGAGGACTCTGGTGGTCGTGTGCGCTCATGGAAACAAAGCTCCCGCCGGGCGACGGCCCGAGGATGGAACCTGGAGGAAATGGACTTCCTCCTACCCTCGCCAGCTCAATCGGAAACCTTGAATCTATGCGGGCCCGAAGGGGTTGTCAAAGGAAATGGGGTGCCCCCCGCCCCCCGTTCTGATAAGCGCGGCACGCGCCGGACAAGCGACCGCGCCACGGGTGAGCGCCCTCGGATATGCGGGCACGGCGGGATCCCGGGCTGGCCTGGTGGGCAGGGATTCTTGATGCATACCAAAAATGGGGACAATGGTGTATCGATCTGGACCTGACAGGAGCACCCGGTGGCACGGACGAACATCGATATCGACGAGAAACTCATCCAGAAGGCCATCAAGCTGACCGGAGCCAGGAGCAAGCGGGAAGCCGTCGAGATCGCCCTTCGACGTCTGGTCGAGAAGGGATCGCTGTACAGCGCGATTCGTAAGCTACGGGGGAAGCTGGAGTGGAGCGGCGACCTCGACGCGTGGAGGGCCTGGCGCCGGTGATGGTCGTCGATTCCACCGTATGGGGCGATTACTTCTGGCGTCGAGAACAGCCACACCGAGCGATTGGACCGGGCGTTGACGGAAGAAGAAGATGTCGCGGTATTGCCCCTCATCATCGCCGAAGTCTTGCAAGGCTTTCGCACCGAGGCCGGTTTCATCGAAGCCAGAGATCTCCTCGTCGGCCTGCCCATCCTATTTCCTCCCCTGGAGGACTACATCGAGGCGGCTCGTCTCTTCCGGCGCCTCCGGAGGGAAGGAATCACCATCCGCGGGACTATCGACTGCGTCATTGCCCGGACGTGTCTCGAGCATGATGCGGAGCTCCTGAGCCGGGACACCGACTTCGATCGCATCGCAGAGCGCACGGATCTCAAGCTCTGGCGCGAGTGATGGAGGCGCTCGCTCCGGAGTAGCTCTCGAAACGCTACGCCTTCGCGTACATCGCCCGCATGAGGTCCGCGAAGTCGTGGAACCGGAGAGCCTGGGGCCCATCGCTCAGGGCCTTCTCCGGGCAGGGGTGGATCTCGACGATCATGCCGTGCGGGCCCACCGCATGGGAGGCGAGCGCGAGAGGCGCCACGAGGTCCCTCTGGCCGGCGGCGTGCGAGGGGTCCACGAAGATGGGGAGATGCGTGAGCTGCTTCAGGATCGGGATGGCCCCGAGGTCGAGGGTGTTCCGGGTCACCGTCTCGAAGGTGCGAATCCCGCGCTCGCAGAGGATCACCTGCTGGTTCCCCTGCCCCAGGATGTACTCGGCGGCGTTCAGGAACTCGTCGATGGTGGACATCATGCCGCGCTTGAGGAGGACGGGGCGGCTCACCTTGCCGGCCTCGCGAAGGAGGCTGAAGTTCTGCATGTTCCGGGCGCCGATCTGGAGGATGTCGGCGGTCCTCGCGACGGGCTCCACGTCCGCGGGCGAGAGCACCTCGGTGACGACGGGGAGGTCGTACTCCCTGCCGGCCTCGACGAGGAGCTCGAGCCCCTCGTAGCCGAGGCCCTGGAAGCTGTAGGGCGACGTCCGCGGCTTGAAGCAGCCGCCACGCAGGAGGCGCCCTCCGCATTCCTTCACCTGGCGCGCGCACGAGAAGATCTGCTCCCGGGACTCGACCGAGCACGGCCCCGCGATCACCACGAAGTCGGGGCCGCCGATCCGCACCCCGCGCACGGTGATCACGGTGTCCTCGGCCTTCGTCTCGCGGCTCGCGAGCTTGTAGCTCACCTTCGTCGCGGGCTTCTTCGCCGCGGGAGGAGTCTCCGCGGCGGGCCCGGCCGCCGCGGACTCGGGGCCGCGCGGGCCCAGCATGGCTCCGATCGCGGGTGATGTCCGTCCTCTCGACTCCGCGGGATACGTGCCGAGCACCTTGAGGAAGCTCGTCGTCCCGGTGAGCTCCTCGAGGGCACCGGTCACGTTCGTGTCCTCGGAGTTCCCCTCGAAATCGATGTAGAAGAGGTACTGGAACGGGGAGCCGGGACGAGGCCGGCTCTCGAGCTTCGTCAGGTTGATCTTGTGGCGGTGGAGCACGCCGAGCGCCTTGAGGAGCGCTCCCTCCTCGTGCGGCACGGAGAGGACGAGAGATGTCTTCGCCGGGATCCGCAGGTCCACCTTGATGGGCTGGCGCGCCGCGACGAGGAAGCGCGTGAAGTTGTCCTTCTGGTCGGCGAGGTCGCGCGCGAGCACATTGAGGCCGTAGCGCCGCCCGGCCTCCTCGCTCGCGATGGCCGCCTGGGAGAGGTCCTTGTCCTCCTTGACCTTCCTCACCGCCATCGCGGTGTCGGTGAAGTACTCCACCTGGCACGTCTCGAGCTTCGCGAGAAACTTCGTGCACTGCGCCAGGGCCTGCGGGTGGGAGAAGACGCGGCGGATGTTCGTGATGGGCACGTCCTCGATGGCGAGGAGGCAGTGCTCCACGCGGAAGACCTCCTCGCCCACGATGGAGAGGCTCGCCCGCGAGAGAAGATCGTAGACCTCGTTGATGCTCCCCGCGGTCGTGTTCTCGACGGGGAGGAACGCGTGGTCGATGGACCCCGTCTCGAGCGCGTCCACGACCTCGGCGAAGGTCGGGAATCCCGTGAAGACCATGCGGTCGAGCGACTTCGAGAAGAACTTCTGCGCAGCGAGGTGGCTGTAGGCTCCCTCGATGCCCTGGAAGCCGACCCGCTTCATGCCCTCCTCCTCCTGGTTCGCGTGCTTGAGGAGGAAGAGCTGCTGCGAGCGGACCGAGTCGTCGATGATCTCGTGGAATACGCGGGTGACGAAGTGGGCGTCGAGCCCCATGTCGCGGCCGCTCCGGATGCGCCGGGCCAGGATCTCCTCCTCGCGGCGGGAGTCGCGGAGGGGGAGGTTGTCCTCCTCCTTCGCCTGGATGATGCGGTTCAAGAGGTCCCTGCGGGCGGCGAGCCCCTTCAGGATCTGGTCATCGATCGAGTCGATTTCCTGGCGAATCTTTTCGAGGTCCATGGTGCTTTCCGATGTCCGTTTCCGATGACGCTGCGCCGGCGGGGGGCGCTCCAGGGAGGTCCATCCGAGCGCCCGTCGATTCCGGAGGACGTGTTCCTTCCTCCTGGTGTATCGGCGGGCGGGCTCTCAGGCCTTCGAGGCGGCCCCCTCGACTTCCCGCGTCCAGCCGAAGGGGTCCTCGCGGGCGCCGGTCTGGATACCACGGAGGGCTTCGAGGAGCGCCTTCCTCGCGCCCTCCACGGGAAACTCGTAGGTCCTGTCCTTGTAGACGATCTCTCGAACGCTCTGGATGGTCCAGGCCGTGCCCGCGCAGAAGAGCTCCTCGCCTTCGGCGATGACCTCCTCGATGGGGAGCGCGCGCTCCTCGACCGTCATGCCGAGGAGCTTCCTCGCGACCTCGATCGTCGACTCCCGGGTCACTCCGGGGAGGATCTGGTCGTCGAGGGGCGGCGTCACGATGGTCCCGTCCTTCCTCTTCATGAAGACGTTCGAGCCGCTCGTCTCGGTGACGTAACGGACGTGGCGCGAATCGAGGTAAAGGACATCGTCGAAGCCCTTCTGCTTCCACTGGTGCGCGATGTAGATCCCGCCGGCGTAGTTCCCCATGCACTTCGCGAATCCCGTCCCGCCGGGGGCGACGCGGCCCTGCTCGAGGACCTGGAGCCGCACGCCCTTGGGTGCGCCGCCCGCAAAGTAGGCGCCGACCGGGCTCGCGAACATGGTGACCGTGAACTCCTGGCAGGGACCGAGGCCGAGCTTGGGCTCGGTGGCGTGCTCGAGGGGGCGTATGTAGAGGGAGCCCTTATCGGCCGGCGGCACGAACCGGATGTTCCTCCGCACGAGCTCGTCGACCGCATCGACGAACCGATCGGCAGGGAAGGGAGCCATCAGGAGCCGCTCGGCGGAGCGCTGGAAGCGCAGCGCGTTCCGGTCCGGCCGGAAGAGTAGGATGCGGCCATCGGCCGTCCGCTGGGCCTTGAGGCCCTCGAAGACTCCGAGGCCGTAGGAGAGGAAGGCCGCGGCCGGCGAGACCGTGATCTCATCGAGGGGCACGAACTCGCCGTCATCCCAGACGGGCGTGCGCTTCCTGTCCCCCGCGGACCGGTACATGGAATCGGTCTCGGTGAACGAGAAGGTGAGCTCGTTCCAGGAGGGAAGGGGCTTCGATGAGCGGGCCTTCGTGGCGGACTTCATGGTCGATGGATTATAGAGCACACATCCGTGCCCGGAAAAGCCGCGGGCCGTTAGAATCCGGGTTCATGCGTTTTCCGTCGCTCCGCCTGAGGCTTCTCGACCGCTACATCCTCGGGCGGTTCTTCCTCATCTACGCGGGCAACCTGATCTCCTTCACGAGCCTTTTCGTCCTCATCGACGCTGTCCTCAACTTCGATGACTTCCTGAAGGCGAACGGGACGGCGGTGGGGGCCCTGAAGGCCTGCCTGGTGTACTACTCGGCCATGACGCCGCTCGTCTTCTGCCAGGTCATTGCCCCCATCGTCGCCGTGACCTCGGCGCTCTTCACCGTGACGACCCTCCAGCGCGCGAACGAGCTCACCCCCATCCTGGCCGCCGGGCTGAGCCTCCGCCGCACCCTGGTTCCCCTCCTCGGGGCGAGCCTCGGGCTCACGATCGGCGTCTTCGCGATCCAGGAGCTCTGGATCCCCGGCACCGCCTCCGCGATCCACGACGCGCTCGAGGCGAAGGAGGGACGGGACACCTTCAAGCACTTCAAGCACCGCGACGAGACTCGAAGGGAGATGGTGTGCTTCCGCACGTACGACGTCTTCAAGCGGAACGCCGAGGGGGTGCTCGTGCTTCCCTACGGCAGGTCCGAGGGCGACCACCCGAGGTCGATCGTTCACGCGAGGACGGCGGAGTGGGTCCCCGGGGAACCGCCGAGGGCTGGACACGGGCGGTGGGTCCTCAGGGACGGAACGGTCCAGACCTACGACGAGAAATGGGACATCGTCATGAGGGACATCGGCCCGGGAGAGCCGCCCGTGGGGAGGCTTCTCGAGAAGTTCGCGGAGCGCACCCTGGAGACGAACCTCATCCCGGAGGACATCGAGATCCGGAGGGAGCAGGCGGTCTACATGACGCTCTCTGCGCTCCGGAGGAAGATGGAGGCGTCGCCGGAGCAGCACGCCTGGACGATGAAGTACTACTCGCGGTTCGCGTACCCCGTCTCGAACTTCGTGCTGGTCCTCATGGGGATACCGGTGATCCTCCGGTTCGGGAACCGGAACATCATCTTCGGGGCCATGATAGCGATTGGCATCGCGACTGCGTACTTCGTGCTGAACTCGGTGCTCCAGGACATGGGGATCAAGGGCGCCATACCGGCGCGTCTGGGCGCGGGTCTGGCGACGATCTTCTTCCTGTCGCTGGGGGCGACGCTCTACCGGGAGATGGAGCGGTAGGCTCGCGGGCGGCGGTCCGCCTCAGCGTCGCCCCCCTGGCTCGATCCTCTCCAGGAATTCGCGCGGTGTCACGATCCTGGTGATGATCTGCGCACGCGCCAGATCCTCCCGTGAAAGACTCAGGAGGTCCTGATCCCCGGTGATGAGGTAATCCGCCCGAGAGAAGCGAGCCAACGAGAGGTAGGCGTCATCCTTCGGATCCCTCGACAGACGAACCCGCTTCTTCGGCCTGAGCATGCTCATCTTCCCCACGAGCGGGTAGAGCGAAGCCTCCCACCGGAGCATCTGCTCGAGCGTCAGCTTGTCTCGCAGCTTCTTCGACAGACCGGCAATCTCTCTCTCCACGGCGGGTGAGATGCAGACTTCCTCCTCGAACGCCCGGGAAACCGCCCGTCCCGGCACTCCACCGAACAGTGCAGACACGAGGACGTTGGCATCGATGACGATCCTCGATCGTGCCTCAGGAACCGTAAACCTCCTTGCGGACCTCCTCGAGAGCCCGCAGTGCCTCTTTCCTGGTGACGCCGGCCTCCTTCAGCACCTCGCGAAGCTCGAGGAGGAGGGCCGCCGCCGACTTTTCCTCCACGGGCGAGAGGACTGCGATGGGTTTCCCGTACCTGGTGATCACGACGGGTTCGCGCTTCGCCAGGAACTCGGTAGCCTTGCCTTTGAATTCGCGGACGGATGTGAAGATCATGAATACATGGTACTACATATGTAGGCACAATGTACCTGCCTGGCTTTGCAGGTTCCGGTCGGGGCTCGAGAGCTCCCGCTTCTCGGCCTGCCCGGGAGCCTCGCATGCGGCTGCGAATCTCCGCCCCGGTCCGCCTATCTCCTCGCGAGCGCCCGCTCCGCTTCGCGCCGCACGCGCTGGCTCGTGTCCTCGAGGGCCTGCTTGTACACGCTCTCGGCTTCCCTGCCCGCGAGCCGGGAGAGCGTCCGGATGGCATCGGTCCTCACGTTCTCGTTCGCGTCTCCGAGGGCGGTCGCGGAAAGCCTCTGGATCTCGGCCGCCATGGGCCCGCCGTCGCCGAGCTTCTGCAGGGCGAGCGCGAGCCGCAGGCGATGCGGCCCGGGGTCCTTCGTGTACATGTCTCTGAGAACGGGCGCCGCGGATGCGGCTCCCACTTCACCGATGGATGCTATGGCCTCCCCGCGGACCTCCTCGTCGGCGTCGGCGAGGGCGGCCGTCAGGAACTCGGCGGCGTCCTTGGCCTGGAGACCACCCAGCACATCCGCGGCCTCCTGGCGGACCCTTGGATCCGGGTCCTTGAGGAGTCCGGCGACGTCCAGGGCCGCGTCCTTCGCCTCGAGCTCGCCGAGGCTCCCCAGGGCCTCGCGGCGCACGGAGGCCTCGGGGTCGGCGAGGAGGCCCAGGAGCTGCGGCACGGCGGCCTTGTCCTCGATGTCGGCGAGCGAGTCCGCCGCGGCCGAACGGACCTGCGGGTCGGGATCGAGGAGCATCTGGCGGATGGCGTCCCGCGCCTGCGGATCGTTCTGGGCGATTCTCTCGAGGGCCCGCACTCCATCGCGCCTGAGGGATGCGCTCCCCGACTGGAGGAAGCTGAACGCTCGCTCGACCGGATCGACCTCCAGCCCCCGGAGCCTCGTCTCGATCACGTCGAGCCTCGCGAGCACGGTCGTGAGATCGCCATCCGTCGCTTCGTCGTCTTCCTCGACTTCCTGATCCTCCGGAGAGCGGCCCTCCGTCGGTGGAGCGGCCTCGTTCACCGGCGCGGTCGGTTTCCTCGCGCCGCCCGCGACGAGCCGCTTCTCGATCCGGGCGAGCCGGGCCTCGAGGGCCGCGAGGGCATCATCCGCCAGCCGGGGATCGGCCGTCCGGCCGAGCGAGAAGACATAGAGGGCCGCGCCCGCGAGGAGTACGGCTCCGAGAAGCATCGAGACCCTGATGGAAGGTCGCACGGCATGGCTCCTGCTGCAGGGGGCGTCGGGCATCGAGCGCCTGTCGATCCCAGTCTACGTGGGCTCGCCTCCGGATCAAGCAAGGCCTCGCAGACCATCGCGCGACGTCGGGGGTCGCGGGGGCGGGGCGTCCGCGATCGATTCGCGAGCGCCTACGCGCGCTCCTCGCGTAACGAGACCACGGCCTCGACGAGCGCCTCCGCGGACGGCTTCGCCGCCTCCGCCGCGGGCGCCAGACCCTCGTGGCGGATCGCCATGGTCGTCGTGGCGCCGATCGAGACGCACTTCATGCCGCCGCCCGCGAGTGCGCGGAGGCCCTCCTCGCCCGTCATCTCGAGGAACCCCCGGAACGTCGACGGGCTCGTGAACGTGACCGCGAAGGGCGGCGTTCCCCGCTCCATGAGATCGAGGAACGGCCTCGCCTTCTCCGCGGACTCGGTCACCGTTCTGTAGAGGACGACCGGGATGACCTCGGCTCCCGCCGCGGAGAGGACCTCCTCGATGTCCCGGAGCGCGATGTCCGAGCGGGGGAGGAGGACCCGGCTTCCGCGGTTCACGTCGCCGGTCCCGACGAGGTCCCTCGCGAGGTCCCGGCCCGACTTCCCCCCGGAGACGATGCGCGGAGGGAGGCCTGCCGCCTGGAGCGCCGCGGTCGTGGCGGGGCCGACCGCGGCCACCCGCGCGCGCGCGTCGAGCCGGATGCCCTCCTCCTCGAGCGCGCGGGAGAGGTGCCGCGCGGCCGCGGGGCTCGTCACGACGACGTGCGTCGGCGCTCCGCCCGCGAGCGCCTCGCGGAGCCCCGCCGGATGGGGCACGGTCTCGTGACGGATCGCCGGGATCGCGAGCGCGGTCGCGCCCGCCGCCTCGAGGAGCCGGATCAGCTCGGCCGAGCTCTCCTCGCTGCGGGTCACGACGACCGTCAGGCCCTCGAGCGGTCGCTCCAAAGCGCTCATCCCCGGTCGTTCGCGGCGAGCCTGCGGATGACTTCAGCGCCGCCGCGGCCGAGGAGATCGTACGCGAGCTCCGCTCCCAGCGACTCGGCTGTCGGGATGTCCGGGCACAGGTTCTCGCTGGACTCCCGGTAGCACGCCGATCCGTCCGGCGCCGCGATCACCCCGATGAGGCGAAGCTTTCCCCCGGGCCTGGGCGTGGCCAGAGCCCCCGCGGGCACGAGGCACCCTCCGCGGAGCGTCCTCAGGAACCCCCGCTCCGCGGACACGGCGAGGCGCGACGGTCCGTGGTCGATGGCGCGCGCGAGGCCCATGGCGATCGAATCGTCCCTGCGCGCCACCACGCCGAGCGCGCCCTGGCTCACGGCCGGCGTCATGACCTCGGCGTCGATCAGTTCCGTGATCCGACCGTCCTGGCCCAGGCGCCGCAGCCCCGCGCACGCGAGCACGGTCCCGGCGAGCCCCTGCGTCTCCACCTTCGCGATCCGCGTCGCCACATTGCCGCGGAGCGGCACGACCTCGACGTCCGGCCGCGCGTGGAGGATCTGGGACCGCCTCCTCGGGCTCCCCGTCCCGATCCGGCTTCCACGTGGCACGCTCAGGAGGCGCGTTCCATCCCGGGAGATGAAGGCATCCAGGGGGCTCTCGCGCTCGGGCACGGCCGCGAGCGTGAGCCGGGGGTCGATCTCGGAGGGCACGTCCTTCAGGCTGTGGACTGCGACGTCGATCCTCCCCTCGATGAGGGCCTCGTCGATCTCCCGGGTAAAGATTCCCGAGCCGATCTCCGCCACCTCCTTCTCCGGGAACTTCTCGGCGAGCGTGCGGATCGTCACGATCTCCACCTCGATGCCCGACTCCACGGCGCGGAGCAGGCCCGCCACGTGGTTCGCCTGCCAGAGCGCGAGGGGGCTTCCCCGCGTTCCTATCTTCAGGACGGGGCCCACCGGCCTCAGGCCAGGAAGAGCCGCTGGAGGAACGCGATCTCGGTCTCGTTCAGGCCCTTCATGTCGCGGAGGGACTTCAGCTTCTCGATGGGGAAGTGGAGGAGCTTGTTCACGAGGGACCCGGTGAGCTCCTGGACGAGGGGGTGGTACTCGGGCGGGAACTGGCTGATGTAGGCCTGGAGCTCGCCGAGGCGGATCTGCTCGAAGCGCTCGACGAGATGCCTCAGGACGGGGTCGATCTGCGAGTAGGTCATCCAGCTCTGGAACGCGCGCAGCTCCTCCCGGATCACCTCCTCGGCGAGGGGCACGTGCGTGTGGCGCTCGGCCACGTTCTTACGGATGACCGTGTTCAGGTCATCGATGTTGAGGAGGCTCACCCCCGGCACGTCGCGCACGGCCGGATCGAAGTCGCGCGGGATGGCGAGGTCCACGATGACGAGAGGTCGGTTTCCGCGCGACGCCTGGATCCGCCCCAGGGTCTCGCGGGTGACGATCGGCTCGACGGCGCCGGTCGACGACACCACGATGTCGGCGCGCTCGAGGAGATCGTCAAGGCGGGACCACTCCGCGGCCTCGCCGCGTCCCAGCCGGCTCACCAGCTCCGAGGCGCGGTCGATGGTCCTGTTGACGACGTGGCAGGCGCGCAGCTTCTGGTCCTGGAAGGCCAGGGCCGCCGAGGTGGCGATCTTGCCGGACCCGATCACGAGGAGCGAGCGCTCCGAGACGTCCCCCAGGATGTCTTTCGCGAGCTCGAGGGCCGCCTGACCCGGCGTGATGCACCCGTCCGAGATGGATGTGACGGACCGGACGCGCTTCCCGACGCGGAGCGCCGCCGGGAAGAGCCTGTGGAAGAGCTTGCCGGCGCTCTTCGCATCCTGCGCGAGGGCGAAGGCGTCCTTGATCTGCTTCAGGATCTGGGACTCTCCGAGGATCATCGAATCGAGCCCGCCCGCGAGGCGGAAGAGGTGCTCGATCGCGCTCTCCTTCCGGTAGAGGTAGAAGTGCGACGGATCGAACTCCTCGCTGGGTGCGGGGGGTCCCCGCAGGACCCGGGACGTGTCGAGGCGGCGGGAGGCCTCGCGGTAGAGGCCCAAGCAGAAGTCGAGCGCCCCCGGCACGCGATGCAGGCCTCCGCGCTCGGCGGGCGCCGCCATCGCCGGGAGGAGGGTAGCCGGGATGTGGCTGTAGAACTCGGTCCGGTTGCACGTGGAGAGGATCAGGTGCTCGGAGACGTCGATCTTCCCCTTCAGGTCGCCGAGCGCTCTCCGCGTCTGCTCCGCCGAGAGGGACCAGCACTCGCGGACCTCGAGCGGAGCGGTCCGGTGGTTCAGGCCAAAGACGAGAAGCTCCATTCAACTCTCGGTGCGCTCTTGGGATGCCGCGCCGCCGTTCCTATGATACGGGGGTGGCCGGGATGCGACGGACCCGTGATTCTCGCGAGCCGGCCGGGCGGAAACAACCGAAAACGCCACCACGGAGCCAGCGGCCGGCCCGAGCCGGGCCCGCACCATCTTGAACGCCGACGAAAGCCGCCTCATCTCCGCCTGCCGGATGCGAAACGCCGGCCGCCCTCCGCTCTGGATCATGCGCCAGGCGGGCCGTTACCTTCCCGAGTACAGGGAGCTCCGGAAGAAGCATACCTTCAAGGAGATGTGCTCGACCCCCGATCTCGCCGTCGAGGTCTCTCTCCAGCCCTACCGCCGCTTCGCGCTCGACGCCGTCATCGTATTCTACGACATCCTCTTCCTCGCCGAGGCCATGGGAGCGCCCCTCGAGTTCACCGAGTCGGGCCCCGTTTTCCGGAATCCGATACGCTCCCCGGAGGACATCGATGCCCTTCACGCTCCGGACCTGGCAAGCCGCGCGCCCGGAAAGGGCACGGGCGCCATCCTCGAGTCCCTGCGGCGGCTCCGCTCGGAGCTGCCGCGGAGCATCGCCGTGCTCGGCTTCGCGGGGGCTCCCTTCACGGTGGCCTCGTACCTCGTCGAGGGCGGCTTCGAGCGCACGGGCGACCGCATGAAGCGCCTCTTCCACGAGAGCCCGCGGACGGCGCAGATGCTCCTCGAGCGGATCACCGAGGCCACGTGCGCCTACGCCGCCGCGCAGGTGGAAGCGGGCGCGGATGCGGTGCAGCTCTTCGACACGTGGGCGGGCCTCCTAGCGCCGGAGGACTTCCGCGAGCACGCGCTCCGCTACGAGCGGCCCGTCATGGAGCGCATCGCGGAGGCCGGCGCCCCGGGCATCCTCTACGTGAACGGCTCCTGGCACCTCCTCGACGAGATCGCCTCGAGCGGCGCCTCCGTCCTCAGTCTCGACTGGCGGAGGCCTCTCCCCGATGCGCGCGCGAGGCTGGGAAAGGGCTTCACCCTCCAGGGGAACC
>Ga0075420_100001953_pt1 | contig 17699 bp, 15 predicted proteins | sample SoiMetdeltSBSDD4_FD_75296 | JGI IMG/M metagenome (GOLD analysis project Ga0075420, IMG submission 75296) | Bulk soil microbial communities from a Populus tree surrounding site in Tennessee, USA - Soil MetaG P. deltoides SBSDD4 | ecosystem: Environmental > Terrestrial > Soil > Tree plantation... | reverse complement strand
TAGCCGGGCAACGCCGGGTGGATCCGGTACATACCAAGACCGAGCGGGGTGAGCAGGCCCACCCCAGCCGCCTCGTCAAGGACCGCCGTCCACGCCTCGGCGTCACGGCCGCGGAAGCGCGACGGCACGTCGGGAGATCGGGAGAACGCACCGAGCACGTCGGCGTCGGCGACGCCGTGGAAGAGGCAGAGCGCCGGCACCAGCCGCCGGGCGTTGGCACTGAGGTGGTTGAACGAGTAGGTGATGCTGGCCTGTAGCGACCCGGTGCGCCCGCCCAGCCCGTCGTCCGGCAGCGCCGGGGCAAGGCCGCGCAGGGCGGCCAGCAGCGCCTGCGGCCCGGTGGTCTCCAGGTGCGGCAGCACCAGCCGCATGCTCAGCGGGCTCCCGTCGAGCCACTCCATCAGCTCGCCGAACGCCCGCCCGGCCCGTCGCGACGCCACCGCCGGATACGGGGCCAGCACCTGGTCGGCGTACTCGACCGCCTCCTCAGGGGTGAGTCCCGGCACCGCGACCCGGCGCAGCTCGCCCAGCCACGTCTCCGGGCTGCGGCTGGTGATGATGACCGTGCTGCTGCCGTGGGCGGCGACCTCGTGCAGGAACTCGCGTAGCTCGGCCTGCTGCTCCTCATCCAGCGGTGGGGTGGCCCCGGTCGGGTCCGGCATCGAGCGGGCCGACTCGAAGTTGTCCCAGACCAGCAGCAGCCGGTGCGTGGCCAGTAGCTCAAGCACCAGCTCACGTCGCTGTCCCGCGCTGGTCCCGCGGACGAAGTCAGGCCCGAGCACCTCCAGCCCGACCGCGTTGACCACCCCGTCCAGCCCGAAGGTGGAAAGGCCCGGCTCGAACGAGTGCCAGACCACCCACTCCGGCCGGTCCACCCCGCCGGTGTCGCGCCACCACCGGCCGAACGCCTTGGCCAGCTCGGTCTTGCCGGTGCCGCCCGGCCCGTGCAGGACCACCACCCGTTGCAGCCGGGCGGCTACCTCCAGCGTGTGAAACAGCGCGTCGCGGCCCACGAACTCCCCAACCGGATCCAGCGGGTCGTCCGGACGGGAGGCCTCCCCCTCACGCAGCCGGTCCAGCAGCTGCCCCAGCGACGGCCCGGCCGGGCGCACCGTAAGCAGCTGCGGGAAGTGCACCTCGCGGCGGGCGTACTGGACCGGCACCACCCAGTCCGCCAGCGGCATCGGCCCCTTCGGGCTGGGCCGCTCGCAGCGCTCGGCCAGCCGCTGCCGCCCCGCCGCGACCGCGTCGCTGGCCCGGTCCCCGGCGAAGAGCCGCTCGTAGAAGGCCGCCATGAACTCGGCCGCCGCTACGGCGTACACGCTGTAGGCCATCGCCACCACGCAGGCCGCGCCCTCCTGCAGCAGCCGGGTGGCCACCGACGCCTCAAGCTGCTTGTCCAGCGCCCCGGACTGGCAGGCGTTGAGCACCACCACCGGCACCTTCGCTTCAGCCAGCACCCGCGCGACCGTCTCCGCCGGCACCGGGTCGTCCCCACCGGTCGCCTTCTCGAAGACCAGCACGCCCTGCGCCGACGCGTCCTCGAACGTCAACGGCGCACCGGCACCCCCGGCGCGGCGACCGGCCAGCACGCCGTGGCCGTCGAAGTGCACCACCTGGAACGGCTGGCCTTCGGCCCGGGCCGAGGCCAGCACCTCCCGCAGCCGCTCCAGCGTCGGCGGCCGCAGCACCACCAGGTCCACCTCGCCGCGCACCGCCTCCAGCCGCCGCAGCAACGGCCGGGCCACCATCCGGTAGCCCACGTCGTCGGGGCCGGCCGGACGGGAGATCACCATCAGCACCCGCAGCCGCTCCCCACCCACCCGGAACGCCTCACCCAGCCCGGCCGCCGGCAGGCTGCGGCTGACCGCCACCCCGTCCAGCGCCACGGGCGAGGCCCGGCCCGGGTCGCGCAGCAGCTCCCACGGCATCCCCAGCCACCGCGGCGACGCCGAACGGAACACCAGCTCCAGCGCCCCATCCTGAGCCCGCGCCCGGACATACGCATCCCGCGCCGCCCCGGCGCCGAACACCGCCGTGAAGACCGCCTCGCCCCACCCCGGCAGGCTCGCCTCGACCCGCGACCCCCGCTCCTCATACACCGCGTACGGCGCCGGTAGGTAGTCCTCCAGGTACCAGCGCAGGTCCTCCAGCGCGTCGTCGTCCAGCGGCCACGCCAGCGCGAACGCCTCACCCACCTGGTCCGGTAGCTCGCCATCCCGCCACACCGATAGGGACACCTGGCCGGCAGCGCTGACATCGACCAGCAACCTGTGCGTCACGCGTACACCCGCCCTTGCCGGCGCCTACGGAACGGCCCGAACCGCCACGGTAACGCGAACAGGCAACCACGAATGTGTGAACCACAGTCACAAACCCGACCAGCCGCTCGGCCGGCTCCCATCGAGACGATCGTAATGAGGTCCTCAAGGCCGGCAAGGCTTGCCAGGCCGATGGCCAGCTCGCCCGGGATCGGGGGTGATGTCGGTGGCGATCAGGACGCTGGTGTCAAGGACGTCGCGGCTCACTGCCGCAGCCACGGGTCGGCGAGGGAGTCGTCGAGCAGGTCGCGGTCACGTGGCCAGTCATTGTCGACCGGCGTGGTGAAGATGTCCGCAAGGTCATCCCATTTTCGCCAGGTGCGGGATCTGACAGGACCGAGCACGGCCGCAGGTCGACCCGCCACTGTGATGGTCACGTGCTCGCCGGCTTGGGCGCGGCGTACCAGATCGCTGGCGTTCTGCCGCATCTCACGTAGTCCCACCTCGTTCATGCCGCCAGAGTGGCACGTGTGCTATGAACGCCGCCGGCAGCGATCCCGCCGTGTGAAACTCAGTGGCGCCCCACCGGGCCGTCAGCTGTCCCGGCCCTGCCAGGTGGTGACGCAGGCTTCGTTGCCCTCGGCGTCGGCCAGCACCCAGAACGCCGGAGCCGCCTTGTCGGACACCAGCGTGCCGCCCGCGGCGAGCACGGCCTGGACCCGGCGCTGCGCCTCATCGTGCGGCACCGACACGTCGAAGTGGATCCGGTTGCGCCGCTCGCGCGGCACGTCCATCTGCTGGAACCAGACCGCCGGCCCCTGCCCCACCGGGTCGACCAGCGGGTCCTCCGGCCCCGCCCCCGCGACCTCATCGGCGTAGCCCAGCACCGCCTTCCAGAACGGCCGGACCGCGGCGATGTCCAGCGCGTCGATCCCGATCTCCAGCACCTGGACCGGCCGGTCACCAGCATCCGCCCCGGTCGCCAGCCCGAGCTCGCCCACGGCCGAGGAGATCCGCCGGGCTGCCTCGACGTCGACCGCGCTCACCCACGCGGTGCCCAGCGTCTGCAGGGCCAACGCCACCCGGTCCCGCCGCAGGTCGACCCAGAGGTGCCCATCGGCGTCCGACCCAGCCGCAGCCACCGCCCGCCCAGCCACCTCCGCCGCCTGCGCCACCGACCCCACCGGTACGCACGTACGCAGCTGGCCCAGCACCAACCGCCAGCCCAGCCCGGTCACCGCGTCCGAGACCTCCTGACGCGCCAGTCGCACCTCAACACCTCCCAGTCTCGTCAGCCAAAGCCGTTGCTGTGCACATGGTCGACAACCAGCCGCAGCGTGACCCGGTCCCGGCTGAGCAGCTCAGCCGCCTTGGGGTCCAGCGGTGCCCGCCGCCCACCGCCACCCCCAAGAGCACCGGCGTAGCGCTGGCCGATGCGGGCGTAGCGCTCCCTGGCCGCGACCGGATCGGTGTCGTCGACCGTGACTGTGCCGCTGAGCGTGACATAGCGGAACCCGTCCTCGACACAGACCGACATCCGCCGGTCCCGCGCCAGGTCACGGTGCTTGCGGCTGCCGCTGGGCGTGCTCAGCACCAGGCTGTCTCCGTCGCGTTCGTACCACATCACGGTCTGGTGCGGCAGGCCGTCGGCGCCGACGGTGGCCACCACGGCGAACCGCGGCTCGTCGAGGAAGGCCAGCTGCTCGGCGGTGACGGGCAGCCGGGCGGGCTCAGTGCCGGTCATGACGCACTCCTCGGTCGCAGCGACACAGGTGGCCGACACCTGGCGGCGCCTGCGTGCGCGAAGGCCGGCCATATCGCAGGCTACGAGAATGACCGAGGCACTGCCGGCGGAGGGCCGGCGCCGGCTGCACGACGCGATGGCCGCCCGGGTGGCCGCCGGCCAGCTACCCGGCCTGGTGACCGTGCTCGCCCGCGGCGGCGAGGTGCACGTCGACACGATCGGCTCGCACGCCTTCGACGGGGACAGCGCCCCGATGCGCCGGGACAGCCTGTTCCGCATCGCGTCGTTCACCAAGCCCATCCTGGCCGCCGCCACCATGACGATGGTCGAGGACGGCACGCTCGGCCTGACCGAGCCGGTCGACCGGCTGCTGCCCGAGCTGGCCGACCGCCGGGTGCTCGCCCGCGTCGACGGCCCGCTCGACGAGACCGTGCCGGCGCACCGGCCGGTCACCGTCGAGGACCTGCTCACCTGCCGGATGGGCTTCGGCCTGCTGACCGAGCCGAGCTTCAACCCGCCGTACCCCATCGTCAAGGCCGCCGAGGAGCTGGACCTGGCACTCGGCCCGCAGTTCCCCCGCACCCCCTACCCTCCGGACGAGTGGGTCCGGCGCTTCGCCAGCCTGCCACTGATGTACCAGCCCGGCGAGCGCTGGCTCTACAACGCCAGCTCGCTCGTGCTCGGCATCCTGGTCGCCCGGGCCGGCGGCGCGCCGCTCAGCGACGTGCTGCGTACCCGGCTCCTCGACCCGCTCGGCATGGCCGACACGGTCTTCTGGGCCACCCCGGGCGACGCCGGCCGGATCCCGACCTACTACCTGAGCGACCTCGCCGGTGGCCCGCCCGAGCCGCAGCCGCTGTCGACACCGCAGGACTGGGCCGCCCCGCCGGTGTTCCAGTCCGGCGCCGGCGGCCTGCTCTCCACCGCCGACGACTTCCTCGCCTTCGCCCGCCTGCTGCTCAACCACGGTATGCACCGCGTTGAGCGGCTGCTGTCACCGGAGTCGGTCACCCTGATGACCACCAACCACCTCACCCCGGCGCAGGTCACCACCGCCGGCCCTCTGCTCAGCCCCAAAGGCTGGGGGTACGGCCTAGCCGTCGCCCCGGAGCCCGACGAGCTCTCCGCCATCCCCGGCCGGTACGGCTGGGACGGCGGCAACGGCACGGTCTGGTTCAACGACCCGCACCGGCAGCTGGTCGCCATCGCGCTGACACAGACGGGAGACTTCCTGTTCAACGGCGGCCGGGAGGAACTCATCCGGCTAGCGCTGGAGGCGGCCGGCTGAGGGACGGTTAAAGGGCCGGCTGCCGCCGCCGTGGGTTGGCGCCAGCGCCGTAGGGCGGCTGCCGGGGCCGTACGAGGATGGGTGGCGTGGAGATCGGCGAGCTGACGGCGGCGGAGCAGCGGCTCTGGCGGGCGTTCCCGCGCCGCGAGCAGGTGGACCTCAGCGACGCCGGCGACCGCGAGGTCCGCGCGTCCGTCATCCAGGCGCTGCTGCTGGGCGCGCAGGCCGCCGAGCCGGGCCACCTCGCGGCGGTCGTCCTCATCGGCGCGCACGTCACCGGCGTCCTGGACCTCTCCTACGCCGAGGTGCCCCACCCGGTCCGGATGGCCCGCTGCCGGTTCGACAGCCCCATCGAGATGGCCAGCGCCCGGCTGCGCGAGCTGAGCCTGTCCGGGTCGCAGCTGCCGGGCCTGCGCGCGGGGAAGGCCGCGGTCGCCGGCACGCTGGAGCTGAGCTACACACGGTTCACTGGCCGGGTCATCCTGGCCGGTGCCCGGATCGAGGGCGCGCTGCTGCTGAACGGCGCCAGCGTCGAGGCCACCGACGGGGTCGCCGTCAACGCCGCCCGGCTGGCCGTCGGGCAGGACCTGTGCGCCCAGCGCGGCTTCCGCAGCACCGGCGAGCTGGTCCTGAACGACTCGGTGGTCAACGGGTCGCTGCTGCTGGAGGGCGCGACCATCAGCTCGCCGTCGGGGCTCGCGCTCACCGCCCACGGGCTGGAGGTCCGGTCCGTCGCCAACTGCTGCGACGGTTTCACCGCGACCGGCAAGGTGAGCTTCACCGGGGCCAAGGTCGGCAGCCGGCTCTGCTTCACCGATGCCCGACTGTCCAACCCGGACGGTACGGCCCTGTCCTGCCGGCATGTGCAGACCAACCAGCTCGTACTGACCACCGCTGCCCCCGTGCGCGGCGCGTTCGACCTGCGGTACGCCCGGGTCGGCCTGCTCCGCGACGATGCCGCGGCGTGGCCGGCGGTGGTCATGCTGCAAGGCCTCACCGTGGACACAGTGGACAGCAGGGCAACGCTCCAGCAGCGGCTGGAGTGGCTGCGCCGGGACCCGGACGGCTACCTCCCCCAGCCGTACGAGCAGCTCGCCGCGCTCTACCGCCGGCATGGCCAGGAGGACCAGGCGCGCACGGTGCTGCTCGCCGGCCAGCGCCACCGCCGCCGCTCCCAGCCGCTGCCGGTCAGGGCCTGGGGGTACGTGCAGGATGTCGTCCTCGGCTTCGGCTACCGCCCGGCACGGGCTGCGGCGTGGTTCGCCGCTCTCATGGCCGCCGGTGCCCTCTACTTCAGCGACCATCCACCGTCCCCGGCCTCCGACGCCCCACCCTTTGTGCCTCTGCTCTACTCCCTGGACCTCCTGCTGCCCGTGATCGACCTCGGGCAGGAGTCCGAGTTCCAGGCCCGTGGCGCTGGCGCCTGGATCGCCGCAGGCCTCATCCTCGCCGGCTGGGTCCTCGCCACCACGATCGCCGTGGCCGCCGCCCGCCTCCTGCGCCGCCCGTAGCTCATTGAGCTGCCCGCCTCGTTCCAGCAGGTGGATGGGGGTTGACGGGGAGGTTGGCGGATGGGACCTAAGTTGGCCGGCACAGGCCACTGGATATCACGAGGTCGGTCGGTCTGTTGCGAGCGGTCGGGATGCCGCATAGCGTCATCCTCGGCCGCCGCTCGGGTGGCCCCCGATGGGAGGTGCCGCATGAAGATCGAGGTCAAGAAGCTCGAGCAAGTGATCGCCACCTCGTCGAAGCCTAGCTGACTAGGCGCTTCCGGTTGCCGGGCTGCTCGCACTCCGGCAACCGGAACGCTGTCTGAGGGACCAGGATGATTCCGAAACTGAAGGAGCTGACCTGGGAACGGGCGGCTGACGAGCTGGTGGTCGCGTTCGACCCCAGTGAACAGCTGGTGTTGGCCGACCCGAGCGGCCAGGTGGAGGCGCTGTTTCGCCTGCTGCGCGAGGGCACGCGCGGCACCGGCCAGCTAGCCCGGGAGCTGGCCGGCCGGTACCCGGATCTCACCGTTGCCGAGGTCGAGTCGGCGGTCGGGGCGTTGGACGAGCTGTGCCTGCTGGACGACGCGCAGCGCGAACCATTGCCGGCTGCCCAAGCCGAGCGGTACTTCTCCAACCTCGCCTTCTTCGACACCTTCGCCTCGCTCGAACGGCCGGCCGAGGAGTTCCAGCGTCGGTTGTTCGAGGCGCACGTGGTTGTGCTCGGCGCCGGCGGGCTCGGTTGTACGGTGTTGATGAACCTCGCCGGTCTCGGAGTCGGGCGGGTAACCTTGCTTGATCATGATCTGGTAGAGCCCCGCAACTTCGCACGCCAGTTTCTCTATGCGGCCGCCGACATCGGCACACCGAAGGTCGAGCGGGCCGCCGCCAGGCTGGAGGCGTTCGACCCTGCGTTGCGGGTGCGGACCGTGAACCGCCGGGTCAACGGTGCGGCGGACGTGGCGGCGCTGCTCGACGAGGCCGATCTGCTGGTCACCGGAATCGACCGGCCGAACGAGGTGGATCTATGGGTCAACGAGGCGTGCCTGGCGGCGGGCGTGCCGTACGTGCGGGGCGGGATGCTGCCCACACGGGTGGTCTACTGGTCGGTCGAGCCCGGCCGCAGCGCCTGCTATGCCTGTGCGTTGCGCGCCGATGCTGAGTCGGCGGACGGCACTGGCACCGCCAGCGTGGCCCGGCGGCTGGCGCCTGTGCTCCCGGCAGTCAACCGGGGTATCGGTCCGGTGGCGAGCTTGGTCGGCTCGCTGGTGACGATGGAAGCGTTGCGATATCTCACCGGGTTCGCCCCGCCGGTCGCCGCCGGACGGTTCCGGCTGGTCGACTTCCGCGCTGGTGTGGCCGAAACCGAGCAGCCATGGCCACCTGATCCCGGCTGCGCCGCGTGTGCGTCGGTGCCGGCCGCCGGTGCTGAGCTATCCGGTGTGGACTAGCCGGTGGACTCGCCGGCGTTGACCGAGCGGAGCCGGTTGAGGCTTCGGGAGCTTTCCGTTGTCGCCGACAGTGACGGCGAGTTCCTCGTGGGAGACCCGCAGTCCGGTACGTACGTCGCGCTTCCGGCCATCGGCGTCACGGTGATCGAACGACTTCGCGCCGGGGCGACGCTCGGCGAGGCCCGGCAGGTGGCGAGCGCCGAAGCCGGCGAGGACGTCGATGCGATCGACTTCGGCCACACTCTGGTGGGGCTGGGCTTCGTCGCCGAGGTTGACGGGACGCCGATCACCGTCGCTCCCGACGCGCAGCCGCGGCGGTGGATCGCCGGAGTGCCGCCCGAGGTGGCCCGCAAGCTCTTCACCCCATTCGCCTGGGCCTGCTACGTGGCGCTGCTCGCCGGTTGCGCCGTGCTGCTTGCCGTGCGGCCGGACTACCTGCCTCAGCCAGACGATTTGTACTTCCTGTCCAGCCCGGTGAACAGCCTCGGCGTGCTTGCGGTCTGGGCGATGCTCTCCACCGCCGGTCACGAGGCCGCGCACTGGTTGGCCGCGCGCGCGGAGGGCGTGCCCGCCCGGTTCAGCATCGGACGGCGGCTGTACTTCCTCGTCTTCGAAACCGACCTGTCACATCTCTGGGGACTGCCGCGGCGCCGCCGGTTCGGACCACTGCTCGCCGGCCTCGCCTACGACACCGTGGTACTCAGTGCGCTGCTGGCCGTCACATTGATCAGCCCGAACGACGCGGTCGACCGGGTAGCCGCCGCGCTGATCGCGGTCGAGATCTCCGGAATCCTGTTCCAATGCCTGGTGTTCCTGCGCACCGACCTGTACATGGTGCTGGTCATGATGTTCGGCTGCCGCGACCTGCGGCGGGTCAACTCACTGGAGCTACGCCGGATGTTCGGTCGGTTGAGCCAGGAACAGGCGGTGGAGCTGGCCGCTGCCCATCCAACGGACCTGCGGGTAGCCCGGTGGTTCAGGTGGCTTTCGCTCACCGGCCTCGCGGCCGCGACCGGTTACTTCGCCGCCTTCGTCGTCCCGGCGCTGTGGGCACTGATCGGGTGGATCGCCGCCAGCTTCGCCGACTCCGACCCGACCGACGGCCGGTTCTGGCAGTCGGTCGTCTTCGCCGTGCTGGCGCTCCTACCCCTCGCGCTCTTCGTTGCCGTCACCATCCGCGACCAGCTGGTAAGGACTCGTCGCGGCCGACGCATGGCACGAGGCTGACACCGACGATCCATGCGAGCATGGGCATCGCGGAGAGTGCCCCCGACACTGCGCTGGACTGACCGAGAAGATCGAGTTCTTGCAGGTCGGGAGCACCCTTCCACTACCAGGCTAGCTCTGGACGATCTTCACGTCGTCGAACCCGGCCTCGACCAGGCTGGCGGTGCTGGCGTCGGTGGCCTCGACGTGGATGCGCACCGACTGCCCGGCGTACGCGGAGATGTTCAAGCTGCTGGTCCCCCAGGCACCGGACCGGTCAGTCGCCGCCCCCACCTGTGTGAACAGCGCCGTCGTCCCCCCACTGTGGACAATGCTGACCCGGAAGAAGTCCGCACTGCTCGAGTTGGTCAGGTGCGCCAGGTACCACGCGTACGACAACGTCAAAGTTCCTGTGGAAGGCAGCGTGATCGCCGGGGACCGGACGCTGGTCACCCCGCCGTCGACGTCGTTGGCGCCCGCGCTGGCGCCGGCCAGCAGGCCGGTGATCAGAGCGTTGGTACCGGAGAACGCGTTGCCCACCTGCAGCGGCACGCCGGAGCTGGTCGGCTCGGGGTCGCCGCGCTCCCACATGCCGAGGGTGGCCAGGTCGGTGCCGTTCGGGTTGACCGTCCACCCGGTCGCCGTCTCGAAGCTGTCCTGGTAGACCGTGGTCCCCGGCGGCGTGCCGCCGTTGTCGATCAGGCTGCTGATCTCGTTGTAGATCAGGTGTGCCCGGGCGCCCTGGTTGTTCGGGCAGCCGCCGAGGTGGTGCAGGGCGAGCACCTTGTGGTTGGCCGAGAGCACCGGCGAGCCGGAGTTCCCACCGGACGTGTCACACGAGTACGACATGTTCCACGAGTTGTACGCCGCACTCCGTACGGTGCAGACCGCGCCGCCCTGGGTGTCCTCGTAGATCGACAGCCGCTTGGGCGACCCGTCGCCGTGCCCGGGGATGTAGATGCGCTCGCCGTTGACCGGCGCCCGCGTCTCCAGGTAGAGCGTGCCGAACCCCTGGATGGCCGTGAAGTTGTTGACCGAGTAGAGCGTGTAGTCCAGCTCCCCCGACCCACCCGCGCTGACCTTGATCAGCTGGGCGCCGCTGACCTTGGTGCCGGCACCTGGGTTGTTGCCGCCGCACGTGGCGCACTGGAAGTTGAACTGCATCTCGCTCGACTGCACCGCCGTCTGGGTGGAGAAGCAGTGCTTGTTGGTGAGCATGCGGTTGGTGTTGCCGACCCGCCACGTGGTGCACGAGCCGCCGCCGCCGATGAGCAGCTTGGCGACCGCGTGCGAGCGGGCGTACTCGGTCGGGTGGCTGCTCTGGTAGCAGATGACGTCGCGCCGCGCGTCGGTGCTGCACACGCTCTCGATGCCCGGGTTGTTGGCGATGATCTCGGCCGGCGTGTAGCCGCGCCAGTACCCGTCGATGTGCGCGGCCGCCCGCGGTGACGAGGCGTGCAGGGTCACCACCGCGACCTCGCCGTCGACCGACATGGCCGCGAACCCGGGCCGGCCGTGCAGCGTCCGGCTCGCGTCGCCGGCGGTCTCCACGCCGTGGTACGTGTGCACCTCGCGCCCGGTCGCGTCGGCGACCGTGACGTAGTCGCCCGGCGCCAGCCGCAGGCTGGAGAAGTGCACCTTGATGTACGCCGCGCCCGGGTAGCGCACCTCCGCGGTCTGCCGGCCCGACGCCGACGCGGCGCCGAGGCTGACCGACGCGGCGCGCTCCTCGCCGACCTTGCGCACCTGCGACCCGTACTCGGGCGCTGCCGCGGTGGCCGGAGCCGACGTCGCCGCCAGCGCCGGCACCGCGAGGGCGAGCGCCAGCAGCACCTTGCCTACCGTGCGGAGTTGCATCACTCGACCTCCACTGCATAGCTGTATCGAAATTTATGATTGTACAGCTTCTCTGGTCGTCGACGGCCGCCCCGCGCGCGCCGATATCGTGGTGCGGTGCGGCTGCTCGTACTCGGTGGGACGTCCTTTGTCGGGCGGGCGATCGTGACCGACGCCCTGGCGGAGGGTCTTGCGGTGACCCTGTTCCACCGGGGCCGGACCGGCGCCGGCCTCTTCCCCGGCGTGCCGCGGCGCACCGGCGACCGGGACACCGGCGACTACGCGGCGCTAGCCGAGGGCGCCTGGGACGCGGTGGTCGACGTCAGCGGCTACGTGCCCCGCCACGTCGGGCAGGCGATGGACGCGCTGGGCGACCGGGTCGGCCGGTACCTGTTCGTCTCCAGCCACGCCGTCTACGCGCGCGAGGGCGTCGGGCCGGGCTCGGACGAGACCACCCCGCGCCGGGCACCGGTGCGCCACACCGAGGACCTCGACGACACCACGTACGGCCCGCTGAAGGTGGCCTGCGAGGACGACGTCCTCGCCCGCTACGGCGACCGGGCCGCCATCGTGCGGCCGGGCAAGGTCGCCGGCCCGCACGACCCGCAGGACACCTTCACCTACTGGGTACGCCGGGCCGCGCGCGGTGGCCGGGTGGCGCTGCCCGGCCGCCCGGAGCAGCCGACCCAGGTGGTCGACTCGCGCGACCTCGCCCGCCTCGTGGTGCGGCTGGTGGTCGGCGGGCGGTCCGGCGCGTTCAACGCGGTGGGGCCGGCCGAGCCGACCACGCTGGGTGAGCTGGTCACGACCTGTGCCCGGGTGGCCGGCAGCCAGGCCGACGAGGAGAAGCTGCTCACATCGCGGCCAGCCTGAGCAAGCTACTCGCTGTCAGCCTGGAGGCACCACTCGTTGTCGGCCCAGGAAACGGGGGTGCGCGCAGCGGCGACGCCACCGAGTATGGGGCATGACCTGGCTCACCACCGATGATGCCGGCGAGTTCCTGGCCACCGCCGGTCCCTTCCTGGCCTCCCGCCCAGTGGAGCACACCCTCCTGCTGACCGTGGCGGAGACCGTACGGACCCGGGGCCGTAGGGCGTTCGGCGACGCCGACCCGCTGTTCGGGTGGTGGCGGTCGGCAGGGGGTGACGTCGGGAGCGCCTTCCTGCAGACCCCGCCCCACCCGCTGCTGCTGTCGCAGGCGCCGGACGACGCGGTAACGGCGCTGGCCGCGATGCTGGCCGCCGCCGGTCGTCGGCTGCCGGCGGTCAACTCCACGGTCGCCGTGGCCCAGCTCTTCGCCGCCGAGTGGCGCCGGCACACCGCGGTGACCACCGAGGCGGGCCGGCGGTCGCGGCTCTACCGCCTCGGCACGCTGGTCCCACCCGGGCCAGCGGTCCCCGGCCGGTCACGGGTCGCCAGCGAGGCCGACCGGGACCTGCTGCTGGACTGGCATGAGGCGTTCGGGCGGGAGGTCGGCGAGGCGTCGCCAACCATCGCGGGCCAGGTCGACGACCGGCTCGGCTACGGCGGCCTGACCCTGTGGGAGGCGCACGGGGCGCCGGTCGCGATGGCGGGGCGGACCCGCCAGCTGGCCGGCGTGGTGCGGGTCGCCCCGGTCTACACCCCGGCCGTGCTGCGGGGCCGGGGCTACGGCGGCGCCGTGACCGCCGCGGTGAGCCAGGCCGCGCTCGATATGGGAGCCTCTGCCGTGGTGCTCTTCACCGACCTGGCCAACCCCACCAGTAACGCCCTCTACACGCGGCTGGGCTACCGCCCGGTGCAGGACCAGGTCATGCTGGCATTCACCGCCTGAGCCGCCGCCCTCGCCGGTCGACCACAGCCGGCACGGGGCCACCTGGAAACGGCCCCGGCCCCGATAGGTGCTGTCGGGCCCTTATGCTCTGCTCGCACCGATGGTGCAGAGCACATGGGTGATGGCCACATACCCACGCCCACCGGGAGCCGCCGAGCACCGCAGGCCCTCACTCAGCCCGGCTCCGGCGCCACCGTCCTGCCGTTGAGGCTGCGGAAACCGCCCTCGACCAGGCGGCGCAGCACCTGCTCGTCCACATCGGACAGCCGCTTCACGTAAAGGCACGACCTCGATGTCCGATGTGGACCAAGGCGTGCCAGCAGCTCCTCGTACGCGTCGAACCCCTCCGACACGTATATGGTCAGCGCCTGCTTGCGCGGGGAGAGCCCGACCGCTGGCCAGTCACCCTCCCGCCCGGTGGCGTACCGGTAGCGGTACGACCCGAAGCCGACGATGCTGTCGCCCCACATCACCGGCTGCTCGCCGGTGACCTCGGTCATCAGGCGGCAGACCGCCTGCGCGTCCGCGCGCCGCTGCGGGTCCGGCACAGCCGCAAGGAACTCCTCGACGTCCGCCTCGTTCCGCTGGGTCTTGAGCTCAGCCATGTGCCTACAGTAGGCCCCGCCAGCCTGGCCGCCTCTCCTGCCGCGGGCATCCGGTCGGGTGCGGTCACGGCTTGCGGTACGGTCTCAGGGATTGCGGTGCGGTCAGGGCTTGCGCCAGACGCTACAGATCGCGTGGACCGGGGCGGGCGCGCCGAAGGGGCTGTGCTCGGGCCGCCACTGGGTGACGTCCACCAGACCCGGCTCCACCAGCTCCAGGCCATCGAAGAAGCGGATAGTCGTCTCAGGGCTGCGCAGGATGTACGGCTTGGCGCCGCTCTCGGCGTACGCCCGGGTGGCCTCGACGAGCCCCTCGACCGTGGGGCCCTCGTCCTCGTGCACCAGGTAGCTGCCGGACGGCAGGCTGCCCATCAGCCGCTTCACGATCGACCGGATCTCGTCCTCATCGGGAACGAGACCCAGGATCCCCAGCAGCATGAGGGCGGTGGGCTGGGTCAGGTCCAGCGTCTCTGCGGCACGTTCGAGGATCTTGTCGGGTTCGCGGACGTCGGCCTCGATGTAGTCGGTGGCTCCCTGAGGAGTGCCCACCAGCAGGGCACGGGCGTGGGCCAGCACGAGCGGGTCGTTGTCCACATAGACGATGCGAGACTCCGGCGCCACCCGCTGAGCGACCTGGTGGGTGTTGTCCGATGTCGGCAGACCGGTGCCGATGTCGAGGAACTGCCGGATCCCCACCTCTCCGGCCAGGTATCTCACGGCACGGGCGAGGAAGGCCCGGGTCCCGCGGGCGATGTCCACAATTCCTGGAAAGATATCGCGAAACTTGTCACCGGCTTCGCGGTCGACCGCGTAGTTGTCCTTACCACCCAACCAGTAGTTCCAGACCCTGGCCGAATGCGGGATGGTGGTGTCGATCCGCCTTGACGGGTCGTAGCCCGCGCCAGTGGAGCTGACAGTCACTTGGCGCCCTCCCACGTGCGTCTCTGCCTCTGTGGTCGAGCACAAGCGCTACCCTCTCACACGCGTGCCCGTCGTAACATACTGCCTCACGGCGCGAACGATGGCAGCTTCCGGGCTCCCGACGCAAGGTCGGCCACGAGCTTGTCCACCTGCGCCTGGAGATCGGTGGGGACCCGGGGATCGGTCACCCCTTCGGAGAGCGGGGTCAGCACCAGGCCCCGGTTCGCGAGGTTGGATGTATAGCCCTTGTTCCCGAACGAGCCGCTGACCACGCTGTCCACATAGGACTTGTAGACGGGGTACATGTCCAGCTCGACACTTGCCACATTGACCTGCTTGGCCAGCCCGCCGGCGTCGCCGGTCACCCCGATGGTGAGGGCCTTCGGCTGATGCCTCGCGGCAGCGGACGCCACTCCGGTGGCGATGCCATCACCCGTGGTGAAGACGATCTGGGCTCCCTGGGCGATGAGGCCTGTCGTCGCCTCGACCGCCTTCTGGACGTCGTCGAAGCTGCCGGTATAGGTCTCCCTCCATTTCCGGCTCGGGTCCGCGTCCTTGAGCCCCGCCTTGAAACCGGAGTGAATAGCCATGATCGGGGGAATCTGGGGACCGCTGACCAGCCCTACGGTCTGCACGCCCTTGATCTTGCCGGCGATGAACCCGGCCAGGTAGCCCTGCTGGCCGAAGTCGAAGTTCCACGCCTCGACGTTCGCCGTTGTCTTCTGAAGCACGTCCGAGCCACCCGCGACCGCGAAACGGACCTGGGGAAACGCCTTGGCGACCCGCAGCATCGGCTCGAGCAGCTCGATCCCATGGCCGATGATCAGGTCATACCCCTTCGTGGCGTACTCCCGCACGACCGGCTCGGCCACAGCCGGGTCGGCCATCCTCTCCCGGATATCGACGTCGATGCGGCCTTCCCGCTCCAGCCGCTCGACCGCCTCTCGGGCGACCTGGTTCCACGAGCCGTCATTGGTCAGCCCCGGCGCCATCAGCGCCACCTTCACCCTGCGTACGTCGCCGGACGCGGTCGGTCGAGACTCGGACCCCGAGTCGCCGGCGCACGCGGCAAGCGGAGCGGCGCCACCGCCGATGAGGGCCAGAGCAGCGACGACGCGTAGTGCGCCACCTCGGATGCGAGAGATACGGCGCGTTATGGGCATGGCGTCATCCTTGCACCCGCCACCATCCTCGGGCCCGCCGCGCGGCCGAAGGGCTCCCATCCAGGGAAAAGCTGACCGATCGTGGTCGTGTGGTCGCGGGCAACGAGAGTTCCTTCGTCATGGCGGGCGGAGATCATCGAGAGGTGCGGGGCCGCCATCATCGCACGAGCGCTGGGCAGGCGCGGCTTCGGGAAAGGCGCCGGAGACAGGGGTCGAGACGCGTACGAGTACGATGGCTCGGCGGCTTTACCCGCCTTGACTTATATTAGCCAGTCCTGTAATTCTGGCACTGTGCACGCGTTCGATGTGCTCGGCGAGCCGGTGCGGCGGCGCATCCTCGAGCTGCTCGCCGACGGCGAGATGACCTCGGGCGCGGTGTGCGCGGTCATCCGGGCGGAGTTCGGCATCTCCCAGCCCGCCGTGTCACAGCACCTCAAGGTGCTGCGCGACAGCGGCTTCGCGACCGTGCGCGCCGACGGGACCCGGCGCCTCTACGCCGTAGACCCAGAGCCGCTGCGTGACATCGACGCGTGGCTCGACCGGTTCCGGCGGTTCTGGACCCCGCCCCTGCACGCGCTCGCGACCGAGCTGGCTCGCGGCAGGCGCGAGCGGCGCCGTCGCGGGCAGGACACATCCATACCAGACAAGGGAGCAGACCATGATTGACGTCGCACAACAGATCAACGCGGTACAGCGAAGCGTCGGTAGCCGAGTGCTGGAGGCGGGCGAGGCCCGCATCGTCACCGTCAGCCAGACCTACGACGCCCCGCTCGAGGACGTGTGGGACGCCTGCACCAGCCCCGAGCGGATCCCGCGCTGGTTCCTGCCGATCTCCGGCGACCTGCGCCTGCATGGCCGCTACCAGCTCGAAGGCAACGCGGGCGGCACGATCGAACGCTGCGACCCGCCGCACAGCTTCGCCGCCACCTGGGAGTACGGCGGCGACGTCAGCTGGGTTGAGGTACGCCTCTCCGCCGAGCCGGACGGCCGTACCCGCTTCGAGCTGGAGCACATCGCGCACGTCGACGACGAGCGGTGGGCCGAGTTCGGCCCGGGAGCCGTCGGTGTCGGCTGGGACTCGGCGCTCCTCGGCCTGGCCCTGCACCTCTCCCCCAAGAACGGGTCCGGCGACAGCGCGCTCGGACCGCAGGAGGCCCCGGCCTGGATGGTCTCGGAGGAGGGTCGGCGCTTCATGACACTGAGCAGCCAGCGGTGGGGCGAGGCGAGCATCGCGGCGGGCACCAGCGAGCCAGCGGCGCGGGCCGCCGCGGAGCGCACCACCGCCGCGTACACCGCGAGCCCGGAGCAGCCCGCCGAAACCTGACCGAACCAGCACCCGCCCCAGTGCCCGGTCGGCGGTGACCACCGGCGGGTGGTCACCGCCAGCCGCCGGCCGGCCGCTGCCCAGCAGCTCGACGGTCACGTCGTCTCCCGACCCAGCCGCCAGCACCACCCGTACCGCCGAGCGGGACCATGTCGGCGGCGTCCACGACGGCACGACGAGCAGAGCGGGACGCTCTGTCACGGGTCAGGGCTTCCCATGCCTGCCGGCCCCGCCAGTGGCGGACAGCCACCGACCCCAGTACTCAGCCGCGGTCGTTCTAGATCATCTCAATTTCAGGGATATTGGGGTCATACCAACATGATTTAGGGCCAATATCAGTGATATTGATATGATCTTGAAGTGAACGCGCCAACCCGGCACGGTAGCGGGGCAGGTGGACGGCGCCCCCCTGCGCGGACGTCCCGGCGGCGTCTACCTGACAGAGCGTGCCAGGCAGGCGCCTACCTGACAGAGCCTGCCCCGCAGACGGCGTGCCTGGCAGGTGGCCTACCTGGCAGAGCCTGCCCCGCAGACGGCGTGCCTGGCAGGTGGCCTACCTGGCAGAGCCTGCCCCGCAGACGGCGTGCCTGGCAGGTGGCC
>Ga0075420_100001952_pt1 | contig 17701 bp, 15 predicted proteins | sample SoiMetdeltSBSDD4_FD_75296 | JGI IMG/M metagenome (GOLD analysis project Ga0075420, IMG submission 75296) | Bulk soil microbial communities from a Populus tree surrounding site in Tennessee, USA - Soil MetaG P. deltoides SBSDD4 | ecosystem: Environmental > Terrestrial > Soil > Tree plantation... | reverse complement strand
TTGACCTGGATGATGTTCGAGCGCCGAAGAGCAACGCTAACAATCGAATGCTTGAATTCCATGGCGATGAGCAGCGTCATGATCATGCCAAAGAGCGCCTGAAAGACGTCATGTTCCAGTAGATCTATCGCGCCGCTAAGCAACAGCGGCACGATGCGGATGACCAGCTGCACGAGCGCTAGGGCGATGATCACTGAGATCACGAGACTCAGAACGATCGCAACAATCTGCTCGAAGCGCTCGTAAACGGACATGATCGGCCAATGCTCACGTGTTTCCGCAAAGAACTTCCGCGGCGCGTGGCGTTTGTTGTCCATTTGTCGCTCCGTTCTTGCCTTGCGCTCTAACGCGAATTAGGTGACAAATTAGTTGACAGCTTTGGTGATTTGCAAACCGCCAAGATGTAACGGGTCATCTCATCCCTCCGTGTTCTCAATACGTTACGCCCCGGTACGACCGCAAGCAAATTGCCACGGAGAGTGAGGATGGATTCATCCGGTGCAGCTGAAGCGCCCAAGGCGTCGCGAGTACTCGGGCAGTTTCGCGACGCGATCAATCGACTGCACTACAGCGGGCGCACCGAGGAACGGGATCCCCGCCTTCGCGGGGAAGACTAACCGGTCGCTTGTCAGCACTTCCCTAGCTTCCGAGGAGGCGCCGGATCGCCTGCGCCGCGCGGTCGAGCTCTTCTGCGGTGTTGAGGATGTCGGGGCAGATGCGCAGGTACTCGCCGCGCGCATCCACTTTGACGTTGTTCTCTTCCAGCGCTTCGGCCAGCTTCGTGGCCTTGGCGTTCCTGAGGGTGACGAACGCGCCGTGCTCCTTGCCCGCGCCCTCACAGTGCGGCAATAGCGAGGCGAGCAGGGCTTTTTGGTCGAGGTTGTAACGTCTGATGCGTTCCACGCCGAGCTCGTGCGTCAGCTCAAGGCCGGCGAGCGCCTGGAAGGGCGCGAGCACCGGCGGCGTCGACTCGAGCCAGGCATCGCCGCCGGGACCGAACTCCGGCGGCTCGGGCCGCGCATACGCGAACACGTCCTTCTTCGCGAACCAGCCGGTATCCGGCGTGCGCAGCGTTTCCGCGAGGCCTGGGCGCACGTAAAGCCAGCACGCGCCGGGGCCGCCGCGCGTGTACTTGTACGAGCCGCCGATGGCGAAGTCGGCCTCGAGCGCGGCGAGGTCGAGCGGCAGCACGCCGGCATGGTGGTAGACGTCGAGCAGGACGAGCGCGCCGGCGGCGTGGGCGTCTTGGATCAACTTCGGCAGGTGAGTCACGATCTCGCCGGTGCGGAACATGACGCTCGACAGCACCACGAGATCCGCCGCGCGCGTGTCGAGCTCGCGCCACGGCATGATCTTCAGCTCGATGCGTCCCTGCTCGCGGTAGACCCGCAGGATGAAATCGATGGAGTCGAACTCGCCGTCGCTCGTCACCACCCTCGGCTTTGCCGGCAAGGAATTGAGAACCGCGCGCAAGCCCTGTCCGGCGCTGGTTTTCGGCACGATGCAATCTGCGCGCGGCGCGCCGACGAGCTTTGCAGTCAGCGCGCGGAAGCGCTCGCGGCCCTCCAGCCAGAGGTGCCACGCGCCGTCCATGTCGCGGTACCACGCGTCGGTCGCCGAGCGCAGATCCTCGGCCGCGCGGTCGGGTGGCCGGCCGAGCGAATGGTTGGCGAGGTAGATTTCGCCGCGCTCGAGGACGCGGCCGAACCTCGGGAAGATCGCCTGCCTTAGCCAGCCCTCATCCAAGCTCGGTGCGGACATCGATGAGCTCGGGAAACAGGCTCGTCTCGAGCGTCTTGCGCAGGAACGAGACGCCGGCGGTGCCGCCGGTGCCGCGCTTGTAGCCGATGATGCGCTCGACGGTCTTCACGTGGCGGAAGCGCCACAGGAGGAAGTTCTCCTCCACGTCGACCAGCTTCTCGCACATGTCGTACTCGGCCCAATAGCGCTCCGTGTTTTCATAGACGCTTTTAAAAACCATAACCACACCCTGGTGGCGCTCGTAGGGCTGCGACCAGTCGCGCTCGACGCGCTCGGGCGGCACCGGCATGCCCTTGCGCGACAGGTAGCGCAGGAACTCGTCGTAGATGCTGGGGGAGCGCAGCAGGCCTTCCAGGAGGGAAGTGATCGCGGCGTCGTATCTGTGCACATCAATGCGGTTCGCCACCTTGTTGCCCAGCAGGAACTCGATCGCGCGGAACTGGTGCGACTGCAGCCCCGAGGCGGGGCCGAGCACGTCGCGAAACTCGGCGTATTCGGAAGGCGTCAGCGTCTCGAGCACCCCCCACTGCTCGAAGAGCTGGCGCTGGATCTGCTTGACGCGCGCGAGAATCTTGAAGCAGGGCGCCAGCCGGTCCGCCTTCACATGCTCGATCGCCGCGACGAGCTCGTGGATCATGAGCTTCATCCACAGCTCGCTGGTTTGGTGCTGGATGATGAACAGCATCTCGTCGTGGTGCGACGAGCGCGGCTTCTGCGCGGACAGCAGCCGCTCGAGCGCGAGGTAGCCACCGTAGGACGTCTCGGCCGCCAGGTCGGTAATGAATTCTTTATCCGGCATCGGCTGACTATAATCCAGCCATGCTAAAGCTCTGCGGTTTTCACATCAGCAACTACCACAACAAGATCCGCATCGCGCTGCTCGAGAAGGGCGTGCCGTTCGAGGAGGACGCGGGCTGCAGCCCTTCGCAGAAGGACGAGTTCCTGGCGCGCTCGCCGCTCGGCAAGGTGCCGTTCCTCGAGCTCGGCGACGGCCGCCGCCTCGCCGAGTCGGAGGTGATCGCCGAGTACCTCGAGGAGGCGTATCCGCAGAAGCCGTTGCTGCCGGAGGACCCCTTCGAGCGCGCGAAGGTGCGCGAGCTCGTCAAGTTCATGGAGCTGCACCTCGAGCTGGTGGCGCGGCGGCTCTATCCCCAGGTGTTCTTCAACCGGGGCCGGGCCTCCGAGGAAACGCTGCAGGCGGTGCAGAAGGACCTCGCCAAGGGCGTGCGCGCGTTCAAGGGGTTGGTGAAATTCGATCCCTACATCGCGGGCAAGGATCTGACGATCGCCGATTGCGCGGCGTTCGTGCACCTACCGCTCATCTCGCTTGCCACGAAGCTGGGCCTCGGACGCGATGCGCTGGAAGAGGTGCCGCAGGTGAAGCCTTATCTCAAGATGCTCGGCGAGCGGCCCGCGTTCCGGAAAGTGAACGACGACCGCAAAGCCGCCCAGGTGGCGCTTACAAAGCCATAGGGTTGCGGGGGGCGCGTCCCTCCAGGATGTCTTCCATGCGCGCCTGGATCGCGCCCTTGATGCGCGGGTGCGTGAGGATGTAGAAGCGCTCCTCCCTCACCGCCGCGACCACTGCCTGCGCCACTTGGTCCGCGGAAACCTTGCCCGAGGCCACGGCCTTTCGCAGCATCGCCTGCTTGGCGCGCGTTTCCGCGGAAAGCTCGTGCGGCGGCTCCTTCAGCTCGGCGGGCCGGGTGCGCTCGGAGTCGACGATGCCCGTGGGCACGTACGCCGGACAAAGCACCGACACGCCGACCGCCGAATTGCGCTCGCGCAGGTCGTGGTGCAGCGTCTCCGACAGCGCCACCACCGCGTGCTTGGTGGCGTTGTACGCGGCGGAGCCCGGCGGGGTGATCAGGCCCGAGACCGAGGCGGTGTTGACGACATGGCCTTCGTTCTGTGCGATGAGGTAGGGCGTGAAGGCACGCACGCCGTTGATCACGCCCCAGAGATTCACGCCCAGGATCCATTGCCAGTCGGCGGGCGTGTTCTCCCACGCCGCGCCGAGCGGCGAGACGCCGGCGTTGTTGCACACCACGTGGATCGCTCCCAGCCGCGCCAGCGTCTGGTCGCAGAACGCATCGACCTGCCCGGCCTGCGAGACGTCGACGCGGAAGGTGATCGCGCGCACGCCTTTCGCCTGCACCGCTTCCTCGACCGGCGAGAGGTTCACCTGGTCGACGTCGGCGAGCGCCACATCCATGCCTTCGGCGGCGAACGCGAGCGCCATCGAGCGGCCGAGGCCGCTCGCCGCGCCGGTCACCGCGGCGACTTTTCCCTTCAGGTCTTTCATCGAGCTATCTCCAAGCGTGCCACAGCATCGAGGCGCCGCCGAACAGTATCAGGACTTCCATGAAAAGCACGTGCAGGCGCGCGCCCATGCGCGAAACGAGCAATGCGGCGATCGCGCTGCCCGGGATGCTCGCCACGCCGATCACGATGCCGGTGAAGAGCGCCGCGGTGTCGAGCAGGTCGAAGCGCTGGAAGAGCGCGGCCTTGGCGAGGTCGATCACGATCGAGACCAGCGCGTCGGTCGCGAGCACCGCCGGCGTCGCGAGCCCGGCGCCGAGGAGGAGCGAGACCAGGATCACGCCCGCGCCGCTCGCGACGCCCGCGGCGAAGCCGAAGACGCTCGAGCCGGTGGCGATACCCACCGGCCCGAGCGCAATCTTCCTCGACTGGAAAAACCGCCGCACCGGGACCGATGCCATCACCGCGAGGCCGAGCACGACGCTGAGCGAGCGCGCGTCGAGGATGCTGTAGAGCCAGGTGCCGAGCACGAGGAACGGCAGGGACGCGGCGAGGACCAGCAGGATCATGCGCCGGTCGAGATGCGTGCGGTAGAACCAGAAGCGCCCGGCGTTGATGATGACGCCGGCCACCGCGAGGACCGGGATGACCGCTTTCACGCCGATCAGCGGCACGAGCGCGGCGGTGAGGATGATGCCGGCGCCGAAGCCGCTCATGCCGCTCATGATGGCGGCGACCACGGCGAGCGCCGCGACCGCCGCCAGCATCGGCGCGTCGAGCAGCAACCTAGGAGCGCGGCACCGGGCGCGGGCGCCCGTCGCGGTCGATCGCGACGTAGGTGACCGTGGCCTCGGTGACCTTGACCACCTTCGGATCGGACGGCCGGCGCTCGGCGAACACTTCCACGTTCACCGTGATCGAGGTGTTGCCGATGCGAACGAGATCCACGTAGAACGAGAGCAGGTCGCCGATCTGCACCGGCTGCTTGAACTGGAACTCCTTCACCGCCACGGTCGCGACGCGGCCGCGCGCGATGCGCCCGGCGGCGGTGCCGCCGGCGATGTCGACCTGGGACATGATCCAGCCGCCGAAGATGTCGCCGTTCTGGTTGGCGTCCGCGGGCATCGGCATGACCCGCAGCGCCGGTACCTTGCCGGAAGGGAGTCTGTCTTCAGTTCCCCTTTGTTCCACGGCTCTTTATATAGTGAAGCGGGCCGCCGCGGAAAGGTGCAAAACCGGTCCCGAAGATCAAGCCGGCGTCGGCCAGGTCGGCGTCGGCCACGATGCCCTCGGCCACCACCGCCTGGGCCTCGTCCAGGTAAGGCTCGATCAGCGCATCGACCAGCGCCTGGTCGTACGAATCGGCTTGCCCTTTGACGGGCCTACCGTGCTCGTAGCGATAGATTCCCTGCCCGGTCTTCTTGCCCAGGTGGCCGAGCGCGACCTTGTTCGCCAGGATCTCGGGCACCTTGGCCGCGCCCTTCGCGAGCGCTTTTCCGGCGGCGAGGCAGATGTCCAGGCCGACGGTGTCGGCGAGCTCGGCCGGTCCCATCGGCATGCCGAAGTCCTCCATCGCGCGGTCGATGGTCTCGGGTTTCACGCCTTCGTCGAGCAGGCGGAAGGCGTTCTGCATGTAGGGCCCGAGCACGCGGTTCACGAGGAAGCCCGGCGCGTCCTTCACCGGCAGCGGCAGCTTGTCGATCTGGCGGACGAACGCGGCCGCCTTCCTGGCCAGATCGGGGTTTGTTCTTTGAGCTGAAACGATTTCAACCAGTTGGAGAAGCGGGACCGGATTGAAGAAGTGAATGCCGACGAGCCGCGAGGGATCCTTGAGCGCGGTGGCGATGTCGGCGAGCTTCAGGCTCGAAGTGTTGGTGGCGAGGATGGCGTCCGGCTTTGCCATGCTTTCGAGTTTTGCAAATAGCGAGCGCTTGGCCTCGAGGTTCTCGAAAATCGCCTCGATGATCACGTCGGCCTGGCGCGCGCCCTCGCCGGTCACGTCGGGAATCAGCCGGTCGAGCGCGTCGCGCTCGCGCGCCTTGTCGCGCAGCCGGCGCTGATAGAGCTCGGCGGCGCGCTTGACCGCGGGCGCGATGCGCTCGGGCGCGGTGTCCTGCAGCGTGACGCGGATCCCGCGCAGGGCGCAGATCGCGGCGATGTCGCCGCCCATCACCCCGGCGCCGACCACGTGCACGTGGCGCGCCTTGAAGTCCACGCCCTTGCCGAGGCCCTTGAGCCGGTCCTGCAGGAAGAAGATGCGCACCAGGTTGCGGCCGGTCGGGTGCTGGATGAGATTGGGGATCGAGCTCGGGTGCTCCGGCGGCACGATGAGCGCGTTGCCGCCGAAGTTCTTCCAGATGTCGATGATTGCGTAGGGCACCGGGTAGTGCTCCGGCTTCGCCTTGCGCCTGACCTGCTTGCGCGCCTGCGAAGCGACGATGCTCTTCAGCGGCCCCAGCATAAGTCTATCGAGTAAAGACAATTTCCTGCGGGGCGGGGCTTCGAGGGTGATCATGCGCGCGGTGTTCTCGAAGATGCGCAGCGGCACGGCCTGGTCGGCCAAGCCGATGCGCTTCGCCCGTTTCGCGTCGATCGTCTTGCCGGTGAGGAGCAGGTCCATCGCCGCGGCCGGGCCGACGCGTGGCGGCAGCCATTCCATCGCGTGCCATGCGGGGATCACGCCCACCATGACCTCGGGCTGCGCGAAGCGCGTCTTCGGGTCGTCGAGCGCCACGATGTACCGGCAGGCGAGCGCCATCTCCATCCCGCCGCCCATGCAGAAGCCGTTCACCATCGCGGTGGTGGGGAAGGGCAGGTCGTGCAGCTTCTGAAAAATGTCCCAGCCGAGCTTGGTGAAGGCGAGCGCGTCCTCGGGGCCCTTGAAGTTGGCGAACTCCTGGATGTCGGCGCCGCCGATGAAGCTGTCCTTCGCCGAGCGGATGATCAGGCCCTTCGGCTTCGCCGCGGCGATTTCGTCGAGCAGCATCGACAGCTCGTTCAGCGCCTCGCGCGAGAAGGTGTTCGTCGACTCGCCCTCCTTGTCGAAGGTGAGCCAGGCGAGGCCTTCGCGATCACGCTCCCAGCGCCAGTGTTTAGCTAGGGTTTTGGGGTCGGCACGTTCCACGTTTTTTCCTTAGAGGGCTTCGACCAACATGGCACCGCCGAGCCCGCCGCCGATGCAGATCGACGCCATGCCGCGTTTCGCCTTGTTTCTCTTCAGAACCTTGAGGAGGTGCAGCACGATCCTCGCGCCCGATGCGCCGACCGGGTGGCCGAGCGCGATGGCGCCGCCGTCCACGTTGAGCCTTTCCGGATCGATGGCGCCCAGCGGTCCGTTGAGGCCGAGCTGCTCGGTGCAGTACTTCGCGTCCTGCCACGCGGCGAGGCAGCCGAGGACCTGCGCGGCGAACGCCTCGTTGATTTCCCAGTAGTCGACGCCGTCGAGGTCGAGGTTGTGGCGCTTGAGGATCGGCGTCGCGGCGTGCACCGGACCGAGGCCCATGGTCGCCGGGTCGAGACCTGCCCACTCCGAGTCGACGATGCGGCCGATCGGCTGCAGGTCATGGCGCTTGAGCCCTTCTTCCGAGGCGAGGATCAGCCAGGCCGCGCCGTCGGTGATCTGCGAGCTGTTGCCGGGCGTGACGTTGCCGTACTTGCGATCGAAGAAGGGCTTCAGCTTCGCCAGGTTGGGGATCGAGGCATCGCGCCGCACGCCGTCGTCGAGCAGGTGGACGTTGCCCTTCGCGTCGTAGAGCGCCTCCAGCTCGCCGCCGCCGGGAGCGAGCGTGCCCTGGTCCTGCGCGCGAATCACGCGCTCGTGGCTCCGGACCGAAAACTCGTCCATCTGCTGGCGCGTGATGCCGAAACGGTGCGCGACGTTCTCGGCGGTCTGGCCCATCAGCAGCCCGACCATCGGGTCGGTGAGCCCCTTCATGATTCCGATGACGGGGGCTAGCAACGAACGAAGCGGTAACTTGGTGAAGTGCGCGAGGCGCTGCCCGGTCGTCCGGGTGCCCGCCATGTCGGAGAACCACAGCACCATCCTGTCGCCGTAGAGCAGGGGCGCGCGCGAAAGCGCGTCGACGCCGCCGGCGAGGACCAGGTTCGCGCGCCCGGCGAGGATGTTGCTGATGCCGGAGTCGAGCGCCTGCATGCCCGAGGCGCAGTTGCGCATCACGGTCCAGCCCGGGACCTTCTGGCCGCATCCCATGCGCAGCGCGGCCACGCGCCCGATGTTCACTTCGTCGACCGAAGGCGCCGCGCAGCCGAGGATGACCTCGTCGAGCTCGTCCGGAGAAAAGCCTTGCCTTGAAAGAAGAACCCTGCCTGCCTGTGTCGCGAGGTCGGCGGCGGAGAACGGTCCGGGGCGGTTCTTCGACTTGAGGAACGGCGTGCGCGCGCCGTCGACTATGTAGATCGGCTTCGAGTACATATATTCAGGCCGCCTTCATCTTGACAGTGTCTTCCTCCTGCGCGGCGATGATCTCGGCGCGGCCGTAGTCCTGCGGGAAGTCGTCGACCTTGATCACGCTCTTGCGAAGAGCTTCCTTGCGCGCCCATTGCGTGTACTCGTCGGCAGTAATGATGTTGTGCTCTCGAGCGATCTGGCCCAACTCGGTGCCGGGGCGAGGCGTGATCTTTCCTTTCTTCACCGCCTTGCGCAGCTTCTCGTCCACGGGCTCGCACGCGATGGTGGCGAGGAACGCCGCCTCGAGCTTGCCGGTGATGTCGGCCTCGTTCTTCGGCACGTACATGCCCGCGGTGAGGCGGTCGCGCGCCGCGCCGGGCTGGAGCGCGATCTGCGCGCAGTCGCGGTTGCGCGAGTCGAGCGGCGGGCGGAAGGGCATGCCGCGCGGGAACACGGTCCAGCGCAGCACGGTCGCGAGCGCTTTCACCGGGAAGTTCGAGAGCACGCCGTCGATCGCCTGCTGCGCGCGGTAGAACGCGTCGCGCACCGCCCAGCCCACGAGCGGCAGATCCTCGCGGATGCGTCCCTGGTCCTCGTAGCGCTTGAGCGTGGCCGACACGAGGTACATCATCGACAGGACGTCGCCGAGGCGCCCGGAGATCTTTTCCTTGCGCTTGAGCGCGCCGCCCATCGCCAGCATCGAGACGTCGGCGAGAAACGCGAATGCCGCAGAGAGGCGCGAGACGTGGCGGTAGTAATGCTTTGTCTCAGGAGCAGGATTAGCAGGAGTGGGCGCGAAGGCGGAGTTGGTCAATCCGTAGACCAGCGTGCGGATGGCGTTGCGAATCACGTGGCCGATGTGCGAGGTGAACGCGTCGTCGAATTCGCGCGCCGCTTCGCCGCCCTGCAACTCCTTCGCCGCGCGCATCTCGCGCAGCACGTACGGATGGCAGCGGATCGCACCCTGGCCGAAGATGATGAGCGTGCGCGTGAGGATGTTCGCGCCTTCCACCGTGATGCCGATCGGCGAGAGCTGGTAGCCGCGGCCGATCCAGTTGTTCGGCCCGAGGCAGATGCCCTTGCCGCCGAGGATGTCCATGCCGTCGTTCACGCAGTCGCGCGCGCGCTCGGTCATGTGGTACTTGGCGATCGCGGAGAGCACCGCCGGCTTCTCGCCGAGATCGACCGCGCCCGCGGTCATCACCCGCGTCGCGTCCATCATGTAGCACTGCGCGGCGATGCGCCCGAGCGCTTCCTCCACGCCCTCGAGCTTGCCGATCGGCGTCTTGAACTGGCTGCGCACGCGCGCGTACGCGCCGGTGAAGCGCGTGAGCGCCTTCGCGCCGCCGACCGAGGACGTGGGTAGCGATATCGCGCGTCCTGCAGCGAGACAGCCCATCAGCATCATCCAGCCCTTTCCCGCGTATTCCGGCCCGCCGATGATCCAGTCGAGCGGCATGAACACATCCTTGCCCGAGTTCGGTCCGTTCTGGAACGCCTGGTTGAGCGGCAGGTGGCGCCGGCCGATGTTCACGCCCGGCGTGTTGGTCGGAACGAGGGCGCAGGTAATGCCCAGATCGGTTTGCGACCCGAGCAGCTTGTCCGGGTCATAGAGCTTGAAGGCAAGGCCCAGCAGCGTCGCCACCGGTCCGAGCGTGATGTAGCGCTTGTCCCAGGTGACGCGCATGCCGAGCACTTCGCGGCCCTGCCACGTGCCCTTGCAGACGATGCCGAAGTCCGGAATCGCGGCGGCGTCGGAGCCGGCTTCGGGGCTGGTGAGCGCAAAGCACGGAACTTCGAGGCCCTTCGCGAGGCGCGGCAGGTAATGGTTCTTCTGCTGCTCGGTGCCGTAGTGCACGAGGAGCTCACCCGGCCCGAGCGAGTTCGGCACCATCACCGAGATCGCGGCGGTGCTCGACCGCGTCGAGAGCTTCATCACCACCGCCGAGTGCGCGAGCGCGCTGAAGCCCAGGCCGCCGTACGCCTTGGGGATGATCATCCCGAGGAAGCCCTTGTCCTTGATGAACTGCCACACGCGCGGCGGCAGGTCCTGGCGCTCGTGCGTGATCTCCCAGTCGTTCAGCATCGCGCACAGCTCCTCGACCGGGCCGTCGAGGAACGCCTGCTCCTCCGCGGAGAGCCGCGGCTCGGGCGTGGCGAGCAGCTTGTCCCAGTCCGGCTTGCCCGAGAACAGGTCCGCGTCCCACCACACGGTGCCGGCGTCGATCGCTTCCTTCTCGGTTTGCGACATGTCGGGCAGGATGCGGCGGTAGATCGCGAGGATGCGGTTCGAGATCAGCGCGCGGCGCAGCGGGGGAACGTTTAGGACGAGTGCAACGGCGACAAAGACGCTGGCCAGGACCACGTTCGTCACGAAACCGAAATCGGCGCTTACGCTCAGGTAGTAGCCGAGGAGCGCGACGGCGATGGTCCACAGGGCGATCGGCGCTGCGAAGTAGCCCAGGACGAGGATGACGGTAAAGACACCGGCGATGAACCAGCCCATGGGATTCTCCTAAGCGGCTTTCTTGATCGAGGTCTTGAGCGGCGCGTGCAGCCCCGCGGTGAGGAACGCGGTCAGGCGATCTTCCAGCAGGCGCGCGTCGTAGCGGTCTTCGGGCTTGCAGCCGGCGATGAGCTGCACCGTGTCGGTCGCCGCGAGCGTGTAGGCGAGCGTGCCGAACATGAAATGCAGGCGCCAGACGAGCTCGTCGCCCGGCATCTGCGGCAGCGCGCGCTCGAGCGCGCCCTTGTAGCGCTCCATCGCCGGGCCGTACATCTGGCCGATCAGCGCGCGCACGGTTTTCGTCGGCTCGGTGTACGTCCGGCCGAGGAGGCGGATGAAATTGCGCCCGCCGCCCTTGGAGTCCTCGATCAGGCTCAGGCTCGGCCGCAGGAAGGCGCGGATGATCGCCTCCGGCGAAAGACTGTTGCTGGATTCAAGCCGTTCCAGTTCGGCAATGCGCGCGGTGTTCATCGGGTCGAGCCGGCGCCGGAACACCGCCTCGATCAGCGCGTGCTTCGAGCCGAAGTGGTAGTTGACCGCGGCGAGGTTGACCCCCGCGCGCGAGGTGAGGTGGCGCATCGAGGTGCCCTCGAAGCCGTGCTGCATGAAGAGCTCTTCTGCGGCGTCGAGGATGCGGGTACGGGTTTCGTGCTGGGGCTTTATCGCGCGGATGGACATGGCCGACCCTGAATTCAAACGAACGTTTGAATGCTAGTCGGAGCCGCCCGGCTGCGTCAAGCCCCCTCTAGTTCGTGGGCCTGCCGGAAATGGAGACCGCCTGGCGCACGAAAGCCTTTCGCTCGTCCTTGTCCTCGATCTCGTCCGCCAGCATGAGATAGAGCTCGGCCTCGTCGCGCGCCCTGGCTGCGGCGCGCTTCACCACGACTCCGGCCACGGGGCCGATGTGCTGGGCCAGGCGCTGCTCTGCCCGCTTCAGGACATCGGCCGGCAGGCGGGGTCGGGGGGTCGTAGCGGGTTTGGAAGTGGGCGCTGTCTCAGCGGTGGGTTGTTGAGCCGATTTCGTTTCCAATAAAGCCGCGCGCCATTCGGCCACGTTCTGCGGACGCTGGTCCTCGAACGGGCTGAGCGCCCAGTCGATCGCCGCCAGGAATTCGGGCCGGAAGCGGCTCTTGTCGCCTACCTGCACCGCTGCGGCCATGTTGTCCTCTCGGACGCGGGCGGGCGCTTCCTGCGGCATGGAGCCGGCCACCATCCAGTACAGGACCCCGCCGAAGGCATAGATGTCGCTCCAAGGGCCCTGCTTCCCGTGCGTGTGGTACTGCTCGAAGGGCGCGTAGCCGGGCGACACCACCGCGGTGAGCTCGGTGGCTTTCTGGCGCGCGGAGCCGAAGTCGAGCAGCACCGGGCTGCCGTCTTCGCGGATGTAGATGTTGCCGGGCTTGATGTCGCGGTGGAGGAAGCCGGCGCGATGGATGACCTCGAGCCCGTCGAGGAGCGGCGCGACGATCGGCGCGACCTGCGCCTCGGACAGAGGGCGGCGCGTCTTCACCCATTCGCCGAGCGCCGCGCCCTCGACGAACTCCATCACCATGTAGGCCGTGCCGTTCGCCTCGAAGAAGCGCATCACGCGCACGATGTTCGGGTGGCGGAACGAGGCCACGGTGCGCGATTCGTCCATGAAGCGCCGCTTGCCCCAGCCGAAGCTCTCCGCGGTGTCGGGCGAACGCGGGCCGATCGACTGGTCGGGCGCGCGCAGCGCGATGTCCCCCGGCAGGAACTCCTTCAGCGCGACCTTGAGGTTGAGGTTGGAGTCGAGCGCGAGGTAGGTCAGCCCGAAGCCGCCCACGCCGAGCACCTTCTCAATGCGGTATTCCAGCAGCGCGTAGCCCGCGGGCAGCGAATTCATCCCTGCCTTTACCCCTTGTCGATGAGGCTGATCGCTTTTTCGAGGCTGCGCCGCATGCGGTTGAAGGCCTGCCCGAGCTGTGCGACCTCGTCCTTCCCTTTCGCGGGCAGCTCGGCGACGTTCACCTGGCCCTTGGAGATCTGGTCGGCCGCGAACGAAAGGTCGGTGATCGGCTCGACGATCAGCTGGGTGAGCATGACGTTCAGCACGACGAACAGCACCGCGAACACCAGCGCGAGCGAGCTGATGAAGGTGACGAAGGCGCGGTTCGCATTGCGGATCGGCAGGCCCATCGGCACCGACACGATCTGCGCGCCGATCACCTCGTTCAGGTTCCAGCCGAAGCCGTTGCTCGGGCCGTAGATCTTGACCATCGCCGCCGGCGCGGCGGCCGCGGTGGTGTGGCAGCTCAGGCACGCCGGGTCCTTGATCTGGAACGGCCGCGCGAGGTAGAGCGAGCGCCCGGTCGGCGTATCGCGCATGCCGGAGATCTCGGCTTGCGCCGGATCGTTGCGGAAGGTGTTGACGACGTCGGTTTCCCAGTCCACCGCGCGGTTGCGCAGGTTGGTCGGATTGAGCGCCGCTTCCTTGTACGCGTAGTCGGGATACTTCTTGCGCAGCAGGTTCATGATCTCGGTCGCGCCGAAAGCCGGGACGCTTTGCGGCAGGAACTTGTCCGGGTCGACCGCGAGGTTGGGCCGCACGTGAGCGACCGTATAGCTGCGCATCGAGAGCGCCGCCTCCATCATCACGCCGGCGTTGCGCAGCACTTCCTCGCGCGCGTTCCGGTGCAGAAGCTCGTACGAAATGTAGCCGGTGGCGCCCAGCCCGATCGCGAACACGGCGAGCAGCACCAGGTTGAACTTGAGTCTCAGGCCCATCGTTGTTCTCCCCTTGGCGGCACTATACGACCGCCGCGCCGGGTGGATGCGATTAGATTGAGATAATCCGGGCATATGCCACACAGCGCGGCGCCGACGCAACGGTTGAGGGGCAACGAATGGCAGGCGCTCGGCACGCTGCTGCCCTACCTCTGGGAATACAAGTGGCGCGTGGCGCTCGCGCTCGTTTGCTTGATCACGGCGAAGCTCGCCAACGTCGGCGTGCCGCTCGTCATGAAGGGAGTGGTCGACGGCCTCGACCCGAGCCTGCAGGTCGTGGCGGTGCCGGTCGCGCTGCTCGCGATCTACGGCTTCCTGCGCTTCTCCACCACGTTTTTCCAGGAGCTGCGCGACGTGGTCTTCATCCGGGTGACGCAGCGCGCGATCCGGCGCGTGGCGCTCGGCGTGTTCCGCCACCTGCACAGCCTGTCGCTGCGCTTCCACCTCGAGCGCCAGACCGGCGGCATGACGCGCGACATCGAGCGCGGCACCCGCGGCATCTCGACCCTGCTGAGCTACCTGATTTTCTCGATCTTCCCGGTGATCCTCGAGTTCGCGCTGGTGGCCGCGGTGCTGCTCGCGAGGTTCGACTGGCGCTTCGCCGCCATCACCTTCGCCGCGGTCGCGGTGTACATCGTGTTCACGGTGATCGTCACCGAGTGGCGCATGGACATCCGCCGCCGCGCCAACGAGCTCGACTCGCGCGCCAATACGCGCGCGATCGACAGCCTGCTCAACTACGAGACCGTCAAGTACTTCGGCAACGAGGAGTTCGAGGCGCGGCGCTACGACGAGCAGCTCGGCAAGTACGAGGACGCGGCGACGAAGAACGAGGCCTCGCTCGGCGTCCTGAACATCGGCCAGAGCCTGATCATCGCGCTCGCCGTCACCGCGCTGATGCTGCTCGTGGCCGAGGGCGTCGCGGCGAAGAGCTTCACGCTCGGCGACCTCGTGCTGGTGAACGGCCTTCTCATCCAGCTCTACATCCCGCTCAACTTCCTCGGCATGGTGTACCGCGAGGTGAAGCAATCGCTGCTCGACATGGACCGCATGTTCCGCCTGCTCCGCGAGAACCGCGAGGTGGAGGACCGCCCGGGCGCGCCGGACCTGCCCGCCGGGCCGCTCAGCGTGAGCTTTTCCGGCGTCCAGTTCACCTACGAAAAACCGCGGCAGATCCTGTTCGACGTGAACTTCGAGATTCCCGCCGGCCATCGCGTCGCGGTGGTGGGCCACTCCGGATCGGGCAAGTCGACGCTCGCGCGGCTGCTCTACCGCTTCTACGATGTCTCAGGCGGTGCAATTCTGGTCAATGGAAAAGATGTGCGCGAGACGAAGCAAGCCAGCCTGCGCGCGGCGATCGGCATCGTGCCGCAGGACACGGTGCTCTTCAACGACACCATCCTCTACAACATCCGCTATGGCCGGCCCGACGCGAGCGACGAAGAAATCTTCGAGGCGGCGCGCGCGGCGCATATCCACGACTTCATCGAAACGCTTCCCAACAAGTATCAAACCGCAGTCGGCGAACGCGGCCTGAAGCTCTCGGGCGGCGAGAAGCAGCGCGTCGCGATTGCGCGCGCGCTATTGAAAAATCCTCGCATTCTCATCTTCGACGAGGCGACGTCGGCGCTCGACTCGCGCGCCGAGAAGGCTATCCAGGCGGAGCTCGAACGGATCTCGGAAGGTCGGACTACGCTGGTGATCGCGCACCGGCTTTCGACGGTCATGGACGCCGACCAGATCCTGGTGCTCAGCCAGGGGCGCATCATCGAGCGCGGCACCCACGCGCAATTGCTTGATGCAAAAGGAGAATACGCCCGCATGTGGGCGCTGCAGCAGCAAGAAGCGCAGGCGAAGGAAATCCTCGAAAGCGCGACCGCCGAGTCGGCTTAGGCAAGACCCCCAGGAGGGTGGCCGACGCCTCAGCCCGACAGTGATCGAATTCACAAAGTTTTTCGAAATCGGCTCCTAACCACTGTTTTACTTGCGCTTTTTTTGCGGCGTAGGCTACACTGCGACGACCCTATAGCCCGATCAGGGCAGGGGGGATAGCAAAAACAACGCACGTCCAGGGAGAAGATTCACCTCTATGCAACGCAGACTTCATCCGCTCGAGGGCATTGTTGCCATGTGCGCATTGGTCCTCGTGTTGTTTCTAAGCGTCGGTTTCGCCCAGGCGCAGGACGTCCAGAAAATCGCGCTGCGCTCGTCCTCGGCCCTGGTCCAGGATGCCGAGACCGGCGAGATCGTGTACGGCAAGAACCCCGAGACCGTCGTGTCGATCGCATCGATCACCAAGCTGATGACCGCGATGGTCATCCTCGACCACGGGCTTGATCTCGAAGAAGGCATCACCCTCACGCGCCAGGACGCGGTGGCCATGAAAGGCTCGCGCTCCCGGCTGAATACCGGGCTCACGCTCTCGCGCGGCGACCTGCTGCTGCTCGCGCTGATGGCCTCCGATAACCGCGCCGCGGCGGCGCTCGGCGCGAGCTACCCGGGCGGCCTCGAAGCCTTCGTCGACGCGATGAACACCAAGGCCGCGGTGCTCGACATGAGCGAAAGCCGCTTCGTCGAGCCGACCGGACTGTCGCCGGCCAATGTCTCGACCGCCTCCGACCTCGCCAAGCTGGTGCGCGCCGCGCACGAGTATCCGCTGATCCGCGAGTACTCGACCAAGGACCGCGCGACCGTTCGCGCCGTCAGCGGCAAGCGCACCCGCACGCTCAGCTACGGCAACACCAACGGCCTGGTGCGCTCGAAGCACTGGGAGATCGAGCTTTCCAAGACCGGCTACATCAGCGAGGCCGGGCGCTGCCTGGTGATGCACGTGCGCCTCGCCGAGAAGGACCTGATCGTGGTCCTGCTCGACTCGTGGGGCAAGCACTCGCGGGTCGGCGACGCGAACCGCATCCGCAAGTGGCTCGAGAGCGGCGCCACGCTCGGCCGCTCGAGCTAGTAGGGTTCCGCCAGGACGTCGTCGCGGGGCTTTCCGCTCCGCAGAAGTCCATTCCACCGAAGTATTTCTACGATGCCGCGGGCAGCCGCTTGTTCGCGCGCATCTGCCGGCTGCGCGAGTACTACCTGACGCGCGCCGAGCTCGAGCTCACGCGGCGCCACCTCGCCGCGATCGCGCGCTTCGCCGGCCGCGGCTGCCAGCTGGTCGAGTTCGGCAGCGGCGAGGGCATCAAGAGCCGGCTCCTGATCCGCGCGGTACGCCCCGCGGTGTACGTGCCGATCGACATCTCCGAGGAAGCCCTGCATGCCGCCGCGCGGCGGCTCGGCCGCGAATTTCCGTGGCTGCGCATCGCGCCGCTGGTCGGCGATTTCTCGCGCCCGCTGGAAATTCCGGTGCGGCGCGGAACGCCGAGCGTGGTCTACTTCCCCGGCTCGACCATCGGCAACCTCTCGCCCGAGGAAGCGCATGCCTTCCTCTCCATGTCGCGCGGCGTGGCAACGCGCATGCTGGTCGGCGTCGACCTGAAGAAGGACCCGGCCATCCTGCACGCCGCCTACAACGACGCCGCCGGCGTCACCGCGGCGTTCAACTTGAACCTGCTGGCGCGCATCAACCGCGAGCTCGGCGCCGACTTCGACCTGCGACGCTGGCGCCACTACGCGTTCTACGACCCGGCCGAAGGTCGCATCGAGATGCACCTGGTTTCGATGAGGGCCCAGCGCGTGGCGCTCGGCAAGCATCGCTTCCACTTCGCCGCGGGCGAGACCATCCACACCGAAAACTCCTACAAGTACTCGGTCGAAGGATTCCGCGAGCTCGCCGCGAATGCGGGATTCAAGAGTGCGAAGCTATGGACCGACCGTCGCAGCCTCTTCGCTCTGCACGGCCTGAATTCGGGGTCAGGGTCGTAATTCTGTTGGCGCGTGAGCGCTAGCGAATTACGACCCTGACCCCGAATTCAGCGCCCCGCGCCGCAGGCGCGCAGGTCGTCGTCCGACATCACCGGCTTGATCACGCATTCCGCGCTCGGCTTGGGCGCAGACGCCGGGACGCTTTC
>Ga0075420_100001949_pt1 | contig 17712 bp, 12 predicted proteins | sample SoiMetdeltSBSDD4_FD_75296 | JGI IMG/M metagenome (GOLD analysis project Ga0075420, IMG submission 75296) | Bulk soil microbial communities from a Populus tree surrounding site in Tennessee, USA - Soil MetaG P. deltoides SBSDD4 | ecosystem: Environmental > Terrestrial > Soil > Tree plantation... | reverse complement strand
CTGGACGCCTACAGCGCCGGCATCAACGCCTTCATCAAGACCACCCCCGTCCTCCCCATCGAGTTCCGCCTGCTCGGCGCCACCCCCGAGCCCTGGGAGCCCTGGCACGCCTGCGCCGTCTTCAAGGTCCGCCACGCCCTGATGGGCTCGTTCGGCAACAAGCTCTGGCGCCTGCGGGTCCTCAAGACGCTCGGCCCCGAGTGGATCAACCGACTGCGCGCGGGATCCGGCGACGACTCGCCGCTGGTCGTGCCGCCTGGCGCGACGTACGAGGACGTCCCGGACGGCATCGGCGAGTCGATCGGCCTCAGCCAGCTCATCCTCGGCCTCGGCGACGTCGACGGCGGCAGCAACAACTGGGTCGTCCATGGCAGCCGCACCGCTTCCGGCAAGCCGTTGTTGGCCGGCGACCCCCACCGCGCCATCGACGTCCCGAACGTCTACTACCAGAACCACCTGACCTGCCCCGAGTTCGACGCCATCGGCTACTCGTTCGTCGGCAGCCCCAGCATCACCCACTTCGGCCACAACGCCCACGTCGCCTGGGGCGTCACCACCGCCCAGAGCGACTCCAAGGACTTCTTCGTCGAGAAGTTCAAGCCCGGCGATCCGTCGCGATACGAGTACCAGGGCAAGTGGATCGCCGCCGAGCGCTCCACCGAGACGATCTCGGTGCGCGGCGCCGCCCCGGTCGAGGTCGAGGTCACCGTCACCCGCCACGGCCCGATCGTCGTCGGCGACCCGAGGCAGGGATACGCCCTGGCCCTGGGGTACGCCTCGATCGCCGAGCCGAACCGCTCGTTCGACGCGCTGCTGCCGATGCTCAAAGCTACGACCGTCGCCGAGCTCGACGAGGCGAAGCGCCCCTGGGTCGACCCCGACAACAACTTCGTCATGGCCGACACCAGCGGCACCATCGGCTACCTGACGCGCGGCCAGATCCCGACCCGCCCGGCCGCCAACGCCTGGCTGCCCGTCCCCGGCTGGACCGGCGAGTACGAGTGGACCGGCCTGGTCCCGTTCGAGGAGATGCCGAGAGCCCGCAACCCCGAGCAGGGATTCGTCGCCACCGCCAACCAGCGGATCGTCGGGCCGGACTTCCCGCACCACGTCTCGCTGGACTACGCGCCCCCGCACCGCGCCGCCCGCGTCAACGCCCGGCTGCGCCCGCTGACCGCCGCCACCCCCGCCGACATGCGGGACGTCCACGCCGACAAGCTCTCGATCCCGAGCCGCTCGTTCGTCAACCTGGCCCGCGCCATCAAGCCAACGGACATCGCCTCCTCCGAGGCCAGAGACCGCCTGCTCGGCTGGGACGGCGACATGCAGCCGGACAGCGTCCCGGCTGCCATCTACGCCGTCTGGCGCGAGGAGATCACGCAGGCGATCCTCGCCAACCCACTGTTCGAGCCGCTGGCGGCCGTCGGCGGCAAGTGGGACCTGTTGCCGAACAACACCCAGCCGCTCGCCCAGCGGCTCCGCAACGTCTTCTACAGCCTGCTGGTCCAGCGCGACACCTCGGTGCTGCCGCCCGGCGAGAGCTGGGAGTCGCTCGGAGCACGGGCGCTCGCCAACGCCGTCGCCTGGCTCACCGAGAAGCTCGGCCCGGACCAGGCCGCATGGCGCTGGGAGCGGATCCACCGGACCCGGCCACGCCACCCGCTCTCGGACACCTTCCCGGAGCACGCCGAGCTGCTGGACCCGCCCGCGGTCGGCGTCGGCGGCGATGGCGACACGCCCCAGAACGGCACCTTCGCCAGCGCGGACGCCCGCGACTACACGCTGACGTCCAGCTCGGTGACCCGCTACTGCTTCGATCTCTCGGACTGGGACAAGAGCGGCTGGACCAGCCCGCTCGGGGCATCGGGCCACCCCGGCAGCCCGCACTACGCCGATCAGGTCACGGCCTGGAGCGAGCAGCGGCTCTTCCCGATGCTCTACTCCTGGGACCGCATCGAAGCGGACGCCGAGGCCCGCCAGCGCCTCGAACCGGTGTAGCATCGAGCGTCACGCTCCGCATGTAGGTATCAGAGGCAGTGATCATCGACAAGCCGTCTGCCCCCTGGGAGCGCCCCTGGGAGCGCGGACATCCTGTCCGCTTTCGTACGCCACCCGCCTGGTGTTGAAGATTCGACGTCGACGGTATATGCTGCGACCGTGAACGCCGTACGCCACAGATTCGGAAGCGACGAGCCGAGAGGATGGCATTCGCGCGGGTATCTGCCACACTTTGATGCTGGTGACGTTCCGCAGTCGATCACGTTCCGCCTGGCCGGTTCGATACCGGCGGCCTTGCATCAACAATTGCGTGATGAGCTGCGGCTGGGAGCACAGTCGCCTCAGCCGCCGCCTGCCTCGGCCGCCGTGGAGGAGCGCCGTCGCATCGAGAAGTATCTCAACAGGGGGATCGGCCCGACGTGGCTCAGCGATCCACAGATCGCCGGCCTTGTCGAGGGCGCACTTCTCTTCTTCGACGGCGAGCGCTATCGTCTCCACGCCTGGGTCGTCATGCCGAATCATGTCCACACGGTGATCACGCCATTCGCCGATTCGTCCATGTCGCAGATCGTGTGGTCGTGGAAATCGTATACAGCCACCCGCGCAAACGTGCTGCTACATCGAAAAGGTACCTTCTGGCAGGCGGACTACTTCGATCGGTTTATCCGCGACGATGGCCACTTCTGCGCAGCAGTCAGGTATATCGAGAACAACCCGGTGGAAGCCGGGCTGTGTTCTGCTCCAGAGAACTGGCGATTCTCCAGCGCTCGGCGACGTGCATCTCCCTGAAGTGCGGCCAGGGTAAGGCACCGGGGCGGACAGGATGTCCGCGCTCCCTGGGGAACCCGAGCCCAGGCTTCATCGACGCTATTCGATGGGTAGCTGCTGGTCCCCCGCGAGCACCGGCGCGAACAGGTCCCCCAGCTTCTTGACCCGCTTCGGCACCGTCCTCAGCGTGAAATCGGACGGCCGGAGCTTGCCCGCCTCGACCTCTTCCCACGAGAGCGGCGTCGAGACCGGCGCCCCCGGCCGGGCTCGGACCGTGTACGGCGCCGCCGTGTTCCGCCCGACGCTGTTCTGGGCATGGTCGATCGTCACGTGCGGCCCCCGGTGGGTCGGGCCGTGCGAGACGGCGATCAGGTCCGGGTGGTCGGCCTCCAGCGCCTCGGCCAGGTCGCGGACCCAGTCGCGCACCGCCTCGAAGGTATAGCCCGAAGCCAGGGGCAGGAAGACGTGCAGTCCGTCGCCGCCGCTGGTCTTCGGATAGCTCACGAGGCCCAGCCGGTCCAGCCGCTCGCGGAGGATGAGGGCCGCCCGCAGCACGTCCTCGAAGCTCGCTTCGTCGCCCGGATCGAGGTCGAAGACGACCATGTCCGGCATGGCCAGGTCCGGCAGGCGCGCTCCCCACAGGTGGACCTCGATCGCCCCGGTGTTCGCCAGCCAGATCAGCCCGGCCTCGTCGTCGATCAGCAGGACCTGGATCTCGTGCTGGTCCGTCGCCGTCCGATACGGCGCCCCGCGCACCCAGTCCGGCGCGGTGTCCGGGCGCTCGCGCCGGTAGTACCGCGGGCCGGCGATCCCTCGGGGGTACACCACCGGCGTCACCGGCCGCCCCACGCAATACGGCAGCAGGACCGGCGCCAGCTCGCGATAGTACGCCAGCAGGTCGCCCTTCGTCAGGCCGTCGTCGGGCCAGTACGCCTTCTCCAGGCTGGTCACGCGCACCGTGCGCCCGGCCAGCGTCCAGGTTGTCGCGGACGACGCCATCAGCAGAGCCCTCGCGTGGACATGATGCCACGGCGCTGCACGAACGACGCCACCGCCCGGCTCGGGCACCGACGCGCGGAATCCACCACTTGTTAAAGAACCCCTAAATTTGACTTAACTGGCAGTTACATATCGCCTGACAGGGTGGCGCCAGCGTGTAGTGTTGCTTGCGACATGACCGCACGCATGACTATCGTCGCCAGACTGACGACCGCCCATGCTCCCGCGGCACGGCCGGTCGTCGCGGGCCGGCGAGGCTGACGCGGAGGTGACGAACCTGGCACGCCCACGCATCCCGACGCTCGCGAGCGTCGCTCACCCGGGGTAATCGATGGCCTCTGCCGCTCTCGCTCGCATGCGTCCCTGGCGCTCGGGCCGGCTCCCGCCGATCGGGGGGCGCTGGCTGTTGCTGATCGGCCTGCTGGCGCTCCTGTTGATCGGCTGGTTCCTCTGGTCCCAGTACAACGCCAACCAGAACACCCGCCCGAACTACCAGTCCTCTCAGGTCTCCCAGGGCACCCTCCGCAACACCGTCGCCGCCACCGGCCCGATCGCCAACCCGACCAGCGTCCCGGTCAGCTTCAAGAACCCCGGCGAGCTGATCGAGGTCAACGTCTCGATCGGCGACCGGGTGCAGCCCGGCCAGATCCTCGCGCGCCAGCGCCCGGACGACATGGCCACCTCCGTCCGTCAGGCCGAGGCGTCCTACGAGCAGGCGCTCGCCTCCGAGCGGGAGGTGCTCGAAGGCCCGCGAGACGAGGTCGTGGGGCAGGCGGACGCCGCGCTCCAGGAAGCACGCGTCCAGCGAGAATCGGCCACCAGGAGCCTGGAGGCGACCCAGGCGACGGCGAGCACCGCGATCAACCAGGCCGTCAACGAGGTGACCAGCGCGCGGGTCAGCCTGGACGGGGCCGAGAAGGAGCTCGCGTCCACCCTGGAGCAGCGCGACGTCGCCATCGCCAGCGCCGAGCAGGCCGTCGAGAACGCCCAGGTCGCCCTCGAGAACGCCCGGATCGCCCACGAGTCGGCCGTTGCCCAGGCTGCCACCTCGAACGCCGAGGCCCAGATCCAGGTTGAGAGCGCCCTGAACGACGTCGCCGCCGCCAAGGCGAACCAGGCCGCCACCGAAGAGGTCGGACAGCAGTCCGTCAATGCCGATCAGGTGTCGGTCGCGAACGCTCGTCAGGCGTACCAGGACGCCCAGAAGGAGTTCGAGGCCCAGAAGACGACCACCGAGAAGGACCTGGTGGTCCAGCGGCGCCAGCGCGACCAGGCCGGCGTCTCGGCGCGGTCGGCCCAGCAGGAGCGCCAGGAGGCCTGCTCGAACGGCAACGGCAACTCGTCGGCCTGCAACGCGGCGAAGCGGTCCGAGAACGAGGCGCGGGCCAGCCTCCGCACCGCCGAGGCCCAGCTCAACCAGGCCGAGGCGTCCGCCCGCCAGACGATGATCCAGGCGGCATCGGCCGTCACCAACGCCCAGAGCTCCGTCCGCACCGCCGAGGCCAGCATCAACACCGGCCTGGCGAGCACCCGCCAGTCCAACACCTCGTCGCGGGCCTCGGTCAAGTCCTCCGAGGACGCCCTGAAGACCGCCATGGCGTCCGCCGCCTCGACCAAGACCCAGAACACCGCGAGCGTCGCCCAGGCCAGGACCTCCGTCGATTCGTCCGAGGCCCAGGTGCGCACGGCGATGAAAACGCTCGAATCAGAGCGGGTCCAGCAGCAGGCGGCCGTCACCCAGGCCCGGAACGCCGTCGAGCAGGCGCGCGTGGCCGTCCGGAGCGCCGAAGCCGGCCTGGAGAACACCCGCGCCAGCCAGGCGAGCAGCATCCAGTCCGCTCAGAATCAGGTCAATCAGCAGGAGGCGTCGCTCGGCTCGGCCCAGGCCCAGCACGCCGTCAACACCGCCGAGAGCACCGCCGCGCAGGTCGAGCAGGCCCGCGCCCAGACGCAGCAGCAGGCCGAGGCGCTGGCGACCGCCCGCCTCAACCTGGAGTCCACCACCCTGGTTTCGCCCACCGAGGGGACCGTCGCCAGCATCGGCGGCGTCGTCGGCCAGTGGGTCAGCGGATCGGGCTCGAACAACTCGAACGGCACCTCGACCGGCTCGACCTCGGCGGCAGCCGTCGCGTCGACCGGCGCCACGAACTCGACCGGCGGCTTCATCACCCTGACCGACACCGGCACGCTCCAGGTCACCCCCCAGGTCAGCGAGGCCGACATCGCGCGGATCGCGCCCGGCCAGGGGATCACCTTCACGGTCAACGCGTTCCCCGGCCAGACGTTCACCGGGCAGGTGATCTCGATCCAACCGATCGGCCAGACGGTTTCGAACGTCGTCGTCTACAACGTCATCTGCGCCGTCGACCGGACGGAGACCCGCCTGCTGCCGGCGATGACCGCCACCGTGAACATCATCGTCGAGCAGCAGGACAATGTGATCCTGATCCCGACGTCCGCCATCGCCTACGCGCGCACTCAGGCCGCCGCCGCCGCGCGGTCCGGCACCCCGACGACGGGGACGGCCAGGCCGAGCGGCAAGCCCGGCGGCAAGCCCGGCAGCCAGGGCGACCAGCCGGGCACGCCGGCCCTGGTCCTGGTGTTGCGTGATGGTGAGGCGGTGCCGACGCCGATCCGGATCGGGAGCAGCGACGATCAGAACACGGTGGTCCTGAGCGGGCTGGAGGTCGGCGAGCGGGTCATCACCGGCCAGACTGTCGCGGCGCCGCAGAGCCTCGGCACGAGCCTGTTCGGTCCGAAGCCGGGCGGCGGTGGCCCCGGTGGTGGCGGCGGTGGTCAGCAGCAGAAGCCGGGCGGCAACACTCCTGGCGGCGGCAACGCGCCGAAGCCCGGCGGCGGCTAGGAGACAGGCGGCACGAGTGATGCAGACCGGCCCTGAGATGCACGACGCTCCAACGCTGGTGAGCGATCCCCCGACCATCGGGGGCGTCCCGCCGGGCGACAGCCCCGAGCTGGGGCTCGACCCGAACCGCGACGACGGTGCCCGGGGCACCCCGGTCATCGAGGTCTCGAACCTCCGCAAGGAGTACCACATGGGCGACACCGTGGTGGCCGCCCTCCGTGGCGTCGCGCTGAAGGTCTGGTCGGGCGAGATGGTGATGGTGATGGGGCCGTCGGGGTCAGGCAAGTCCACGTTCATGAACGTGATCGGCTGCCTGGACCGCCCCTCCGAGGGCTCCTCCTACAAGCTGGACGGCGTCGAGGTCTCCTCGATGTCCGGCAACGAGCTGGCGGACCTCAGGAACCTCAAGATCGGGTTCATCTTCCAGGGGTTCAACCTGCTCCAACGGACCGACGCCATCGGCAACGTGATGCTGCCGATGATGTACGCCGGCGTCCCCGCCAGCGAGCGCCACGACCGGGCGATGGCCGCGCTGGAGGCCGTGGGCCTGGCCGACCGTGCGCACCACCGGCCGAACGAGCTGTCGGGCGGCCAGCAGCAGCGCGTCGCGATTGCCAGGGCGCTCGTCAACACGCCCAGCCTGATCCTGGCCGACGAGCCGACCGGCAACCTGGACAGCAAGACCAGCGTCGAGGTGATGGCAATTCTCCAGCGCTTGAACGCCGGAGGTGCGACAATTGTCCTGGTGACCCACGAGCCGGACATCGCCGCGCACGGCACCCGGAACGTGGTCTTCCGAGACGGACACGTCATCCAGGACCGGACCGTCGAGCAGCCGCTCTCGGCCGAGACGGAGCTGGCATCCTGGACACAGACGGAGGACTGGTGAGCGTCGCGAGCCCGGCCGCCCCAACGCCCGCCACCGCCGTATCGCCGACCGGTCGCGCCACCTTCGGGGCGCTGGCGCATCGCCCGACCCGCCGGCGCGGCGGGCTACGCTTCACCCAGAGCATCCCGTCCGCCCTCGAAGCGCTCCGCGCGAACAAGGGGCGGGCCGTCCTGACGACGCTCGGCATCGTGATCGGCGTCGCGGCGGTCATCGCGATCGTCGCGCTCGGGCAGGGCTCGTCGGCGTCGGTCTCGTCCCGACTGGCCGGCCTCGGCACCAACGTCCTGACCCTGTCGAACGCCAGCTCACGATCGAGCGGCATCGCGGCCGGCGCCGGCACCGGCAACGCCTTGAAGCTCGCCGACGCCGAGGCGATCGAGAACGTGCCCGGCGTGGTCGCCGTCAGCCCGATCGTCCAGGGCAACTCGCAGATCATCGCCGGCAACCAGAACTGGCAGACCCGGGTCCAGGGCGTCCACGCCAACTACCAGCAGATCGGCAACTGGGAGGTCGCCTACGGCGGCTGGTTCACCGACGAGGACGACGAGGCGGCGCGCAACGTCGTCGTGATCGGCCAGACTGTCGCCACCAACCTGTTCTCCCGGCCCGAGACGGCCGTCGGCCAGTACATCCTGGTGCGGAACATCCCCACCATCGTCGTCGGGGTCCTGGCGCCCAAGGGCAGCGGCTTCGGCGGCGACCAGGACGACGCCGTCTACGTCCCGTTCAACATGGCCCGGGTGCGCCTGTTCGGCGCCAGCAACCTCAACTCGATCAGCATCCAGGCCGAGAACGCCGACGTGCTACCGCAGGTCACCACGGACATCACCAACCTGATCCGTCAGCGGCACCGCCTCCAGGCCAATCAGCCGAACGACTTCAACATCCGCAACAACAACAGCCTGGTCGAGACGGTGACCGGGGTTTCGCAGACGATGACCTGGCTGCTCGGCGGGGTCGCGGCCGTCTCGCTGGTGGTCGGTGGCATCGGCATCATGAACATCATGCTCGTCTCGGTGACGGAGCGGACCCGCGAGATCGGCATCCGGATGGCGATCGGCGCCAGGGGCAGCGACATCCTCGCCCAGTTCCTGATCGAGGCGGTCGTCCTCTCGATGCTGGGCGGCATCATCGGCATCGTGATCGGCGTCGCGGTCGCCTACGGTGCGAACTACCTCGCCGGCTGGGCGATCTCGGTGCCGGCCTGGTCGATCGGCCTGGCGTTCGGCTTCTCGGCGGCGGTCGGCATCTTCTTCGGGATCTACCCGGCGAGGAAGGCGTCCATGCTCGACCCGATCGAGGCACTCCGCTACCAGTAAGGACTCCCGTGGCTCAGCGCGGCACGTCGGCCGACACCACCCCCGATGCCCCGGATCGGCCGGCGCTGGCGCCGGCCACCTGGCTGGTCGGCCGGCTCGAGGAGAGCGCCCTGGAGCAGCCGCCCTGGGCCGTCGAGCAGCCGAAGCGCGGCTACGTCGAGATGAGCGAGCTGGCGTACCGCGTCGCCGAGCAGGCGACCGGCGACCAGACGATCGAGGAGATCGCGACGGCCGTCTCGACGGCGCTGCGGCGCCCGGTGAGCGCCGTCGACGTCGAGGCGCTGATCGACACGGTCCTGGTCCCGCGCGGCGTGGTGCGGGCCGCGAACGGCTACGCCGACGATCGGGCGTACGCGCCGGCGGCCCCCGATCCGCGCGGGCGGCGCGCGACCCCGGCTCCCGCCTCGCGGCGCGTCCCTCGCGAGCGGGTCGTCGGGCCGGAGCCCCTGGCGGCCATCGCCTCGGTCCTGATGTGGCTGTTCTGGCCGCCGGTCATGCTGGTGGCGGCGGTCGCCGGGCTGGCCGCGCTGGCCTGGCTGTTCGCCATCCACGGGCTCGCCCGGAGCGTCATCCAGGTGCTCGGGGTGCCGATCCTGCTGCCCGTGACGCTCCTGGTGGCCGCGCTCGGGGCCGCCGGCCAGCGCATCGGCCCGATGGTGGCGCTCTACAGCGGCGGCGCGACGATTCAGCGCCTGCGCATCCTGCCGAGCCTGCGCCGTCCCGGCTTCGAGGTCGACCTCGCCGACGACTACGGCCTCTCGCGCTGGGCCTGCCTGACGGTGAACGTCAGCGGCGTCTATCTCCAGCTCGTCGTGGCGCTGCTGCTCTGCGTCGTCGGCCGGCTGGTCGGGCCGGAATGCCTCTTCCTGGCCGCCACGCTGCTCGTGCTCAACATGCTGCGCCTGCTGCTGCCGTTCGGCCGGCCCGGCGCGGACCGCCTGCTGGCCGACTGGCTGCTGGTCCAGCACCCGCTGCGCTACGCCGAGCAGGCGCTGGACCGCTTCCTGCCCGGACTCGCCGCCTCGCCCCGGCCGCTGCCGCCGCTCAAGCGCCGGGGCCACGTCACCATCGGGCTCTACCTCGCGGCGGTGGCCGTCGTGCTGGCGCTGGTCGGGCTGGTCATCCTCCGGGTCGTCCCGACGATCCTGGCGACCTGGTGGGTCGCGCTGACGGCCTTCCTCGTCGGCATGGCCGAGGCGCTCGGCGCCCGCGACGTACTCGGGTTCGTCGGCGCGCTGTTCGACGCCGCCGTCCTCGTGCTGACGACGTTCTGCCTCGTCGTCAGGCTGATCGTCGGTGTGCGCGAGACGGTCGTGCGGGCCCGGTCCTGGAGCCGGGAGACGCCGCGCCGGCGGCTGCTCGGCCTCGTCGGCGTGGGGGCGCTGGTCGTGCTGCTGGCGGCGTGCTGGATTCCCGTCCGGGGGTTCGGCGCGGGAGGCCCGCCGCGCTCGCTGGTCGGCATTCCGTACCGATCGCTGACCTCGCTCTCGCGCGGGACGATCTTCGACCTGTTCGGCGAGCCGACGCCGCTATCGGATGCCGCCGCCGACCGGCCCGGCGACCGCCCGACGGTGACGACGGACGTCGGGAGCGGCGTCGGCGGGCCGTTGCCGGACGCGGCGACGCCGTCGACGGGCGCCGGAGCCGGCACAGGCGCCGCCGGCAGTACCAACGCCGCTCCCACGCCCGGCGCCCCCGCCGCGAAGCCCGCGCCCAGCGGCGCCGAGACGCCTGGCCCGGCCGACGCGGGTCCGGGCGCCCGAGGCACCGTCCAGCCCGGCGGGCCGCCCGCCGCGCAGGCGACGCCGGGGCCGAACGATCAGGGGGGCGCCGGCCCGGCGAGCAAGCCCACGAGCGGCCCGGCCGCCCAGCCGGCCGCCAAACCCACGGCAGGCACCGCCGGGCAGCCGGCCCCCAAACCAGCCGACGGCGCCGCGGACGAGCCCGCGACCAACCCGACCAGGGGCATCGTGGTCCAGCCCGTCAACAAGCCGACCGTCGGCACGGCCGAGCAGCCGGCCGCCAAACCGGCGACGGGCGCCCCCGGCCAGCCCGCGCGCAAGCCGTCCCCGCAGCCGTGACCTCGTGCCGACGACCGTGGGTTAAAACCCACGTCTACCCTCGCCGCGTCCCTACGGGACGCACGTGAAAGGTCGCGTAGCGACCGTACGATAGTAGACGTGGACTTCAGTCCACGGCCCGCCTACAACGCCGTCGACGGCACCAGCGCCCGCAGCTCGTCGGCCGCTTCGCCGAACAGCCGAACGCTGCTGTGGGTCTGCTCGCCGGCGTCCCGAATCAGCGTCTCTCGGTCGGCCGCGCTCTCCGTCACCTGGGCTCGGACCAGCAGCACGCTCGCCGCGTACGCCCGGTCGAGGGCGAGCTTGATCGTGCGGTCGTACTGGTCGAGCCGGGCCGAGGGCGACGCGCCCGTGAACGCCTGCCGCGCCGCGAACAGCTCGCGGGTCAGATCCCCGAGCGCGACGACCGAGACGCTCTCGATCCGCCCGTCGACGGCGGCCTGCTGGTACTCCAGCAGCGCCTCTTGATAGAGGCCGATCCGATCGCGGTACGGCCTGGTGGCCGCCAGGTACGCCGCCTCGATGGGGGTCGGCTCGGCGAGCGTCTGCGCCAGGGCCATCCCCGGCAGCGGCAGGACCGTAGCCAGCAGCGAAACCACGAACGCGAGCGCGGGCAGGGACGCGAGGCGCATCGGCCGATCTCCAGAACGAGGGGCTATACTCCGAGCATTCTCTCACAATCGAGAGCTGGCGATGGACCAGTACTGGCGCGGGCGTAGCTCAGGCGTCCTCTGGACGTTCCTGCTGATCGCCCTGGGGTACAGCGCCCTGCTGTTCACCTTCGGTCCGCTGACCGGCGAGACGCTGATCGACGGGGCGATCGGGATCGTGCTGGGGCTGTACGTCTGCTCGCATCCGGCCGCCAACGTGCTGGACCTGCTCTTCGTGGACGGCGGCGTCGTGCGGCGGGGATCGGACGAACGCGGCATCGCCTGGTACGTCCTCAACCTGCTGGTGCTGATGGCCGGCTGGTTCGTCGTCTGGACCGGCCTCACCCGCTTCACGACCTGAACGGTCGGCGCCGCGAGCATCGCCCGACGGCGCCGACCGACTGCTGCACGGCTTACTGCAGGTGGCCGGGGGAACAGCTCGGCCGCATCAGGTTGTACATCTTGCGCTGGGTTTCGCCCGGGGCCGGCAGGTAGCAGGCCGGCTGGCCCGGCACCTCGGCGCCGCCACGGCCGTAATCCCAGGCCGGATCGTTCTGCCCGGCGCCGGTCGTCGCGAACGCCGGCTGAGGCGACGTCAACGCCAGCACGGCCATCGCCAGGCCGGCCGCGAGACCGAGGACGAGACGCTTGCCACTGCCGCGAAGTTTGCGCTGCCCTGACATAGGTGTCCTCCGGGGTGGGTTCCGTCGACGCCCCTGGCAGGATCCGCGCCAGGCTCGCCGTTCCGTCGATAGAATGAGGGAGTGCACGTCGCGTGACGCGAGTCCGGAGAGGCAAGATGCTGTCGACCAGCCAGCGCGCGGCCCGGGTCGCCGTCGTCGGGACCGGCAACGTCGGGTCCACCTTCGCCTACGCCCTGCTCTTGAGCGGGCTGGCCGCCGAGATCGTCCTGATCGACGCGAACCGGGCCCGAGCCGAGGGCGAGGCAATGGACCTGAACCACGCGGTGCCGTTCGCCCACCCGACCCGGATCTGGGCCGGCGCGTACGAGGACTGCGCCGGAGCGGCCGTCACCGTGATCGCGGCCGGCGCCAACCAGCGGCCCGGCGAGTCGCGCCTGGACCTGGTCAAGCGGAACGCCGCCATCTTCCGCGAGATCGTCCCGACGGTCGCTCGGCACAACCCGAACGGCATCCTGCTGATCGCGACCAATCCGGTCGACGCGCTGACCCACGCCAGCCTGAAGCTGTCCGGCCTGCCGAAGGAGCGGGTCATCGGCTCCGGCACGATCCTCGACACCGCCCGGTTCCGTCAGTTGCTGAGCCGCCACTTCAACGTGGACGCCCGCAGCATCCACGCCTTCATCGTCGGGGAGCACGGCGACAGCGAGGTCCCGGTCTGGTCGCTGGCGAACATCGCCGGCATGCGGCTCGAGGAGTACTGCGCCGCCAACGACGTCCCGCTCGACCGAGCCGCCCTGGCCGAGATCTTCATCCAGACTCGAGACGCGGCGTACCAGATCATCGAGCGGAAGGGCGCCACCTACTACGCCGTGGCAGCCGGCCTGATGCGGATCGTCGAGGCGATCCTGCGCGACCAGGGCACCGTCCTCTCGGTCTCCAGCCTCGTCGACGACGGGTCGCTCGGCGAGGGCGACGTCTGCCTGAGCCTGCCGACGGTGGTCGGGCGCAACGGCGTCGAGCGCGTCCTCAAGCTCGACCTGAGCCAGTCCGAGGCGGACGGCCTGCGCCGCTCGGCCGACGTCCTCCGGACGACGATCGGCCTGCTCGACCCCGACGCCGCCTGACCCGCGCCCCGATCGGCGCGGCATCCGCCCCAACGTCTGGTCAGGTGTCCCGTCCATGAGGGGACAGCCGTCACGCGCCGGTGTCGTCCGCGTTCCGTACGCTGGAGCCAGGTCCGATCCCGGTACTCACCGCCACGCCTACGAAGCAGAAGGGCTCGACAGCATGATGACGACCATCCTTCCACGCGCCGGCGCCGAACGCGCGGCCGTGACCCTACGATTGAGCACGCACGAGCTCGAGCTCGTCAAGCTCAGCCTGCGAGCGCTCGGCTACGCGCCGGGCCACGACTACGCCCAGGTCCAGGCGGCCCGGGCGCTCGCCGACTCCCTGCGATTCGCCGCCCTGCTCGACCTCGGCGAGCCCCTCGCGACCCGGTAGCCCGGCCACCAATGGCCGGGGTCCGGGCGCGCCGGACGCGGAGGAGGCGGGGGCGGGATGATCGTTCCGCGACATCCCGGGCCGGTGTCTTGCCCGGGCGAGCGCTCGGCCTATCTGACCTCCTTGCCGTGGCGCCGGACCTCGATCGCATCCACCGCGACGAAGTAGTCGTTGTCATCGCCGACGCCGTTCTGGTAACCGTCGGCCTCCAGATAGTCGCCGACGCGGATGTCCGGGCACGCGAACCCGCCGGGCTCGGTGCCGCACGGCACCTGCACGATCAGCTTCTCGTTGCGTGTGACGCCGATCGTCACCAACAGGCTCGCCAGGGCCGGCGCTTCCTCCACGGCCAGCACGTCCCCCTCGATTGACACGCTGTCACGGTTGCCCTGATTGGTGCGCTCGCGCTGCCGGCGCTGGTCCTCGGTCTCTCGTGGCCGCTCGTCCTTCTTGTCGCCGGAATTGACGCTCTGGGCGGGCGGGGTGGGTGTCGGCGTCGGTGCCGGCGCCAGTCCGGTGCCCACGGTCGTGGTGGCCGTAGCGCTGTTGTTCGCGCCCGCCGCGTCAGCGGTGGCGGCCGCGATCGTGACGACGTTCGAGAGGGCACTCGGTGTCGGAAGCCCGGCCGCCACCCGGACCACCAGCGTGAACGCCGCGGCGCCAGCCGGCAGGGCGCCGATGGTGCAGGTGACCGTCCCGGTCGCGCCGACGGCCGGCGTGGTGCAGCTCCAGCCGGTCGGCGCCGCGAGCGATTCGAACGTCGTGCCGGCCGGGAGCGCGTCCGTGAGGGACACGCCCACGGCCGGGTTGGGACCGAGGTTCCGCGCGGTCATCGAGTAGGTGAGCGTGGCGCCCGGAGCGACCGGATCCGGTGCGTCGTCGATGGCCACGCCCAGGTCGGCCAGCGGGCAGGCGCCCAGGAGGATGGTCACGTCGTCGGAGAAGACGTTCACCACGGCCAGATCGTCGATGCCGTCGGCCCGGAAGCTGGCCACCGCCAGGGCGACGGGGCCGTCCCCGACGGGTGTGGCCCCGCCCGGCGACGGGACAAAGGTCCCGTCGCCGTTGCCGAGCAGCGTCGTGACGCTGTCGGCGCCTACGTTCGCGACGACCAGGTCGACGAGGCCATCCCCGTTGAATCTCCCGACCGCAACCGCCCGAGGGGAGGTGCCGAGGGGGATCGGCGAGCCGGGCGCGGCCGCGAACGTCCCGTCGCCACGGCCCAGCAGGATGGTGATATCCGCGGACGTGGCGTTGCCCACGGCCAGGTCGGCGATGCCGTCGCCGTTGAACCGCCCCACCGCCAGCCCGAGTGGGCGCTCCCCGACCGCGACCGGCGAGCCGGGCGCCGGCGCGAAGGTCCCGTCACCGCGGCCCAGCAGGATCGCCACGCTGTTCGTCAGATTGTACAGCGACACGGCGACGTCGGCCCGGCCGTCGCGGTCGAAGTCATCCACCACGACCTCGCTCGGGAACCCGCCGAGGGGGATCGGCGAGCCGGCGGCCTCGTTGAAGGCCCCGGTGCCGACGCCGAGCAGGATCGTCAGCCTGTTGGAGAGGCCGTGGCCGATGGCGAGGTCGGCGACGCCGTCGCCGTTGAACTCGCCCACCGTGACTTGCTCCGGGGAAGTCGCGATCGCGATCGGCGAACCGGGTGCCGAGTTGAACGTCCCGTTGCCGTTGCCCAGAAGGATCGTCACCGAGTTGCCGCCGGAGTTCACCACGGCCAGGTCGTCGAACCTGTCGCCGTTGAACCGGCCGACCGTCACATCCAGTGGGAACGACCCGACCCCGACCGGCGAGCCGGGCGCGACGCTAAACCCACCGTCGCGACGCCCCAGCAGGATGGCCACCGCGCCGGGGATAGGAAGAACGGTGATGGCCAGGTCGGCGAAGGCATCGCCATTGAAGTTGCCCACGGCCGCCGAGGACGGCTGGTCCCCGACCGGGATCGGCGAGCCAGGAGGCGGCGAGAGGCTCGGCATGCACGGCCCGATGACGGCCAGCGCCGACGGCCACGGCGGGATCAGCGGCCCGAGCACGAACGCGACCACGGCTGCGAACCACAGGACACGGACGGATCGCGCCACGGTACCACCCCCGGCCTGACGTAGACACTCGATCGCGGGCCACTGTACCCCACTCCCGAAACTGCGTCAAGCAATCGAAGAGACATTAAGCGCATGCGTCGCCGTGACCGGGCTCAGCTCGCCCGCGCACTCGAAGCCCACCCGATGTCACGACGGCCGCATCTTCGGAGGAACGGTACGGGCGCTGCGGCGGAGGGCGCCGGATCGTCCATTGACAGCGGACCGGGCGACCGTCATAGTCTCGGCAGCGTCCCCGACCGAGAACCAGTGAGGGTTGCAGGAGGGTCCCCATGCGCCTCGTGACCTGTCGCATCGATGGCGAGCCCCGCGCCGCCGCGCTCGTCGGCGAGCCGGGCAGCGAGCGGGTCGTCGACCTGCACGCCGCCGACGCCGAGCTGCCGGCCGACGTCCTCGGCCTGATCCGGGGCGGCCCGGCCGTGCTGGACCGGGCGAAGCGCGCCGTGACCGGTGCGTCAGGCGCACCCCTGTCCGAGGTCACGCTGCTGGCCCCGATCCCGCGCCCGCCGAAGATCATCTGCATTGGCGTCAACTACGCCGACCACGCCGCCGAGGCCGGCCGGGCGCTGCCGCGCTGGCCGAGCGTCTTCCTCAAGGCGCCGTCGTGCATCGTCGGCCCCGGCGACCCGATCGTGCGCCCGCCGACCACCGAGCAGCTCGACTACGAGGTCGAGCTGGCCGTGGTCATCGGCCAGCAGGCGAAGGCCGTCCCGAAGGAGCGGGCGCTGCAGTACGTCGCCGGCTACACCATCATGAACGACGTCAGCGCCCGCGACCTCCAGCTCGGCAAGGACGGCGGGATCATCCTCGGCAAGAACTTCGACCAGTTCTAGACACAATCGGCTCTTCGAGCGGGATGTTGGCCTCAATCCGATATCTTGGCGAGTGATCTGATCTCCAGACAATGACGCGCACTCCAAGTGCGTCAAGCGCCAGGCGCTTCTGCTCATAGGTCAGGTGCCCGAGCTTGTCGGCGACGTTTCTGCACCAGGCTTCGAGATCCGCCATTCGCTCTCTCGCCCGCAGCCATGTCGCTCGTCGACCGAGGACGACCTGCTTCTCCACCAGCAACTGCTGTCGCTGTTCCTCGAGGCTGGTCAACTTCTCCGTCACCAAGGCGGCGATCGAACTGCCGAGGTTCGCGAGTTGGTCCACGAGGTTGCGCTGCTGACGGTCGAGCTCCACCAAGCGCTTTTCCAAGGCCTCCAGGTCGGCGCTTGTGGGATCGCTCACCTCCAGCCGCTCCAGTTCAGCCCTCACGACTTCGGGTTTCGTCAGAACTGTTTCGACTCGTTGCCAGACGATCGAGTCGAGAATGCGGGCGCTCATCGAGGCTCCGGGGCAGTCGGTCGGGTGCTTTCTGGCAGTGTGGCAGATGTAGGTGTGCGCCTGTCGCTTCTTGAACGTTCTGGCGTGTCGTGTCTGGAGCGTCCCGTTGCAGTGCCCGCAGCGCACGTAGCCACCTCGCAGTAGCGTCTGCTCTGGCGCACGGTTGTTCCGAGCTGACGTCTCCTGGTTCCGCCGTAGCCTATCCCGCGTCGCGTCATACGCCTCGCTGCTGACCAAGGCCGGCACCATCCCTTTCGGGAGCGGTATGTGTCGCTCAATCGGTGCCACGCCGTAGCGGTCCAGGGCGCCACTCTTGGTGTAGCGGAAGGCGACTGGTTCGCCCGTGTAGGTGGGGCTTTGAAGGATCCACTTGACGGATTGATGACTCCAGCGAGGTTTGCCCCTCCCCGTCGGAGTGGGAAGCCCTGCGGCAGTCAACTCGGAAGCGATTTGCCGCAGTGAGTGACCTGCGACAACAGATTCAAAGATGCGCCGGACGACTGGAGCCGTCACGGGATCAGCCTCCAACGCGCTCTTTGTTGCGTCGACCCAGCGGTAGCC
>Ga0075420_100001948_pt1 | contig 17716 bp, 20 predicted proteins | sample SoiMetdeltSBSDD4_FD_75296 | JGI IMG/M metagenome (GOLD analysis project Ga0075420, IMG submission 75296) | Bulk soil microbial communities from a Populus tree surrounding site in Tennessee, USA - Soil MetaG P. deltoides SBSDD4 | ecosystem: Environmental > Terrestrial > Soil > Tree plantation... | reverse complement strand
ATCACCATCGTCGGCGTGGACGAGGTCGATCCGGCCAAGGGGCGGGTGTCGTGGGTGTCGCCGATCGCCAAGGCGCTGATCAAGGCGCGCGAAGGCGACCGCGTCACGCTGCGCAGCCCGTCGGGCGAAGAGCAGCTGCAAATCCTGGAGGTCAACTACCGATGAGAAAAACCCTGCAGGAATTCCGCGAGTTCGCGATGAAGGGCAACATCGTCGACCTCGCGGTCGCGGTGATCATTGGCGGCGCGTTCGGCAAGATCGTGTCGTCGCTGGTCGAGGACATCGTGATGCCGGCGGTCGGGGCCGTCGGCCGCGCCGACTTCAAGAGCCTGATGATCCAGGTCGGCGACGCGAAGATCATGTACGGCAAGTTCATCCAGATGTGCGTCGACTTCATGATCATCGCGATGGCGATCTTCGTCGCGCTGAAGGTGCTGACCCACCTGCGCAAGAAGGAGGAAGGCACCGCCGCGCCGCCGCCGCCGCCGCGGCAGGAGCAGCTGCTGGAAGAAATCCGCGACCTGCTGAAGAAGCGCTAGTTCTTCTTCAGGTCGCCCGCGACCACGACGGACAGGCGCGACGGGTCGATGTGCCGCTTGAGCGCGGCGTTGACCTGCTGCGGGGTGAGCGCGGCGATCTTCGACTCGAATTCGATGTCCCAGGCGAAGGTGCGCTTCACGAATAGGTAGTGCCCGAGGCGGCTGGCGAGCGCGCGGTCCTGCGAGCGCGCGAGGCGCCGCGCCTCGAGCACCGAGAGCTTGCCGGCTTCGACTTCCTCGGCGCTGAAGCCTTCGCGCACCGCGCGCTCGAGCTCCTCGCGGATCGCGCGCTCCACGCGCGCGCGATTCTGCGGCGCGAAGATCGACGCCACGCGGAACGCCGCGGCTTCGTCGAGCGCGCTGGAACTGAACGTGGTGTAGGTGCTGTACGAGAGGCCTTCCTTCTCGCGCACGCGCAGCGGCACGCGCGCGGTGGAGCTGCCGCCGATCAGGTGATTGGCGATCACCAGCGCCGGGAAGTCCGGGTGGTCGTCGCGCATCCGCAGGTTGATCCCGCCGCGCAGCGCCGCATTCGCCTTGTCGGGGGTCACCAATGCGTCATCGAGGCCCGGGCGCTCGAAGTGGCGCGAGGGCACGCGCCGGAACGGGCGCGGCGTGCGCCAGGGGCCGAAGAGCTCCTCCACCGCGCGCGCGAGCGCGTCGGGGTCGAAGTCGCCGACCGCGGCGAAGTCGGCGCCGGTCGCGCCGTAGAGCTCGCGGTAGCAGGCGACGGCGTCCTCGAGCTTGGTGCTGCGGATGAGCGCGATGCGCTCCTCGACGGTGGGCGTGTAGTGCGGGTGGCCGGGCGCGTATTCGTGCAGGTGGCGCGCGAGCCGCACGCCGGCGAGCGAGGAGGGCTCGTTGCGCTGCGCCTCGGCGCCGGTGAGCGCGGCGCGCTTCATCTCCTCGAACTCATCGCGCGAGAACGCCGGCTCGCGCAGCGCCTCGGCCACCAGCCGGAGCGCCGGGATCAGGTTCTCGCCGCGCACCTCGACGCTCGCGCCCTCGCCGCTGAGGGACACGCTCGCGTTCAGGCGCTCGAAGGCTTCCTTCAGCTCGGCGCGGCTGCGCTTCTGGGTTCCGCGCTGGAGCATCGTGCCGGCGAAATTGCACGCCTGCTCGCGGTTCATCAGGCTCTTCTCGTCGCCCCAGTGCAGCGTGAGGCTGGCGATCGCCCGGCCGCCGCGCGTCTGCTTGGGGAGGAGGGCGAGCTGGATGCCGTTGGCGATCTGCCGCTTGACGGTCTTCTGGTCGATGTTCTGCGGCGAGGGATCGAACGCCGCGCCCAGACGCACCGCCTCGCCGCCCTTGTAACCGGCGAGCGCGCCCTGCAGGTCGGGCGTGGGCGGGATCTCGGCGCGCTCGGGTTGGTCGTTCGGGATGAATTCGCCCAGCACGCGGTTCGCCGGCCTGAGATAGGCCCCGGCGACGCGCTGCACGTCGTCGAGCGTCACCTTGCGCAGCCGGTCGCGGTAGAGGAAGAACAGCCGCCAGTCGCCCATCGCGATGTATTCCGATAGCGAGCGCACCAGCTGGCCGGAGTCGAGCTGCACCTTCTCGAAGTCGTTGAGCAGCGTGGTGCGCGCGCGCTCGAGCTCCTCGGCGCGCACCTTGTCCTGCTTCACGCCCTCGACCACCTCGATCAGCCTGTCGCGCGCCTCGCCGAGCTTCCCTTCGCGCCCGAGCGAGGCGCCGAAGTACATGTAGCCCGGGTCATGCATCTCGCGCGCCGCGCCCCAGGCCGCGGAGGCGAGCCCCTTCTGCACGATCTCGCGGTGCAGGCGCCCGCTCGGCGATTCGCCGAGCACGTTCGCGAGCACGTCGAGCGCGGGGAAGTCGGGATGGCTGCCGGCCGGCGCGCGGTAGAGCGCCATCACGAGCTGGTTGTCGCCGACGCGCTCGAGGCGCACGCGCCGCTCGCCGTCCTGCGTCGGCTCGTCGGTGTAGTACGCGGGCAGGACGCGTTGCGGGCGCGGCAGCGGGCCGAAGTGTTTCGCGGCCAGCGCGACCGCGCGGCTCTCGTCGAACCGGCCGGCGACGACCAGCACCGCGTTGTCGGGCTGGTACCAGGTCTTGTAGAACGCCTGCAGCTTGTCGATCGGCACGCGCTCGATGTCGGAGCGCTGGCCGATGATCGGGTTGCCGTAGTTGTGCCAGGGGAAGGCGAGCTGCTGCATGCGCTGGAACAGCACGCCGCCCGGATTGTTCTCGCCCATCTCGAACTCGTTGCGCACCACGGTCATCTCGCTGTCCAGGTCCTCCTTGCGGACGAACGAGTTCACCATGCGGTCGGCCTCCATCGCGATCGCCCACTCGAGGTTGTCGTCGGTGGCCGCCAGGGTCTCGAAGTAGTTGGTGCGGTCGTTGGAGGTGGTGCCGTTCCAGCGCCCGCCGCGGCGCGTGAACTCCTCCTTGAGGTTGGGATGGCGCTGCGAGCCCTTGAACAGCAGGTGCTCGAGCAGGTGCGCCATGCCTTTCTCGCCGTAGCCCTCGTGGCGCGAGCCGACCAGGTACACGATGTGCACGGTGACCGTGTCGACCCCGGGGTCGGGCAGGGTGAGGAGCTTGAGCCCGTTCGCGAACTGCCATTCCGTGATGCCCTCGATGGAATGCGCTTTTTTCGGGGATTGCGCGGCCACGCCCGCGCACAGCGCGAGCAGCAGCACGAAAACGAAGGCGCGACTTCGATTGAGGACTAAATCAGCCATGCGAAGAGGTGCAATGCCAGGAGCCCCGCGATTATCGTAGCGAAGGTCATGCGCCAGCGCCACGCCACAGCAATTGCGACAACGCCGGCGGGCAGTTGTTCATTTTGCACCAGCACTTCCGGCGCCCAGATCGCAGTGAGAACCGCCGCCGGGACATAGCGCAGCGCGCGCTTGAAGAACGCCGGCAGCTCGGTGCCCGGCGGCAGCACCAGGAAGGCGGCGCGCAGCGCGAAGGTCACCAGCGCCATGCCGAGCAGCGTCAGCCACAAGGTCATTTGCGCTTCTCGACCACCAGGCCGGCCGCGATGCCCGCGGCGGCGGCGATCAGGATGTTCAATTTCAGCGGAACATCCTGGCAAAGGACGATCGCGACGCCGGCGGCGACCGCGGCCGCGACGGAAGCGCGGTCGCGCAGGAACGGGATCGAGATCGCGATGAAGGCGAGCGGCGCGGCGAATTCCAGGCGCCATTGCGCCGGCACGCCGGCGCCGATCAGGATGCCGCCGAGCACCGCCGCCTGCCACGCGGCCCACACCACCAGGCCCGCGCCGAGGAAGTACGGGTACTTGCCCGGGTCGCCGGGATGCTCGGCGAAGCGCCCGAGCATCAGGCCGTAGACGTTGTCGGCGGTGAGGTAGGCGACGGCGAGCCGCCGGCCGAGCGGCGCGTCGGCGAAGTGCAGGCGCAGCGACGCGCTGTACATCATGAAGCGCAGGTTGATGATGAGGGTGGTGAGCACCACGAGCAGCGCCGGCGCGTTCGAGGCGAGAAGCTGCGCCGAGGCCACCATCGAGGCGCCGGCGAACACCAGCACGGACATGAGCATCGCGACGAGCGGCGGGATGCCGCTCGCCACCATCGCCACGCCGGTGATGACGCCGAACGGGATGATGCCGAGGAGCACGGGCAGCGTCGCCCGCACGCCCGCGGCGAAAGCGGGATCGCGGAACCACATCGGGAAGCCGGATTTTACCGGCCCCCCGGCGATCACTTTGCGGTGTTATTTAGCTCTTGCTGCGCTGCTCGCCGCGTTGCTCCCTGAGGCAGGCGCGGTATTCCTCGCCGCTCTTGCCCTTGCAGGCCTCCCGGATCTTCTCGCGCTTCGCCACGGCTTCCTTGATGCGCGCCTCGCACTGCGCCGGGTCCTTCGCCTGCGCGCAGGTCTCGCGCCGCATGCACTCGCCGCGCTCGGCGCCCTGCTTGCCCTCGCAGGCCTTCGCCGCCTTGGCGCGCGCGGACTTCACCGCGTCGGCCTTGGCGAAGCGCTCCTGGCAGAGCTGCAGGTCCTTGGACTGGGCGCACATCTCGCGCCGCACGCAGGCGCGATGCTCGTCGCCGGCCTTGCCTTCGCAGGCTTTCAGCGCCTTGGCGTGCGCGTCCTTGACCTGCTGGCGGTCGACCTGGGCGTGGAGCGCGGTGCTTGCGGCGAGCAGCGCGCCGGCGATCAACAATGACAATCGCATGAGCCCTCCTTGATGAATTTCCTTCCCATGAAACGCCCGAGCCCGGCCGCGCGCCGACCGGGCTTTGTAACGACTTGTAATCAGAGCTGCTTCAGCATCGTCCCGGCGTCGGAGACCTCGAACTTGCCGGGCGCCTCCACGTTCAGCTGCTTCACCACGCCGTTGTCCACCAGCATCGAGAAGCGCTGCATGCGCGTGCCCATGCCGCGCGCGTTGAGGTCGAGCTCGAGGCCGAGCTTCTTGGTCCACTCGCCGCTGCCGTCGCCGAGGAAGCGGATCTTGCCGAGCGCCTTCTGGTCGCGGCCCCAGTGCGCCATGACGAAGGCGTCGTTGGTCGCCACGCACCAGACTTCGCTCACCCCCTTCTTCTTCAGCTGGTCGTTGTTCTGCACGTAGCTCGGCACGTGCTTCGCCGAGCAGGTCGGCGTGTACGCGCCCGGCAGGCCGAAGATCGCGATCTTCTTGCCCTTGGCCGCGTCGGCGACGTTGACTTCCTTCGGCGGCATGGCGCACTGCGTGCCGGAGTCGAATTCGGTGGATTCCATCAGTTTTCCGTCGGGCAGGCGATCGCCCACTTTGATTGCCATGGCAGGTCTCCTCTTTTGGGAAGCCGAAATGATACCGTGGGAAATGCTACCTTTAGGCGAGCCCCATGCGACACCTCGGCACCGGCTTGATCGTCACGGCCGCGCTCGTCGGCGCGGCGGGCCTTTTCATCTTCCTCACCGAGCGCGGCGTGGCGAACGAGATCAAGGGCTTCGTGCTGCTCCTGCTCGCCGCGGTGATGCTCGTGGGCGGCTGCGTGCTGTGGGAGTTGCGCGCCATCCGCCGCCGGCTCGAACGAGAGACCGAGAAGAACTAGGGCGGCTGCGCAATGTCATCTTTATCAGAATGACATTGCCCCGCGAGCGCGAGCTGCGCGAGCGGCTGCGCATGCTCGCGTGGCTGCTCGACAGCTCGATCCCGATTCCCGGCACGCGCTTTACCGTAGGGCTCGACGCGCTGATCGGCCTGGTGCCGTTCCTCGGCGACCTGATCGGCGTGCTGATCTCGAGCTACATCGTCGCCGAGGCGAGGCGGCTCGGCGCGAGCCGCAGCGTGCTCGCGCGCATGGCTTTCAACGTGGCGGTAGAAGGTCTGGTCGGCCTGATACCCTTCGCGGGCGACGTGTTCGACGCGGCATGGAAAGCGAACCAGCGCAACGTGCAGCTGCTCGAGCACTGGGTCGAGCGTCCGCGGCATGCCGAGCGAGCGAGCTGGGCGTTCGTGGCGATGATCGTGCTGGGCATGGTCGCGCTCGCCGCCGTCACCATCTCCTTGACGTACTTACTGCTACGCTGGCTCGTGTCCTAGCCACGCGGGCGCAGCGCTTGCTGGACGTGTCTGCCATGCTGCACAAGATCAAGGACCTGCAGGGCGACGCGCTCTACGCCGAGGACGGCGAGGTCGGCTCGGTCGACGACCTCTACTTCGACGACGAGGAGTGGGATGTGCGCTACCTGCTCGTCAACACCCGGCGCTGGATTCCCGGCCGCCGGTATCTTGTCTCGCCGATTGCGATCGACCGCGAGCGGCCGCGCAAGCCGGGCGACATCCGCGTCGATCTCACGCGCGCACAGATCGCGCGCTGCCCGACGGTCGCCGACGAATCGCTGCGCTCGAGCGCGGAGGTGATCGGCTGCGGCATCGAGGCGCGCGATGGCGCGATCGGCAGCGTCGCCGATCTCGTGGTCGACGACGAGACCTGGGCGATCACCGACGTGCTGGTCGATTCGCGCGACTGGCTGCCGGGCAGACTGCTGCTCATCTCGCCCGAGGTGATCGAGCGCATCGACTGGCCGGAGAAGAAGGTCCACCTGCGCCTCGCGCGCGAAGACATCCTGCAGGCGCCGGAAGTCCAGCTCTAGTCAAGAATCCCTGACAGGGTGCCAGCGGCTCGCTGGCTATGATCGGCTGCCCATGAGCACCGATTTCAAGCTGACGCCGCACGCGCACTACGTCCATGTCGAGCTCGCGCCCGGCTATGAGATCAAGCCCGACGGCACCACGCACCTCACGCTCGCCATCTCGGAGCTCTGTGCGCGGCAAGGGCAGCGGCGCGTGCTGATCGAGGGCACCGTGGTGCGCCGGAGCATGGGAACGATGGACTCCTTCGGCTTCGGCTCGCTGGTGGGCAGCATGCTGACCGGCATGTCGCTCGCGTGCTGCCTGTACGGCTACACGGTCGATCAGCAGACGCAGTTCTTCCGGGACGTGGCGCAGAACCGCGGGCTGCGCATCGAGTTCTTCGCCGACCGCGACGCCGCACTGCGCTGGTTGGGGGTCGGGGGCCACCGACAGGTTTAACGGCGCCGTGCAAGGCTCGGCGGCATGCGCCGGGCAGGAATCTCGAACAACTGGCTGATCGCCGGGTTCACCTTCGTGGTGACGGCGTTCGCCGTGCTGCTGATCGCCAACCTCAGCCTGGGCGACAAGCACATCGAGCAGCGCGTGGAGACGCTGTACAGCACCGCCGAGGCGCAATTCCGCCGCAACGTGAACGTGGTGTTCGGGCCGGCGTTGCTCCCGGGCAACCGCGCGCAGGCGCTGGTGAACGGCGACGCGTTCTTCCCCGACATGCTGAAGGCGATCGGCGCGGCGCAGAAGACCATCACCTTCGAGAGCTACATCTACTGGTCGGGCGAGACTGGCGCGGCGTTCACGCAGGCGCTGATCGAACGCGCGCGCAACGGCGTCAAGGTGCACGTGCTGTTCGACGCGCTCGGCAGCGGCAAGATCGACAAGCGCTTCGTCGCGGAGATGAAGGCCGCCGGCATCGAGGTGGAGAAGTACAACCCCTGGCGCTGGGACACGCTGGCGCGCATGAACAACCGCACCCACCGCAAGATCATGGTGATCGACGGCCGCGTGGGCTACACCGGCGGCGCCGGCATCGGCGACGAGTGGCGCGGCAACGCGCAGGATCCGCAGCACTGGCGCGACACCCAGTATCGCGTCGAAGGCCCGGTCGTCGGCCAGATGCAGGCCGCGTTCATCGAGAACTGGATCGAGGTCACCGGCCGCGTGCTGCACGGCGAGGAATACTTTCCCGAGCTCGCGCGCGCCGGCAGCCAGGCCGCGCAGTTCATCGTGACCTCCCCCGGCGGCGGCTCGGAGAGCATGCAGCTCATGTATCTCATGTCGATCGCCGCGGCGGCGGAGTCCATCCAGATCTCGGCCGCGTACTTCGTGCCCGACGAGGTGGAGGCGCGCGCGCTCGCCGCGGCCGCCAAGCGCGGCGTGCGCGTGCAGCTCATCGTGCCGGGCCCGCAGACCGATTCGCCCCTGGTGCGCCGCGCCTCGCGCTCGACCTGGGGCCAGCTTCTGCGCGCGGGGGTCGAGTTCTACGAGTTCCAGCCGACTTTCTTTCACTGCAAGGTGATGGTGGTCGACGAGCTCTGGGTCTCGGTCGGCTCGACCAACTTCGATGCGCGCTCCTTCAGCGTGAACGACGAGGCCAATCTGAACGTCTATGACCGCGAATTCGCCGCCGCGCAGGTGCGCATTTTCGACGCCGACCTGAAGCGCTCGCGGCGCGTATCGCAGGAGGAGTGGGAAAACCGGCCCTGGACCGAGAAGCTCTGGGAGCACACCGTCGGGCTGTTCAGTTCGCAGCTTTAGCCAAAAAAGGGTATTCTTCAACTATCGTTTCATGAAACTGGGGTAGGTACATGAAACAAATACTCTTTTCTTTGATCAGCCTGATCGCCGCGACGGCGTGGGCCCAAGCGCCCGCCAAGGAAGCGGCGAAACCGGAACCCGCCAAGGAAGCGGCGAAGCCGGAAGCCGCCAAGGCGGAGAGCGCGAAGCAGGCGGCCGCTACCCCGCGCAAGCCGCGCCGGTGGCACGAGGACGCACGTCACTGCCTCGAGCTCCCCTCCAACACCGAGGTCATCAAGTGCGCAGAAGAGTATCTCTAGCGTCCCGCGGCGAGGGCATGCCCTTGGGCACGCTGTCGCTCGGTCCTGCGAGGTCGACCCCGACGTAGAAGTCGCTGCGCCCGCGGCGCACGAGCAGCCCGAACCGGCCGCCGCCTTCCTGGGCGAGCAGCCGGTTGAATTCCTGCAGGCTCTTCACCTTGCGGTGGTTCACGCCGTACACGATGTCCCCCACCCGCAATCCCGCGCGCTGCGCCAGCGCGCCCGTTTTCACGACCGCCAGGCCGTAAGGCAGCCCGATCGATTTCAACGTCTGCGGCGGCAGCTCGCGCAGGCTCAGGCCGGTGTCCGCGCTGTCGATGGTGACGAGCCGCAATCCGCCGTCCGGCGCAGGACCGCAGGCGGCGAGAAAAATTACGACCAACAGCGCTAGGCGTCGCATGGTGTGTAGTGCGCTCTAACCTCCTGCAAGCCACGCGCCCGGGGGCGGAGCGACACTTGCTCCTTATGGACAATGCGACCGTCTGCAAGAGGTGCGGTGACTGCGTAAGAGGTGCCGTGTCGTATAACTTCTACAGAAGGAGAAGGACGTGAAACGAATGCCCTTGCTTTTCCTCTGCGCGCTCGCCGCCTGCGCGACCACCGAACCGCCCGAGAAGGAGATGGCGCAGGCGCGTGCCGCGCTAGCCCAGGCGCGGCCGGTGGTGCAGCAGGAAGGGCTGAACGAGTACGCACAGGCGCATGCCAAGCTCGAGCGCGCCGAGCGGGCAATGCAGCAGCGCCACTACGAGCACGCGCGTCTGCTCGCAGAGGAGGCCGAGGCCGACGCGCGGCTCGCGTGGGCAACTTCGGAAAACGCGCGCGTCAAGCGCGCGCTCGATGCGGAAAGGGCAAGCCGATGACATTCCATCCCAGACTGACCCTCATTGCCGCGCTGCTCGCGTCCGGCTGCGCGACTCTCTCACCGGAATCCCAGCAGCAGCTCACCAGCGCGCGTACCGCCTACTCGCAGGCCGCCGCCGATGCGCAAGTGCAGCGCTATGCGCCGGCCGAGCTCAATACCGCGGCGCAAGCGCTGCAAGATGCCGAACGCCTGGCGAAAGACGGCGCGGATTCCACCCTCGTCGAGCACAACGCTTACCTCGCCGAGCGTCGCGCGCGCACTGCCTTGAGCACCGCGCAGATGCGGCAGGGCGAGGCCGCGGTGCTCGAGGCGCGCGCCGAGCGTACGCGCGCGCAGCTCGCAGCGCGCGAGATCGAAGCCGCGGCGGCGCGCGAGGAAGCGCAGCGCGCGGAAATCGCGCGGCAGCAGGCGGAGGCGCGCACCCGCGCGCTCGAGCAGGAGAAGGTAAAGGTCGTGCAGGACCAGTCGGCGGCTGCCGGGCTGACGGCGGAAGTGAAGAGGCTGGAGGCCTACTACCCCGGCGTTCAGACAAGACAGACTCCGCGCGGCTTGGTCCTCACGCTCAATAACGATCTGCTTTTCGACAGCGGCGCCGCGCTCAAGGGCGGGGCGGACCGCGCGCTCGACGATCTCGCCGGGTTCCTGCGTAGTCATCCGAACCGCAAGGTGGCAGTCGAGGGGTTCTCCGACGGTGCAGGCCCGAAGGACGCGGCCGAGCGCCTGTCCAAGCGCCGCGCCGAGGCTGTCAAGTTCGCCCTCGTGCAGCGCGGCATCGAGCCCCACCGCATCGACGCGCGTGGCTACGGCCCGTCGTTCCCGGTGGGGACCAACGATACGGAGGACGGGCGCCAGCGGAACCGGCGCGTCGAGATCATCATCAACCCGTCCTAGCCGACCTTCCCGTCACCCACCTCGACGGGCACGTACACCGTCGCTTCTCCTCGGCGAACGAGAAGGGCGACGGTGTCGCCGGACTTCTGCTCGCCGAGCAGGCGGTTGAAGTCCTCCAGGCTCTTGATCGCCTCGCGCCCGACGCCGACGATGACGTCGCCGGGCCGCAGCGGCGTGCGCCCGGACTCCGCGGCTTCGACCAGCAGGCCGTACTCGATGCCCAGCGCGCGGCGCTGCGCGGGCGGCAGCTCGCTGACTACCAGGCCGAGGCGGTTCGGCTTGGCGGCCTTGTCGGAAGCGGGCTTGGGCGTGCGCGACTCGGCGACGAGCTCCGCGGCGGTGAACTTCACCTCCTCGGCCTTTCCGGCGCGCCAGATGCGCAGCGTCGCACTTTGTCCCGGCTTGGTCGCGGCGACGAGGCGCGGCAGCTTGTTCGGGTCGTCGATCTCCTGGCCGTTGAACGCGAGCACCACGTCGCCGGCCTTGAGGCCCGCCTTGTCGGCCGGGCTGCCGGGCTCGACCGTGGCGATGAGCGCGCCGTTCGGCTCCTTCAGCTGGAAGGACTGCGCGAGCTCCTTGGTCATGGGCTGGATGCGCACGCCCAGTCGACCGCGCGTCACCTTGCCCTCGCTTTGCAGCTGCTTGCTCACTTCCAGCGCGACCTCGATCGGGATCGCGAACGACACGCCCATGTAGCCGCCGGTCTGGCTGTAGATCATGGAATTGACGCCGATCACCTCGCCCGCGAGGTTGATGAGCGGCCCGCCGGAATTGCCCGGGTTGACCGCGACGTCGGTTTGGATGAACGGCACGTAGGTCTCCGCCGGCAGCGAGCGCCCGGTGGCGCTGATGATTCCCGCGGTGATGGTGTTCTCGAAGCCGAACGGCGAGCCGATCGCCGCCACCCATTCGCCCGGCTGCAGCGAGCTCGATTTGCCGAGCTTCACCGTCGGCAGGTCCTGGGCGTCGATCTTGAGGAGGGCGATGTCGGTGCGCTCGTCGGCGCCGATCACCTTGGCCTTGAACTCGCGCTTGGCGTCGGCGAGCCGCACCGTGACTTCGCCGTCGCCCGCGACCACGTGCGCGTTGGTGAGCACGAAGCCGTCCTTGCTGATGATGAAGCCCGATCCCAGGCCCTGGCCCGGTCCCGGGCCGCCGCGCTCGGGCGAGTCGGGCATGAACCGCCGGAAGAATTCCGCGAGCGGATCCTCGGGCGCCTGGCCCTGGCCCGGCTGGTTCCGCGCGTTTTTTGCCGGCTCGCGCTTGGTGATGACGTTCACCACCGCCGGGCCTTGCTGCTTCATGAGCGCCGTGAAATCCGGCAGGTTCGCGGTGCGCCCGCCGGCCGCCGACTTCGGGGCCTGTTGTGCCGGAACTGCGGTGACGAACGCGGTTAACAAGACTGCGACGGCGAGGGATCTCATGGTAAACCCCGTCCTGCAAGCTTCGCGCCCGGTCGGGCCGGCAGGGTGCCCGCGCTAGTCTGATTGGCGGCTTGCGCGAAGATCAATCATTTCGACGCCGGCGGCGTGAACCAGTCCGCTTTGGCCACCACCTTGGGCTTCTCCGGATCGCCTTCATAGGCGGGCGTCATGATCTGCACGCGGTACTCGTTGAAGACGTCAAGAATGTTCCGGTGCAGGGCGGAGTAGAGCGCATTCATCTGCTGCGGGTGGTCGGTGTAGACGTTGATCTCGTAGGTAATGCAGAAATCTCCGAGCGACTTTTGGAGCACGAAGGGCGGCGGATCCCGCAGCAGCCCTTGCGTGCGGCCTGCGGCCTCGATCAGCATCGCCTCGACCTGCCGCCACGGCGTTTCATAGCCGATACCGACCGTCGTGTGCAGGATCAGGCCCTGCTCGCGCGCCAGCGAACTGTAGTTCACGACGTGGCTACCCAGGATCGCGGCGCTTGGAATCGTGACCTCCTCGTTCTTCGGGGTGCGCAGATGCGTGACCTGCTGGCGCATCGCGACGACGTCGCCGGTGACCTCGCCGACCTTGATCCGGTCGCCGACTTTGAAAGCGCGCCGGTAAATGAGGGCGTACCCTGCCAGGCTGTTCGCGACCATGGAGGCCGCGCCGAGCGACATCAGCAGACCGAGGAAGAGCGAGACGCCCTTGAAGGCCTCGGTGCTCGAGCCGGGGATGTACGGATACGCCAGCACCACCGCGAACGCGATGACCGCCAAGCGCAGCAGCCGGTAAGTCGGCCACGACCAGTCCTGGTCGAATCCCTTCGGCCGGATCGTGCCCCTTGCGACGCCGGCGAAGAACAGCCGGACCAGCTTCAGGATGTAGGCTGTGATGACGGCGAGGAGCGCGATGAACACCAGCCCGGGCAGCGCATCGACCAATCCGATCCACATCGTGGCGAGCGGATCAATGACCAGGTCGGCGCTGCGGCGCGCGAGGCGGCGGGTCCATGGAAACAGGCCCAGGGCGTAGCAGACGCCGGCATACACCAGCACGAAGCCGAGCAGAAAATGCACCGTGCGCAGCCCGCCTTGCAACGCGCTGGCCAGCTCGCCCGCGGACAATATCCGGAACGATTTCGCCTCCAGGTCCTTGAGCCGCGATTGGACGCGGCGCTCCAGCGCGTTCGCGCTCCAGCGGAACAGCAAGCGCAGCGCGAACAGCACGACGAGCATCACCCCAAACACGATTGCGGCATGAATCGCCTGCGAGCGCAGGTAGGGGGCGCCACGCTCCTCGCGGTGGCGCGCGACCGCGCGGGCGATGGCCTCTCGGTACACCATGGCCAGCGCTTGATGGCTGTCGGTATCTTCCATGCGGGCATCGAGATCGAATACCGACACCACCGGGCGTTCGCCGGCGACAATGTTCGAGCGGTCCCCGGCCTCGACTGCGCGCAGCGCGGAAGGCGGCACCGACGCATCCCGCGCGATTGCCCGGATCCTGGCGGCAACGGCCTCGGCGCGCTGTCTCGCCGGGTAGCTGCTGATTCCACGCAACCGGAACAGCGTTTCGCCGTCGATGACCACTGGCGCGGTTTCGATCCTTTCCGCTGCCGGCGGGGCCCCGCCTTGGGCGCGGGCCGCCTGGGCCAGCATCAGCGCCGCGCAAAGCGCCCCCGCGATCGCTGGCCGCAGCCCGGCGCGCAGCCGGGCGACGGCCGTCATAGGCGCATTGGGGAGCACGGCCCAGCGTAGCGGGCCTCACTACAGTCCGGTATTGGACCTAGGTCCAACGCCGGCCCCGGTTTTGCTTGGCTTTCCGGGCACTCTCTTTTGGTCTACTTGGAGGCTTGCCATGATCGTCCGTGTGCTGGGAGCGTTCGCCATCGGCGCGCTCGCCACCTATTTCTTCGACCCGGTTTCCGGCCGTAAGCGCCGCGCGCAGCTGCGCGACAAGGCGGTGCACGCCGGCCACGAGATCGGCCACTACGCCGAGGGCACGGCGAAGGACCTGCGCAACCGCGCGCAGGGCTTCGTCGCCGAGGCGCGCGGGATGGTCGAGCGCCGGCTAAGCCCGCGGCGCCAGCCAGGATCGCAAGTCGATATCGACCCGACCCAGCCCCAGCCTTAGAAGGGCAGGCCGAAGTCGGCGCGGATCTGCCAGTAGCCGACGGCGCTCGTCGCCTCGGAGAACGCGATCCACTCGCCGCCGAAGTAGGCGCGCACGAAGCCCTGGTCGCGCGGCAGGTCGTAGCGCAGGCCGCCGCCCACGCCGTAGGAGAGGCGGGTGAGCCCTGTGTCGGGCGCCTTATCGCTGCACACCTGGCCATACCAGGGATAGACCCAGCACGCGTTCGCCGGCGCCTCGCCGCGCAGGTTCGTGTCGAGGAAGATTAGGCCGGCGGCGGCGCTCAGGAACGGCGTAAACGAAGTGGAAAGCAGGTTCCAGGTGCCGTTCACGCGCAGCGCGAGGCTCTCCATGTCGCCGCGCGTCTCGAAGCCGGCGCCGGCGTTGCCGCTGCCGGGGGCGACGCTCGCGCGATAGTTGAATTCTGCGAGCGTTGCTTCCACGCCGAGCGAGAAATAGCGGGTCAGGTTGCGCGCCGTGGCGAGCGTGATTCCCGCGCCGCCGTCGTTGCGCGCGCTCGCGCCGCCTTCGAAGGTATAGCGCTCGGAGCCGGTGGCGAAGAGATGCAGGCTCCACTCGTTGGTGCCGCGCCGCTCGACCTGGGCGAGAGCCCCGTTCAACACGGTCAGCAGGACAAAAAAGAGGAGCGCTTTCACGGGGCCAGGGCGGCCGCGCGGCCGCGCTCGACGTCGATCTTGCGCAGCAGGACGAGGCCGATCACGAAATAGATCCCGGTGACGAAGATCCCGAGCCGGTGATTCCCGGCGAAGATCCAGGTTACCGCGCCGTAGGTCAGCGGTCCGAAGATCGACGCCGCCTTCACGGCAAGGCCCCACAGGCCGAAGAACTCGGCGAGCCGCGCCGGCGGCGCGAGATAGCCGACCACCGCGCGCCCGGCGGCCTGGGATGAGCCCATGCAGAGGCCGGCGAGGTTGGCGGCCACCCAGAATGCCTCGGCGCTCCCGGCGCTTCCTGCAATCAGCACCATGATGATCCATCCGATCAGCGTGATCGCCACCGCGCGCACGTGGCCGACCGCGTCCTGCAGGTAGCCGAAGCCGAACGCGCCGACCGCCGCGGTGACGTTGACCACGAGGATAAGCAGAATGGTCTGCTGGGTGGTGAAATTCATCGCCTGCTCGGCGTAGATCGCGGCGAGCGCGACTACCGCCGTGATCCCCGCCTGGTAGAAGACGAGGCACAGGAGGAAGCGCCGCAGGTCCTCGAATTTTTGCGCCTCTTTCAGCGTTTCGCGTACGCGCGCCCACGGATTTTCCATGCGCGGCTGCGGCACGGCGCGCTCGCGAAGCAAGAGGAACGTCGGCACCGCGGCGAGCGCGAAGAACGCGGCGGTGATGAGCATCGTCACCGGCACGGTTTCGCTCGCCGGTCGCGCCGAATTGCCCATGATGTAGACCAGGCAGATGCCGAGCGCGGCGAGCCCGCCGAGGTAGCCGAAGCTCCAGCCCCAGCCCGACACGCGGCCCATGGCGCGCGAATCGGCGAGCTCGGGCAGGAACGCGGCGATCAGGTTCTCGCCCGCGCCGAAAAAATAGTTGGACACAATGAGCAGGAGGAGCGAGAGCGCGACCGCGCCGGGCCCGCCAAAGTAGAGCGCGGCGGTAAAGGTTACGCAGCCGACCGTGGTGGCGAAGAGCAGCGGCTTTTTCGACGCGTGCGCGTCGGCCCACGCGCCGATCAGCGGTCCGGTGACGAGGATCGCGGCGTACGAGACCGAGAGCGCCGCGGTCCACGCGAAGGTCGCCCAGGGTTTTTTCTCGGCCACCACCGCCACGAAGTAGGCGCCGAACACCGCCGTGATCACGACCGTGGTGTACGCGGAGTTTGCAAAGTCATACATGCTCCACGCCCATACCTCACGCACCTTGACGTCGGCCGCGAGCGAGCGCCTGGAAGTTTGCACGGGGCGATTCTACGGGCGATGCGGTATAGTGTGTTTCGCCTATGGAACAAGCAGTTAAGACTCAAGGGAGCGCGTCGGGAACGCGGCTGACGCTGGCCGAGGTGCTCGACTGGCTGGTGGCCGACCATCTGGCCGAGGCCGAGCCCGCGGAGAAGCTTCGCAAGGAGCGGCGCTACTACCGCGGCACGATGCATCCGCTGGTCATCGTCGCGGACCAGAAGTGGAAAAAGGGCAATACCCCTCTCTCGCTCGAAATGCTGACCGAGTGGCTGGCGAAGCGCTCGGGCCTCGAATACCTGCACATCGATCCGCTCAAGATCGACTTCGCCGCCGTGACCGAGATCATGTCGTCGGCCTACGCCACGCGCTTTCGCATCCTGCCGGTGGCGCTGAACACCAAGGAGGCGGTGATCGCCACCGCCGAGCCGCGCGTGCGCGACTGGGAAGCCGAGCTCGCGCGCATGATCAAGCGCGAGATCCGGCGTGTGGTGGCCAGCCCGCTCGACATCGAGCGCTACCAGGTCGAGTTCTACAACCTCGCCAAGTCGATCAAGGGGGCCAACAAGAGCACTTCGGTCAGCGGCTTGTCGAACTTCGAGCAGCTGGTCGAGCTCGGCAAGGGCGACAAGCAGATCGACGCGAACGACGCGCACGTGGTGCGCGTGGTCGACTGGCTCTGGCAGTACGCCTTCGATCAGCGCGCGAGCGACATCCACGTCGAGCCGCGGCGCGAGCTCGGCATCGTGCGCTTTCGCATCGACGGCGTGCTGCACCAGGTCTACCAGATCCCGTCGCCGGTGCTCGCCGCGATGACGAGCCGCATCAAGATCCTCGCGCGCATGGACGTGGTCGAGAAGCGCCGCCCGCAGGACGGGCGCATCAAGACCCGCACCAGCGACCAGGACGTCGAGCTGCGCATCGCCACGCTGCCGACCGCCTTCGGCGAGAAGCTGGTGATGCGCATCTTCGATCCCGAGGTGCTGGTGCGCGATTTCGCCGAGCTCGGCTTCCTTGACGAGGACCGCAGGCGCTGGACCGACATGACCGAGCGGCCGAACGGCATCGTGCTGGTCACGGGCCCGACCGGCTCGGGCAAGACCACCACGCTCTATTCGACGCTCAAGTCCCTCGCCACCACCGAAGTAAACGTCTGCACCATCGAGGATCCGATCGAGATGGTCGAACCCGCGTTCAACCAGATGCAGGTGGTGAACGCCATCGACCTCGGCTTCGCCGAGGGCGTGCGCGCGCTGATGCGCCAGGACCCCGACATCATCATGGTGGGCGAGATCCGCGACCTGGAGACCGCCGAGATGGCGGTGCAGTCCGCGCTCACCGGCCACCTCGTGCTCTCCACCCTGCACACCAACGACGCGCCGAGCGCGATCGCGCGCCTGCTCGAGCTCGGCGTCGCGCCCTACCTTCTCAACGCGACGTTGAACGGCGTGATGGCGCAGCGTCTGGTGCGCACGCTCTGCCCGCACTGCAAGCAGGTCACCGAGCTCAACCGCGCCGAGGACCAGGATGCCTGGAACGCGCTGGTCGCGCCGTGGAAGTCCAAGCACCCGGCGCGGCTCTACAAGCCGGTCGGCTGCCTCGAGTGCCGCATGACGGGCTACATGGGACGCGTCGGCATCTACGAGACGCTGCTGTTCTCGCAGGCCCTCAAGAGCCTGGTCACGCAGAACGCGGACCTCGCGGCGCTGCGCGAGCTGGCGTTCAAAGAAGGCATGAAGCCGCTGCGCATCTCGGGCGCGATGAAGGTCGGCGCCGGCCTCACCACGATCGACGAAGTGCTCAAGGTCGCGCCGCCGGTGCGGGACGC
>Ga0075420_100001945_pt1 | contig 17723 bp, 29 predicted proteins | sample SoiMetdeltSBSDD4_FD_75296 | JGI IMG/M metagenome (GOLD analysis project Ga0075420, IMG submission 75296) | Bulk soil microbial communities from a Populus tree surrounding site in Tennessee, USA - Soil MetaG P. deltoides SBSDD4 | ecosystem: Environmental > Terrestrial > Soil > Tree plantation... | reverse complement strand
TGGCGCTCCCGAATTCCAAAGTGCTTGTAGGCCCACGAATAGAATTCGGATGTGGTGTTGATCTGCTCTTTAGCCTCATCCATCTTTTCGGCCGCCGACCTCCAGTGGGGGATGCTCGCTTCTTCGGCTGCTTCCTTAGCTGCCTGTAAGTCTGCCTTGATAAGGGGAATTAAGACATGCAGTGGTCGTAGAACTTGCTTTGATGCTGTGTCCATTTTTTCTCCATGACAAATTTTCATCTGCACCAAAAACACACACAGATAGGATTGTCAAGCATTGAGCAGGAGGCTATCTCTCATGCGGTGATGTAAGCCATGTCGAGAAAAGCGGAGTGACATCTATGCCTAAATACCTTCAACCCCGCCCTCGTCGGCCTGGACCAGAATGGTGGGATCACCTCTCCCATGGGGGAGAACTTATCGAGAGAGGGCGGGGTTACTGCAAATATTGCCATACCACACACGGTTTCTGGGTTTTGCCAGACCAGCGTTACTACCAATATGAAGGTTCCTGCATCGTAGTGTGTGGAAAGTGTGAACATTCATCCGAAGCGGCTGCAACCGGCCTCGGGAAGAAACACTGGAAATCAAAGGTTTGGGTCGGCCCCGATGATATTGAGTGGATTAAGCAACACCGTCTATGACTTACCTTATCATCTATCCTATCTCTTCTCATCCATGACCCTGAGTTTAGATCGGGGGTGACGGGGCATAGGACATTATCCCAGCATAAATGCTGGTTATGTCCTACCCCGGCTCCTTGACCCTTGAGGTGAGTCGGAGGCTTAGGGGCAGTGGGTTAGGAGAGGCCCTTCCCACCTTGGGCTGACTGCTGCGGAGGGCTTCTTTCCTCCGTCCGGTCCTGCGGCTCAGCCCTTGCGGACAACCGCTTGTGTTTGCCGGAATCCCCCAGTACACTTGCAGTGTCACTAGGACACCGTTGGGCGCTGGCGTTAACCCCGTCCACCCAACCACCCCCCCGGCGCTAACCGGGGGGGTTGCCTTTTCATAGTCACGGATTCTTGATGGAAGAGTCAACCACTACCGCTTGGCTGTGGGAATCTTCTCACGTACATGATGTTGCGTTGGACCCCTGCACCGCGACCATCACAGGACCGAATCATATGCTGGCAAAAACATTCCTTGATTCGAATCAGCTTGGCATCAGCGATGAGCAGCGTGATGCCTTGATCCTCACCCTCGACTTCATGGAAGAGGGGAAGATGAAACATGTTCTGACTGGAGAGACAAATATCATCGGCTACGAATTGGTGGATGATCCAGATGAATTCAAAGGAAGTTTTAATATGGATTTCTGGAATGTCACCGACAAAGACTGTGGAACGGTTTGCTGCATCGGTGGAACCGCAGAGATTTTGGGTAATGTAAACTTCAGGAAATTCACTAAAAACATGCCACATAACCTACATCTCCTGTTTTTCCCTGACGATGAACTGGATTTTCTCACCTTGGATTGGATGCGGGATATCACGGTAGAGCAGGCGGCGCACGCCCTGCGTAACTATCTTACCATTGGTGAGCCCCATTGGCGTTCTGTGCTGGGAGAGACGGAATGATGTCCCTTGACGAAATCGAGACAGTCCTGACAGGAATCGTCGCCAATCGCACGGGAACGGGCGGCTATGATGTGAATGCCGGGGATATGCTGTTCTTTGCACAAACCCTTCTGATCATTGTCAGGCGTCTGCAATCTTATGAAACCGACACTCGCGACGGATCGCTGTGAACTGCGACCGTACTACGCCGGATCAGTTACCGATCAGCACGTAAAATGGCTCAACGACCCGGAGGTGGTGCAATTCTCGGAGCAGCGCCACCGGACACACACACTTATATCGGTGATCGACTACGTGAACGATATGGCGTCCAGTAAGGATGCCATCTTATGGGGGATATACGCTCCCAAGCTGATCGGAACCATCTCGGCCCACATTGATTCGCCCAACCGGATCGCCAATCTCGGAATCATGATCGGGGATAAGACCTACTGGCGCAAAGGCTACGGCCGGGAAGCGTGGCAGGGGGTCTGTGAGTATCTTTTTACCGAGCGCGATATCCGTAAGATCGAAGCGGGGTGCCACTACGAAAACAGGGCCATGCGTACTCTGGCGCTCAAGACCGGCATGGAACTTGAAGCCGTGATCCATGATCACTTTATCGTGAGTGGCGCTCCGCAGCATCTTCTGCTTTATGGAAAAATACGTCCCCGTAGCGAAAGGGTATCGGCCGATGAGCGTCATACGGGACTTTTGGGATGAACAAGCTAGGATTCACGGCGTAGAATCACACGCGACCGCCCCCGACCATCACTACAGAGAACTGGAAATAGCGGCGATCCTCAGAAATCTGAGTGACGAAGGTGCTGTTCTGGATGTTGGTTGCGGCAACGGCTACTCAACCTTCAAGTTTGCCAAGGCGTGCCCCAATGCGGTCTTTATCGGATTGGATTTCTCGCCCGAGATGATCAAGGCCGCGCAAAAGCAGCGCAAGCTTTATGATATCGGCACCGCCAACGTAAATTTTATTACTGGTGATGTGCGCAATTATTGTGTCGAGAATTTCTACGACACCATTATCACCGAACGCTGCCTGATCAATATTCTGTCATGGCAGGAGCAGCAGACGGCAATCATCAATCTCCGGAACAGCCTCAAGAGCGGCGGCAAGCTTATTCTGGTAGAGAATACCATTGATGGACTGATTGCGATCAATCATCTTCGTGTGGCGGCTGGCCTTCCTGAAATCAGAACACGCTGGCACAATCTCTATTTTGACCGTATGGACCTGAATATTTTTCTAAATCAAATCGGCTTCCGGGTCATTGCCGAGCAGAATATCGGCTCGCTCTACTACATCATCTCGCGCGTGGTGAACGCCAAGCTGGCGCAGATGGAGGGCATGGAACCGGACTACGACAGCCCAATTAATGAAATTGCCTCCAAACTGCCGATTCTGGCGCACTATCACTATTCACCCAACGTCATGTGGATATTGAGGAAGGAAAGATGAACACCTTCACCTTCAGGGACGCAGATGCTTGGTACAAGCGCAACAAGTTCAAGATAAATCAGCAGGACCCGATCCTGAACGCTGTCCTGATGCAGAGTCTGGAACCAAAGTCTGTGCTGGAGATTGGCTGCGCCAATGGCTGGCGTTTGGCCCGCTTCCGAGAAACATTCGACTGCAAAGCTTATGGTGTTGAATTATCCATAGTAGCCATTGAAGATGCCAAACCAGATCGCCTCACAGATATTCGTTGGGGGATTGCAAAGAGATTGCCGCTTTCAATGCCGGTCGTTGATATGGTGATCTATGGTTTTTGTCTTTATCTCTGTGAACCGCAAGACCTGTTTCAAATCGCTGCCGAAGGTGATCGCGCTCTGGTTGATGGCGGTCATATCATCATCCACGACTTTCTCCCTGAACATCATCATTCACGAATCTACAAGCACAATCCTGAACTGCGCAGCCGCAAGATGGACCACGCCCAGCTATGGCTGGCGCATCCGGGTTACAAAATGCTGCACCGGGATATCTATGGTGAGGGCGACGATCTAACGCAGCATGTCACGATTTTACGAAAGGACGTGGCCAATGCCTTCCCTCTGGTTCCTTGAGATAACCTGCATCGCCATGATAGTGGGATGCGTGGTCAATCCAGACCCCAACCCTCCGGCTGATCGCTATTATAAAACCAAGAGTGAATGCAATCGGGCGGCGGTTGAGATTGCCAAAAAGTGGGAGCCGGGAAAGGCTGCTTGGCGTTTCAGGTGTTTGCCCATAACCAAGGATGGGGTGACCAAATGACCGAGAAAGAGCTAGAGGCCGGGTTCAGGGCGGTTCGTGCTGCCATCGATGCGAGTGGCTATGGCGGTTGGGTCAGCGATGACGACTGCAAGTCGGTGGCCTTAGAAGTCCTTCTGGCTGCCGAAAGGGTCAGAGAGAAAAAAGAAAAGAGCGGTGAATGAAAACCATTGGGGTCATCGGTCTTGGTTCAATCGGAATGCGTCACGCCAAGAATCTTAAAGAGATGGGGCATCAGATTTTGGTATGTGATCCCAATCTTGATAATATTCCGCATCCATTCATGTCCCGCGAAACATGCTATGGCGTTATGCACGGTATCGATGGATTAATAATCGCATCGCCTACCCAGCTTCATGCAGCACATATTGCAGAAGCCAAGGAAGCTGGCGTTTCTAATATTTTTGTTGAGAAGCCCATCGGAGCGTCCGATAAGCATGTTGATATCCTTATCAACTGCTTCGGACGCGAGATGGATGGTGTTGCCATGGTTGGCAACAATCTGCGCTTCCATAACTGTGTCAAATATGCACGGGAATGGTTGAAAGAGGGCCTGATCGGAAAGCCGCTGTGGGCCTCATTCGCAGTCTCGCAGTACAACGATAAATACAAGGAGCCCTGCATCCTGAACTGGGGCGCTCACGAGGTTGATCTTGCGCTCCATCTTTTGGGGCCAGCAACGGTAACCGGCGCGGCCGGGAACGACCAGTACATGGATGTGCTGTGCCTGCACGAATACGGGGTACCGTCTCATATCCATGTGGACTACCTCGCGCCCATTGAGCGCCGGGGTTTTTGTATCGTCGGCACCGATGGAAATATCGAGATTGATCTGGTCGGCCGGACTGGATGGATCAGGGACAACGTGCGGCGCAAATACTGGATTACGTCTGGTCGTGGTTCATGGAATCGGGACTACAAAGACGAGATGCAAGCCTTCATCGATCTGATCGATGGAAAGCCAGTCCCTTATGCCGCCACGGGCAAAGATGGTCTGGCTGCACTGGAGTTGATTCTAGAAGCACAAAGGATGGCAAAATGACTGAGCAAACCAAAGGCGAACAGATGGTCCGCGTGGATTTCAATCCCTCTCAGGAAGGCGCTGTGTTCGATATCAAGCGCCACACGGCGGCAATCATCGATCTGGTTGAGAAGATCAAGCAACTCAATCCATCTAAGGAGAACTTGCGTCTGTGTTCTCTGGCACAGACTGCATACGAAGAGGCCGCCATGTGGGCCGTGAAGGCGGCAACCTGCAAATGAAAACAGTCATCGTCATTCAGGCCCGCATGGGCTCGTCTCGGCTGCCCGGCAAAGTCTTGATGCCGCTTGGGATAAGCCCAGTCCTCGGTCATTGTCTCGCCTCTGCTATTTTTACAGGCTATGAAGTTATTGTGGCAACTCCTACTCTTCCACAGGACGATCCAATTATTGATTATGTTAAGAGCCACGATGAAGATGTAGCCTGTATTCGCGGCTCAGAGAGCGACGTACTTGCTCGCTTTGTGCAGGTTGCCGAAGAAACCAATGCTGATGTGCTGGTGCGCCTGACCGGCGACTGCCCGTTCCACGATCCACAGGTGATCCGGGAAGTGATCAAACTCCGCGAGATGACCGGAGCCGACTACGCCACCAACACCGACCCGCCGACTTATCCTGATGGTCTCGATGTGGAGGTGTTCACGCGGCGGGCGCTCATGGAAGCCCATGCAGAAGCGACCCGGCCATCAGACCGAGACTGCGTTACCCAATTCATCCGGCGCAATAGGTATCGGTATAAGGCTGCTAATCTAACCTGTCCGCTGCCGGGATTGGTTAAAGAGCGTTGGGTGCTGGATACCGAAGAAGATTACGAATTCTGCCAAGAAATCGCCAAACGTATTACCAGTTATCCGCCATCGTATCTGGACATTCTGGCCGTCCTCGAAAAAGAACCGAAGCTAAGGCGCATTAACGGTCATCTGACCCGCAATGAGAGATTCTACGAAGCCCTCATTACTGAACAACAAGAGCCACGAACCTGCCCAACATCCGCCGTGCTGCTCGCCAATGCTGAGCGCCTGATCCCATTGGGTGCGCAAACCTTCTCCAAAAGCAAACTACAGTACCCGGAAGATGCGCCGTTGTTTGTAACGCATGGGGATGGTGCCTATGTATTTGACGCGGATGGAAATGATTATGTGGACCTTGTGTCTGGTCTGCTGCCTAACATTCTTGGCTATCGTGACCCAGATGTTGACCAAGCGATCCGCGACCAACTCAGCCGTGGCATCAGCTTCTCTATGTCCACCACCCTCGAAGCTGAACTGGCGGCTCGTCTGGCAAACTACATCCCATGCGCCGAGATGTCTCGTTTCGGAAAAAACGGAACCGATGTAACCACGGCTGCTGTTCGGTTGGCCCGCGCCTACACAGGGCGCAATCTTGTCCTTAAAGCAGCAAACGGGTATCACGGCTGGGCTGACTGGGCGGTATCTAACGATAGCCTGCGCAATCTTGGTTCCCCCATCAATCAGCATGTCGATACATTCTCGGACTGGCCAGACCTGATTGGCGTCACCACGAACAAGTGGGCAAATTATGCGGCCGTTATCATAGAGCCAGAAACCAACCCAGAACTGCTACGCCAACTGCGAGACTTCTGCACCAAAACCGGCACCCTTCTGATCTTCGATGAAGTCATCACTGGCTTCCGTTTCGGCATGGGTGGCGCTCAGCAGTTCTATGGCGTCACACCTGATCTGGCCTGCTTCGGCAAAGCCATGGGCAACGGAATGCCGATCAGCGCACTGGTCGGCAAACGCGAAATCATGAAGCTGATGGAGAAGGTCTGCTTCTCAGGCACGTTCTTCGGAGAGGCGTTGTCGCTGGCGGCGGCTATCGCCACCATCGATAAGCTGGATCGATGTGACGTGCCTAAGCATCTTGAGGATGCGGGCAACAGAATTATTTACGGTGTCCTCCCTCTCTTGATGGAATATGGACTGGAAGAGCAGATCAGGATCAGTGGCCATCCCTCTCTGCTCAGGCTGTCCTTTACCGATCCGCGCGTCAGGACCGTCTTCATGAAGAGCATGAAGGAGAATGGTGTTCTGATTATCGCCTCGAATAACATCAACTATGCGATGAAAGAGCCACAGATAAAAAAGATCATCGATGCTTACGACGAAGCCCTGTTATGCATCAGCGTTGCGATGGATTCGAATTCGCTGGACAGCGTAGAAGCCGCAACCCCCACAGTCAGGGGGGCAGCATGAAGGTTTTCCTGATTCAGGCGGTTGGATTTGCCAATGGCGTCCCGTGTCCGCATTCGGGGCAATTTCTGAAGTCGTTTGACTTCGAACACGAGGATGGTCTTGGTTACGGCACCTTCACCAAGGACCCGAACAAGGCCATGCGATTTGTCAATGCCGCAGAGGCCATGCAATTCTGGAACACGCAATCTACTGTTCGTCCGCTCCGCGAAGATGGCAAACCCAATAAACCACTGACGGCCCTGACCATCGCAATCGAATCCCACGAGGTCTAATGAACATTCTTGTGACCGGGGCTACCGGCAGCTTCGGTACGGCCTTCGTTACATATCTGCTGCATCAGGGGGCCGCTGATCGCATCGTGGTCTACTCACGCAGCGAGTACCGGCAATTCCAGATGGCGCAGGAACTCGCACCTATTGATCGTCGGCAGACACTCCGATTCCTGATCGGGGACGTGCGCGACCGCGACCGGCTGCGCCGGGCCATGAACGGTATCGATGTAGTCGTTCACGCCGCTGCACTGAAACGCATCGAAGTCGGATTCTACAATCCCGTCGAGATGGTCAAGACCAACGTGGATGGAGCGATCAATATCATCGAGGCCGCGCAGGATGCCGGTGTCAAAAAGGTCGTCGGACTTTCTTCCGACAAAGCCTATCAGCCCATCAGTCCTTACGGCACATCCAAGGCCATGGCCGAGTCGCTTTTCACCGCCGCAAACAATATTACCGGCTGGGGCGGCACACGTTTCAGTATCTGCCGATACGGCAACGTATGGAACTCAACCGGGTCTGTGGTGCCTGTATGGCGAAGTATGATTGCTGGCGGGGCGATAGAGGTTCCAGTCACCGATCCAGACTGTACGCGCTTCTTCATGCGGATGCAGCGTGCGATTGATCTGGTTCTGAACACGATCCAGACCATGCAGGGCGGTGAGATTGCCATTCCGACGCTTCCGGCCTATCGCCTTGGCGATCTGGCCGAAGCCATGAATGTTCAAACAACTGTGATTGGCCTTCCCAAGTTTGAGAAGCTACATGAGTCCATGAATGACGGTAACAGCAGCGACAAAGCCCGCCGTATGACCGTGAAAGAACTCAGAAAAGAGCTACAACATGACTGATCTGGTATCGGAGATAGAGCACATCCGAGAGAAGAACAATCAATGCTGGATGAAGCTATTACGGATTGCGCTGATCGCGCAGCCAGAACGTACCCGGGCTATCCTCAAACAGATCGTTCAGAACGACAGGAATGTTACCGAACATCTTCAGAGGATCATCGACGGATGCTGAAGCTTCCCCGATACAACTCGATAGACCCTCTGATCGAGCCGAATGCGGCGATGGACGCGGTTCTCCATGCTCCGTTGTCCGGGTTTTTGGGTGGGCGGCTGAGCGGCGGAAGATACGTCAGCCATCTTGAGAAACTGTGGTGCGAGACGTTCAGATGCACCCATGCCATCGCGGTGAACAGCGCCACATCAGGATTGCTGGCGGCCTGTCACGCCATTGGCGTCACCAACGAGACCGTGATCCTCTCGCCCTATACCATGTCCGCAACAGCGGCAACCCCGGTGCTACTGGGAGCGAATCTGGAATTCGTCGATATCGAGCCGGAGCATTATTGTATTGACCCGGCCTTGGTCACTACGGCGTTTCGCACTGGTCCCAAACCAGTGGCGGTGATCGCCACCAACCTGTTCGGGCATCCGGCGGAACTGAAGAAGCTGGCGCGGATTGCCCATGCCAACGGCGCGTATCTGATCGAGGATAATGCGCAAGCGCCGTTCGCGACCGAGGATGGTTCCTATGCAGGGACGATGGGGGATATTGGGGTATTTAGTCTCAATGTTCATAAACACTTCCAGAGCGGAGAAGGCGGTATCGTTGTTACTGATAACGATGATTTTGCTCATTCTATCCGGCTCTTTATCAACCATGGGGAAATGGCTGGAGGACCTGTTGGCCTTAATCTTCGCATGACCGAAGCAACGGCGGCGATTGCCATTGTGCAACTGCGCCGTGCCCGTCAACTGGTGCAGTCACGGATCGATCTGGCCCGGAGGCTGATCGACGGACTGGCCGACAATCCCATGATCAGGATCAACCCGCCCCGGCAGGGCTGTGAGCATGTGTACTACGCGCTGGCCATGGAGGTAGTGCAGGGAGTCAGCCGCTCCAAGCTGACGCGGGCTCTGAGTATATTGGGGGTGCCGCTGTCGGAGGGCTATGTCGAGCCGTTGTACCGGCTCCCGGCGTTCACGAACTATGCCACTGACTGTCCGGTGGCCGAGGATATGCACAAACGGTCGCTCGCACTGTTTGAGACCTGCGCCTACGATCCCTCGCCGGAACAGATCGATAAGATCATCAAGGCGTTCGATCAGTTGGCTCGCATGAGGACAGTGGCATGATCACCATTGGGCCGCACAACATCGGGAGCGACTATCCGCCCTATTACATAGCGGAAATCTCCTGCAACCATGGCGGCAGCCTGCCAACCGCGCTATCCTTGATTCGGCACGCCAAGACGGCCGGTGCCAATGCGGTCAAGTTCCAGTGCTACGAGGCGGACACCATCACGCTGGATTGCGACCGTGACGATTTCATCGTCAAGGACGGCCCATGGAAGGGAAGAAACCTCCATGCTCTATACCAGAAGGCTCAGACACCATTTGCTTGGTTTCCCGATCTTTTTGCGCAAGCAGAAAAAACCGGAATCACCATTTTTGCATCTGTCTTCGACTTCAAGTCGGTCGATATTCTGGAGGGTCTTGGGTGTCCGGCCTACAAGATCGCCTCTATGGAAATCACCGATACGCCGCTGATCAGATATGCCGCCGAAACCGGCAAGCCCCTGATCATCTCGACCGGGATGGCCAACAAATCGGATATTGTGGAGGCGGTTGATGCCGCTCTTATTCACGATCCCGATCATCAGGAGTTGGCGCTGCTGCATTGCGTATCGAGCTACCCGACCCGAATCGAGGACAGCAATCTGTATAAAATCAGACAATTGATGGGATACAGGCCCGACGCCTACGGTATCTCGGATCACTCGCTTGGAGCCAATATCCCAATTGCGGCGGTTGCCATGGGCGCATCGATCATCGAAAAACATCTGATGGTCGGAACTTTTCCTACCGAGGATTTTGCTTTCAGCCATACGCCTGAGCAATTCAAGGACATGGTAGAGTGCGTCGATGAAATCTGGCGGGCCATGCGTCCAAGCAAAAGCGGACCTGACAACTCGTCGCGGCAGATGCGACGATCACTTTATGTTGTACGGGACATGGTTGAAGGCGAGGCTTTTACAGCGGAAAATGTGCGCTCGATTCGTCCCGCGTATGGGATGCCACCGGGGATGTTGTCATGGGTACTCACAAAAACAGCCACACGGAGCCTGACGAAAGGGACGCCGCTAAAGTTGTCCGACATAATAAGTGGCCGCTGAGCGATCCACTGCTCATGGCGCTGTTCGTTCACCACCGGGATCGGGTTCCAGCATGGCTGGAAAAGCGTCTGCTGCCGAAGCGAATAGTTAAGCCATTTCGCAAGAAACATTTGACGGAAAAGCAAAGTAAACACAAATCACGGTTATCGGTAATATGCTTGCCGGACCAGTCCAAGAGCTACAGATTACCAGTACGCGACTCGGATCGAAAGATTGTTTCCGAAGTCTGCAAACGGCACAGCCTTTCGCTGGAAACATTCTATGGACGGAGTCGACTCCGGAATCTGGTCGATGCCCGGGCGGAAGCATGCTACCTGTTTGCCGTAAACACCGATTATACGGTGACTCGGATCGGGCGGGAAATCAGACGCGATCACACCTCGGTACTCTACATGATCAAACGGTACTGCCGGAACAATGGCGTTCCGTTCCCGCGCGAAAGGATTGCCGATGCGGCGAGTCGTTTTAGAAAGTCCATACGGCGGCACTCTGATCGGCCGGTGGAAGAACCGGAGATACGCCCGGAAGTGTCTTAAGGACTCTCTGATGCGTAACGAAGCTCCACTGGCTTCGCACCTACTGTATACGCAGGTGCTAGACGATACCACGGCATTGAACCGCCGCTTGGGAATTGAGGCCGGTCTGGCATGGAGTGGTGTTGCACAGGCGGTAGTGGTCTACACCGACCGGGGGATTTCTTCCGGTATGAGGGAAGCCATCGCCCGGCACCGGCACAATGGCATTCCTGTCGAGTATCGCAGACTTGAGCATTGGAGCGAGGAATTGCCATGAATTTCTGGGACTTTCTCGCAATAGGAGGCGGCAATGGCCAACATCGGCAGCCCGATCAGGAAATACACAGTCGTCCCGCTGAACAATCCAATTACGGCTCCGGATACCCCGCCCCCTATCCGTTCCCCGTCAAAATCCCCAACCCGGATACCCGCGCCCCCCTCAAGAGTGTCCCCAAGAGTTCCCTCAAGAGTGAAGGAATCAGAGCCGGTGAAATAATTGCCTTCCGCTGCTGGATGATATCAGGAGAATCCCGGCCAAGGCTTCTGAGCGTCTACATGAGCCATATCTGGGAGCCGGATGTGCCAATGACGATGACGGCGGGCACCCTTACCACTCCACAGATCGATCACACCATGTACGGCGTCCATGCCTTCAAGTCTCCCGGTCTTCTGTTCGATGAATATTATTTCCTGAAAAAGAAAAGCGCGATCTTCGGCACGGTTGCCCTGTGGGGCGATGTGGTGGAGCACGAGAAGGGCTACCGGGCGCAGTACGGCAGAATCAACACGCTTGATTTCTGTCATGACAAGGATTTGCTCGACAGGTTTCGCAAGGTTTACGGCGTTAAAGGCAAGACCAACCCTGAGTTTGAAACGTGGAAACGATGGAGGTACACTCATGGTGACTAAAGCAGGCAGAAGGCCAAAGGCGAAAAAGATCATGGCCAATCTGGTGGTGAACAAGATCAAGTCGCCACAGGAGCGCAAGGACGTGGCGCAGTTCCTCAAGAGGACTGCGGCGCAGATCGCCTCCGGACAGACCACCAACAATATGTTCAGGGCTGCCCTGAAGTACTACTGATGGACGGCATGTCCGAGTTGGCCATCGGACTGATGCTCGCTTTCTGGAGCGGGGTCATCGTCGCCCTGATAATGGAGATTTGGGGCAACCACAAATGAGAGAGCCAGTAGACTACAGGGGATACCCGGTGAGGCCCCGCCACATCGATGATAACACTTGGTTCTATGAGCAGCCGGAGGGCTTGTGCATCTGCAATCATCCTGCGGAGGGCTGCCGGACCCAAATGTTCACAATACCGTGGCGCAAGGTTGAGGCGGCGGCGAGACGACGCCAGCGCCTCCGTGCAGTCAAACGCGGCGGTTAATAGTCAGATAAGGAGGGCGCTATGGCAGGCGCGATTGATTACAGCGAATGCCCCGGTCGGTTGTTTGGCAGCCGAATCTGCAGGTGTAGGCCGGTCTGCCGCGTCTGTGGCTGGCGCAAGCACATGGCTATTCATGGGCCGGTCAATAATGGCGGACCAGGTAGCAAACCCTATGGCCACGAGTTCAAACCGGTAGTTAAGGATGAAGATTCCAAGACCGAAGATGATTAAGCGACGGTGCGGCGGCTACCTAGCGGTGTCACCGCGCGGGTCGCGCTTTGGCATCGGGGTGACGGCCGATAGCGAGCAAGAGGCGCACATCTTGTTTATCAAGGCATACCGAAGGTGGGGCGAGATTTTGGATGGCCCAACCTATCCGACTTGGGCCAGCGGCCTTGAATGGGGACCGATAGAATGATGGCGATCAACAGGCGGGAATTTCTGATCGGATTGGCAACGATGGCGGCATGTTAAGGATGGGATCGATGCTCAAGATAGAAATGGGGATAGGCTGGAAACCCGATCCTAAAAGGCCGGGCCACCTAATCACGGCAACTGACTCCGACTATGTGGCCGAGATCGAGCGGCTACGGACGGAAAATGAAGGGTTAGATACCGTCCTTGGGATAGCGGAACTTCGACTCGCAAAGATGAAGGCTGCCCTGCGGGACATTGCGGAGGCGGGACCGTATGAGGACGCATGGCACATGAGGCGGTATGCACTCGCCATCCTTAATCAGTAGTCTAGTAGGTGACCACAATGGAAATTACACCCGAGATCATGGCCCTAGCGATAGCCCGGCGCAAGGAATATGAGGCCGAGGTCGCCAAGGTTTGGCGCATGGGGCTGACCCACAAAGACTGGCTACTCGATGGTCACTCGATCCGGGGGCGCATAATGCTCGCGCGTTTCAACAATCTCGATTGGGACAACGCATGGATGGACCTAGGGCCGTCGATCACCGGAAACCGAGGGCCTTACTGGCACGTCCCTCTAAGGGAAACGATCATCGACGGACAGGTCTACGATCTCGGAGACACCGTGCATCGGCTATACCCGAGGGTGCTGCTGTCAAAGTGGGGGATGCTGATGCTGCACGCCTGCTTTGAGGCGCAGCGGAAAACGCAGGCGTTGGCATCGGATGAACCCCAAGCTTAGGGCGCTGGCGGCTATTCCTATGGCAGGAACCGCGCGGCGAACTCGCATTTGGTTGATCAGTAGTCAGGAAGGGAGGATGGGAAAATGGAAAACGAGACTGAGGTAGTATTGATGCGGTTGTGCGCCATGAGCCCTGACAGGTTTGAGCTTCGGGGCATTGAAGTCGATTCCTATTCTTGGAATGGGACGCTTGGGAATGCTTTTATTGTCCCAGAGGGGGACGAACTGGTCATCCGGCAGAACGGCCGCGATGTTTCTGTCATTCGCAGGAAGCGGTAGCAGTAGAGTTGAACATCTGTTCTGGTCTGGCGTTGCAAGAGTAACGAGGCCGAATATGAAGAACCTGTTGCGGACGAACAAGCGGCGTGGGAAGCTGGCGAAGCCATCCAAAAGAAAGCTATCCGGGAAGAAACCCCCAAGGAGGAAAAAGATGACCAAGAAGCAGGAAGAGGCCCCCGCCCCCCGGATGCAGAAACTGACAGATTTGCCGCCTGCGCGCGAGAGCGGGTCCGCCAAGCTGGAGGCGGAGAACAAGCGTCTGCGGGAAGCCCTGAGCAAGATCGTCGAGAGCTATTCCGGATACAGCGGACCCGACCCGGCGAGTATCCATGATATCGCCACTAATGCGCTCAAGGAGTGACCCTCAAGGGTGAATAGCGTCCCCGGGGCCATCGGAAGGCCGGTCAGAGGGCGGTTCCTCGAACAGCCATATCCGGTAGCCGACCGTCCGTGCCGCCGCTACATGTAGATTCCTTCTGACCTCGGAAGTGGCCCCGATCACATCGGAAATCGCCTCCACCCACTCGGGGGAAGCCCTTCGAGCCCCGGTCAGTACCATGGACAACGCCGCAGGCTTCACATCCAGCGCAGTCGCCAGCGCGGCTTGGGGTATCCCTCCCTGCCGCAGAATGGACGCCACCAGACGCCCGAACTCGGTATGATTGCTGCCAGAAGGTCTGGTGATTCGCCCCATGGAGTCCTCCGGTCTGGATCAGACAACATGATCAGCAAACGCAAATTCCCGGCAGGAAAGCAACCCCAGCCCAAAAAAAGGAATACTGATTCACTTCTTGTCAGGTCACGACCCGGAACCAAGACCGTCCCCAAGCCCGGCCCACTCAAGAAAAAACCCTGCTTCGATCCCAAAGCCTTCCAACCCAACGTCTTCCAGATAATCCGCCCTAAGCCCTAGCGCATAAAAATGCTCCCTCGAACCCAAGACAAGAACCCACTGGTGATCGCCTATCAGATCAGCCGTACCCCATGGCCAGACGGAATAGGCGCTTGGTACCGCCCCCAGGACTGGGACAAGGAAGGCAACCTGATCGCTACCGGAAACGACCGGGCCAGAGCCCTAGACCCATGGGCCAACGATAGAGCCAAAGGCAGACCATGCCCACCCATTCCGGGACTGATCGATGAGACCCAGGTGGAGTCTCAGTCTCAGTCCGTTACGGAAATTAGCGTTACGGAAATTCAGGAAGAGCCCGTTACGGAAATTCCCGTTACGGAAACTCGGGTAGGACGCCCAGCCAAAGCCGATGCCCTGACACCAGCAGAACGTATGCGCCGCTACAGAGCCTCCAAAACCACAGAACAATCCTCATAGAATTTTTTGCAGAAATTTTTAGGACCCATGCTCAGTCAGAGGGCGCATGGTTCATGTTTTTAGGGCAGGTATTTTAGAATTTTGGGGTGGGGTATTTTGTAAATTTTGGGGTGGTGTTGCAGAGACAGACGGCCATCGACACCGGGCGGGGGGTAGGGTCCCCCGGTGGTACCCCCGTAGTGGGTCCCCTTGGTCTCATCCCCAATAGGCTAGCCGTTGCAATAGCTTAGCCTATACCACAGCAAAGCGCTCATCCCGTATAGGCTCAAAGCCATGGGCCAAAGCGCAGCGGGCAAAGCCTAGCATCTGCTCTATAAGCAGCAAGTGTTAGCCTCTAAGCCATTGATATTGCTAGGTATTGGTATCGGGGCTCGGACTCTGGGCAGCAACTGGGCGACGCTTGGCGCGCCATTGCCTCATATAGTCCCGCATATACCGGCGTTTGCTCGCAGGCGTCACTACGGGCCGAGAGGATCGCGCCTGTCGCCATAGCTGGTCAGTCACGGCTAGGAGTAGCGCCAAGTCTGACTGGCGCAACGGGCGACCTTCCGTAAGGCTCTTACGACATTGCTCCACAATCACTAACGGCATGGTCTTTTACTGCGTTGCCTTGGTACTTGGGGCATTCGGCGTAGGCGAGTCTTCCAAGTACGCCCTCAACTCAGCTTCGGTCATGTTCTCAATCTCACCGCGTCTGATTTCCTTACGATCCACCATAAGGCCGACAAGCTTAGCCTTTGCGATGGTTGCTTGCACTGCCGCCCCATGTTGCTCGCTATTCATTGCGCCTTGTCTAGCTTGTTCCAGTTCGTCAATGATTGAATCTTCCGTTACATCTTTCCTGCGTTGCATGGCGCGCCTTATGTGCTGAATCCGTTTTTCAACCTTTGCAAGCTTTAGCAGCTTGGTCGCGCATGCATCCACCGGCCCGTAGTCCCTAGGGTCGGCAGGCATACGCGCCGAGTAGCCTGCCATGGCATACGCTTGGCGACCTATTCCGCCCGTGGCGACATAGGCCCGGCAGAATGCTTCTTGCCTTTGATTTAGCTTGCGTTCTCGCCTTCTCATGGTGGCGCTGATTCTACTGCTATTCACGAATTGTTACAATCTAATCACGTATTGTTTCAGCCTGTAACAATTGCCCGTGATTTGCGGTTATTACCACTAACGCCGGTCAGGAACTATCCTGTACAATCATAAGCTTAGCACTATTGCAAACATACCACACTAGAGAAATACCCGCAATTCCTAGCCTTGCCCTGCCGTGACTCGTGGTGTGGCCTAATCCCCAATGGTTCCGAATCCATCGGGACTATCCACAAGGAGTCAAACATGAAAACCAAGAGTCAGGTCGAAGCCGCCAAGATTAGCGCGGCATTGCGAGCCCGGACACCGCTCTTATGGGTAGTGACGCGGGAAGAAACGCGAGTCCAAGGCTATCTATTCCAAGCCGCAGCCGCCGCGAATTACGTAGCTCGCTTCTGGGATGTTGCCGCCGGTGCGACCGAGTTTGACGGCCGTTCCATGCGCGTTGATGGGTCACAAGACCCAGGAGTCATGCTTACCGATATCGCCAATAGAGCACGCGACACTGTAGACAACGGCTATGGGGAATCGCGCCCCAATCCAATCAAGGCCGAGCGTAATTGCTGGATTATGCGGGATTTACCCGTATGGCTCGCAGGCATTACCGGTGCAACGGCCTGCCGCCAGCTACGCAACCACGCAACCACGGTAGCGCCGTCAAACCGGGCGCAACCGGTTATCGTGCTTTCACCTTCCGCCGATGTGCCGCCGGAATTGTCCGGGCTTGCCACCGTCATCCAATGGCCGCTACCTGACCGGGCGGAGGTTGGCGCAATTCTCGACTCGGTATTGGAGTCCAATAACCTCCCGCTCTTGAGTAATGGCGACCGAGAAGCCGCAATCGGCGCGGCGGTCGGATTGTCCGGCGAGGAGATTCAAGCTTGCTACGGTGCTTCGCTTGTTTTGCACCGGCGTATTGAGGTTTCCACCGTCGCGGACGAGAAAAAGAGGGTCATTTCCAAGGGTAAGCTAATCGAATGGATCGACCCATTGCCCGATGGCATGGACGCAGTGGGCGGACTCGATGTGCTGAAATCTTGGATTGTGACGCGGCGCAAGGCCTTCAGCCCGGCGGCGCGGAAATTCGGCCTTCCTGCCCCCAAGGGAATGGTACTGGTCGGAATCAGTGGTTGCGGTAAGACCCTTACCGCCAAGGCAAGCGCAACGGGACTCGGCCTTCCGATCATTCTGCGCTTAGACATGGGGGCGCTAAAAGGAAAATACGTAGGACAATCCGAAGCCAATACGCGCGAAATATTCCAAACAATTGACGCGGTCGGTCCGTGCGTTGTGTGGATTGACGAAATTGAGAAGGCAATGCAAGGCGCGACTAGTGGCAGTGCAGATGGTGGAGTCAGTGCGGATCAATTGGGAACCTTCCTGACATGGATGCAAGAGCGGCAAGGCGAGGCATTCGTGATTGCGACGGCTA
>Ga0075420_100001944_pt1 | contig 17726 bp, 13 predicted proteins | sample SoiMetdeltSBSDD4_FD_75296 | JGI IMG/M metagenome (GOLD analysis project Ga0075420, IMG submission 75296) | Bulk soil microbial communities from a Populus tree surrounding site in Tennessee, USA - Soil MetaG P. deltoides SBSDD4 | ecosystem: Environmental > Terrestrial > Soil > Tree plantation... | reverse complement strand
CGGCCGGCAACACGGCCGCCACCAGCGCCACCCCGGCGACCAACGCGGCAGCGGGTACCACGGCCACCGTCCACCCGCCGGTCGCCGTAGCGGCTCGCGGCCGGACCACCCACCATCCCATGACGGCCGCCACGGCCAGACCGCCGGCAACCCACCCGTGCCGATCAGCCCGCCCAGCACTCAACAGCGCCGCCGCAAGGTACAGCACGGTCGCGGCGACAACCGGCGCGAAGCTGCCGTCGTTGCCGCCGCGACCGCCGTCGATCAAGGACGAATGGGGGTTCGTTCGTCCGAATTGCCCGCCCATTCGTCCTTGATCAACGGAGAGCCGGATCGCGCAGCCCACGCCCACCACCACGGCCAGCAGCACGCCCGGCAGCAGCAGCTCCGGTACCGCCGGCGCCGGGTACGCCACGGCCAGCAGCCGCGGCACCATGTCACGCAGCAGCGACGCCGGATCGGCCCCGGTACGTGTGACCGCGAACCCGCCCACCATCGCCAGCGACACGAGCGACGGGCCGGTCAGCCACGTCGGCAGGCCGAACCGGGTTGCGAGCAGAACAATGTGCGGGCCCGAGCCCCATAAGCAACGCGCCGAGCACGCACGTGGCGTACCCGCGCGCCGTCCACCGCCCGGTCATGATCAACCCGCGGCCGGGCGGGGCGCCTCGACCGTCACGAGCGCATCGGCGATCACGTCGGTCGTGGTGACACCGGAGAGCTGCGCCTCGCGGGTGAGGATGAGCCGGTGACCGAGGACCGGTTCGGCGAGCCGGTACACGTCACCCGGTACCACGTAGTGCCGCCCCTGCGCGGCCGCGTACAACTGGGCGCAGCGCACCAGCGCACGCAGCCCGCGGGTGCTGGCGCCGAGCCGCAGCCGCGCGTCGGCACGGGTCACCGTGCCGAGTGCCCGAACGTAGCGCAGCAGCGGCTCGGCCACATGCAGGTGGCGCAGCACTTCGGCGACCTCGGCCAGCTCCTCCGGCCTCGTCACGGTCTGCACGCGCGCCACCTCACCCGCCCAGCTCCCCGGACGGAGTACCTCCACCTCGTGCTCGAGATCCGGATAGCCCACCCCGGTGCGGATCAGGAACCGGTCCAACTGCGCCTCGGGCAACCGATACGTGCCGTCCAGATCCACCGGGTTCTGCGTAGCTACCACGAGGAACGGCTCCGGTACGCCGTGCCCCACACCGTCCACAGTGACCGTTCGCTCGTCCATGACCTCGAGCAACGCCGACTGGGTCTTCGCGGCCGCCCGGTTTATCTCGTCGGCGAGGACCACGTGCGCGAAGACCGGACCCGGCCGGAACCGGATGTCCCCTGTGGATGGTTCGTACACCGCGGTGCCGGTGACGTCGCTCGGCAGCAGGTCCGGTGTGAACTGGATGCGCCGCGTCGCACCGCCGAGCGCTACCGCGAGCGCGCGGGCCAGCGTGGTCTTGCCGGTACCGGGCACGTCCTCGAGCAGCACGTGCCCGCCCGAGAACAGTGCTACGAGCACGAGGTCCACGACGTGCCGCTTGCCGTGCACGGCGATCTCGACCGCGTCGCCCATCCGGGTGTAGAGGGCCCGGAACGCGGCCACGTCCAGCTCGCCGGCGCCCGTGGCCGGTCCCGGGTGCCGCCCCACCATTGTCGTCATCTCCCACGCTCCTGGTTGCGTCGCCGGCGTCCCACCGCGAGCACCGCGCCGGCCAGACCAGCGAGCAGTACGGGTGGCGCCAGCAGGGTGGCTGTCGACCCAGGGGGTGGGGTCTCGATCGGCCGTCCGGTCGGTCCGCGGGAAATCGGCGGCCGGGTCGGCGGTAGCGTCCGCGGCGACGTCGAGGGCACAGGCAGAAGTGGCGCCTGGTACACGAACGTTGTGGTAGCCGCCGGTCCCGAGCCGGCGGCGTTGACGGCGACCACGGAGATGCTCACGATCATCCCGTCGCAACTGCCGGCGCAGTTGAGCCGTACCCGGTGATCGGGCTGCCGTTGCCCGCCGCGGCGCTCCACGCGACGGTGAAGTCGAGGAATCCGCCGTTGTCGCTCTCGCCGAAGACTCCCACGCCGCCCGGTGCGCCCGGCCCGGTGAAGACCGTGATCTCGTTGCTCGGTGCGGAGTCGAACCCGCCGGCGGCGTACTCGGCCCGCACGATGAAGCGCGTCCTCGTGCCGGGCGGCACGGTCGTCACGACCGCCGACCGCGCTCCGCCGCCGACCGTGGCCAGCACCCCACCGCCGCAGGTGTCGCAGCGGACGGTGTAGCCGTTCGGCGGTACGGCTGGCGGGTTCCACCGCACCGTCACCGAGCCGCTGCCGTCGGCGGTGGCATCCACTATGGACGGTGGTCCGCCACGGCCCGGCGGAGGTGGCGACGGGGACGGCGACGGGGACACCGGTGGGAGCGGGGAGCGGGTCGGCCGCGAGGTCGTCGCTACCGCCGAGGGGATCCCGCTCCCCGTCGCCTGCACACCGGGCGGAGGAACGACCGTCGATGACCGCGTCGACGCTGTAGAAGACCGCACCGTCGGATCGCGCACCGGCACGCCGTCGTCGTGCAGCCGGATCACCTTGGTCGCACCGGACGCTTCCACGACAACGCCGGTGTCCGCGTTGGGCACGGTGATCAGCATGCGGCCGTCGTCGAGCATGAACTCCGGGTCGCCGCCGTCGGGCAGGATCAGGTCCGCGCGGGCGCGCTGACCGTCCGGCGTGAGTACGAGCACCTTGCGGGCGCCGAGGCACGGCACCCACACCTCGTCGCGGAACACGACCGGCTCGCCCGGGGTCGTGCACATCAGGTTGGAGACCCTGACCTCGAGGACCCGGTCCACCCGCGCCAGCACCACGAGACCGCCCTCCGCGGATGCGGGCGCCAGCGTCGCAGGGCTCGTCTCCGCGGCCGAGATACGACCCCTCAGGCCGGGTACGCGAGCCGCCAGGTCCCGCGCGGTACCGACCCGCAGCACGACGCCTTCCTCCGGCCCGAACACGGTCACGCCCTGGTCGTGGGTCACGAGCTTGGCCCCTGCTCCGGCTCCGGCGACGGGCCGGCTCGTCTGCTGGACGAAGCGCCTCGCCTCCGGCGACCAGCGCACCCCGGTGAGCGTGCCCTCGCGATCCAGGAACCAGATCATGGCGGTACCGTCGACCGCCACGTCGGCGAACGGCGTGCCGGTGACGAGCGGTTGCCCGACCGTGGCGGTACTGAGCGGGTCGAGTTGGTGCAGCTCGCCCCGGTCCAGCTCGGCGAGGTAGATGCGGCCGGCGGACAGCAGGATCTGGGTCGCCCCGCGCCCGGCGGCGACCTGCCGTTGCCCGCTCACCAGCAACGTGCCGAGGTCGACGACCATCACGTTTCCGGTCGCGTAGTTGATGACCACGAGCCGGCCGTCGCGCTGCGCGATCGCGAGGTCCTCGCCGGGGCGGCCGGTACGCAGCCTGGTGTCGACCTGGTCGGTCGCGGGGTTGACCTGCACCACCTCGCCGCGGCGGTCGTCGGCGAACCACGTCAAGCCGTCGGGAATGTCCACCGCGGTACGGGCCAGCCCGTTGCCGATCAGGGCTCCGATGGTCAGCGCCCCGAGCACCACCGCGAGACCAACCTCGGCGGCTCCGAGAGTACGACGGTTCGGGCGCCCCATGCCGCGGACCGTACGCCGGGCGACCCCGCTCGGACACGTGGAAGGTTCCGGTATCTGTTCGACCCCCGCCGACCTACCGTCGACCTGAGGTGTGACCTCGATCCGTTGATCCACTGTGGAGGATGACGATGAGTAACACAAACGCGTTCATGGGTCTCGATCCCGAGAAGGCACGCAAGGTGGCCAAGCACCTCAAGGGCAGCGGCGAGGAGATCCAGCACGCGATGCGGGACATCCTCGCCTACTTCCACGATGTCGAATGGACCGGCGGCGACATGCACCTATTCCACGACGACCTGAAGACGATGGCCAACAAGGTTGGCGGCCAAGCCGTGGAGATGGGCGAGCACGCCCACACCGTCGAGGACCGCATCCGGAAGCAGGAGGATGCCAGCCGGGACACTGCGGCGTGACGGACGGAACCTTCCACCCCGACTAATCTCGACGACCCGCCCACCATCGCCCTACGGTTCCTCGCATGTTCCTCGGTGCCAACCCCAAGAAGCTCCAAGCGATGGCGGACAAGCTCACCAAGTTCGCCGGCAAGCTCGACACGGTCCGCAAGATCCTCGAGGTGATCGTCTTTGCCTCGATCTTCTTCGGCCCGTTCGGCGGCGCGATCCGCGCGGTGCTCAAGGTTGTCATCCGTGGTCTGCAGTTCCTGTCCAAGGCGGCTCGGCTGGCGGCGGGTGTCCTCAGTGGACAACTGCTCCAGCAGATCGGCGCCAGCGCGGCCGGAGCGCTCGCCGCCTCGTACGTCCCGCCCACGCTGTTGCCGCCCGAGACGACCGAAAAGATCGTCAAGCGCGTCACCGAGGGCGTCATGTCCGGCGACTACAAGGGAATCTACGAGAAGGTTCTCGGCGACGTCGCCACCCCGATCTCGGTCGGCAACACCGGGATCACGATCGGCCCGAACGGCGTCAACCTGCCGATGCCCGTGGGCAATGGCAACCCGGGTGGGCCGTTCGGCACCCCACCGATCAACGGAGCGATCGTGCCCACCGGATCCATCACGATCGGCCCGAAGGGCCAGATCATCTTCAACAACCCGACCCCACCGGTGACCACCGGCGCCGGAGTGATCCCGGGAATCACGCCGGGCACGACCCCGACCACCTTCCCGACCGAGACGTTCAAGGGCGCGCAGCCGGTACTCGGTACCGGTCCGGTGCTCGACGAGAAGGCGGAGAACGCCAAGCACCTCGTCATCCGCGGGGGCAGCACAGTTCCTGTGGAACCCAGGTACACGACCAGATCATCCATCGACCCCAACCGGTAAAGGAGAACCGTCATGCCCGCAAACGTGCTGGGAATGGACACCCAGATGGGTGTGGACTGCGCCAACTTCTTCGGCTCCCAGGCCGACGCTCTCACCCAGATCAGCGCCAACCTGAAGACGAAGCTGAACGGCTTCGACTGGTTCGGCCCGGACGCCGACGCCGCGCGGACCACCCAGTTCACCGACGTGGAAACCCAGCTCAAGAACGCCGCGATCAAGCTGAACGACATGAAGGCGAAGCTGCTGGCGCAGGCCAAGGAGCAGAGCGACGCCTCGGCGAAGTAGAGCGGTACGGATCGAGGGCTGGCGTTGTCGCGCCAGCCCTCCGTGACGAAAGGTCTGTCTCATGTGGACGGTGAGCATCCGGCCCAGCCGCGACAGCGGGCTGGCTCCGGCGGATGTGGTGGTACGCGCCCTGCCGCACGCCACCGTCCAGGACCTGGCCGCCGCGCTGGGTCGCCATCTCGCCCCGGACCAGCCCGGGCTCTTCGTCGCTCCCGTGCAGAGCGGCGAGCCGTGGCCGGCCGGCCAGCGGCTGGACGAGAGCGGGCTGGGTAGCGGCGACGTCCTCGACGTCGTCACGGTACCGGTGTCCTGGGCGCGCCAGCCCGGCCGGCCAGCCCGGCGGCGGGCGCTGCTGCGGGTGATCGGCGGCCCCGACACGGGCATGGTGCTGGCGATAACCACCGACTCGGTCGCCATCGGGCGCAGTGCGGAGTGCACGGTACGGCTGCAGGACCCGCTGGTGTCCCGGCGGCACGCGCGGCTGATGCTGAGCCCGCAGGCCGTGGTGATGGACACCGGTTCGGCGCACGGCATCATGGTCGGCGGGGTACCGGTCCGCCGGGCCACACCGGTCGGCTGGGGCGTACCGATCCAGTTGGGCAACAGCGCGATCGTGCTGGAGCCGGTCGGCTCGGACGTGATCCGGTCGGATGCGGCGGTACTGCGGCCACCGCGCTTCGGCGAACCGCTGCGGCTGGAAGTCATCAACATGCCGGCGCCGCCGAAGAAGCAGAAGCCGCAGCCGTTCCCGTGGATCATGCTGGCCTACCCCGTCATCTTCGGTACGACCCTGCTCGGCACCAACCCGAGCTGGACGTCGCTCGGCTTCATCATCGGCTTCCCGTTGATCAGCGTGGGTACCTTCTACGAGCAGAAGCGGTTCGCGAAGAAGGACTTCAAGCGCGAGCTCGGGTTCTGGCGCGAGGACTTCGACAAGGCGCTGGCGGACCTGGACCGGCACGCGACCGCCCAACGGAACCAGTCGCTGGCGGATCACCCGGAGGCGGCGGCGTTACCGGGCCGCGTGCTGAACCGCCATCCGGCGCTGTGGAACCGCCGCGAGGACAGCGAGGACTTCCTGGCGTTCCGGGTCGGGATCGGACCGGTACCGGCGCGGCTGTCGGGCAAGTTGAACGACGGCGGCGAGCGGGACGTGACGTTCGAGGCGCGCAAAGAGGTGGACAGCCGCCGGACGCTCGACGAGATGCCGGTCTGCGTACCGCTGGACGGTGTCGGCCTGTCGGCGATCGTCGGACCCAGGGACGCGGTCGACGCCACCGTGCGCGCCGCGGTCCTGCGGCTGTGCTGCGACCACTCGCCGGCCGACCTGTCGGTGGCGGCGATCCTCGGCCCGGACCGGGCGCACCACGAGACGTGGATCCGCTGGCTGCCGCACGGGACGCGGCGCATCGGCGGTATCGCGTCGGTAGCGGTCGGCGCCGCCGACGGCCAGGCGCTGCTCGACCGGTTGAGCGCCGACGAGGGCGGCCGGGGCCAGACCGTGTGCCTGGTCGACGAGGCGGCCGGGCTACCGCGCCGCGCGGTGGCCGCGGTAGCCGCGGTAGCGGTCGAGCGCCGGCTGCACGTGATCTGGATGGGCGAAAGCCCCACCTCCGCGCCGACCGCCACCGAGCTGATCGTCGACCTGACCGCCTCGGTACCGTCCGAGGTCGCGGTCGCCGATGCCACCAAGCCCGACGCTGAACCACCCCGGGCCGTCGCGCACATGGCCCGCCGGGACCGGGCCGGCGTACAACTGATCACCCAGGTGGACCAGCTGAGCCTCGGTGAGGCCTGGCGCATGGCCCGGACCATGACCAGCTACATCGACGATGCGGCGGTACTGCCGGCCGACACCGCCCTGCCCGACGTCGTACGGCTGCCCGACCTCGCCCCCGACCTCGACGCGATGGACAGCCCGGCCGCCGTCATCGAGCGCTGGCAGGCCAGCCGGGGCCTGCGGGCCCAACTCGGCGCGGGGGTGGACGGCGTCGTCACCCTCGACCTGCGCGACGACGGGCCGCATGCGCTCGTCGGCGGTACCACCGGATCCGGCAAGAGCGAGCTGCTGCAGACGCTGATCTGCTCGCTGGCCCTCAACAACCCGCCGAGCCGGATGACCTTCCTGCTGGTGGACTACAAGGGCGGCGCGGCGTTCCGCGAGTGCGCCGACCTGCCGCACACGGTCGGCTACATCACCGACCTGAACCCGGCCCTCGTCAAGCGGGCGCTCACCTCGCTCGGCGCGGAGATCACCGCCCGCGAGGAGCTGCTCGGCCACTACGGCGTGAAGGACCTCATCCAACTCGAGCGGGAGCACCCCGAGGCCGCCCCACCGAGCCTGCTGATCTGCTGCGACGAGTTCGCCGCGCTCACCGCGGAGGTACCCGACTTCGTCGACGGCATGGTGAACATCGCCCAGCGCGGCCGGTCCCTCGGCATGCACATGCTGCTCGCCACGCAGCGGCCGGCCGGTGTGGTCACCGCGAACATCCGGGCCAACACCGACCTGCGGATCGCGCTGCGGGTCTCGTCCACCGACGACTCGAACGACATCATCGATACTCCCGACGCGGCGCGCATCTCCCGGCGTACCCCCGGAAGGGCCTGGATCCGGCGGACCGGGCACGGCACCGCGGAGCTGGTCCAGGCCGCGTGGGTGGGCGCCCGGGAGGAGCTGGCCAGCGAGGCGCGGATCGTCGAGGTACGCCCGTTCAGCGCCCGTGCCGACATGAGCGAGGAACTGGAGGCCGCTCCGCCGGCCCGGCTGCACCCGCGGACCGATCTCGACCGGCTGGTCACCGCGATCGAGGACGCGTTCGTGCGGTCCGGCCGACCCCGGCCGAAGAAGCCGTGGCTGCCACCGTTGCCGGCGGAGCTGCTGCTCGGCTGCCGGGAACCGGGCGAGCTGCTGATCGGTGCCGCGGCACTGGACGAGGAGCGGGTACCGGGCAGCTCCGAGCAGGTCCATCGGGTCAACGGGTCGGCGGCGTACGTGCCGCTCGGCCTGGTGGACCGGCCGGTGCAACAGAGCCAGCCGCCGTTCGTCATCGACTACGCGCAAGCGGGCCATCTGCTCGTGTACGGCGCCTCGGGCAGCGGCAAGACCGAGCTGCTGCGGACCGTCGCGGTCGCGGCGACGCTGGCCGATCCGGCCAACCCGCCGTACGTGTACGGCATCGACTTCGCCGGCGGCGGGCTCAGCGGGCTGGAGGCGTGGCCCGCGGTCGGCTCGATCGTCGGTGAGCAGTCACTCGAACGGGTCATGCGGCTGCTGCGGATGCTGAAGGCAACGGTGGCCGAGCGGAACCAGCTGCTCGCCCGTACCGGCGTGGCCGACCTGCAGGCGCTCGCCGCCGCCGGCCACCGCCTGCCGCGGCTGCACGTCCTCGTGGACAACCTGCCCAGCCTGATCGACACCCTGGACAACGGCAACGGAACGACCCGCAAGCACAGCGACATGCTCGTCTCGGTACTCACCGAGGGCCGCCGGGTCGGCGTCCACGTCACCGCGGCGACACCGCAACGCGGCGGTCTCACCTCCAACTTCCAGGCCGCGTTCGGGCAGCGGCTGGTGCTACGGATGACCGTCGACGACGACTACTCGATGATCGGCGTACCGGGCGGCGTCCTCACCATCGACAGCCCCGGCGGCCGGGGCCTGGTCGGCAACGCCGAGGTGCAGGTCGCCACGGTCGGCGGCGCCGGTACCCCGGCCCAGCAGGAGCGCTTCCAGCAGCTCGCCCAGGTGCTGACGGACCGGCTGGAAACGCGGCCGCCGGTGCCGTGGATGCCCAGCCACGTGCCCTACGACGTGCTGCCGCCGGCGAAGCGGGACGACCTGACCGTGGCGGTCGAGGCGGACTACGTGTCGGCCGTGGCCACTCCCCTGTGCGGGGCGCCGACGCTCGTGTTCGGGCGCGCGCGCAGCGGCCGGACTACGATGCTCGCCGGGATCGCCGGCCTCGCCCGCCGGTCCGAACAGCCACCGGCCGAGGTCGTGCTGTTCGGCGCCCAGGCGGCGATGGCACCGATGGCGGACCACTACGACACGGTGCTCACGAGCCTCGACGAGGTGGCCGCCTGGCTGCCGGACTGGGTCGCCGGCATTGGCGCGGACACCTCGGGTGCCTGGCGGCTGCTGCTGATGGACGACCTGCACCTGTGGGAACGCGAGTGGTCGGCGGGGCGCGGTACCGAGGTCATGGATGGGTTGTTGGCGCTGCTGTCCAGCCCGGCCGCCGGCAACCTGGCCGTCGTCGCGGCGGCGGACAGCGACGACTCGCGGGCCAACATGTACTCCTCGTACCTGCTCACCCCGATGCGCCGGTCACGCCGTGGAGTGGTACTGCAGCCGGACTTCGCCGACGGTCAGCTGTTGAACGTCGACATCCCGTTGCACGGGGTAGAGCCGCTGGTCGGTCCGGGCCGCGGCCTGTGGTGCGCGGCCGGAAACACCATGGTGGTCCAGGTGGTGTCGATAGCGAACCCGAACGGATCCCAACAATGAGGCGGTCAGGCGCTGGCTCGGGTCTGCCGGCTGACCCGGACCTTCAGGTCGCTGCCCTGCCGGTGCAGGTGCGCGGCGGCGCGGCGCAACTCGGCGCGGAACGTGCCCTTCCACTGCTCCCGGAAGGTGTCCGCGTCGGCGCCGGACCACGGCAAGTCCCCGAGCGCGGCGTCGACCTCGCGGATCAGCGAGTCGAGCTGCGTGGCATCCGTGAGCATCTCATCGGCCATCGTGCGGGCCGTGCCGACATCCATACCGAGAAATGCTTCGCCGGACATGGTTCGACGGTAACAGCGCCGGCGGCTGCGCATTCGGTGGAAGGTTCCTGATACCGATGTCCTTCCAAGGAGCGGATCCCGACGCGCTGGACACGGCCGCCATCCGGCTCGAACGGGTGGCCAGGTACGCAGACGCGGTACTGGCCCGACTGCGCCGCCAGCAGAACGGTTTGGTGTACACCGGCCCGGCCGCCGAGATGTACCGGTCCACACTGTCCACTGTGTCCATTACCGCGGTGGAGAATACCGCGGCCGGTCTACGTGAGCGGGCCGGTCATCTGAAGGCGCAGGCGACCCAACAGCGCCGGGCCAGTGCTGGCCGGAAGGGCGGAGCCGGAAAGAGCAAGTCGGCGGCCACGCCCAAGCCACCGCCACCACCACCCTGGCAGGGCAAGCCGGCGGGCACCGCGGGCACGTTCCGTGGCCCCCTGCCTGGTGAGAACCCCCGAACGGCACCCAAGACGCTGCGGCGCTACGTCGTCTACGAGAAGGAGATCCGCGTCGACGGGACCGTCGCCTGGCGGAACCACAACCCGGGCAACCTCAAGGGCGGCGGGGAGATGTCCAAGAGCCTCGGCGCGATCGGCCACGACGCGACGTTCGCCATCTTCCCGAACCAGGCCACGGGCGACGCCGCGCAGCGCGCGCTCATCCTGCAACGGTGGCCGAACCAGAGCATCGAGGAGATGCTCTCCGGGGTCGACTCGAAGACCGGAAAGCGGCTGCCATTCGCGTACGCGCCCAAGAGCGACTCGAACGATCCCGTGAAGTACGCCGCCTCGGTGGCCGAGTGGACCGGCCTCGACGTCAAGACCATGCCGATCAACTGCCTCCGGCCGGCGGAGTTGGACGCACTGCTCGAGGCGATGCAACGGTACGAGAACGCGACGCCGGGGAAGGTGGTACCGCGCCAGTGACGTGGCTAACCGGTACGCTCGTGTGCCTTCCGTTGCACCTGTTCCAGGTCCTCCGCCGTGACCAGCCGGACCTCGGCGGCCCGGCGTCCCACCGCGTACCGCACGTTCTGCGCCCGGCCCGTGACCGCGTTGGAGAAGGGATCGTCGCGCGGGCCGAACGCGATCGACGCGATCGACTTGATGGCGTCGTCCACCCGCTGCGGCCGTTCCAGGTTCCAGGCGTAGCCGTGCCAGGCCGCGACGCGCTCGTAGATCTCGCGGTTCGACGGCGGGCGCGGGTAGTCGTCCGCGCCGGAGAGCCATGGCTCGGCCAGTGCCAGCGCCACGAACCATTCCCGGCCGTACGGCGTCAACCCCGGCGCGGGCGCGGTGTCCGCCGCGTCGCGGTCGACGCCGCGGTTCCCGGTCACCGGCGCCAGGGACGGCTGCTCCACCACCGTCTCGACCTCGACCACCAGCAACAGGTCGCGGTACGCGCCGGCGGTCCACCGTCCACGAAGGACGGTGACGTGGTTCTCGCCCTCGTCCAGCAGGGCCGACATGCCTTCGGCGAGGGTGACCCGGCGCGCTCCGCCGGGTGCGTCGAAGAGGCTCGCGAGCTGAGCCGCCGTCCCGCTGCGCCAGCGCAACCGCACCATCTCGTCGCCGACCGCCAGCTCGCCGACGAGCCGCGAGACGTGCGACGCGCTGTCCGGCAGGGTGAGCGCGGTGCATCGCAGCTGCAGGTTCGGGTCGTCTTTGGGCAGCGCCGCTTGCGGCGCCCGGCCGAACAGCAGCATCTCACCGGAGCCGAGTACCGCGACGGGCACGCCGGCTCCGCGGAAGGTCACCCGCAGCACGTCGTCGACCATCTCATCCAGGCACCCCGGGGGACTAGGTTAGTTCCGATACCAAGCCGTGCGCGTCCCCGCATCGAAGCACCCAACGAGTACGGTTGATGGCTGACTCGCCAACCGTCTCACCCGGGGAGCGTTGGCAGATGCGGTTTCAGATGCTCGGACCGCTGCGGGTCTGGGATGGCGGGGCTTGGTCGGAGATCGCCGCGGCCCAGCAGCGTACGGTGCTGGCCTTGTTGCTCATCGAGGCCGGCCGAGCTGTGTCGACCGACCGGCTGGTCCACGAGATCTGGGGCGAGCACCCGCCGAAGTCCGCGGTGAGCACCGTCCGCGGCTACGCGATGAGGCTCCGCCGGGTGCTCGGCAACGGCGCCGAGTGCCCGGTGGTCACCCGGCCGCACGGGTACGAGCTGCTGGTCGAGGACGGCCAGCTGGATGTGGAGCTGTTCGACGGGCTGGTCGAGTCCGGCCGGCGGCGCCTGGCCGAGGGCCGGCTGGCCGCGGCGGTGGCGCAGCTGTCCGAGGCTCTGCAGCTGTGGCGGGGACCGGCGCTGGCCGATGTGCCATCGACTCCGACGGTGGCGTCCGAGGCCACCCGGCTCGAACAGCACCGGCTGGCCGTCCTCGACGAGCGGCTGGGTGCCCAGCTGGGGTTGGGCCGGCACGCCGATGTCGTCGACGAGCTGCACCGGCTCGTCGAGGAGCATCCGTTACGGGAGCGGTCCGCGGCGCAGTTCATGCTCGCGCTGTACCGGTGCGGCCGGCGCGCCGAGGCGCTGGAGGCGTACCGGCGCATCCGCACGCAGCTCGTCACCGAGCTGCGCCTGGAACCCGGGCCGGAGCTGAAATCCCTGCAGCAGTCGATCCTGATCGACGACAAGGGTCTCGCCGCTCCCCTGCGCCCGACCGGTCCGATGGTCAGCCGCGTCGTACCGGCACAGCTGCCCGCCGACGTGGCCGGGTTCACCGGCCGCAGGGAACACCTGCGCCAACTCGACCGGCTGCTGGCCGCGGCCGGCCGGCCGGTGATCGCCACGGTCACCGGTACGGGTGGTGTCGGCAAGACGGCGCTCGCGGTGCACTGGGCGCACCGGGCGGCGGAGCGGTTCGGGGACGGTCAGCTCTACGTGAACCTGCGTGGGTACGCGTCCGGGCCTCCGGTGCGGCCCGTCGAGGCGCTCACCCGGTTCCTGCTGGCGCTCGGCGTACCGGCCAAGGAAGTGCCCGCCGACCTGGCCGACGCGCAGGCGTTGTACCGCGGTCTGCTCGCCGACAAGCGGGCCTTGGTTCTGCTCGACGACGCGGCAGACGCCGACCAGGTCGTACCGCTGCTGCCCGGTACCACGGGCTGCCTCGTCATCGTGACCAGCCGCGACCAGTTGGTCCGACTGGCGTCCCGGCACGGCGCGGTCGGGCTGAGCCTCGACGTGCTAACTCCCGGCGAGGCGCGGTCGCTACTGGCCGAGCTGCTGGGCACCGACCGGGTGGACGCCGAGCCGGCGGCCGTGGCCGAGCTGGCCGGGCTGTGCGGCTACCTGCCTCTGGCGCTGCGCGTGGCGGCGGCGAACCTGACCACCCACCCCCGGCGCGCGGTCGCCCACTACACCGTCCGGCTACGCCGCGACCCGCTGACCGCGCTCGAGGTGGACGGCGATCGCCGGTCGGCGGTACGGGCCACCTTCGACCAGTCGTACGCCAACCTGCCTCCCGAGGCCCGCCGGCTGTTCCGCCTGCTCGGGCTGGTACCGGGTCCGGACGTGACGCTGCCGGCCGCGGCCGCCGTCGCCGGTCTGCCGGAACCGCAGGCGGCCGCGCTGCTCGACCGGCTCGCGGAGACCCATCTCGTCGAGCGGCCGAACCCGGACCGGTACGCGCTGCACGACCTGCTGCGCCGGTACGCCGCCGATCACTCGATCGCCGAGGACGGCGCGGCGGACCGGGGCGCGGCGCTGGAACGTCTCTTCGGATACTTCGTGCGACACGCGTCCGCGGCCGCCGCCGCGCTGTGCCCGCAGATCCTGCGGCTGCCTCACTCTTCGCTGCCAGTGGCGGGCTTCACCGGCCACGGGCAGGCCCGGGTGTGGCTGGACGCCGAGCGGGCCAACCTCGTCGCCGCTGTCCGGCACGCCGCCGAGCACGGGCCGCATCCGGTGGCCTGGCGCCTCGCCGACGCGCTGCGCGGCTACCTGTACCTCGGTACGCATCTCGTCGACTGGCTGACCGTGGCAACCGCCGGGCTGGCCGCGGCTCGGGCCGACGCCGACCTGCCCGGGCAGACCGCGATGCGGCTGAGCCTGGCCACGCTCCAGTTCTTTCACGGCCGGTACGCCGAGGCGGTCGACGCGTACCGTGACGCCCTCGACCTCGCCCGTCGGGCCGGCTGGGCCGAAGGCGAGTCCGCCGCGCTGGGCAACCTCGGCGCGGTACACCGCACGCTGGGCCGACTCGCGGAAGCGGCCGACTACTTCGCCCAGGCGCTGGCGATCGACCAGCGGATCGGCTGGCACGCTGGGCAGGCGACGAAGCTGGCCAACCTGGGCCTGGTGCACTTCGGCCTCGGCCAGCTCGACCGCGCGGCGGACTACCGCGACCAGGCGCTGGCACTGCACCGACAGTGCGGATCGCGCAGTGGCGAAGCCATGACGCTGGCCGGGCTCGCGGATGTCTACCGCGCACTGGGCAAGCTCGACGAGGCCCTCGCCTGCGTCACGGAGGCCCTGGTCCTGCACCGCGAGGTCGGTGACCGGATGAGCGAGGCGGCCACGAGCCGGATCCTCGCCGCGGTCCACCGTGACGCCGGCCGGTCGGCCGACGCGCTCGCGGTCGCCGGTACCGCCATCGGCCTCGCCCGCGAGACCGGCGAGCGTCAGGTCGAGGCGGAGGCGTTGACGGTCCAGGCAAGCGTGCACGACCTGCTCGGCGAGCCCGCGCGGGCCGTCGACGGCCACCGGCAGGCGCTGGCGGTGGCCCGGGACATCGGCGACCGGTACACCGAGACCGAGGTGTTGATCGGCATGGCCACGGCGTACCGGCACGCGGGCGAGCCCGGTGATGCCGAGCGGCACGCCCGGGAGGCGCTCGAGCTCGCTCGCGGCGCCGGCTACCGGATGCTCGAGGAACGGGCCGAGGCCCTGCTCCTGACGCCTACGGTTCGGTGACCTCGCCCCGGACGGCCGCGTGTGCGGGGATACTGCCGAGGCGGCCGGCCTGGTAGTCCTCGAACGCCTGGACCAGCTCGGCCTTGGTGTTCATGACGAACGGGCCGTAGGCCGCGACCGGTTCCCGGATCGGCTGGCCGCCGAGGATCAGCACGTCGAGGTTGGGGCTGCCGCCGTCCTGCCGGTTGCCGGCGGCGACGGTGACGGTGTCGCCGGTACCGAGCACGGCGAGCTGGCCCAGCTCGATCGGCCGCCGCTCGGCGCCCACGAAGCCGCGCCCGGCGAGCGCGTACACCAGCGCGTTGAAGTCGGCACGCCACGGCAGGGTGAGCGTCGCGCCCGGGCTCAGCGTGGCGTGGACGAGCGTGATCGGCGTGTACGTGACGCCCGGCCCGGGGTGCCCGGCCACCTCGCCGGCGATCACCCTGAGCAGCGTGCCGCCGTCCGGCGAGGCCAGCAGGGCCACGCTGTTGCCGCGGATGTCCTGGTACCGCGGTGGCACGAACTTCTGCGTGCGCGGCAGGTTGACCCAGAGCTGGAAGCCGTGGAAAAGCCCGCCGGAGGCGACGAGGTGCTCGGGCGGGGTCTCGATGTGCAGGATGCCGGCGCCGGCCGTCATCCACTGCGTGTCGCCGTTGGTGATCAGGCCGCCGCCGCCGTTGGAGTCGGAGTGCTGGAACTCGCCGTCGATCATGTACGTGACGGTCTCGAACCCGCGGTGCGGGTGCCACGGCGTGCCCTTCGGCTCGCCGGGGGCGTACTCCACCTCACCCATCTGGTCCATGTGGATGAACGGGTCGAGAGCACGCAGGTCGACACCGGCGAACGCGCGCCGGACGGGGAATCCCTCCCCTTCGAACCCGCGGGGCGCGGTGGTCAGCGACACGACCGGCCGCGACACGGCGGTCGGGTCGGTTTCCGGTATGCGCGGCAGGATCAGGATGTTCTCGGCGGTGACGGCGGGCACGGCTCCTCCTGACGTAGCTCGATTACCAGCCTAACCATATTTGCTGCAGCAGAATTCCTCTTTGCAGCTATCGCTGGCGGCCCCGGGCTTTCAGTGTCGTCGTGGGCAGTTCGGGCGCGGGCAGCGGGTCGCCTTCGTAACCGACTACCGGGCCGAACCGCCGGCCGGCCATCCAGTCCTCGCGGTCGGCCACGATCTCGTCGTGGCTGCGGCCGACGAAGTTCCACCACATGACGATGCGCTCCTCGAACGGTTCGCCGCCGAGGAGCAGCAGGCGCGCCGACCCAGACATCGCCATAGCGGTGCGACCGGTGCCGAGATAGAGCAGCGGTCCGGGGGCGAGGGGCACGCCGTCCACTTCCGCTTCGCCGGCCAGGCACAGGACGGCGTACTCGAAGTCCGGCTCGAGCGGCAGCCGTGCCCCGGCGCCACCGTCCACAGTGACCTCGGCGCCGACGATCGGCGTGTACGCCCGCGCCGGCGACACCACGTCCGCGAACTGTCCGATGAGGACGGTCGCGGTCAGACCGTTGTCCGTGACGACCGGCAGGTCCGGGTGGTGTGCGAAGGCCGGCTCACCCTGACGGTCGCTGTCGGGCAACGCCACCCACAGCTGTACGCCGTGCAGCGTTGTGTCCACTGTGGACTCTTCGGAGTGCGCGATGGCTCGGCCGGCTGTCATCAGGTTCAGCTGACCCGGGCGGATCAGCTGCTGGCTACCGAGGCTGTCGCGGTGCAGCAGCTCGCCCGCGAGGAGCCAGCTGACCGTCTGCAGGCCGGTGTGCGGGTGCGGCGGTACCCGCATGTCGTGGGTAGCAGGGCCGTACGCGTCGAGGAAGCACCAAGCGCCGACCATTCGCCGGTCACGATTCGGCAGGGTCCGCGTGACCGCCATCCCCCGCGTACCGCCGAGCACGACGTCCCGCCCGTCCATCAGCTCGTGTACCGGCCCGGCGGTCGCGTCCCCGGCACAGACCGCCTCACGCGGAGCCACCTCCAGATTGCTCACGATTCGGACTCTAGCCGGCGGGCAGTACCCTGCGCGCATGAGCGACGAGTACGGATACCCCCGGCCGTACGTGGATCCCTCGGTCAACCCGGGCCTCTGGCTCGGGTTGTCCATTGCCTCCACGCTGTTCTGCTGTACGCCGCTGGGGATCGTCGGCATCGTGTTCGCCGCGATGGCGATGGACGCCCGCAACCGCGGGGACGAGGCGCTCTGCGCTCAACGCACGCAGACCGCGCGCGCTTGGGCCTCCTGGTCGTTCTTCCTCGGCATCGGCGTGCTGGCGCTGGTCGTATGCCTCGGCTTGGCCCAAGGAGGCGGAAGCTAGGGTCGTGGCATGAACGACCACATGACCGTCGACGAGTTCCGCCGGTATGGCCACGCGGTCGTCGACTGGGTCGCCGACTATTGGTCCACTGTGGAGCGTCGGTCCGTCGTACCCCCGATCGCGCCCGGCGAGGTGGCCAAGGCCCTGCCGGCCGCGGCGCCCGAGCACGGCGAGCCTCTGGACGCGGTGCTCGCCGACCTCGACGCGGTCGTGGTGCCCGGTCTGACCCACTGGCAGCATCCCGGTTTCTTCGGGTACTTCCCCGCCAACACCTCGGGTCCGAGCGTGCTCGGCGACCTGGCCTGCGCCGGACTCGGCGTCCAGGGGATGATGTGGGCGACCAGCCCGGCCTGCACCGAGGTCGAGACGGTGATGCTCGACTGGTTGGCCCAGCTGCTGGACCTGCCCGATCGCTTCCGGGCCGGGGGTCCCGGCGGCGGTGTCATCCAGGACTCGGCGTCCTCGGCGACGCTCGTCGCGACGCTCGCGGCCGTGCACCGGGCCAGCGGCGGGACATGGCGGGA
>Ga0075420_100001942_pt1 | contig 17729 bp, 12 predicted proteins | sample SoiMetdeltSBSDD4_FD_75296 | JGI IMG/M metagenome (GOLD analysis project Ga0075420, IMG submission 75296) | Bulk soil microbial communities from a Populus tree surrounding site in Tennessee, USA - Soil MetaG P. deltoides SBSDD4 | ecosystem: Environmental > Terrestrial > Soil > Tree plantation... | reverse complement strand
CTCGCGATCGGTCCTTCGGGTTGTGAAGTATTCACTGCCTTATAGCGATCCCAGGTGGTATAGAACATCCAGCCAACGGCGACGCCAATAAATATCGTTTTCAAAACAACTCTTGTGACGCGTGCCCACCTTTTCGTAAATCGTACACTATAGATGCTGCATGGGTCGGTTGGTTTGTTGAGTATAAAAAATGAAAGGATCCTTTTGTACTCGTGCGCCAATAAAAACAGGCACATCAATACCAAACGCATCGAAAATATTTTCACCGGGATATCATAACTAAGATTCATCATCATCACATTAGTGAAAACACCGGTAGCTACTACCGTCCCAAAAGTTGCCGTTCTTCTGAATAACAATAATATTCCTGCAAGCGCTTCCATTGCTCCGGAAAAAACCTGGTAGGGGGTAGAATATCCCATGAACATCCATGATAAGCGCATTGGCAAAAGATCACCAAGCGGGGTAGCAAGCATGCTCGTGTTCGGAAATGGCATTTGCAACGCAAATATTTTTATAATACCATATACGAATGCAAACATGGCAATATAATAGCGGGTAAAAAGGCAAAGCCAGTAATCTGCCTGGTTATAACTTTTCCTTTTCAAATCTATCGCCGACCAAATGATACAACCAACGAGGGCAATTAATAAAAATGTATAAAGCTGTGCCCATCCCCATGACGTATCGCCGCTGCCGGCTACAGGCACCAGTTCATCTTTTATATGGAGGATCCTTGCATTTACCAAACGGACTAATTTGTCTTCAAGATCATCATACCAGCCTGTGATCTTTGAAACAGTAGGAACACTATTAAGCCATGTCCAGGGAGTTAAATAAAGTGAGAAAAAAATAAAAAAGAAGCGAAAGAGTATTTTTTTCCATAAGGGCCAGTTCATATCCCTTGCGGAAGCCATGATGAGCATAAGCGATGTTTTGGTTGGTTTAAAGATATTGATTTATCATAGTGAATGGTCAATAGGTAATTGGCAAATGTGAGACTATTCACCACTCGCCATTGACCATTCACCATTCACGAATACAATACAGATTCCTTTAAAATCTCTATAGCACCGCTGGTAAATTCACCGTCTTTGACTAGAAGAGATTTGTTATTTTTCCCGATTATTATTATGAGAAAACTCTTAACGACAGCTGTGTTTGTTATTACAGCGATTTATTCGTACTCACAGGATGCAAGTGTATTTAAACCCGATCCGCATAAAAAAGAAATGACTGCTGTGCAAATCAGCAGCACTATAAAAGTTGACGGCATACTTGATGAAGAAGAATGGAAGCTGGCAAAGCCATCACCTCAATTTGTACAAATTGAACCACAACAGGGAAATGCACCAAATTTCCAAACAACAGTATTGGTGCTGTACAATCGTCAATATTTATACTTCGGTTTTGTGTGTTATGATTCACTTGGAAAAAAAGCTATTCGTGCTACCGATTTCAGAAGAGATTTTGGTATTCGCAGCCATGATCATGTTGCGATCGCCTTTGATGGCTTTAATGATAAACGAAATGCAATGGCGTTGATGGCAAATGCTTATGGCGTGCAGCGTGATCTTTTAGTTTTTGATGACATCTTAACCGATCTGGATTGGGATGGCTTATGGAAAGTAAGAACAACCCGAAACGGTGAGGGTTGGGTTGCAGAGATCGCTATTCCCTGGCAAACCCTTCGTTACCCGAAAACAAAAGATTCAACACAACAATGGGGCTTTAACGTTTACAGAACAAGACGGCTGAGTAACGAGATCAGTTCGTTTTCCCCATATCCAAGGAATTTCAGTTTTACAAGAATGGATTATGCTGGTATCTTAAAAAACCTGCAACCACCACCGCCGGGGCCAAATATCCGTATCCAGCCTTATGTGCTCGGCTCATATGACAGATATAAAAATTTCCCGGCGACAATTGATCCTGAAAAAAATAATTTCCGTGCCGGTGGTGATTTAAAATGGGCTATCAATCCCAACACGATCCTGGACGTTACGGTAAATACTGATTTTGCACAGGCAGATGCAGACAGGCAGGTAAATAATGTTACCAGATTTTCAGTCTTTTTTCCCGAGCGCAGACAATTCTTTTTAGAAAACGCATCACTGTTTGGAGTAGGAGTGAGGCCAAATGATGATGGCTCGGGAGGCAACATGAGAATGCAACCATTCTTTAGCCGCCGGATCGGTTTGGATGATTTTGGCAATCCAATTCCATTGGATGCAGGCGGAAGATTTGTTTATCGTTCATCAAAAAGAAATGCGGGTTTAATGGTAATGAGACAACGCGGCTCAGAAACAACACCTGGTACAAACTTTTTTGTTGGGCGATTTTCAGAAAATTTTGGAACACGAAACAGGATAGGAGGTTTGATGACCGTTAAGAATAATGCTGATGGTACCAATATTGTAAGCGCCGTTGATGGTTTTTTCAGAATGGGCGAATCGCACGCATTGAACACGATGATCATTCATTCTAACACAAGCAGGGATGATGGATCGATTACCGGTAAAGATAAAAATGGCTTTGCGGGATATGCACAATACACTTATACCAGTAATCAATGGAAATTGTGGTGGACACAATCTGTGGTTACCGCAGATTTTAATCCTGAGTTGGGTTTTGTTTCCCGCAATGATGTAATTGGTACCACGCCTGGAATATTCTGGTATTACCGGGGGAAATATCTGCCATTCAAAAAATGGATCCGTGCATTTGAGCCCGGAGTATTTCCCGAGTTCTATCACCAGGCATCAACAGGTAAATTGATAGAACGTGGATTTGCATTGAACCCGATCTGGATCAATTTTCAAAAGGGTGGCTTCTTTGGTTACATTGTCACCCCAACTTATCAGTTATTAACTGAACCGTTTGCCCCATTAGGTGTATACATAGCTGAAGGCAAGTACAATTATTTAAGACACGTGTTTTATTTTAATACCGATCCATCTCGCATTATTAGTAGTAATATCATGTTCGAAACAGGGTCATACTTCAATGGGAAGCTGAGCACCGGCACATTTACTCTTAACATTGCCCCCATTCCAAATTTATTTTTACAGGGACAATTCAATCATAATAAATTTAAAGAAGTTGGTGATCCTGCTACAAATAAAAAAGTTGATCTCTACAGTGTTTCAGGAAGACTGGCGTTAGATCCGAGACTCCAATTGATCGGGTTTTATCAAAAGAATTCAGAAAATAATTCAAGTAACTACAACATCCGTCTTTCATGGGAATACCAGCCTCTTTCATTTATCTATCTCGTATTTAACCGGAGAGGTTTTGATAATGCACAACTGAAACGACAAACAGAGGATCATGCGATCATTAAAGTAAGTTATTTGCGACAGCTATGATTAAGAAATAAAAGCTTAATGGCCACGGAAACATGGAGAGATTTTCGTGTCTCCGTGGCATTTATTGAGTTTATAGCGTAGTAAATATCTTTACCACTCCTTCAACTTCGCTGCTGACGATCAACAGGCTTTTTCCATTGGGGCTCTCGCTTGCAGGAACGAACATCACACCTTCGGGACCTACACCGACATTAAGCCATTGAAGGAATACAGGTGCTTCAACATCAGTAATATTGTACACAGCTACTGCATCTGCTCTTTCCATACCAACAAACAAAAGGTTTTTATTGCCAACTCTTCCAATCACAATTCCTTCCGGCTCTACTGATTTGTCATCGCTACGACTCTCCGGATATTTTCCTGCGGCTTTTGCTCTAACGTCAAGATCATTCTTGCTATCAAAAAGCAATTCACCCGTATTGCCATTCCAAATACTAAATGACCTGGCGCCCTGTGCATAGATCTCATCATAATCACCATCTCCATCAATATCACCTAATGTTCTTGTCACATTTAAGCGTCCCAGTTGAGCATTGGTTTTTAAAGCAGCCCGGTTCGGGAATGCAGTCGGATCGAGCACATAACTGGCATTGCCTAATCTTACGTTTTCTACAAAACCTGCCCATTCTCTGGCATCACCTTCGTTGGCCGTAAACAAATAAGGATTCCCGTTATTGGGATTCACTGCAATTGCATCGGGACAATATATTCCTTTTACGGGCCATGTATTAAAAAGGCCAACGACGCCATCCTGGTCGCTTGGATCAATTGCATTCATGGTAAGATTGAAATCTTTGAATCCGAGGGGGAATATTTTTATAATGGTCTTTGTTGGTATATCGATCTTAGCAATGCCATTATTTTCCTGCAGGGTAACCCAGGCAGTTTTTGAATTCGCAGAAACTGCTATGTATTCAGGTTCCATATCCTGGGCAAAACTTGCATTAGGTCCAAATACTCTCAAACCACCGGCTTTTAACTGCGGCCATTGTGATGCAAAGCCGCTGAAGTCGAGAGTGGTTACCGCATAATTATCTGCAATATCAATAATTGAAACAGTTCCTAAAGGATCAATGGTATAAGCATCGTTGGGTTCTCCTTCGTTGGCAGTGAAAATATGATTACCATCGGGGGAAATTGTTATCATATCGGGCAAGGCGCCAACCGTTCTCACCGCTATTTCTGCGAGGGTCTCTGTATTGAACACAACAACTTTACCGGGGTTTGTTTTTACTGTCGCCTCAATTGCTGCCGCTAATTTTCCGTTTTTTACATATACACTGTTTACCAATCCGCCGTATGGCGAAACCGGTATACTTGTTATCAGGATAGGAGTAGAGAGGTTGGACAGATTTACTACATCGATCCTGTTATTGCCTGCAGTATTATTTACCACAAAAAGTTTTTTGGTAAGCGGATCAAAGGCGCTGATCTCGGCAGCGCCGCTCTCACCAAGATCGATCATACCGGATTCGCCAAAGGTTGCGGATTCATGATTTGAATTTCCTCCGGCAGCAGTTGCAATTTCTTCCATGTTTGTTTGAGGTTCCTGGATTGTTTTGGTACAGGACGCTATAACAATAACTCCGGCCAACAGCAGATAAGTTTTTTTCATTGTTTTAGTTTTTGAATGGCACAAATAAAATTGAGAAACGTTTCGGGAATATTACTGGTTAGTTAACAGGATATTAATTTTAGCGGGAGATAAAAATAAAAAATAGAAAGCTCCAATGGTTTGAAGCTTTCTATTGTGAATAAATATAGTTGGGGAAATTAGTAACGATTTCTGTCTCTGGGAGGGCCAGGTCTTCCATAACGGCCACCACCTCCGCTGCCGCCGCCACCACCACGATAACCTCCACCACCATGTGAACCGCCACCATGCGAACCACCACCCGGTTTATCTTCTGCCTGTTTGACTATCAGGGGTTTTTTTCCAAGCGAAATATCATTTAAGCCTTCAATGGCTTCTTTTGCTTCAGTATCATTTGGCATTTCAACAAATCCAAAGCCTTTACTCTTCCCAGTGTCCTTATCCATGACAACTTTGGCCGATGCTACTTTGCCGAATTTTTCAAATATCTCTTCAAGCTCTGCATCATCGAGATCATAGGGTAGACCGGCAACAAATATTTTCATCTTTTCTTATTTTTTGTAAATGTAATAAACTAAATGATATAATTATTAAAGGTTTAAGTCATTATTGTGGAGATTTTGCATCCACTACTTCAATTTCAAAAACAAGTATGCTGTTGGGAGGGATTTTTGCTGCCCTTGTCCTGATGGAATACGCGAGGTTTGATGGTATTATCAGTTTGATTCTGCCTCCGACTTTGGCGAGCGGAACACCAAGTTGCCAACCCATGATCAATCTTTTCAAAGGAAATGTTGCGGGCTTATCTTTTGTTTCGTCGAATACAGCGTTATCAAAAAATAAATAACCCTTGTAATATATAGTTACTGTATCATTAACTGTGACCTGCCTTCCGGTCCCTTCTTTCAATACCTCGTAATAAATGCCATTAAATTCTTTAATTGGTGATGGTGCATTGGTCAATTTTGCCGTTGACTGCCGGAAGAGTTCCAGGTCTTTTTTTTCAAGATTTAATTGCGCAATGCTATCGACATGTGAGAAGAGATTTATGAAAGGCGTAGGAAGAGTTGTTTGCAAAAGATTCTTCCACGAACCATTGTTTCGCTGGCACCAGGCTTCATTAATGTTCACTTGCAAAGCGTTCTTTTTACTGTCTGAATAAAATGCTGCTGGTTGTTTCAATGTATTCCATTGTCCCGATATTTTACAAGTGCCGATCAGCTTCCACTTTTTTTCATTTGGCAAGAAAATATAAGCCGAATACAAGGAAAAATTTCCTGCCGAATCACCGGCCGTTGCGATCATTAATTTGTAGTTCTCTTTTTCTATCCAATTATATTTCCAGCTTAATTCATCTTTTTCTTTCTTTATCCCGATACCCGTAGCCATAACCGGGGAGCCGGTTGGGAATTCGAAAACAATCTCTCTTTCTTTCTTATCAGATTCAAGGGAAAGCCTGACAACATCAGTTTTTATACCTGCAAATACTTCTTTATTTGTTGTTATAGGAGACACAGTAATATCTGCAAGAAATGAAATCGCTCTTACGCTATCTGGTAACGCATATGCAATTGACACATCTTTTTGTGAAAAGGACATAAGAAAAGTCAAAGCCAAAACAGTGCAATTCAAAATTCTTTTCATGCTTCAATTTGTTTAAAAGCTCTTCCGAGATAAGTAACGATATCACCCGCTATCATTGCTTCCTGCGAACATTCTTCTGCTGCAATATCTCCGGCAAGACCATGAAGATACACGCCGAGTACCGCAGCTTGTTCTGAAGAATAGCCCTGCGCTAATAATCCGGTTAGGATTCCTGTAAGTACATCACCACTACCTGGCGTTGCCATACCGGCATTACCCGTGCTATTAAAATAACATTTACCTGATGGCATGGCAATACATGTGTGATGCCCTTTCAAAACTATCAAACAATTTAGCAATTTGGCATTTGTAACAGCTTTCCCGATTCTTTCAAAATCATTTGTACATTCACCAAACAATCTTTCAAATTCCTTTGGATGAGGTGTGAGAATAGAAAAGTGTGGGAGAGTGGCTATTGGTTTTTCCATTGATAAACCATTTAAGCCATCTGCATCGATCACAATCGGTTTTTTATATATTGAAAGAAGTTCTTTCATGGCCGCTCTTGTTTCTGATGCCGTGCCTAAGCCGGGCCCGATTCCAATGGCCTCATATTCTAACACATCATCATCGACGTTTGTGATCATAGAAGAGTTTGTATCGGTTAAAACCATTGTTTCCGGAATGGCAGTTTGCAAAATATCATAACCGCATTTTGGAATAAAGCAGGTAAGCAAGCCCACACCACTTCGCAAGCATGCTTTAGCGGATAAAACTGCAGCACCCAACTTTCCATAGCTGCCGCCAACCAGCAGGGCATGACCAAAATTCCCTTTATGAGCAAACGGGTTCCTCGCTTTATAAATCGTATTGACAAGTGATCTATCTATTAATTCAAACCTTGCCTCGATTCCCGGAAGAAATTCCGGCAATAAACCAATATCAAGAATAACAACCTCTCCCAGGAATGCTGAATTTTCGGCTACTAAAAAAGCGGGTTTAAAACACTGGAAGCTTAGTGTATAATTCGCCTTAACGATTATATTGCCTTTCGACGATTGATCAACCGACATCCCGCTCGGAATATCAATTGAAATTATTGCACAACGGCTTTTGTTTAAATGCTCAACAAGTTTTGCGGTCATCCCTTCCAATGGTCTTGTCAATCCCGAACCAAACAATGCATCAATCACCACATTTTCGTTTGGCAAGGAGTGGAAGTTTGTCTCGTCTTGTATGAACTGAATTGTTACCGATGGAAATTGGTGAAGTTTTGCAAGGTTGACCTGGAAATCATCTGTTCCCTTATGACCAAATTCAAGAATGTTTACTGAAACTGCACAACCCCTTTCTGCCAGCATCCTGGCAATAGCCAGTCCATCGCCTCCATTATTTCCTTTGCCGCAAAAGATCGAAAAAGAATAAACGAACCAGTGATTATCTTCAAGCCATTCAAAACATTTCAGGGCAGCTCTTTCCATCAGATCGATAGAGGTAATAGGCTCATGCTGGATCGTATATTGATCCCATGCTCTTATCTGTTCAGCATTTAAGATCTTCATAGCCCAAAATAAGGGCTAAAGTTGAGAAAGAATTTCCAAAAAGAGATGGAGTTACCTTCTTCTTTTCGGGGATTTTGTTTTGGGAGTATACGATTCTTCTTTTATTGAATTTTCACCAACAGAAGTATCGTCGGCATCATCGCTGTCATCATATTGCTGGTTGAGTCGTGGATTATAAACACCAAAAAGGTTATAGGCTTTCGCTGCCGCATGGTAAATGTTTCTATTGTATTTATTTCCGATGACGATCATAGTAGCATCTTCGTCAGGAAATCTTACAAACACTGCATTTGACCCATGCCAGCGGCCATTATGATAAATGAATTTTTTTCCATTAGGGAAGATCATCATTCTCCAACCTAGCCCATAGTTGTGTATCGATCTCCTTTCATTGCTAAGAGGCGTGTAAGCCGAATCCAATGTTTCCTTTTTAAACAAAAAGCCGCTGCTCAATGCCTGGTCCCATTTCAAAAGATCGTGTGCGGTTGTGTAAATATTTTTATCGCCGTATGTACAATCAAATGGATCGGGAGCCCAGTAACGGCCATTCCATTCAAAGCTCGGAGTAGGAGCCAATGTGTCCTGGTTCGCGAATACAAAAGTATTTTTCATTTGAAGCGGATCGAAAAATGTACGCTTCATGTAGGCAGGAAAACTTTCACGTGTGATATTTTCAATGATCATTGCCAGCAAAACATAATTTGTGTTGCTATAACTAAACCTCTTACCTGATCTGTACTCAAGACCCGGTTTAATGGTGTAAAGAGAGCTCAACACATCACCATTGCTGTAGCAGGTGTCGTCTTTTTTGATCTTTGATAAATAATGAAGATAATTGGGGAGACCACTTCTGTGACTCAATAACATTTTTACGGTTATACCCTCATAAGGAAACCCAGGAAAAAATTTTCCCAGCGTATCGTCAAGATTAAGTTTGCCTTCCTCCATCAAATGCAAAATTGCCATGCCAGTAAATGTTTTACCGACACTGGCGATATGCATGGGCGTTGTATTGCTAAGACTATCCTTTGTTCTCATATCAGCAAAGCCTATTGTCTTTTCAAAAACAACGGTACCGTTCTTGGCAATTAATATTTGGCCATTGAAACCCCTATTCAATAGCGAGGTCTCAAAATGGTTCTTGGCGACATTATAGTAATAGCGAAATTCCTCTTTTGGTAATTCTTTTGGTGTAGGCGGATAATACTCCAGCGAATCCTCTTGCTGGGTTATCACGGGCGCATGGCTTGAGTTCTTACAACCCAATAAAAGAGCGATAATTGCAGTAGGGTAAAGAAGTTTTTTCAATTAGAATACAGTTTAGACAAATATAATAGCACAAGTCATGCCTAATCATTTGCACTTTTCCCCATCTCGCTGAAAATGTTAATAGTTACAACTCTATATTTGCACAAATGGAAGCACAAAAGACCAGTTATCCGAAGGAAAAAATAAGAATACTTTTTCTTGAAAACATTAGTGATACTGCGGTGAAAAATTTCAAAACTCATGAGTATACTAACGTAGAAAAAATCACAAAGGCACTCAGCGAAGATGAGCTGGCCAGGGAAATCAAAGACGTACACATCCTCGGCATCCGCTCTAAAACGCAGATAACTAAAAAAATATTGGATGCAGCTAAAAAATTACAGGCAATTGGCTGTTTTTGTATTGGTGTGAACCAGGTTGACCTGAAAGCAGCTACAAAAAATGGTGTAGTTGTATTTAATGCTCCCTATTCAAATACAAGATCAGTCGCGGAACTGGTGATCGGGTTATCGATCCTGCTTATAAGAAAGATTCCGGATAAAAACAAAGCAGCACATGAAGGCACCTGGTTGAAAGATGCAAAGAACAGTTTTGAGATTCGGGGCAAAACGCTTGGCATTATCGGTTATGGAAATATTGGGAGCCAAGTAAGCGTCCTTGCCGAAGCACTGGGGATGAAAGTGATTTTTTATGACGTAGAAACAAAGCTTCCTCTGGGTAATGCCGAAGACGCAAAATCATTAAAGGAATTATTAACCCGCTCCGATATTGTCACACTTCATGTACCGGAAACTTCGCAAACAAAAAACCTGATCAATAAGAATAACCTGAAGTATTTTAAGAAGGGCGCCATACTCATCAATTATGCGAGAGGAGAAGTGGTGGATCTTGATGCATTACGCAAAGCGATCGTCGAAGGTCATATTGGTGGCGCCGCTGTCGATGTATTTCCATGGGAACCGGAAAAGAATGGAGATAAATTTCAAACGCCCTTACAGGACCTGCCAAATGTTATATTGACTCCGCATATCGGCGGATCGACAGAAGAAGCGCAACAAAATATAGGCGAAGACGTAAGCACAAAGCTTTTCAATTTTTTGGAAAAAGGAATTACGTTTGGCTCGCATACAGTGCCTGCTTTGGCCTTGCCCCCGCAGGAAGGTTCACATCGTATCCTCCATATTCATAATAATGTTCCGGGTGTCTTATCAGAAATAAACACAACGCTTTCAAAAAACAATATCAATATCCTTGGCCAGTATTTAAAGACAAATGATGAGATCGGTTATGTAGTGCTTGATGTCGATAAACAAATTTCATCAAAGGCCTTGCATTTGTTGCGGGAAGTAAAGCAGACGATCAAAGTGAGAATATTGTATTAAAGTATAATCGTGTTAATGAAACTGAGAAGCAGCATATCTTCATAATCCCTGTCTGCCGACAGGCAGGCATTAAAATCAAAAAATCACGGTTCTTTATGGACACATTACGGACCAGCTATCCGAAAGAAAAGATCAGGATATTATTTCTGGAAAACATCAGTGAATCTGCAGTAAAACATTTTCGCAGCGAAGGCTACTCGCAGGTTGAGAAAATAAATAAATCGTTGAGTGAAGACGACCTGGTAAAAGAAATAAAAGATGTACATATTCTTGGCATCCGTTCCAAGACCCGCATTACAAAAAATGTGCTTGAGGCGGCTAAGAAACTGCAGGCAATTGGATGTTTTTGTGCAGGTGTGAACCAGGTCGATCTTAAAGAAGCAACAAAGCAAGGTGTTGTTGTTTTCAATGCGCCTTATTCCAATACACGTTCTGTTGCTGAACTGGTAATCGGTGCCTCGATCATGTTGCTCCGTCGTGTGCCCGACAAAGATAAAGCGGCACACAATGGTTTATGGGCGAAAGATTCAAAAGGAAGTTATGAATTGAGAGGAAAGACAATGGGCATTATCGGTTATGGAAATATCGGGATGCAGGTGAGTGTTATGGCCGAAGTGCTGGGGATGAAAGTTCTTTTTTATGACGAGCAGACAAGATTACCGCTTGGCAATGCGGAAAATGCAAAGTCGATAAAGGAGCTCATGGCGAATTCGGATGTGGTGACACTACACATGCCCGAAACTCCTTCGACAAAAAATTTCATTAATAAAACAACACTCAAACAATTTAAGAAAGGCTGCATATTGATAAATTTCGCCCGTGGTAAATTGATTGATGCAGAAGCATTGAAAGAGGCGATACTCGAAGGTGATATTGGTGGCGCTGCTATTGATGTTTTTCCTGATGAACCGGAGAAAAAGGGAGAGCCATTCCACTCGGTGCTCCAGAATGTTCCTAATGTAATGCTCACGCCTCACATTGGTGGATCCACTGAAGAAGCACAGGAAAATATCGGCGAAGATGTAAGCAACAAGCTTTTCAATTTTTTAGAGAAAGGAGTGACACTTGGATCGCATACGGTACCGGGCCTGGCATTGCCCGCACAGGAAGGCAGTCACCGCATTTTGCATATCCATAATAATGTGCCGGGTGTTTTATCGGAGATCAACACGACGCTTTCACAAAACAACATCAACATTCTTGGCCAGTATTTAAAAACAAATGATGATATCGGTTATGTGGTGCTTGATGTCGATAAGCAGATTTCTTCGCAGGCAAAACAATTGCTGAAAGAAGTGAAGCAAACGATCAAGGTGAGGATGTTATATTGATTGTCAATGGTGAGTGGTGAATGGTGAATGCGTTGCCGCCGAAATCCGGGCTCGAAACTCCGAGTTACCCACTCACTATTCACCATTGACCATTCACCATTATATTTGCAGACATGGCAAATGACCTTATCAATAATTTACTTGATGCCTTGAAATTCTCTCCTGACAATGTACCTCTACGGTCACAGGTAGCTGACCTGATGTTACAGGAAAGAATGTATGGCGAAGCTGCGCAACAATATCAATTGATACTGGAAAAAAGTTATGGCAATACAAAAGCGCAATTAGGCCTGGCAACCTGTTATTTTTATTTACAAAAAACATCGGCAGCTATCATTATATATGAACAACTACAGGGCCACCTGTCTTTGGAAGACCAGGTCAGGTATATAAAATGCCTGATCAAAGAGAATTCCATTCAGCAGGCGATCAGTTTATACCAGCAGATCATTTCACTAAATCCTGGTTTCAGGGACGATGAAATAGATGAACAATTGCGAATGCCATCTATATCCTCAACAGATTTTGATGCCGAAGGTGAAGATGATGCTTATTTCATGGAAAAGCCCGCCATAAAATTTGAAGATGTGGGTGGAATGAAAAGGGTAAAAGATGAGATCGCCATAAAGATCATTCAGCCATTACAAAATCCGGATCTGTACAAAGCCTTTGGAAAAAAGATCGGGGGAGGGATTCTCTTATATGGACCACCGGGTTGTGGTAAAACTTTTATTGCAAAGGCCACCGCCGGGGAGATCAATGCAAAGTTTATCAACATTGGTTTACACGATATACTTGATATGTGGATCGGTAACAGTGAAAAAAATCTTCATGAAATATTTGAGATGGCCCGTCGGAATGCTCCGGCAGTTTTATTCTTTGATGAAGTAGATGCGATGGGAGCCAGCCGCAATGATATGAAGCAATCGGGGATGCGACATGTCATCAACCAGTTTCTTGCAGAAATGGATGGGGTGGAAAGTAACAACGATGGCGTGTTAATACTGGCAGCAACCAATGCTCCATGGAGTGTCGATGGAGCGTTCAGAAGACCGGGACGTTTTGACCGGATCATATTTGTTGAACCTCCCGATGAAGAAGCAAGAGAAGAGATTTTGCGAGCAATTCTGAAAGATAAACCTGCAGCAGATATCGAAGTTGGAAAGATCGCTGCTGCAGCAAAAGATTATTCCGGCGCCGATCTGAAAGCAGTGGTTGATATTGCTATTGAAGACAAGCTGCGTGAATCGATGAGTAAAGGCTCATTACAACCTATCACTACAAAAGACCTGGTAAAAGCGATCAAACAACATAAGCCCACCACGCTTGAATGGTTCTCTTCGGCACGCAACTATGCGCTGTATGCAAACGAGGCGGGTTTGTATGACGATATCCTGAAATACCTGAAAATAAAAAAATAGTAGGTGTAAGAATGGCGGGTTCAAACCTTAACTTATTTTATTCAAATTTATACAAGGCAAGAACCCTTATATATGATCATCAAAAATTCGGGGAAGCGAGAAAAATTCTTTCTGATACACTTGCCCTGGGTACGAACAATGCAGAAGTGTATGCTTTGATGGCATATTGTGAAGAGAAACTGGGCGATAAGAAAAATGCCGACGATCTGCTGCTTCAAAGTCTTCGAATTGACCCGGAGTTCGCACAAGCCTTCTATTTCCAGGCAATCATTCATTCTGAGCGAAACGAATTTTCAAAGGCATTAAAAGCAATTGAATCAGCGCTTGCCATCGAGCCGGAAAATGTGGAATATCTGCACACAAAAGCATCCATACATTATCAAAAAGGGGATGTTTACGTAGCGAGCGGAATTATTGCAAAAGGACTTGCTATAGATCCCGAGCACGAAGGGTTGATCACGCTAAAATCCCTTTGTTTCATTTCCAATAATCAGCAGGATATTGCAGAAGATCTTATTAATAAGAATTTACAGAATAATGCAAATGACTCGGAAAGCCTGAGGCTTAAAGGATGGATGTACCTGAACAGGGATGATCGTGAAAATGCCGAACGCAGCTTTATCGACTCATTAAAGACCAATCCTGCTAATGAACTGGCACGCGAGGGATTATTGGAAGTAAAGAAAAGGCAGTGGCCACTATTGAATTTTTTCATAAAAATGGGATTCCGGAAATACACGTTCAATTTCCAGCCAAATATTGGTTCTATTGTACTCTTAATTATTGGCATTAAAGGTTTGCCTATATGGCTGGCCCTGTTTGCAATCTATCTTCTCGTCTGCTGGTACTTTGATGTTATGTATGAATCTTTGATAAGACTAAAGCCAGTATCAAGGTATTTGATGACAAGGGATAAAATAAAGCGATCAGATATTTTTTTGATCACAAATGCCGTTTGCGCCATTATAATTTTATTACCGCGTGAGTGGAAAACGGATGGTGTATGGGTGATCTTTACCCTGTTGATATGCGGTATGTTTGTTATGTCGAGTTATTTTGAATCATGGAGAACGACGACAAAAAGAAAGATTTTATTGGCTGCCGTCGTTATTTCCGGTCTTTCGTTGCTTACCTATTTTGGATCGGACGATCTCGTTATCTTTATCGTGATCACTTCACTGCTTACAAGTCTATATGGCTTGTTGTGGAGCTTTAATACATTTGGACAATAGATTATAAAACCAATGGCAGATATAAACACGTTAATAGAAAGGGCTGCATTATTGCTTGAGCAAAACAGGTACCAGGCTGCCGAGCAGGAGATCAAAAAAGTCTTGGCCGTCGAGCCTCAAAATGATCATGCCCTTGCCATCCTTGCAAGATGCTACATGAATGATGGACAGCACGACAAAGGGATCGAGACCATCAATAAAGCAATTTCGATCGAACCAAACGAATCATTCTATTTCTACCTCCTCGGTTTTGGGTATTATCAAAAAGACATGTTCATCCCTGCAAAGGAGAATCTTGGAAAAGCCATACAGCTAAATCCTTACAACCCTGAATTTTTCGGATTGCTGGCTTTTATATTCCTTGATGAAAAAAAATATGAAGAGGCTTTGCAACATGCAAATGAAGGGTTGGAACTCGATCCTGAAAATATCACATGCCTGAATGCAAGATCAAGAGCACTTAGCAAGCTAAAGAGAAACACGGAAGCTGAAGAAACGATCAGCGATACGCTATCAAATGATCCCGACAATAAGTTTACTCATACTACTGTTGGATGGAATTACTTTGAAAGGGGCAATCATAAAAAAGCAGAACATCACTTCAGGGAAGCGCTGAGAATTGACGCAGGTTTTGAATCTGCACGACTTGGATTGAAGGAATCACTAAAGTCACATTTTACTCCCTATAAACTGATTGTTCAATTCAGCCTGTGGATGTCAGACAAAGGAAAAACCTTTCAATGGATATTCATTATCGGTCTCTATGTTCTTTTCAGAGTATTGAGAAATGTTGCCAATACGAATCAGCAACTAAAACCTTTTATACTTCCATTGATCGTTCTGTATTTTGTGTTCATTTTTTTTACATGGATCGCTAATCCTATCGCAAATTTCTTTCTGCTGTTTCATAAAGACGGCAAATACTCACTCACAAAAAGTGAATCCATTCTTAGTATCACAACAATCCTGCTCTTAGTTTCCGGGATTTCATTGGCGTCTTATGCCTACTATGGTTTTAGCGACGTACCGGAACACCTTTTATTCCCGGGGATGATACTGGCAACTTTACCGATTCCATTGTCTAAGCTCGATCTGCCCTTTGACCTCAAAAGCAAATCACTGAAATTCTGGTATCCGTTTCTATTGGTAGTTTGCGGCGCTCTTGCAATACCTGTGATCTTGTTAATACCGGAAGCGGGTAGCGGGTTGGCCGTGGTTTATGGGCTGGGGCTGATCACTTTTACATGGGTTGCCAATGCCTGGTAGCAGAACATTTTAAATTTTCAATAAATATTGAAAATTGTGTAAGTTTGTGGAGTAAAAGATTGACAGATGAAAGTAATTATCGTTGGCGGAGGATTTGGCGGATTGAAATTGGCAAGAAAGCTCAGTAATAAAAAAGGCTTCGATGTTTTATTGATCGATAAGTTCAATTTCCACCAATTCCAGCCATTGTTCTACCAGGTGGCTACAGCAGGGTTGGATGCAAGCAATATTTCTTTTCCGCTAAGAAAGGCTTTTCAAAAAAGTAAAAACATTCGTATCAGGGTCACCACGCTTCAACAGGTCATTCCAAATGAAAATAAGATCGTAACCGCAACAGGAGAAGAAACCTATGACGTGCTGGTTTTAGCGACGGGTGCCGACACAAATTTTTTTGGCAATAAGCAGCTAGAAGCGAATGCATTCCCGATGAAGTCAACCGTGGAGGCATTACAACTTCGCTATAAGCTCATTCAAAACTTTGAAGATGCATTAGCGACAAAAGACCCGCAACAATTACAACGATTAATGAATGTGGTGGTGGTGGGAGGGGGGCCAACCGGTGTTGAACTGTCGGGTGCTTTAGCCGAAATGAAAAGATATGTTTTACCAAAAGATTATCCTGAGCTTGATTTTTCCAAAATGAATATTTTCCTGTTAGAAGGAACTCAAAAAACGCTTGCGCACATGAGTGAATTTTCTTCAGGTCGATCAAAAAAATATCTGGAAAAATTGGGAGTAAAGGTGATGACCGGAGCACAGGTAAAAGACTATGATGGGAAAAACGTTTTATTAGGCGATGGTCAGACTTTACCCTCTGCCACGGTATTATGGGCAGCCGGCATCAAAGGAAATATTCCAGATGGGGTTGATAAAGATCTAATAGCCAGGGGAAACAGGATAAGAGTCGACAGGCTCAATCGTGTGCTCGGTCACCAGAATATTTATGCGATCGGCGACCTGGCTTACATGGAAACGCCGAAATATCCGAACGCACATCCGCAGGTAGCAACAGTTGCTATTCAACAGGCAAAATTGCTTGCAAACAACCTTGTAAAGATGAATAGAGGAGAGGCCGCTCTTGAAGAGTATGAATATAAAGACAAGGGCACTATGGCAACAGTGGGCAGAAACCTCGCTGTAGTGGATATTCCAAAACCTAAGCTGCATTTGGGTGGCTGGCTTGCCTGGCTGATATGGATGAGTCTGCACCTGATGCTTATATTGGGAGTAAAAAACAAGTTTTTTGTTTTTATAAACTGGTTGTACAATTATGTCACGTATGATCAGAGCCTGCGATTGATCTTTAAAGACAAAAAAAATGAGCCAACAAAAGTTTCTTAGTGCAGAGTGGAGAAAGCTGATAATGGCAAACTATGAGGCAGACCCCGCTATCTTAAAAAAATCCCTTCCGGCCAAAACTGAGTTAGATACCTGGAATGGAAAGCACTTCATCAGCCTTGTTGGATTTATGTTCTTAAACACAAAAGTGAAAGGAGTAAGCATTCCTTTCCATACAAATTTTCCGGAAGTAAATCTTCGCTTTTATGTAAAATACAGGTCGGGCAACGAATGGAAACGCGGTGTTGTATTCATTAATGAATTCGTTCCCAAGGCTGCTATTACATTTATTGCGAATAGATTTTTCAAGGAAAAGTATATCACTTATGAAATGAAACATAGCTGGGCAATCGAAGAAAAGCTTACGATCGGGTACTATTGG
>Ga0075420_100001936_pt1 | contig 17743 bp, 12 predicted proteins | sample SoiMetdeltSBSDD4_FD_75296 | JGI IMG/M metagenome (GOLD analysis project Ga0075420, IMG submission 75296) | Bulk soil microbial communities from a Populus tree surrounding site in Tennessee, USA - Soil MetaG P. deltoides SBSDD4 | ecosystem: Environmental > Terrestrial > Soil > Tree plantation... | reverse complement strand
CCCGAAATTGCCGCACCGATCTACGAACAGATCGTCAACGCTCAGCCCACGAACGCGCGCGCCCTCGTCATCCTCGCGAACGCATATTGGCTCACCGGCCGCGGTCCCGACGTCGTCGGCGAGCTCGCGAACCGCGCGATCGCGGCGGATGCAACCAACCGTGGTGCCTGGCACCTCTGGGCGCTCTCCGAATCGGTTCCTCGGCAACGACTGGCGCGATGGCAGCAAGTGGTTGCCAGATTTCCGTCGGACGACCTCGCCCGGGCGGCCCTCGCCGACAATGCAGCCTCGCTCGCCGGTGCCGAGCACGATTACGACGCGCTCGACCTCGCGATCGAGACGTACGAGCAGCTGCTGACTACGGCCACGACCGACGCACAGCGACAGGCGCTGTCCAACGCCGTGACGTCACTCAAGCGCTGGAAGCTGTAGAAGCAAAAACCGAGCTTCTCGCGCGGACGAGCACGAAGTCGCCGCCGCGACCTCGCTCATTTTCGCGATGCGGTCACCTTCGGCGGCTGAGCAACGGTGCGCAGGTCGCCGTCCGAGACGTACCGCTGCCCGTGCTTCTCCATCGCGTTCAGCGTTCGCGTAACGGCCGAATCGCCGATGACCTGAACGCGCGGAATCGAGTGGCGGTTGAACTGCGGGTCGTACGGACTGCGCGCCGGGCCACCGGCGACTTCGAGCACCGCGTCGTACGAGTAGCTGACTGTGCGTCCCTTCGGATCACGCCACGAGCCGCGCTTCGCCAGCTCACGGTTCTGCGGCCACATGCCGAGTGGCAGGGCGAACGCACGCACCTTGTAACCTGGGATCACCGAATCGATCGCCATGTCGCCGCGCGCGATGAACTCCTCGACCTTAGCGCCCGCGCGATCGAGCCGGGCGTGGTAGAGCGTGTGGTTACAGAGCTCGAATCCCTGGTCGGCGAGAAACTTCACCTTCCTGAACCGCCACTCGGTCTTCTGCCCTTCGATGCCCTTGTCGCCGAAGAAGGAACGGCCGGCCTGCGCCGCGGGCAACAGGCAGAACGTGGCACGATTGCGCCAATCGGGGTGCTTCCTGTTGAACTCCATCAGAATCCCCACGGCGCTGTTCGGGTCGATCTCGAGCTGACCGTTCCGCTCGATGTACCGGAACTGCGACGGAGACGCGTCGTCGAACACGAGAATGAGGGGCGACTGTCCCGCGGGGAGGTCGATGCGCTTGTCGAGCATCTCGGCGATCGAGACCGGGCGGTAGCCGCGCTGGTACATGGTCTCGAGATCGCGTCTGAGCCCCTGGTGCGAGCGTTCGTAAACGCCGTTCTTTTCCCCGATGAGGTGGTACTCGAAGAGCGGGATGCGACCGAGCTCGTTCGGCGGGAACTTGTCGTTGGCCGAAGGCGCCTTGCCGGCGCTGGCCGAGCCCAGGGCGCGGCTCGTATCGGACGCGGCGGAAACGGCAGGTGCCACCTCACCGGCGACGGCGTCGGTGGCGTGCGACTCTGTTCGCGCGCAGGCGACGGCAACAGCCGCGGCGGACGCGGCGAGGTACCCGAGGAAAGCGAATCGGGGGGACATCACGTCGGTTGTAGCTGGGACAGGCAACGGCGGGGTGGTCGACCGATGGACGACAACGCTAATCGAGCGCAACAGGTATTTGCAGCGGTAAAGCCCTGACACCGTGTAGTACACCCGCCGGGTAGAAACTTTGCAGAGGACGCGGGGTGTCATATGACTGACGTCACGCGATTCAGGCCTTTGTCTATACAGTCGTTCATGCGGGACCGCTGGCGCGTGCTCGTGCACCGCGCGCGACCCGATTCGAATAATCCTGCCCGCCGCTGGGTGCGGGCACAGTGGCCGTGGCTCACGTCGCTCGCGCTTGCGATCGTGGGCGTCGGCGCGCTCGACGTCTGGCTGGGCACCTGCGGCTTCAACGGCTGTCCGACGACAGGCGAGATTCGCGGGTTCCGCCCACCTGAAGGCGGAAAGATCTACGACCGGCAGGGCCGTTTCATGGGGCGCCTCACGGTCATCCGCCGGGTCAACGTCCCGCTCGAGAAAGTGCCGCGCCACGTGCGCGAGGCCTTCCTCGCGACCGAGGACCGCCGCTTCTACGACCACAACGGGCTCGATTGGCGCGGCCTCGCCCGCGCCGGCTTCCGGAACGTCGGCGCGTTCGGCGTTCGCGAGGGGTTCAGCACCATCACGATGCAGGTGGCGCGGAACACGTTCATCGCCGAGCACTTCGTCGGGTCCCGGACGCTCCGCCGGAAGCTCATGGAGCTTCGTCTCTCGAGGCTGATCGAGAAGAATCTGACGAAGGACCAGATCCTCGCGCTGTACCTCAACGTCATCTACCTCGGCAATGGGATGTATGGCGTCGAGGCGGCGAGCCGCGACCTGTTCGGCAAGGGCGTCGATGACGTCTCGATCGCCGAGGGGGCGATGCTGGCGGCTCTGCCGAAGGCGCCGTCGGCGTACACGCCGCGCAACAACCGGAAACGCGCGCTCGTTAGGCGCGACCTCGTCCTCGGCCTCATGCGCCGCGAAGGGTACCTCGACGAGATCGGCACCGTCGCCGCGCGCGCGGAGCCGCTCCGCATTGCCGCCAAGGAGTGGCGCCCGCCGCAGCCCGATGACTCCTACGCCCTCGACGCCGTTCGCGCGCTCGTGGACTCCGTGCGGCGTGCGCTCAAGGAGCCGGAGGCATCGACCGACTACGTCGTGTACACGACGCTGGACCTGAACGCCCAGCGAGCGGCCGACCGCGCTGTGCGCGCCCGCGCCGCGGCCATTCAGCAGGAAGCGCGCTGGTACGCCGGGCGAAACGCTGGCCGCGTGGAGGGCGCGATGGTCGCGCTCGACCCGCGCTCGGGGGATGTTCGTGCGATCGTGGGCGGCCGTCAGTACGAGCGCGGGAGCTTCAACCGCGCGCTCGCCGCGCACCGCCAGCCGGGCTCGGCGTTCAAGCCGTTCGTGTACGCGGCTGCGCTCGCCGCCGGGTTCACCCCTGCGTCGCTGGTGGACGACGAGCCAGTCGAGGTGGAGCAGGACGGGCGCATCTGGACGCCGGCGAACTACGGCGGCGAGTATCTCGGGCGCGTCACGATGCGCCGCGCGCTCATGCGCTCGTCGAATGCGGCGGCGGTGCGGGTGAGCCGCGTGGTGGGTGAGCAGGCGGTGATCGCGACCGCGCACCGGAACGGGATCATCAGCCCGCTCGCCCCCGTGCCGGCGATAGCGCTCGGCGCGCTCGAGGTGACTCCCCTCGAGCTGGTCACGGCATACGCGCCGTTCGCGAACGGCGGCCTGCGTGTGCGCCCGCGCCTCGTTAGGCGCATCGAGCGCCCGGACGGCAGCGTCCTCTGGACGCAGGACAACGCGTCGGTGCCGGTCATGGACCCGCGCGACGCGTTCCAGATGACGTCGATGATGCGATCGGTGGTCGATCGCGGGACCGGCACGGCGATTCGGGCATACGGCATCACGCAGCCGATCGCCGGTAAGACGGGCACGACGAACAACGGCGCCGACGTCTGGTTCGTCGGCTATACGAAGTCACTCGTGGCCGGCTTCTGGTTCGGCTTCGACACCCCGCAAAGCATCTCGAGCGATGCGAACGGCGGCCGCCTGGCAGCTCCGGCGTGGGCCGAGTTCTACCAGCAGGGCTGGCGCGATCGCTCGGCGGACACCGACTGGATCCCACCGACGGGCATGGTCGCGCGAGTCATTGATGCCGAGACGGGCCTGCTTGCGGGCGACTGGTGCCCGCTCACCCAACGCGAATGGTTCAAGCCCGGCTCGGAGCCAACGGAAGTCTGCACCGAGCACTTCGAGCTTCCCGAGGCAGAGCCGTTCATCATCGAGGGACTCGGGAATCGTATCGGCCGCGCGCTGAAGAAGATCTTCCGGTTCTAGAAACCTTCGCTTTCGACCGGGTCCAGTCCGGCGTCCACACTGACGACGCGCCGAGACCGCAGGACGCGGAGTACGCGGACCGCGCGCCTTCGGCGCGCGGCGCGGGAACGGCGCGCGGAGGACGGGAGGCCACCAGCACCACGGCCGGCATCGCGGTTGAGATAGCGTCAGTGATTGGGGAACGGCCTTCCGGGACAGCGTAGGCCTGTGGACAGTTCCCAGCAAACGCGATGCGTCGACGGGGACGGAGTCAGCTACGGCGCCCCCAATCATCCCGTTGTGCCGCGGCCCTCCGCGTCCGCGCCGTCACGCGCGGGCCGCGTCCTCCGCGTCCCGCTCGTGCGGGCGAAGCGCCAGCGTGGCCTAACGCCGATATCGGCCTCTACAGGACGCCGACCGGCTTGTTCTCGGCGTAGCCCGGGAAGATCGCGTCGAGCTTCGCCGCGCCGAGGTGTGTTGCGGCGACCTCGGCAAACACGGCACGAAAATCCGTCGTCAGGTCGAGGTCGCGTCCCTCGTACAACTGCTCGCGCTCGAGCCCCGGCCACGTCCCGTGGACTTTGCCGCCTTTGACCGAACCGCCGATCACGAACATCGCCCCCGCGTGGCCGTGGTCCGTGCCGCCCGTGCCGTTCTCGCGCGCCATGCGGCCGAACTCGCTCATGGTCAGGATCACGACGTTTTCCATCCGGTCGCCGAGGTCGGTCGTCAGGGCCGCGACCGACTGCGCGAAATCGCCGAGCCGGTTCGCGAGCTGGCCGTTCGCGCCGCCCTGATTCACGTGCGTGTCCCAGCCGCCCACGTCGGCGAACGCGATCTCGAGCCCCACGTTCGCCTTGATCAGCTGCGCGATCTCTTTCAGTCGCTGACCGAACTGTGAGCGCGGGAAGTCGGCGCCGTGCTCCGGCTGATACCGCTGCGGGTTCGCCGCGCGCAGCGTCTTTACCGCCTCGAACATCTCGGAGCCCGACGCGTGGACGACATCGCTGCTGCCGGTTCGATAGAGCGCCTCGAGCTGCGCCGCCGATGTCCCACCGGCGCGCACCGTGAACGCGTCGATGCCGGTCATCGCCACCGACGGCGCCGATCCCTCGAGGATGCGCGGCGTCTGATCCGTGAGCGCCACCGCCTGGAACGGTGACGCTCGGCCGCTCGGCGACGCACACTCCTGGCACGTCCCCTTCGTGGCGAGGTAGCGATTGAGCCATCCGTCCGGCGTCGACTTCACGTCCGGCGTGCCGGACTCCATGTAGTCCTGGGCATCGAAGTGCGATCGCGTTGCACTGGGGCTGCCGACCGCATGGATCGGCGCGAGGAGTCCCCGGTCCCACAGCGGCTTGAGTGGCTGGAGGGATGGGTGCAGGCCGAAGAAGCCGTCGAGGTCGATCGCCGACTGCCCGTCGCCGAGGTGGGCGCTCGGCCGCGGGATCGCGATGCGCGGGCGAAGGGCGTAGTACGACGCCTCGCCGTGCGGGACGACGACATTCAGCGCGTCGGCGGCACCGCGCTGGAACAGGCAGATGAGCGTCTTCCCGCGGGCGGCACCCGGGAGCTCCATGCCTAACGCCGTACGGCGAAGGAAGCGTGGGCTCAACCCCATGGTGACCAGCGCCAGCGCACCGGATTTGACGAACGCGCGTCGTTGCATATGGCAGTCTCGCAGCCAGAACCGTGGAACGCGAACCGCGAGCGGTCGCGACTACTTTCGTTGAAACTCCGGTGAGCCTAACGCGAGGCCCACGACCTGCGCCAGCCCCGAGAGCTCGGGAATCGCCTCGAACGCACGACCCGCGGGACGACGTCTCCGGGCGGCGGTCTCGTCGCCGGTCATCGACGGGTCTCCGTCACCCGGCGGATCGGGATCGAGCAACACCGACGCCGCCGAGTCCGTCGCCGCGCGCGCGGCCATGGGGTTCACCCCCGTGATGAGGATCTCCCGGGTCTGTGGCGACGCCTGGCCTCCCAGCAGCGACGCGATCACGCCGTCGACCTGTTCGGCGCGCGGCTGGTTGCGCAGGCGAGCCGCCTCGGGCCATCGGTTGAGCGTGGTGCCCGGCACGCGGTTCGCCGCGGCCGCCATGCCGAAGTTGATCCGGTTCAGGATCGAGCCCGTGTTCATCCACGGCGCGCCGGTCTCCGGCCAGCCGTTAGGCGCCTGGTGCCCGAAGATCGGCTGCCCGAGCCGCGCCACGAGCTGCGCCGACCGCGGCGTCGGATCGGGCGCGGAGCCGAGCGCGCGCATCGTGCTCACCACGACCTCGAACGGCGACTTCACCTTTGCGCGGAACGCCGCATTCGAGAAGAACTCCGGCGACGTCACGATCGTGCGCACGACCTCGCGGATGTCGCCCTTCGTGCGTGTGAACGTCGCGGCCGCGCGATCGACGAGCGCCTGCGGCGGCTCGTCGCTGACGAACCGCACGGCGAGCTTGCGGGCGATGAATCTCGCGGTGGATGGATGTCGCGCGAGGATGTCGAGCACCTGCTCGCCATCGTCGATGCCGCGACCAGCCTCGAGCTTGTGGCCGAGCACGACCTTCGCTTCGGCGTCATGGACCTCGGGACGGAACACGAACGTGCCTGCGTCCTCACTGTCGGGGAGACGCTCCGCGGCGCGACGGACGCGAGCATCGGCCGACGCCATGATCAGTTGGCGCGGCGGCCGAATCCCCCACCCGGTGAGCGCCCGAGCGACTTCGACGACGTCCTGCTGCGTGTACCCGCCATCGACGCCGAGCGTGTGAAGCTCCATCAACTCGCGGGCGTAATTCTCGTTGAGTCCGCGCCCGCGACGCTGCGCGGCGGCCGCCGCCACCGTCGCCGGAATGCGTGCATTTCTCACAGAGTCGTTGCCCGCACCGGCATCACCGCCGCCAAGGCGAATTCCGGGGCGCCCGGCGCGGGGCCGATTGCCGATTGCCGGACGCGCGCCCCCTCGACGGTTGGCCGCCAGGCGCGTCGGACGCAGTGTTTCACGTCCGCTGTCCGCGACGCTCTGCACGTTGTCCAGGTAGAACAGCATCGCCGGACTCTTCGCCACCGCACCGAGCAGCTCGCGGAAGTTGCCGAGCGCGTGCGGCCGAATCACGTCGCGATCGAACGACGTGAGATACCATCGCGTCTGCCCCTTGCCAGCGAACACACTGAAATGGTTCTCCCAGAAATCGACCATCACCTCCTGCAGCTGCCGCTCGCTCATCACGGCACGCGCGACGCGCGACGACGTCAGCTCGGCGACGAACTGGTTCGAGCGACGTGCCTGCTGCAGCAGGGCGACCGTGTCCGCCATCGTCATTTGCCCGCCTCGCTCGAGCGAATCACGGCGTGCGGCGTTACGGAGCACCGCGGCCGGAGGGAATTCGCGGTACAGCTCAGCGGATGTCTTGCCGAGCGTCTCGTATCGCGCGAGAAACTGATCGGTCGCGGCGTCGTCGATCCGATCCGGCCGGAGCTGCGCCGCAATCCACCTGTCCACGCCGATCGATCGCACGCGCTCGGCATCGCCCGGGCGCGCGCCGAACGTGAGACGGCTCAAGGCGTGAACGACCTGATGCTCTGCGCCGAGCTCACGGGCCGATGCGGATTGCTCGGCCACAGGTCTCTGCGAGGCCGATGCGGGCGAGGCGCAGCTCGCGGTCGTGATTGTACCCGCCGCGACGAGGCCGCACAACGCAACGGAGAGGAAACGTGATCGCATGAGAGCGTAGAGAACGGTGGCTCGGTGATTCGCGGAGACGCCGGATTCTTCCATACGCGTCTCCCGGTAGACGACTCCGGATCGGGCTGCGTTAACCAGCGCCTGGCCTTCTCCTTGCCCGGCTCGACTGCGCGCGGGGTGAGCGCGAACCATGGGCTGAGTCAGGAGGAACGGTGATGTCAGGGCTATCGGATGTGGAGCGATCCAGGCTGGTGAGTCCAGCGACGTTGGGTGTCCTCCGTGAGATGGCTCACGCGAGGCGCATCCTGCTCGCCATGACGATGGTGGCGATCGTGGCGGGATGCGAGGTCGTCGACAGCGACAATGCGGCGAAGGATACCGCCGTGCCCGCGGCGGCTCCGCCCGTCATCGTTCCCGAGAGTGCTCGCGGTTCCGTTGCGGCAGACTCGGCAGCGGGAATGGCGACGAGCTCGACGGATAGTCCAGCGACGAGCGTCTCCGACGATACCGGCACCGTGCGACTCTATCCGCCGTCTCCTCGACGCGGCGGTGTCGTGTTTGCGCTGGCCGAGGGCGTGGCGGTCTCGTCGCCACGCTGCACGTGGAGGAGCGCGCCGATCCCTTGCTACACGGCGGACTCCGGCGTGCTGGTCACCATCCCGCTTCCAGCCGATGAGGACGGCGGCACGTTCACGCTGACGATCGACCGACCCGGCGGCCGCATCACGCGACAGATCGCCATCGCGGATCGCGATCTCGGGCGTGAACTGATCTTTCTCACTGACAGCTTGTATCGGCGCGCGACGAGCACGCGGGAGATCGCGCGCGACGCGCGGGCGATTCGCGGCATCGCGTCGGTGGAATCTGCGGAGCGACGGTGGACTGGCCGTTGGCGCGATCCGATCGTGGCGTCGCGCAGTTCGGGGTATGGTGTGGACCGTTACTACTATCGCGCGTCCGACTCGACGCGCTCGATCTCCCTCGACAGTCAGACGCGAACGCGCGGAACATTCGCGGCCGACACGAGTGACGCGCCTGTCTCCGGGGCGCCGTCGTGGCGCCATGCGGGGATCGACATGCCGGCGCGTCGAGGTGCGTCAGTCAGCGCACCGGCGATCGGTCAGGTTGCCGATGTTGGGGATTACATCCTTTCAGGGCGCACGGTGCTCATCGACCACGGGCAGGGCGTGGTGTCGGCGTATTTCCACCTCGACACGGCGCTCGTCTCGAAGGGCGACGTCGTTCGCGCGGGGCAGCGAATCGGCCGCGCAGGTGCGACAGGGCTCGCGACGGGACCGCATTTGCACTACGGGATCTACCTGCACGGAAAGGACGTCGATCCGGTCGCGTGGCGCGACATGCCCGAGTGGCTCGTGTCGAGAGGCGCGCGCTCGGACAGCGCGGCAGGGAAGCGCTAGCCGGCTGATGCGCCGACGGCGTTAGCCGCCGTCGGCTTCCCGGAGTACGTAGCCGACGCCGCGGACGGTATGCACGAGCGGCGTCGCGCCTTCGCTCTCGAGCTTCTTGCGCAGGTAGTTGATGTAGACGTCGACGATGTTCGTCGTCGGGTCGAACGGCTGCTTCCACACCTGCTCGGAGATCTGCTCGCGCGTCACCGGAATGCCCGCGTGGCGCATGAGGTATTCGAGTAGCGCGTATTCCTTCTGGGTGAGCGCGATCTTGCGACCGGCACGTGAGACCTCGCGCGCGATCGGGTCGATCGAGAGGTCGCCCACGCGCATCATGGTCTCACCAGCGCGAATCGACGCGCGCCGCAGGAGCGCCTTCACTCGCGCGAGGAGCTCGTCGTAGTCGAACGGCTTCGCGAGATAATCGTCGGCGCCGGCATCGAACCCGGTCACCTTATCGGACACGGTATCGCGCGCGGTGAGCATGAGCACCGGCGCGGTGAACGCGCGATTGCGCAGCTCGCGCGCGACGTGCAGGCCGCTGCGCTTCGGGAGCCCGATGTCGAGGATGACCAGGTCTGGCCGGTGGTCGAGTGCCATCTGGAGCCCACTGTCCCCGTCGTCGGCCGTCAGAACGGAGTAGCCGTTGTCGGAAAGTGTGCGCTGGAGCACATCGAGCACTTCACGGCGATCCTCGACCACGAGAACGGTCGCGGCTGGACGCTCGGTAGTAGCCATGCGAAGGAACATTATGGTTAGGCCCCGCTCCAGCAAGGCATTGGGGGGATAACGGGAGGGTGGCACCTCGGGGCACGTCGTCCCCTTGAGCGGTTCGGCAGGGCCGATTTCCTTTCGCGCGATGCTCCCCTCGCCCCCAACGAGACTCGGTACTGGAATTCGCGTCGGCACCGTCGCTGCCGCGGCGACGGTTGGCGCGGTCATTGGACTCGGGTTGCGCCATGGACTGGCGCTGCGCCCGTTCTCGACGGCCGGGCGTGGCGTCCTCACGCTCTTCGGACAATCGACGCCGAGTGCGGGAGTCGCGACGTTCGTAGGGCTGGCGCTCGCCGTCGTCGCGATCATCGTGTTGGGTGTGTGCTTCACTTTTGTCGCCGCGCCGCTACGAGGGATCAGGCTCTTCGTCACCGCCGCCGTATTCGCAGCGATCGCGTGGGCGGTGTCCGTGTACGTTATGCCCTCCATTCTGGTGCTGACTGCCGAGATCGTGCTTGGAACCGCGCAGCGAGTGTTCATCTGCGCACTACTCGCACTTTCACTGGTAGTCGGTATGCGACTTGCCCGCCCAAGGAGCCACATCGAGTAGCGCGGAATGCGCGTCGCGCGAAAGTTCCACGCGTCCTCGATGCCAAACGATGTTCTGGCGCACGATCGCGGAATCCAGGGGAACCTCGCGAACGTACAGCCAGTATGTGTCGTGAGGAGCGCGCGCGGGGTCTACCGTAGTAATCCGTCAATGACGGCAGATCGGCGCTCCGAGCTCGGGCTGATGAGATCGCAGTGATCGGTGCGAGCTGGGTACCGCGGAGCTCCATTCACAGGGAGGGGTGATGGACATCCTCGTAATGCTCGAGGACAACCCCGAACACTCGACAGTGCTGGCGCACGTCAACTCGGTGCCGGCGCCGCTGAACTCTGAGCGGCCGCCGCGCGATGTGGTGACTCTGTACGGGGTCCCGAGTCCGGAGTCGCTGGCGCTGGCGCTCGCCGCCGCGGTGGAATCCCGGCGGTTGCCCAATGAGCGTTCGGACACGATTCGCCATCTCGGAGTATGGCCAGAGCGTGGCGCAGTCGGAGACTCGGCCTGGCGAGACATGAGCTCGGGCCAACTGCTCACCCGCGATCTCGAGATTCCGCTCGAGACGCTCGTCGACACGGCGCGGCAGCTGCTCGGCGAGTGCGGACAAACCATTCGGCGCCTGGTCGCCGGGCTGACGATGCCCGACTGGCCGGAAGGCGCGCGCCGCGCAATCACGTTCTCGTTGACGCCCATGGTGGCGATGTCGCTCCCGGGCGCGATCCAGCTCGACGGAATGCTCGAGAGCTTTCGCGAGGCGGACGGTATCACCTTCGATAGCGACGGAGATTAGTTCTAGCGATCCACGCAATGTCAGAGTGGTGAGCGGGCCGACTGTCATTCGACAATCGGCCCGTTTTCTTGTGGTCGCCGGTCTCGTAGCTCGCAGCCCTCAGCGCGTAGCTCGCAGCGGTCAGCTAAACAGCGCTCGGCTAACAGCGCTCAGCTAACAGCCCTCAGCTGGCCGCTGGGGGCTGCTAGCATGAGCTGGGGGCTGCGGGCTACTTCAAGCAGCTGGGGGCTGGGTGCTGGCAGCCACGCTCTGTACCGCGAGCACGCAAATACTCGCGGGGAGAGTTGAGTTACCGCCCTCCCCGCGAGTATGAGCCGACAACGGGAGAACGAGCCTGGCTACCAGCCCCCGGCCCCCAGCTGCCGGCGGCAGTCCGCAGCCCCAAGCACATGCGAGCAGCCCCCAGCGCCAGCTCCGGGCTTCAGCTAGGCGAGGTCAGCTCAGCGCTGTAGAGCTAAGGGCTGCGAGCGGAGCGCTGCGAGCTGAGGGCTGCGAGGGTAATCCAACAGCCCTCCGCGGCCAGCTGGGGGTTGACGAAGGCTTGGCGGAGCGCCAAATCCCCAAAAACAACGGAACTCGAGATCATGCACGGGCGCTCCACCCAACCAACTCGCCGCCCATCGCCGGGCGGCGCTCGCGTCTTTGCGGATGACGCTGGGCAGCTCTGGAACGCCTCGCACGCGACCGGCACCGTCGATGCCGCGGTCGTCTTCACGTGCATCAGCGACTCGCGACAAAGCGCACGTGCCATCGCCGTCCCGGTAAGCTTCGCCATGACCGACGCCGCGGATGAGGTGCTCCGCGTCTGGCTGCGCGAAGCACCGCGTATGGCGTTGCTCACCTAGCGTCATCGAGCACTACTGAGGTTCACCCGAGCAGTCGAGGATACGAGCAATGCGGGAGTATCGCAGCGCAGACATCCGGAACGTGGCCGTCGTCGGTCACGGAGCGAGCGGGAAGACCACCCTGGTCGACGCGCTCGCATTCGTTTCAGGCGCCAGCAAACGCCACGGCTCCGTGAAGGACGGCACGGCGCTCACCGACCACACCGCCGAAGAGATCGATCGCGGCTTCTCCATCAACCTCGGCTGCGCGCACGCCGAGTGGATGGACACGAAGATCAATTTCATCGACACGCCGGGGTATCTCGACTTCCAGGGTGACGCGATCGCCGGACTCGCTGCCGCTGACGGCGCGCTTGCCGTCGTGAGCGCGACGGCGGGCGTCGAAGTCGGCACCGAGAAGATGTTCCGGGAAGCCGTGTCGCGGGCCGACCCGGTGCTGTTCGTCGTGTCGATGATGGACAAGGAGAACGCGAACTTCGACAACATCTACCAGCAGATAAAACAGCGGCTGACGCCGAAAGTGATTCCGGTCGAGGTGCCGATCGGCAGCGGTCCGGAGTTTCGCGGCATCATGAACCTCTTCGCGAAGTGCGCCTACGTCTACAAGCCGGGAACGAAGACGGGTGAGTACGAGGAGGTCGACATCCCGGCCGACGCGCAGGAGACGTACGATCACTACCATCAGGAGTTGATCGAGGCGATCTCCGCGACCGACGATGCACTGCTCGAGCGCTACCTCGAAGGCGTCGAGATCGGACGCGACGAGGCGATTCAGGGGATGAAGGAAGCGATGAAGCGCGGCGACCTGTTCCCGCTCTTCGTCGTATCGTCGGAGAAGACCTACGGCATCTCTGCGCTCCTGACGGAGATCGTGCAGCTCATGCCGTCGGCGTACGAGATGGAGGAGATCCACGCGTTCAAGGGCGCGGAAGGTGACAGGCCGGTGGAGATCCACGCCGTGGACGACGCATCGTTCACGGCGCATGTGTTCAAGACGACCTCCGAGCCGCACATCGGCGAAGTCACGTACTTCCGCATCTTCTCGGGTGTCGTGAGCAACGGGCAGGAGGTCTACAACGCGACCCGCGACGGCGGCGAGAAGGTCGGCCACCTGAGCATCCCGCAGGGGAAGGATCGAATCGAGGTTCCCGTGCTTCACGCGGGCGACATCGGCTGCGTGGCGAAGCTGCGCAATACGCACACGAACGACACGCTCTCGACGAGGGACCATCCGGTCAGGCTTCCGCAGATTCATTTCCCCGAGCCGATCGTCACGTTCGCCGTGAAAGCGACGGCGCGCCACGACGAGGAGAAGCTGCAGCAAGGACTTCATCGGCTCCACGATGAAGACCCGACGTTCGAGACGCGTTACGTGCCCGAGACGCACGAGACCGTGATCAGTGGGATGGGCGAGCGACATCTCGAGGTCGCGATGTCGAAGCTGAAGCGGAAGTACGGCGTCGGCGCCGAGCTGCTCAAGCCGCGCATCGCCTACCGCGAGACGATCACGGCGAAGGCCGAAGGGCAGGGGCGTCACAAGAAGCAATCGGGCGGGCGCGGACAGTTCGGCGACTGCTGGATTCGCATGAAACCGTCGCCGCGCGGCAAAGGCTACGAGTTCGTCGACGAGATCGTCGGTGGCTCGATCCCGAGCAAGTTCATTCCCGCCGTTGACAAGGGGATTCAGGAAGCGTCAGCGCGCGGTGTGCTCGCGGGCTACCCGATGGTCGACTTCACCGTCGAGCTGTTCGACGGCTCGTATCACTCGGTGGACTCGAACGAAATGTCGTTCAAGATGGCCGGGATTCAGGGATTCAAGACCGTGGCCCCGAAATGTCGGCCCGTGCTTCTCGAGCCGCTCGACGAAATCGAGATCTCGACGCCCGACCAATACCTTGGCGACGTGATGGGTGACATCTCGAGTCGCCGCGGCAGCATTCTCGGAACCGACTCGATCGGCGACGGCCGCGGGACCCGCGTTCGCGCGGTCGTACCGCAATCGGAGATGCACCTGTACGCGACGGACCTGCACTCGATGACCCACGGTCGCGGCACGTTTACCCGTCGCTTCCATGGCTACGAGACGATGCCAGGCGAAGCGGCACAGCGCGTCATCGAAGAGTCGGCCAAGATCAAGGAAGGAGAATTGGCCGAGGTCTAAGGCCGTCAACAGCGCTGGTAGCTGTTGGCTGGAACCGGTCGCGGCGGGGTAACTGCAAACCCCTCGGGAATGCTCTCGGCGAGAGAGTGACTTCCCGAGGGGTTTCTGGTTTTCACCCTGCAGCAACCAGTTCCGGCTAACAGTCGGCAGCGCCGTTGCTCTGCGACCAGCTAGCGTGTCCCTTGTAGAACCGTGGCAGTAGTTCCGACAGAGTAGATGGTGCCGGAGCTGTCTCCGGAGAGTCCGAGCAGCACCTGATTGGTGGGCGATGTGAGTGCCGTCCACGTGCTGCCGTCGAACCGGAACAGGACGCCGTCCGCGCCTGACGCGTACACGTCCGTCGGGCCCGTCCCCCACACCGCGCGGAGTGCCTTCGTTGTCGGGCTCGGCAGCGCGTACCAGCGCGTACCGTCGAACCGGAGCGTTGTCCCGCCTTCGCCCACGGCGATCGCGTCGTTCGGGCCGCTCGACCACACCGCGCGCAGCAGCGCCTTGGTTCCGCTTTCCATCAACTTCCACGACGATCCGTCGAAGCGAGCGATGGTGCCGGTGTCGCCGACCGCGAACACGTTCGTTAGGCTGCTGCCCCACACGTTGCGCAGGAACCGCGTCGTCGGGCTCGTGACCTGTGAGATCGATTCGCCGGTCGCCAGCAGGATCGTCCCACCCTCGCCGACGATGAACGTGAGTCCGTCGTCGGCAGTCCAGGCAGATCGGAGCAGGAGGAGTCGCGGGCTCGGCAGGGACGTCCAGCGCGTCCCGTCATAGCGCAGGATCGAGCCGGTGTCGCCGACGGCATAGATGTTCGACGGACCGCTGCCGCTGATTCCGTACAGGTCGTTCGCCGGAGGCACCGCCATCGGGCTCCAGCCCCCCGCCTGTCGGCGAAGGATCAATCCCCCGAGTCCGACCGCATACCGCGGCGCGCCCTGCGCGCCCCAGGTGGCGAAAAGCGTCGGGGCGCTGACGAGTGTCGTCCACTCGCCGCCGCTCGCGCGCGCCACCGTTCCGGACCACCCGGCGACGAACACTTGGCCGCCGACACCCCACACCGCACGGAGGTTCTGTCGCGATGAGACGTTCGTCAGCGTGCTCCACGCGACGCCGTTGTACCGCAGCACCTCCCCGGTGTTGCCGACGGCGTACAACTCGTTAGGTGCCGAGCCCCACACCGCGAACAGATGGCGCCGCGTCGGGCTCGGCGCGACCTCCCACGTCGCGCCGTCGTAATGAAGCAGCGTGCCCTGAACGCCCACCGCGTAGATGTCCGACGGGCCGCTCCCCCACACACCGAACAACGCGCCGGTGACGGGACTCGTCATTGCGGTCCACGACGTGCCATCGAACCGGAGGATCGCGCCGTTCTGTCCGACGGCCACGAGGTTCGACGGCGACGAGCCCCAGATCCCCCAGATCTCCGTCTGTCCGGCGGTGTTCGTCATCGGCGACCAGCTCGTGCCATCGAAGCGAAGCATGACGCCAGACGCCCCGGTGGCGAACACGTTGTTCTCGTCGAGCCCCCAGACCTCGAGCAGTGTCGTCGCCGTGCCGCTCGACATCGCCGTCCAGCTGGTCCCGTCGAACCGCAGGATCAGGCCGTTCGAGCCGACCGCGAACACGTTCCGCGGGCTCGAGCCCCAGATGCCGACGATCGTCTCCTGGGTCGGCGTCGGCATGGCGGTCCAGGAGCCGCCGGTCCAGTGAAGGATGATCCCGGATTGTCCCCCGGCGAACACCTCCGTCGGACTCGCGGCCCAGACTGAGAGAAGTGACACCTCGGTCAGCCCCTGGAGGTCCGTCCCCCACGACGCGACGGGCGCGACGGCGTTGACGACGACGACATCGGCGAACGACTCGAAGCCGGCAACGGAGCCAGTGATGCGCGCGGGACCCGCGGCTACTCCGGTCATGACGCCGCTTGCAGAGACGGTGGCGCGCGGATCCGCTGAGCTCTTCCACTCGGCCGTCACGTCATCCACCGGATCGCCCTCGTCATCGCGGGCGATGAGCTCCAGCGGCAGTGTCTTGCCGACTTCGATCCACGCGGTCGACGGAACGACCTCGACCGAGTTTATCGGATTGTCCGGTGCGGCGGGCGCGTCGTCCCCGCAGCCGATCGTGAGCGCGACGGCGATAAGCACCACGGTGCGGCGCGCGAACGTCGCGTGCGGCGAGCTCACCGGCGCGCCATCGGCGTGCACTGCCTGGGCGCGTCGGTGCTGAAAGCGAATTGCCATTGGTGCCTGCGATAGCGCGGACAAAGGAAGACTCTTGGCGGACGTGTTCGTAAACCGTCTGGCGAAACGTATGTCTATGCGCAACGAAATTCACACCTGGCGGAGGCCGTTTCCGATCGAAGGCCGAGGTCGCTGGATGGCGGACTGCATCGCCCGCCCTGCCTAACCCGCGCCAGCCCTCACACGGCACGCAGACCGGTGTTGGAGCTCGCGAGCAATCCGATCGCCGTCGCCGCGCGTACCACGCGTGTCACCCGATCGAGTCGCGAATCCACCGCTCATGCGCACCCTGCTGGTTGCTGCCGTCATCGCCACCGTTGCGAGTGTTCCGAGGGGACATACGACCAACGGCGGGCCACCCGACGATCGCGTTAGGCACCGCTTCGCGTCGGATGCAGCGGTGACGGTCCGGACGTTCCAGTTCGCGCCGGACACGTTACGCGTTCGAGCCGTAACGCGAGTGACGTGGACGAACGCCGACGAGATCGAGCACTCGATCACGTCGGGCACGCCCGACGCGAGGGACAATCGCTTTCACGGCGTCGTCGCCACGCGCGGCGCCACCTATTCGGCGGTGCTCCGGGAGCCGGGCACGTACCGGTACTTCTGCGATCGCCACCGGTTCATGAGCGGAACCGTCATCGTCAGCCGTTGAGGAATTTCACCATGCGCACACGTCCGAGCCATACCGCACGTCTCATTACCGCCATCGCGATTGCCGGCGCGGCCATAACCGGCGCTGCGACCCTCGCGGTCGCGTCACCAGCGCCGGCGCACTCGGCCACGTCGGAGATGCCGATCCCGGCGTCCGAGCTGCGCGCGAAGCTCAACACACTGCTTCAGGAGCACGCGTACCTCGCCGCAAGCGCCACGAACGCGGCGCTCGGCGGGCGCAAGGCGGAATTCGAAGCCGCGGCCGCCGCGCTCGACGGGAATTCGGTCGACCTCTCGAAAGCGATCGGAACGGTGTACGGGTCGGGCGCGGAGCAGGCGTTCCTCGCGCTGTGGCGAAAGCACATTGGGTTCTTCGTCGACTACGCGACCGGCGTCGCGACAAAGGACAAGTCGAAGCAGGAAAAGGCCGTGAACGATCTCGTCGGATATACGGGCGACTTCGGCGCCTTCCTCGCCTCGGCGAACCCGAATCTGCCGAAGGCCGCGGTCGCGGACCTGGTGAAGACGCACGTCCTCACGCTGAAGGACGTCGTGGACGCGCAGGCGAAGGGTGACCAGCGCAAAGCGTTCACCGCGCTCCGCTCAGCGGCGAGTCACATGATGATGATCGCGGATCCGTTGGCCAGCGCCATCGCCAAGCAGTTTCCGGAGAAGTTCGCAAATTGAGGCGGAGCCCCAGGGACTGTGGGGCTACTGAGTACTGAGTACTGAGTACTGAGTACTGAGTACTGAGTACTGAGTA
>Ga0075420_100001935_pt1 | contig 17744 bp, 13 predicted proteins | sample SoiMetdeltSBSDD4_FD_75296 | JGI IMG/M metagenome (GOLD analysis project Ga0075420, IMG submission 75296) | Bulk soil microbial communities from a Populus tree surrounding site in Tennessee, USA - Soil MetaG P. deltoides SBSDD4 | ecosystem: Environmental > Terrestrial > Soil > Tree plantation... | reverse complement strand
TCCCCGCCCTTGTCGACGCGCGCCGGCCAGTAGGTGAAACGGTCGGTGCGATCGAGCGGCCCGACGATGAGGCACGGCCGGATGATCGTGTTGATGCCGGGATACCGATTCTGCACTTCCACTTCGGAGCGGGCCTTGAACGCGCCAGCCTGTCCATTCGCGGGCTTTCGCGAGGGTGCCACTTAGCTTTCCCGTGCCGCGTCGCCTGAGTGCGGCCCGCGAACGTATCCCCGCTCTTCCTCATCTCCGCGTGACCCTTCTCGCTCTCGCCAACGTCGGCGTCTCGTTCGGCGCCACGGAACTCTTCAGGAACGTCACCTTCACCGTCGCCGACGGCGACCGGTGGGGCATCATCGGACGCAACGGCGCTGGAAAGTCGTCGATCTTCAAACTCATCACCGGGGATCTCAAACCCATTGTTGGGAGCGTCGCACGCAAGCCGGGACTGCGGCATGCGCTGCTCGACCAGCACCGCGCCTTCGAGGGCGCCACCACGGTCTGGGACGCGGGCGCGGCGGCGTGGGGCGAAGTGATCGCCCTCGAGAAACGAATCGCCGACCAGGCGAATCGGTTGGGGGAGCTTGGCGACCGCATCAGCGACGAATTCCTCCAGCAGTTCGGAAACGACCAGGAGCGCTTCGCAGACCTGGGCGGCTACGTCTATCACGCTCGGGTCGACGCGGTGCTTCAGGGCCTGGGCTTCGACGCGGAAGAGTCCAGGACGCGCCCGGTGTCGTCGCTCTCGGGCGGCGAGCGGGGGCGCGTCGGCCTGGCGGCGCAGCTCATTGCGCCTGCTGACCTGCTCCTCCTCGACGAACCCACGAACCACCTCGACCTCGACACCACGACGTGGCTCCAGGAATGGCTCCGCGACGCTGACGAGACGGTCATCGTCGTCTCGCATGACCGGGCATTCCTGGATGCCATCGCCACACACATCCTGCACGTGGAAGCGCGCACGAGCGAGTGGTACAAGGGCAACTACAGCCAGTTCGTCCCGCAGCGGGCGGAGCGCCGCCTAACGCGCGAGCGCGAGCTGGAGAAGCAGCGCGCGTACGTGAAGAAGGAGGAGGAGTACATCCGTCGCAACCTGGCCGGCGTCAATTCCTTCCAGGCCAAGGGCAAGCGCAAGCGACTCGAGCGCCTGCCGCGTCTCGCCCCTCCACCCGGCGACCCAGCGGCGATGTCGCTCCAGTTCGAACCCGCCGAACGCGGCGGCGACCAGGTCATCGCGATCAAGGACCTGCGAGTGGAGGTTCCCGGCCGCGTTCTCATCGAGGATTTCACGGCGGTGCTCCGACGGAACGATTTCGTCGCCCTGGTCGGGCCTAACGGTGCGGGCAAGTCATCCTTCATCGCCACGATCATCGGCGATCGCCCGCCAGCAGGCGGCGAGGTACGGATCGGCGGATCGGTCACCCCCGCATGGTTTCGGCAGGATCTCGCGGACCTCCCGCTTCGCAAGTCTCTGTTCGATGCGATCCAGGATCAACGACCGCTCTGGAGCCGAGGCCAGGTGCAGAACTGCCTCGGCGCGTTTGGCTTCAGCGGCGATGAAGTGCTTCGCGAGATCGGCACACTCAGCGGCGGCGAGCGGGCTCGTGTGGCGCTCGCGCTCATGACGCTCGCGCGCGCCAATCTCCTGATACTCGACGAGCCGACCAACCACCTCGATGTCGAGAACATCGAGGTGCTCGAGGACGCGCTCGACGAATACGAAGGGTCCGTGCTGCTGGTGAGTCACGATCGCGCTTTCCTGCGTGAGGTCGCGACGCGCGTGTGGTCGTTCGACGGCACGCACCTCACGGACTTCGATGGCCCATTCGTCGAGTGGGAGGAGTGCCGCACTCGCAAGTGAACGTGCGCGTTGGACGCCAAACCATCGTGACCGATGGAGATTGTCGATCTCTCTCTACAACCAAGCTCCGTCCGCGACACGGCGGCAGAGTTTCTCGTGACCGAATTCGACGGACCCAGCGGTTGGCGGGATCGAAGATCCGCTGTCGCAGAGGTCGCGCGGATACTTCGAGACGGTTTTGCTCGTGCGGTCGTCGACGCCGGGCACCTCGTGGGCTGGGTGGGGGCGCTGCCCGAATACAACGGCCGCGTGTGGGAATTGCACCCGATCGTCGTGCAGCGAACGTATCGGCGACGCGGGATCGGCCGACTGCTCGTCGGCGCGCTCGAGCAGGAGGTCCGGCATCGCGGTGGATTGACGATCACGCTCGGCACCGACGACAACCGCGGAATGACTTCATTGACCGGCGTCGACCTGTATGCCGACGTGCCGCGGCACATCCGCGAAATACGCGACCTCGGCCGGGGGCATCCCTTCCTGTTCTATCATCGGCTGGGCTTTGTCATCACTGGCGTGATGCCGGACGCGAATGGGCCGGGAAAGCCGGATATCTATATGTCCAAGCCCGTGCGACCGTAGCTGGGTCGACCCTTTCGCGCCAACCAACCCGTCCGTTGCGTCAACCGTCCGCGTGCATTGCCTCACGCGCCTCGATCCCGAGGATCCGCCGCGCAGGCACGAGGCAGGAGCTCAGCCCCACGAGCAGCACGATTCCCGTCGCGAGGCCGAGCGCGACCGCCATCGATTGCGCCACGGAGCCGGCGCCATCGGGCGTACCAGTGAGCTCGAACACGGACCGTGCGGCGATCGGAAGACCGATCACGGCCCCCAGCCCGATTTGTACCAGCGAACGTTTCAAAATCGTGAGAAGCAGCCCACCACGCGATGCGCCGAGCGCCGCGCGGATGCCGATCTCGCGCGTACGCTCCGACACGGAGAGGGAGAGCATGGCGTAGAGGCCGGAGGTCGCCAGGGCGATGAGCACGCCGACCAGCACGACGAGCCCGGCGGCGAGCCCCATCACGAGGTACCAGTCGCCCTGTCGAACGTCACTGAGCACCGAGGCTTTTCCCATCACGAGATCCGGATCCACCGCCATCGCCAGCTCGCGCACGCGGCCCGTCAGGGCGGCTGGCGGCACCACCGTGTGTACGGCCAACTGCATCGGGTTGATGGTGCCTAACGCCGCCGGCAGGTACACGGCCTCGCCGCGGTCGGCGTTCAACACGTTCACGCCCAACGGACCGACCACGCCGACGATCTCGTACCACGCCGCATTGCCGGTGTTGGGAAACCGCACGCGCCGGCCGATCGGGTCCTGGTCCTCGAGTGCACGCTCCACAAACGCCGTGTTCACGATGGCGACCCGCGAGCCCTCCTCCGCATCGGTCCGCACGAAATCGCGCCCGCTCAGGATCGGGGTCCCGAGGGCATCAAAGAAGTCCACGTCGACACGCGCCAGTCGCGTCCAGCGCAGCGGTGCGTCGGCCACCCGTTCGACGCCATCCAATTCGTAGGGTCTCGACCGGTGCTCCATGCGTGGAAGGACGTCACCCACGGCCACGCGCCTGACGCCAGGTTCCCGGTCGAGCCGGGCGACGAGCTCGCGCTGGGCCGCGGCGAGTTGCACACGCAGTGGATCGGGAGCGCCGTCGTCCGCGCGGGCGTCCGCCGAGGTGCTTGCGCCCTCCGGCAGACGAAACTCCACCGCCAGGTACTCCGACGCCGGAATACCCGTCGCACGATCCGCCGCCTGCAGATCGGTTGCGTGACCCGAGACGGCGAACGCCATCCCGACCGCCGCGACGGATACGGCAATATCGGCAACCACCAGCGCACCGGTCAGTCTCCCGAAGCGAACACGCGACCCGCCGCGGATGTTCTGCGCGATCCCGCGCCCCGTGATGACGATCGCCGGCAGTACGCCGGCCACGGTCGCGCTGACGGCAGCGAACGCGAGCGCGCTGAGCGCCGTCTCGCGCGTCAGGCCCAGCGACAGCCAGTACGGCAACGCAGACTCGCCGGCCAGCCCCGCGAGGTTCACATGATCGAGCGCCCAATTGAACACCAGCACGCCGACACCCGCCGCAATCACGGCAAGCAGCAACGTTTCCACGAAGATCTGCGATACGATGCGCCCTCGGCTCGCACCGAGCGCCGTGCGAATCGCAAACTCGCGAAGGCGCGTGGCGGTACGCGCGAACACGAGCATGGCCACGTTGCCGCACGCGACGAGCATGAGCACGAACATCAGCGCCTGCACGTAGCGAAACTCGGGCAAGCCGGCGAGTCCACCTGCAGGCAGGCCGAGATACAGGAGGCCAAACGGCACGACTTCCGCTCGCAGCCGCGCGCGCTCTCCCGCGTCGTTGACGCTGCCTGCGCCTGACGGGCTATTCAGCGGTGGTGGGCCCTGCGATGACAGCTCCGCTTCCGCCTGTTGTGCCGACACACCGTCCGCCAGGCGGCCGAGAACCTGAACGCGCACCCTTTCTTGCATCCCGCCGACCGACGTTAGGCGAAGTGGGAGCCAGAGCGCTTCGTTGGTGGGGAACGCAAACCCGTCCGGCATCACGCCCACGACCACGTGCAGGTTGCGCCCAATGCGAACGCTGCGACCCAGCACTCGAGGATCCTGACCGAAGCGAGAGGACCAGAGGCCGTGGCCGATCACGACGACATCCGGCGCCCCGGCCACGAAGTCGGCTTCCTCGAGTACGCGGCCGAGCAACGGCCGGGCCCTCAGCATCTGGAACACGGAGGACGAGAGCTGCGCGCCAGCGGCCGGAGCGGCCCGTCCGTCGACCGAAGCCACGTTGTAGCTCGAGGTGCGGAAGGCGCCGAGCGAAGAGAAACTGCGCAGCGTCTGCGCCCAGAACGTGAATTCGCCGTCCCACGTCGGTGCGACCGCCGACGAGAGCGGATCCCAGTGACGAATCGCCCGCAGGCGGTCGGCCGCGTCGCCGGGCAGCGGCGCCTCCAGTGCCCGTGCGAGGTGCGACGGCGCGAGCCCCACCGGAATGCCTACGGCGAGCGCGAAGACGGCCGCCAGGTTGAGCATCGGATGCTTTCGCAGCATGCGAAGCCCGACTTTGACGTCGAGCCAGGAGAAGCGGAGTTGCGCGAATGATTCCAGTCCTAACGCCTCGCGTGCCTGCTCGCGATGGGTGCCCTCATGGCCGAACTCGCGCCGCGCTCGGGCATGCGCGGCGTCGGGCGTGAGACCCTCGCGCACCAGGGTCTCGGCACGCTCGGCCAGATGGTGCCGGAACTCCTCTCGCATCTCCTGCTCCAACGCGGCGCGATGGAACAGCGCGCGGTATACCGAGCGGGCGCGCGCCAGCAAACCCGCCACGGAGAGCCAATCCGGAGGCCCAAGCATCTCAGATCTCCTGAGGTGTGGCGGTGAGCGACCGCGCAATCGCATCGACGAGACGCTGCCAGGCGCCTTGCTCGTGCGCGAATTGCCGACGCCCGAGTGCGGTGAGTCGATAGTACCGTGCGCGACGATTGTTGGCTGAGGTGGCCCAGCGACCAGCGATCAAGCCCTTGTGCTCGAGCCGATACAGGGCCGGGTAGAGCACGCCTTGCTGCACGAGGATTGCCCCGCCGGAGATCTGCTCGATGCGCAACAGCACGCCGTATCCGTGAACGTCACCGAGCGAAATGGCCTTGAGGATGACCAGGTCGAGGTTGCCGGGCAGCAGTGCCGCAGCAGGCGCCATTGCTTCTCCTAAGCGAGTTAGGAGCAAACTGCGCTCCTTCTCCTATGCCGTCAAGGAGAGCGCCGGGGGTGACTGGGTGATGGGCGCGCCCCTCGCGTCACCGTCGCGTGCTCGGTCCGCAGTGGGGTCGGATGAACCACGGGCAGCGCTTCGCGTTCGACCGGATCAAGTTCGCCGATCAGCAGCGCGAAGCAGGGTCGAACGACAAGCCCGGGTGCACGGCCGCTTGTTGGCGGACCGCGTTCACATTGCGGCCCGCTAGCTCTGGGCGCAGCGCTCGCTCCAGCGCTCGTTCGACGATGAGCTGACCGGTGTAGCCGTTCGAGCCAGAGATGAGCGCGTCATGGGAGGCCATCACACTGACGCTCATCGACGGAAGCAATTCCGCCAGTGGACCACGATGACGAACCACCGTGGTCGTGGATCCGTTCGTCTAGAAATCGCGCGGGGGTCGCCTCCCGCTGGCGAGGGCTGACGGCCCGCGTACCATCGTGATTGCCGCCATCGTTATGCAGCGATCGCCAACCCCACCCGGCGAAGGCTCGCGGCTGCGTCGTATCCTCCCTGCGGTATCGGCATTCCCTCGCCGCTTCTCGCTGGACGCCTGCCTAGACTCTTCGTCCTGGTCGCGCCGGCACGGAGCGGGATATGAACGCCCTAACGCCGATCGCTATGGCGTTTCGTGCGCGAGGTGAGCGGCGCGATCCTCGGCAACGCGAGGCCAACGCCGATGGTGAACCAGGTCAACCGGGCCGAGCTGCTGCGCGTCTACAACAACCGGACTGGGATGACGTCGGCCGACATACTGGCCGTGCTCCACGAGTCGCGGGACCGGATCCGCACACGAAAGCGTTAGGCATCGCCATGCCATGACGCCAATGAACCGTCCCTTGGTCGTCGGCGGTGCTCGACCCTGCGTCCGGTGCCGACCAGCCAGGTGACCTACGCGACACAGCACTTTCTGTGACAGCGACGGCTGGTTCCGGGGGCTCGACTCCGCTCGGACCGCTCGCCATCGTTCACGGGTGCGTCGGGCGCACGGCCCGGACCCGTGAGGTCCAGCCCGACGGGGATGTCCGAGGACGGCGTGATCGACCAGCTGAATGCGGCGCTGCACCAGCGGTACCGAATCGAGCGAGCGATCGGTACGGGCGGGATGGCGACCGTCTATCTTGCAGATGACGTTAGGCACGATCGCCGGGTCGCCGTGAAAGTGCTGCGCCCCGAGCTGGCCGCGCTCATGGGTGCGGAGCGCTTTCTATCCGAGATCCGGACGACCGCCAGGCTCCAGCACCCGCACATCCTGCCCCTGTTCGACTCCGGTGCCGTGCCCGCATGGCATGCCCAGTCTGTCCCCCGAGCGGAGCGAGGGGACGGCGAGGGACCCTCCTTTCTGTACTACGTCATGCCCTACATCCAGGGCGACACGCTCCGAGACCGGCTCGACAGGGAGAAGCAGCTCCCGATCGACGAAGCGCTGCGGATCGCGAGTGAAGTGGCCGACGCGCTGCACTACGCGCATCGGCACGGCGTGATCCACCGCGATGTGAAACCGGCCAACATCCTTCTTCACGACACTCGCGCGCTCGTGGCCGACTTCGGCATCGCGCTGGCTGTGAGCGAGGCAGGCGGCGGCCGCATCACCGAGACGGGACTCAGTCTGGGCACGCCGCACTACATGAGCCCCGAGCAAGCCGCGGGCGAGCGACAACTCGACGCGCGCACCGACGTGTACGCGCTCGGCTGCGTGCTCTACGAGATGCTGTCGGGCGAGCCGCCGCACATCGGGCCTAACGCACAAGCCGTGCTTGCCCGCGTGCTCACGGCCGAGCCGCGACCTGTGACTGAACTGCGGAAGACCGTACCGCCCCACGTCGCCGCTGCACTCACAAAGGCACTGCAGAAGTTGCCCGCCGACCGGTTCGCGACCGCCGAGGCGTTCTCGCAGGCGCTGCACGATCCGGCCGCCATGCCACCGCACCCGTTCGCCGTCGCTACAGCGGCGCACGAACACAACTCGCCCGGCGGCGAAAGGGGTGTCTGGGTCCGGCGGGTATCGATCGCGCTGAACGTGGTGCTCGGCCTCGCGGTGGCCGCGCTCGGGATTCGCGCCCTTGGCAATCGGGAGGACGACGGCCCACCGCCGTCGCCCTGGGTGACCCGGATGCGGCTCGAGATCGACGCGGCGTTGCTCCGAGGTCCGCCTCAGCTGTCGCCGGACGGACGGCTCATCGCCTGGGCCGCGGGCGATGCAATCCACGTGCGCTCACTCGATCAGATCGACGACCGGATCGTTCCCGGGACCGAAGGGGGGCAACGGCCATTCTTCTCGCCCGACGGCCGTACCCTCGGCTTCTATCGCGGAAGACAGATTCGGGCTGCTCCGCTCGCAGGCGGGCCGGAGCGCGTGATCGCCGATAGCGCGGGTCTGCAGGCGGTATGGAGCGACGACGGCTGGGTCTATTTCTCGCGGCCTGAGCTCGGCGGAGGTGCGAGAGGGCTGCGTCGTCGCGCGGGAGTGCGCATCATGCGTGTCCGCGAGGAAGGGGGGCCATCCGAGGAGGTGCTCGCGCCCGATTCTGTGACGGTTTTCCAGCCTACCGCGGTTCTCCCCGGCAATGGGAGCATACTCGGCACTTCACTCGAGCGCGGAACGGGCGGCCCGTTCGGCCCAGGCACACCCGACGCGGACCGGGTCAGGATGGCCGTGCTCGATATCAAGGCGAGGACCGTCTCGCTCCTCGCCACGGGCCGGGGTCCGCAATACGAGCAGCACACGCGACATCTCGTCTTCGTTCGTGGCACAGCGCTGATGGCGGTGTCCTATGACCCCGACCGCAGGGCGACTCGCGGCGACCCCTTCACCGTGGCGACCAATGTTGGTGACTTCGGGCTGAGTCGTGAGGGCACGCTATGGGCGGTTCACGGTGCCATCGGCCGCGCGATTCCGGTGCTCCTCGATCGCCGCGGGCAGGCCAGAGAGATCATCCCCGACCTCACCGATCGCGAGGAGTTCCAGAACGCTTTCTTCTCTCCCGACGGGCAGCGTCTCGCCATGGAGCTCAAGGCAGAGGGCGCCGATAGCACCGACCTCTGGGTGTACCAGCTTCCGGCAGGCCCGCGAACGCGGCTCACCTATGAAGGCAGCGATTTCCCCGCCTGGACTCTCGACGGACAGTTCGTGCTGTTCACGCGAGCGGACGGCGTGTACCGCGTCCGCGCCGACGGGTCGGCACCACCTGAACGGGTGTTGCGCGCCACGGGAATCGGTTGGCTGCAGCCGACACCCGGGGGCGGGATCGTGTTCGAGCGGGTCAACGGACACAGTCACGACGTCGGCACCGCCTCGCTCCGCCCCGGCGACGACGTGCGCATGCTTGTCCAGGGCGCCGCGGACGAAGAGGACCCCGCCGTTTCTCCCGACGGGCGATGGCTTGCCTACGAGTCCAACGAGACCGGACAACCGGAAGTGTACGTCATGCCGTTCGGACGGCCGGGACGAGGGAGGCGCATCTCTGTCGCGGGAGGCAACAACCCGCTCTGGTCACGCGCCGGCGACCGGCTGTTCTTCGTCAACAACCGCGGCGGATTCGAGGCCCTCCGATTCCGCGCCGCCGCGGACTTCGAAGTGATCGAACGGACGACGCTTTTCGAAAGTCGTCCATATACCGGGCGCTTCCATCCCGGCCCTGGCGACTCGGTTTTCCTGGCGAAACGGGAAGGCGGGCCTAGTGCGAACGCGCGACTCACACTCGTACGCAACTGGGCCCGCGAGCTCGCCGCGCGCGCCCAGGAAGCCAAGCGCCCAGCTGTGCGCCCGGAGTAGGCGTTCCTGGTTCGGGTGGTCGTCGATGCCGCATCGCGGCGCCTCGCATGATCGCGCGATGGCAGGCGTTCGCTGGGCCCCGCAACATTGGTGCGTGACCTCGGGATGGTTGGGCCTTCTCGGCCTCGACGACGCGTTGGCCAGCGCCCGTGCGCGGCAGACGTACGACGTCATCATCCTCCACGGCCGGGGCATCGACCCCGAGTCACGCCTCGATGCCGTGCGCTCGTTAGGTGTCGAGGTGGGCGGATCGAGCACGAAGGCCAGGGGCCATACCCTAGTCCAACCGCCTGCCGCTCAGCGAATCACGCGCCATCGGGCCGCGTGACGGCGCCCACCGCGGCCTAACGAGCTGCCGGTTCCACCGCTGCCACGCGTCGGCCAGCTCCCTGGCCTTCTCCGGGCGGGCCGCGGCGAGATTCTTCGTTTCGCCGACGTCGTCCTCGAGGTCATACAACTCGGCCGTCGACAGGTCGCTCAACGCGGCGGGGTCGATGTCTCGTAGCGGTCCCTCAGCCGTCTTCACGAGCTTCCAGTTGCCCTTGCGGATCGCCATCGTGCCGCCGAGCCGCCAGTAGAGGGCGTCGTGCGGAGCGCCGGCCTGCTTGCCGGTGAGAAACGGGAGCAGGTTGACGCCGTCCAGCTTCCACGCCGGCTGTACGTCCACACCGGCAGCCGCGAGGGCCGTCGGTAGTACGTCGAGCTGAATGATCGGGCGCGAGTCGGTCGCCCCAGCGGCGAGATGTCCCTTCCAATGAATCACGAACGGCACGCGGATGCCGCCCTCCCAGGTCTGGCGTTTCGAGCCACGCAGCGGGGCGTTGCTGGAGCCGTTGACCGTCGTCGTCGGCATCGTCGGCCCCCCGTTGTCGCTGAAGAAGAAGACCAGCGTGTTCTCTTCGAGCCCTGCCCTGCGCAGCGCAGCCATCGTCCGGCCAATCCCATCGTCCATGGCTGAGAGCATGGCTGCGTACGTGCGGCGCCGTTCGTCGGCGATGTGCGCGAACCGCGTCAGATACTTCTCGGTCGCGTGCATCGGCGTGTGCACGGCGTTGAACGCGAGGTAGAGGAAGAAGGGTCGCGAGCGGTTTCGCTCGATGAACGCCACCGCGCGATCGCCGAGCTCGTCGGTGAGGTAACCCATCTGCTCCGCCGGCTTCCTGCCGTCGAACACCGGTCCACCGGTCGCCGGCATGGCATCGAAGTACGAATGCTCGCCGCCGAGGAATCCAAAGAATTCCTCGAAGCCGCGCTCCATCGGGTGGAGTGCGGCGGTCGCGCCCAGATGCCACTTGCCGAACAACGCGGTACGGTAGCCAGCGGCTTTCAGGCGATCGGCCATCGTCGCCTGCTCGAGTGGCAAGCCGAAGTCGCCGCGCGCGGGATTGAACTCGTGCCCGAACCGCTGGGGATATCGGCCGGTCATGAGGCCGGCGCGGGTCGGGCTGCAATACGGCCCGCTGACATACGCGTCGGTGAAGCGGATGCCGTCTCTCGCCAGCGCGTCGATGTTTGGCGTCGGAATGTCGCGGCTGCCGTGGAAGCCCACGTCAGCGTAGCCCATGTCGTCGGCAACGATGACGACGATGTTCGGGCGTCCGGTTTGCGCTTCACCAGCAGCCGGAGCCAGGCTGGGAATGCTCGCCGCCAGGACGATTCCGCGACAGGTCCAGCTCACTCGCGCCATAGTGCCTCCCACCAATTTGGCCTCTCACGATACAGCACGGGTGCGCGCCGCGCGACTCCGGTCACCGCCCGCCCTTGCGCCACCCGTCACGTCGTCCCGCTCCGCCGAATGCCGCCCCTCCAGCTTGCGCCTCGGGCGCGGGGGCTGCACCATAGACGCGTTCGTCCCTCGCGCCGCTCGCACCATGCGAGCGAAGTGGCTTGCGCCGACACGGCGCCTAACGTCGAGCGCGCGAGCGTCGGCTGGAGATGCGTACGATGGTCGCATCCGTCGCCCCACGCGCGCGGTATCGGCGTGTCCCCGAGTCACCTCCCGGCACGACCCGCGTGGCTGTTCGCGGACGGGCACCTCGTGATCTCGCGCTGCCCCGCTGTTCACACCTCACCACACACGCTGGAGGGTTGCATGCGGATCCACCACACGCTCGGGATCGCCGGGCTCGCCCTCGCCGTCGTCGGTTGCCAGAACCCCATGGCCCCGCCATCCGCGAACGAAGACCGCCCCGCGGTGTTCCCCACGGATGTGAACCTTCAGACGGGGCCGGCCAACCAGTGCCGCGGAGCGTTCACCTCGGAGTTCGCCGCGGATTGGCCGTGGCCCTCCACCAGGGAGGAGTTCCCTCCGCCGCCGGGGGCAATCGCGCTCTTCGTCAAGAACTTCGGCCCTATCGGCGGTTTCTCCTCCGTCCGTGAGATGCAGGAGTTCTTCTGCTCGCTCGGCGGGTAGATCGCACCGGCGACGTAACGTTAGGCAGCCGCTATGTCATCGTTGCCGGCCACGGCTGGGCGTGCGGTGCACACACTCGACGCGTGAGGAGGTGGAGCGGTGTCGGGAGGAATTACGCCCGATCTGCGCGCATCCGCGTCGTCCTTTCCGAGACGGGAGTCGCCGATGTGGTCCGCGGCGGGTCACGTGTCGGCAAGGGCATGCGGTCGTACCGCACGCTGACCGACCAACGTCTGCTTGCTTTACGTCACTGCATTCGACAACAGGCCGAGGCCGCGCTGGCCGCGCCGTCGACGTAGGTGATCTGGTTCCAGACCTAACGAGCGACCTGCCTGCACACACTCGCGTCGGAATCAATGCCGATCAATCGATCGCTGCCGCCCGGCCCGGTCATCCCGGAGCTGCCGTACGAGGACGTCACCGGCGCCGCACGGTGGCTGTGCAACGCCTTCGGGTTCACCGAACGACTCCGCATCGGGAGCGACCGGATTCAGTTGCGCGTTGGCACCGGCGCCATCGTCGTGGTCGAGGCGGGTGCGGGCGTCGCTGCAGGTGCGCGGGTCATGAGGCTCGTGGCCGACAGCGATCCCGCGAGCTGGGGCGGAGAGTTGGTCGACCCGTAGTGGCCACTTGCCGGACGTTGGTGGATGGCCCATAGGTTAAGCACGACAAGAGACCTGGTTTTCGCCGGAGGTGTGCGTGCGTGACCACCGTCCATTCGACACCGAGTCGAAGGTCCTTTCCGAGCCGGTTGCAGCCCGCCTGCTCGAGCGCGCCAGTGAGCTCGATGCGGCGCGTTCGGCCGGACTTCAGGTCGAGGAGCTTCGCGCGGCCGCAACCCAAGCGGGAATCTCCGCGAGCGCCTTCGATGCGGCGCTCGACGAGCTGCAGCGCACCGGCGAGCCGGCGGTCGCGGTCGAAAATGAGCGCCGTCCGCGACACAGATCTCGGTGGACGCTCACCGTTGGTTTCGTTGCCATGGGGGCAGCGTTCCTGCTCTACGGGATCGGGAGAAACGTCGCGCCGGTCGAGGCAGTCGTCCAACGGTCGTTCCCGCTCCAATGCCTGTCGCTGGCCGAGGCTGGTGCATTGATCCGCCCGATCCTCGCGGAGAACGGCGTCGCGTATGCACCTGCGAATGCTCAGCGCGTGCTCACCGTGCGGGCCACTCAGGCACAGATCGACAAAGTGCGGTCGGTGCTGGATCAACAGGAGAGCGCCGGCTCGCCCGCCTGTGCGGTGCGGGCCGGCAGCGCACCCCGTTAGGCGGCGCTGGGTCGGCGAGCGCTCTTCCTTACCGCACGCGCACCCGCTGACGTCGGATGGGCGCATGGACCCCCGGCCTGACGTTGAGCTCGAAGGCCAGCTCGTATTCACCGGGCTCCGACGCGTTGAACTCCGCGTCGAACGTCTCGCCCACGTTGATCCGGACAGTCGCCGGACCGTCGACCGCGGCGAGCGCCGGCAGGTCGGCGCCATCTTTCGCGACCGCACGCCAGCGCACGAGCGACGTGTCGCGCGTCAGCGAGAAGCGGACGAACCCCGCGGCTCCGATGTTGACGAACCGCAGCCGATGACGCTGCCCGGCCGCAAGCTCCATCGGTGGCGGAGTGGAGTCACCGTTCACGAGGAGCCTTCGCGGGAGAAGGTCACCGTCCCATCCCACCACGAAGACATGATCGAGCCTCGGATCGAACCGTTGTCCCGGCTCGAGCACGACGATCGCCCCGTACAGCCCCGACGTGAGCTGCTCGAGGTCACCCAGGTGCGTGTGGTAGATGAAGGTCCCGGCGCGCGGCAGCGTTAGGCGCGCCACGAACGAATCGCCGGGGGCGATGGGCGGCGCGATGCGGTTCATGGCACCACTCCACCCGGCTACCCCGTCTGAGTAGCTCTCGAGCTCGATGCCATGCCAGTGGACCGCCGTCGGTTCATTCAGACGATTCACGACCGTGACGTCGACGGGCCGCCCCCGAGTAGCCACGATGAGCGGACCGGGAATCTGAACCGAGTCCGCGGCGGGGGGCGCGCGATCGGCCTGGCGTACGTACCCCATCGACCGTGACGCGCTGCCACGCCGTGCACCTTCCTGGATGACCAGGCGGAGACTCTCCGGCCGCCGTCGTTCGGGGTCGCGCCACCGCGGCGGCGCAGCGACGGTGATGCCCATGATGAGCCCCGCCATGTGGCGAGTCGCGTCGTGCGACAGTGCGTCGTGGCGGTTCGTGCTCGGCTCGATCAGCGCCCTCTCCGGGACGACGTGGAACGCGAGGTGGCAATGCAGCAACCAGTTTCCCGGCCGATCGGGCTGCCACGTCATGGTCAGCGTGCCGGTCGGGAACACGGTTTCGGTGACGGCGAGCCGGCGCGCCGCCGCCGCGTGCGCCGTGTCCGCGAACCCGGATCCCTGCGCATCGACCCGGAAATAGAACCCATGCAGGTGCATCGGGTGCACTCGCATGCTGCCGTTCACGATCCGGTAACGGAGCGTGTCACCTAACGACGCCGCCAGGCGTTCGGTGTAGGGCCACGTCTTGCCGTTGATCGCGAGCGCATTGGAGACATGCTGCGGGTCCGGGGCGTTCCCCCAGATGTTGATCACCATCACCCGGTCGTCGGCGCGCGCACCCGCGGAATCGACGATGAACGCACCAGCCATTGTTTCGCGCTCGGCGACCGGGAAGGCGACGCGGCCGGCGGTGACGAAGTAGGCGTACGTCCCGGGCGCGCCGGCGGTGAACCGCACCGTATGCCGCTCACCCGGTGTGAGCCGCATGGTGCCCCATCCGGCAGCCGGCCGCGTGTGGAGCCCGTGGACCGTGACCGTCGAATCGGGGAGCGCATTCCGCACCGTCGCGATCACGTGCGTGCCGGTGGGGACTCTGATGAGCGGGGACGGGATCTGGGGCGCCTTCCCTTCCTCCGCCACCGCCTCCACCGTCACGGACGGCCCGTCGTCCGCTCCCGGAAACCAACGTGCCCGGTCGATGACGAGGTCGAGCACGAGCGTGTCCCCACGTCGCGTACCGGCGGGGATTCGGTTGTCGTTAGGCACGACCGTCGACACGACGGTCGGCAGGGCCGGCGCTGCGATTGGGCCCGCGCGCCCCCCGGCAGCGAACACGAGCAGGACGGCAAGCCCGACGAGCGCCCGTCGATCCGACAGCTGTGGCATGGGACCCGTATCTCGTTCGCGGAGCCCCGTGCCGCGTCGCACCGGTCCGTGACCGCGTTGATTTCGTGAGGGGAAAACTGGTGTCGGCGTCGGCCGCCCGCCAGGCACTGGGTCGCAGCCCCGGGCGTGCCAGTCACGTTCGTCAGGGGGCGCACATCCATCGCGCCGGCTCGCCGGTCGGACTCCTCGCGTACCCGACGCGCGGCAGCACTTGATGACCCACCAACATGAGCCCCCAAAGCAGCATCACGAGCGCCGCGCCGTGCGTTTTCGGCATGCGGTTTCGCCACGTGCACACCATCAGCCAGAGGCCACCGGCGACGACCATGACCTCGGCGCCCAGATATGCCGCCAGGCCCGCGCCGCACGATCGGGCGTACGGCCAGAACGCGATGGCCGCAGCCAGCACCACGACGAGCGCCAGGCGCGCCTGCACGCCCAACCTCACCGTGCGCTCGCGGCGCCGTTCCTCCTGCCGGCGCTCGGCGGCGCGTCGCGCTTTCAGAGCGGCGGGCGATGGCTCAGGCGGCAGGCCATCGAACTCGCGCTCGATCTTGCGCAGCTCGGCGTTCCAGTCGACGTCGGTCATATGGAATCATGACGACCTGTGCCGCGACGGGGTTGCTGACCCGGGTCGGCCCGAAGTGGAGGGGCGAACGACTCCGCGGTCCGATAGAAGTGTGGCCATCCTCGTCCTGTTCGCTTCGCCAGGAGATGCCGGTGTCGCGTCGCGGACGTGATGCAAGGCACGATCGCCCTTCTCATCCCGGCGCGCTGGGTGAGAAGGCGGTGGATTGTCAGCGTCGAGGGGCGTCACGTCTCGCGCGCCGGCCATCGCACGATCATGCGATGGCTGGTTCGCAACGGCCTCTCTCACCTTGGATCGCTGGCATCACTCGGCGCGAAAATCGAGAGAACACCCTGCGCGTGTACGACGATCCGAGGGCGATGGCGTCCGACTTCGCTCCGTGAGCGAACGCCGTTGGAGAGTACTCGCACGGCCGGTCCTCTCTGACCTCTTCGAGGTACGCAACGATGTTCCTCCCATTACTGCTGGCGGTCACGCTCGTTCAGTCGGACTCGGTCGACGTCCTGGTCCGAGGCGGAACGGTGTACGACGGATCCGGCCGACCGGGTCGCGTGACCGACGTCGGCATCCGCGGCGATCGCATCGTGTTCGTTGGTGACGGCGCACGGGCGGGAGTGAGGGCGGGCCGCACCCTCAACGCGAGAGGACTCATCGTCGGGCCCGGGTTCATCGATCCGCACACGCATTCGCTGGAAGGGCTACCCTTCGTGAGCGAGGAGAGCCGGCGCAACGTCAGCGCGCTGATGCAGGGAGTCACCACCGTCACTATCGGTTCGGACGGCCGTGGCCCCATCGACGTGGCGCGTGTCATGAACGTGTCCGAGCAGGCGGGCCTCGGCACGAACGTCTACACGCTGGTAGGGTTCGGAACGGTCCGGGTTCACGTGATGGGTCTTTCGTCCGCACCTGCTTCGCCAGCGCAGATCGACAGCATGCGTGCCCTGGTCGGCAAGGCAATGCGCGAGGGCGCATATGGAGTGGGCTCGGGCCTCTTCTACGACCCGCAGAGCTACGCCACCACCGAAGAGGTCATCGCGGTCGTGTCCGCGGCCAAGCCGTACGGCGGTGTGTACGACACGCACCTCCGGGACGAGAGCTCCTATTCCGTCGGCCTTCTGAACTCGGTACGCGAAGCGATACGGATCGGACGCGAATCGGGCCTAACGACCAACCTTGGCCATGTGAAGGCGCTCGGTGTGGACGTCTGGGGCTATGCGGACAGCGTGCTGCACCTGATGCGCGAGGAGCGCGCGCGGGGGCACATGGTCGTCGCCGACCATTATCCCTATACCGCAAGCGCAACGAGGCTGAGCTCCGCGCTGCTGCCCCGCTGGGCAGAAGCGGGTGGACGTGATTCCCTGCGGGCGCGGATCGCTGATGCAGCGACACGCGAGAAGATCCTCGGGGAGATGCGGGAGAACCTCCGCCGGCGAGGCGGTGACAGCACGCTCCTGGTCATCACGATGGCATTCGGTCCTCTGGGGCAGACCTTGAACGCTTCTGACGCCGCGCGCGCATACATCGGGAAGACGTTGAAACAGGTGGCTGCGGAGAAAGGAACGTCCGCCGTGGAAACGGCGCTGGAGATGATTCGCACCGGATTCGACATGGGCATGGCGTCTTTCAACATGAACGAACGGGACATCGAGACTTTCTTGAAGGATCCGTTCGTCATGACGAGCTCTGACGGCGGCGTCGGTCACCCGCGTCTCTACGGCACGTATGCGCGCAAGATCCGCAGCTACGTGCTGGACAAGCCGGTGATCACCATGCAGCGGATGATCGAGTCGTCCTCGCGGCAAGTAGCCGAGATCTATGGAATCCGCGAGCGCGGCTCGATCCGCGAGGGCTACTTTGCCGACGTGATCGTGTTCGATCCGGAGACGATCCGCGACGAGGCGACCTACGTCGAGCCCGGGAAGCTGAGCGTCGGCATGCGATGGGTGCTCGTGAACGGTCGATTCGCAGTCGACGAAGGCCGGCCGACGGGCGCGTTCGCGGGGCGCGGACTTCGAAAGCGATGGGCAGCCCCGGCCATTGATGTGGCACGCTGACTCGGGAGACGATCGGTCAGTCGGCGTCAGGTGGCGCTGGCCCGACTGTCGCGCCGTTCACCGCCGTCGAGCGCCGGCCGAGACGACCATGCGCCACCGGAGTC
>Ga0075420_100001930_pt1 | contig 17771 bp, 12 predicted proteins | sample SoiMetdeltSBSDD4_FD_75296 | JGI IMG/M metagenome (GOLD analysis project Ga0075420, IMG submission 75296) | Bulk soil microbial communities from a Populus tree surrounding site in Tennessee, USA - Soil MetaG P. deltoides SBSDD4 | ecosystem: Environmental > Terrestrial > Soil > Tree plantation... | reverse complement strand
CGGTGGCGTGGTCGACCTGATGTGAGTGACCCCGTCTGGCTGCGGCGTAGCACTCCATGCCACCCCTGGCCGGTGGCGAAGGAATGAACAGCGACCGGGCCATCCCGCCTCGCTGACCGTCCATATCGGACGCTGGAGAACACGCCGGCCTACAACCCGGGGGTCCCCGGGACACACGATTCTGCGCCGCTCGGAGCCGGCGTCAAGGCCACGCCCTACGGGTCGACCTACGGTCGAGCCTTGACCCCGTCCCCTCGCTGGCGTCTGTCTTCACCGGTCCGGGAAACCAACAGAAAAGCATACAAACTTTCTGAGGTTCGAGGCTTGGCACGGCCCCACTCCTTCAGGAATGAATGGACTCTCGTGCAGGGCCACTCCGGCGAATGCCGGCCCGATCCCGATGGCCCGAAAGTGTCTCCCGCCGCGCTGTCCGAGAGTGAACAGGGTGTACAAGCCGGTGGAGGTGGACCACACGTACTGGGTGACACCGGCCTTACCCGCCCGCAGGGTGGTCTCGTCGAAGTGGACCACCATAGCCAGCGTGACCAACGTCTTGATGAGTTCGACGACCTCGGCTACCGCCGCCGCGGCGGTGGCCAGCATCTTGTGGACGTCGATGAGATTGGCATGGTTTGGGCTGTCGTGTAGCCAACAGTTTGTTGACAGCACACACTTCGATTCTTACGATTTAAGTTACAGGGGTGAATCTCCAAAAAGGAGAAACGGGAGTTAAACGTGAGATGGGGTAACGTCACGCACTTTCGCGCACCTTCGAAACGGTTTGATTTCTTTGATGATTGCTGGCTTCATGCTGGGGCCGGTGCCGGTTGCTGTCGGCCCTAGCTCGTAGCGCAGTGCGATGCGTTGGTCCAGCGCGGCGAGGATGCCGAGTTTGATCTTTCGTCGGAAGGTGGGCTGTCCGACGAGCAAGCAGGCGAACGGGGATCGGCTATCCATGTCACCGTTATCCCGATATCGGTATAACGGTGACTTCGACGATTACTGGGTCTTCCATCTGCGACAAGAACGCTAGCGCATCCATCAAAGCCGCTACCGCAACCACCGCGACGAACTCGCCCTCGTCGCATGATTAAATCCCTCTAAAGGAGCCGTACCCGTCGGGAATCGGTGGGCCGGCTTGACGGTTTCGGATTCTCGGGGGCCTCCAGCAATGCGTGCGCAGTACACCGTTCATGATCCACTTGAACGGGCACTCGCGTTGGGATCGGCCGATTGAGTGCACACGCACGAGTAGATGTTCATATGGGAAATTAGTCTTGACGGACCCGGTCGGTCCGGGAGGCTTTCCGAAAACCTTTATTTGAAGATCATCTGACTGTGTCCCTGCAGCTCAGAGCGCAGGTTTATGATCTTCAATAGAGTTTCCGGAAAGCCTCCAGATATTTTGTTGCGTCTCGATGTCTGCATAGCGCCGGAGAGGCGGGGGTCATGCGCGAGCCTGGGTGGACAGCGTTTGGCGTGGAAGCGGCTTGGCGCAGGTTGCGTCCGCTGACTCCGGTGGTCGTATTGGTGATGCTGGCGTCTATGGTGGCGTTGCCCCCTCGGGCCGGCGCAGCCGTAGCGGCTGAGGTCGCGCAGCAGCCGCCCGCCGCGTGTCCGGAGTCCCGGCCGGATCGGACATCGGCGATCGTGGCGGCGAGGCTCTGTGATGGCCGGGTACGGGTGGATTCGTTGACCTCGGAGACGACCGAGGTGTGGGCGAATGCCGATGGCAGGATGTCGGCCGAGGTGCATTCGGGTCAGGTGCGGGTTCGCGACGGCGAGAACGGCTGGCGCATGGTTGACCTGAACCTGGCGCGTCGTGCGGATGGTTCGGTGGCGCCGCGGGTGCATCCGAACGGGTTGGTGCTGTCCGGTGCGCGTGGTTCGGGCGTGCATGACCTGGCTCGGCTGGGTTCGGGCGATGAGCAGCTGACACTTGGGTGGCGGGGCACGCTGCCGCAGCCGGTGTTGTCCGGGCCAAAGGCGACCTATATGGATGTTCGGCCCGGAGTCGACTTGATAGTAGAGGCGACCCGGTATGGGTTTGAGACGTTCCTGATCGTGAAGAATCGGGCAGCGGCGGCGCAGGTTGGTTCGGTGGCGCTGCCGTGGCGGACCGGAAAGCTGACTTCGCGGACGACCTCGCGGGGTGGGTTGGAGCTGCGCAACGCGAAGGGGGCGGTTCGGGCCCAGGTGGACGAGGCGTTCATGTGGGACGCCCGGATCGACCCGAAGTCGGGCGAGCCGGTACGAAAGGCTGCCGTGGGCTTGGTGACCCGGGCGGCTGGGCGCGGCGAGACGGATCTTGTGTTGACGCCGGATGCCGCCTTCCTCGCGGATCCGGCCACCGTGTACCCCGTCGTGATCGACCCGGTGTGGGACATCGGACCGGTCAACGGTAACCATGACACGTGGGTGGAGAACACCGGCGGCACTGGCTGGAACTCGACCGAGTTGAAGCTTGGCACCTGGAATGGTGGTGGGCAGGTTGCCCGCTCGTTCATCTTCTGGGACCTGGCGCCGTTCTTCGGCACGCACGTGATGTCGGCGACGTTGCATCTGTATGAGACGTGGGCGTTCTCGTGCCGGGATGCCGAGTGGCAGGTGTGGATATCGGAGTACTTCGACCACACCACTAACTGGTGGAACCAGCCGCCGTGGCACCAGTACCAGAGCTCGTCGTGGCAGACCACCGGCTACGACTCGTGTGAGAGCGACGGCTGGGTCGACATCGACGCCCGGGGCTTCTTCCAGCACGGTGCTGACGGCTACTACCCGTACTACACGATGGGTCTCAAGGCCGCGTTGGAGTGGCATTCGGATTCGTGGAAGCGGTTCCGGTCGGCGAACTCGACCTATGGCGACCCGTACGTGACGATCGACTTCAGCTACCGGCCGACGGTGGCCAACCTGGTGACGGTGCCGGCTACGAGTGGATGCGTGACCGGGCCGGGCCGGCCGTGGATGACATCGCGGACACCACGGCTGTCGGCGACGGTTTCGGACGCTGACGGGCAGCCGTCGTCGGTCACCTTCGAGTGGGGAATCGTCGGTGGCTCGATGACCTCGCAGGCGGTCTCCGGTGTGCCGTCGGGGGCGGTGGCGTCGGTGGATGTGCCCACCGGTGCCCAGCTCGCCGAGGGCGGTACATACGCCTGGCGGGTTTCGGCGACCGATTCCGTGGGGGCGGCGTCCGGCTGGTCGGGCTGGTGCGAGTTCACTGTGGACACCACCAAGCCTGGGGTGCCATTCGTGAGCTCGCCGCAGTACCCAGAGCACGGACGCGGTACGGCGGCATCGGGGACGTTCACATTTACCCCAGCCCCAGGCAACACCGATGTGGCGTCGTTCACCTATCAGATGGATACCGACACCTCAGCGGCGACGGTGAATGGCACCGGACCGACGAGCGTGACGATCACTCCCTCGGCCGAGGGCACGCGCACCTTGACGGTCCGGGCGAAGGACCACGCCGGAAACATCTCCGACCCGAAGCATTACGTGTTCGATGTGGGCCGGGCCGGCATCGCGCAGCCGCGGCCGGGTGCGACCGCGATCACGCGCATGAAGATCGCGCTCGACGTGGCGGACCCGACGCTGACCCGGGCGACGTTCGGGTACCGGCGTGGCCCGGGCGGCACCGAGCTGGACATCCCGCTGGCGAACCTACGCAAGGCGGACGGGTCCCCGATCACCACCGACCCGGTGACACTGTCCACATTGGGCGGTTACGCGATCTGGAACGCGGCCGACACGCTGGGTTCGGCCGGCGGTGTGGTTCAGGTGCGGGCGGTGCTGTACCCGGATGGTGGCGGGGCCAGCTACACGACCGCGTGGGTGACCGCTACCGTGGACTCGGACGGTGACGTCGCCGCCGCGACCTCGGTCGGGCCGGGGTCGGTGAACCTGCTCACCGGCGACTACACCCTGTCCTCTAGCGACGTGGACGAGCTGGGCCTGTCAGTGGGCCGGGTCGCGTCTTCCCGCAAGCCAACCGATGGCTGGCTGCCGCAGGGGCAGCGGCTGACCGTGAACCAGCAGCAGGTCGGCACCGATACGACCGGCTTTGGCAACGGCGGAACCTCCACCCTGGCCCGGTCCACTGTGCTGGGGCAGGCCAGTTCCACCGACTCGCTGGAGGTCACCCCGACCCGGGCCGACGGAGACACCTACGCCGACCTGGGCTGCAACAACGGCTCGCTGTGCAACGGGATGCAGCCCGGTAAGCGGTACCGGATGTCCGGCTGGATCTACGTTCCGGCGGCGACCGGCCTGAACGGAGTGTTCCCGAACCGGGACTTGCGGATCGTGGGTTTCTACCGGCTCGGCGGCGTCTACTACGAGATTGCCTCGCCTAAGGCGGCGTGGACCGGCGCCTGGCAGGAGCTCTCGGTCGACATGGCCGTTCCGGACGGCGCCACCGAAGCGTTCTTCCGCCTCTACAACGGCATGGCCGGTGGGTCAGGCAAGAAGGTCTTCTACGACAACCTTTCCCTGCGTGAGGTGGTTGCCCCGTTCGGGCCGTCCTGGCGCGGCGGCGTGGCCGACGGTGTCGCCGGCAACGAGTTCGTCTCGGTCGATTTCCCCGTGCCGGACCTGGCCCGGGTCGTCACCGCCGGCGGCGATGAGATCAGCTTCGCCAAGGGCGGCGGGGCGTTCTTCCCCCAGCCCGGGGCGGAGTCGCTCACCCTCACCTACACCGCCGCCGCCGATCGGTACGACCTGACCGATCTCGACGGCACCGTGGTCCGGTTCACCAAACCCGCCGGGGCCTCCGCCTACATGGTCTCCGAAACCTGGACCACCGACGCGCACTCCACCACAAGCTACGTCTACACCAGCACCGACAACCGCACGCTCATCCACCGGGTGGCCAACCCGACCGAGCCTGGCGTCACCAACTGCACCGTACCGGCCCCGGCCGTCCCCGGCCGTGGCTGTGAGGTGCTCGAGTACGTCTACGCCACCTCGACCACCGCCACGCCGACCAGCCTCGGCGACGTCAAGGACCAGGTCTCCGCGGTCAAGGTCTGGACCTGGGACCAGGACGCCAACGGCGGCGCCGGGGCGATGACCGCGGTCGAGACCGCTCGCTACCGCTATGACAACCTGGACCGGCTGCGTGAGGTGTGGGACCCCCGTGTCCCCGCTCCATTAATAACAACCTATGAGTACGACGCCGCGGGTCGGGTCACCTCGGCGGCCGCCGCCGGTGAGCTGCCGTGGCTGTTCGACTACGGCACCATCGCTGCCGACTCCAACCCGGGGCGGCTGCACCGGGTGCGCCGGCCAGCCCTGCAGCAAGGGTATCCCACCACAGTGGACGGTGAGATCGCCACCCGCATCGTCTACCAGGTGCCGCTCACCCGCAGCGACGGTGGGCCGCACGAGATGAACCACGCCGCGATAACGACCTGGGCGCAGACCGACCTACCCACCGACGCCACCGCCGTCTTCGGCCCCGAAGACGACCCGCTCGTCGTCCAGGCAACGGCGTCGACGCCGGGTGCCGACGGCTACCGGTACGCCACCGTGCACTACCTCAACGCCTCGGCCCAGGAGATCAACACCGCCACGCCGCACCCTGCTGGCGTGCCCGGCGCGAGCATCGACACCGTCCAATATGACAAGTTCGGCAACACGGTGTGGACGCTGCAGGCCACCAACCGGCTGCTGGCGCTGGGTCAGCTGCCCAACGCCACCACGATTCTAACCGAACTGAACTTGTCCAGTTTGGACACCGCTGGGCGCGCGCAGGCGTTGGCCAGCATCAACGCCTACTCGGCCGACGGGATGGACCTGCTGCAGTCCACCGGCCCGACGATCAAGCTCGTGCTGGAACAGCCGCTGGCCGACCCCGACGGCGCCGGGCCGCTGCCCGCCCTTCCCGCCGGGTCCACGGTGATCGGCCGGTCGCACACCGTCAACGTCTACGACGAGGGCAAGCCCGACGGCGCCAACTACCACCTGCTCACCACCAGCAGCCAGGGCGCATCAGTGGCCGGCTACGCCGACGCCGACGTACGCGTCACCAAGACCGGCTACAACCCGGACAACGGCAGCGTCTCCGGCTGGGTACTCAAGAAGCCCACCAAGATCATCGCCGACGCTGCGCCTGGTGGGGCCAACCTCACCTCCTATGTGGTCTATGACAGCGCCGGGCGGGCCACCGCTTCATGGGGCGTCGGCTCCACCGGCAACGACGCCCGCGCCACCCGAACCATCTACTACACCGGCGACGGCAGCAGTCCCGAAGCGGACTGCCGCAACAAGCCGGAATGGGCCGGCCAACCCTGCCTGACCCGAAAGGCCGGCCCAGTCTCGGGCCACGACCCGGCCCGAATGAGCACGAACCTGCCCGAGCGACGGGTCACCGACTACTCCCGCTGGGGTGACGTCGAGATCGTCACCGAAACAGTGCCCGGCACGTCCGCCTCTCGCACGACCACCACCGGCTACGACACCGCCGGCCGCACGACCAGCGTCGAGATCACCTCTACCGGCGACGGCGCCACCCAACTGCCGGCCATCACCACGCAGTACTCGGCGACTACCGGGCAGGTCACGACGACCATGTCCGGTGGGTCGACGATCACCCGCGCGTACGACCAACTCGGGCGGCTGCACAGCTACACCGACGCCAACAGTGGCGTCACCGTCAACGAGTTCGACCGGTACGGCAAGCCCACCAAGGTCTCCGACCCGACCGGGCATGCCACCTTCAGCTACGACCGCGCCGCGGAGCCTCGCGGCCTGCTCACCAGCGTGACCGACAGCATCGCCGGACAGTTCCGGGCCGAGTACTCCGCCGACGGACAGCTCACGGTGCTGCACTACCCCAACGGCATGACCCGCACCGACACCCTCGACGCCAACCTGCAACCGGTACAGCGCAGCTACGCCCGCGACTCCGACAGCGCCGTCATCTACACCGAGTCGGTGGTCACCAACAGCGCCGGGGAGAAGGTGACCCACACCTTCACCGGCGGATCCCGCAACTACCGGTACGACCCGCTGGGTCGGCTGGACCGCGTCACTGACAGCGTCGACGCCGAGGGCTGCACAGTGCGTACGTACGGCTACGACAGCCGTACCAACCGGACCTTCCGCAAGACTTTCAACCCCGACGCGGGCGGAGCGTGTAAAGATCCCGCCTCCGCCACGCCGGACGCGCAGACCAACCACGCGTACGACACGGGCGACCGCATCACCGATGCCGGCTACACCTACGACCCGTTCGGCCGCATCACCGCTACGCCTGGCGGGATGGCCAATGCCTTCTACGCCAACGACCTGGTGCAGCGCCAGACGCTGGGCACCGACCGGCAGACGTGGACGCTCGACCCGAACCACCGGCTGCGGGCATTCACCACCGAGGCCTATGTGGACGGCAACTGGGTCAACGCCACCAGCAAGCTCAACCACTACGGCGACGACTCCGACGAACCCCGCTGGATCATCGAGGACACGACCCTCGGGTCGCTGACCCGGATGGTGTCCGGACCCGACGGTGACCTGGCCGCAACCACCTCCGCCACCGGCGACGCCGCCTTCCAGCTCGTCAACCTGCACGGCGACGTGGTCACCACCGTCGACAGCAGCGCGATGCCGGCCGGGTTCCAGCGCTTCGACGAGTTCGGCGTCGCCGCCGACGGCCAGGCCGATGCACGGTACGGCTGGCTCGGCGGCAAGCAACGCTCCGCCGAAGCCCTCGGCGACGTCATCCTCATGGGCGTCCGGCTCTACCACCCCAACACCGGCCGGTTCCTGCAATCCGACCCGGTCGACGGCGGCTCCGCCACCGCCTACGACTACTGCAACGCCGACCCCATCAACTGCCTCGACCTCGACGGCCGTTGGGGCATCAAGCTACCCAGCCTCTCTAGCATCAAGAACGCAGTCACCGTCGTGGCCAAGGTCGCCTCCGTCGCCTCCATGATCCCAGGGCCGATCGGCACCATCGCCGGCGTCGTCTCCGCCGGCGCCTACGCCGCCACCGGCAACTGGAAGGAAGCCGCCTGGGCCATGGCCGGAGCCGCCGCCGCCGTCGTCGGCGCCGGCGCCGCCGTCAAACTCGCCAAAGTCGCGGTGACTGCCGTGCGCGCATCGCGAGTGACCAAAGCTGCTGCTCCGATTGGAAAAGCCGCGAGGGGAGCGTCGTGTCCACTCAGGAACTCCTTCGCTCCTGAAACGCCGGTGAAGCTAGCAAGCGGTGCCCATGTGCCCATCTCCGACATCACCACAGGTGAATATGTCGTAGCCGTTGACCCAATCACGGGTACTGAGACCGCGCAGCCCGTGCTCAACGTCATCGTCGGTTACGGCGCGAAGCATCTTGTCGAGATCGACCTTGACGGGGACACATCTACGAGCCTGACCGCGACGGCCGGCCACCCGATCTGGGTGATCGGGACGGGTTGGACCGACGCGATCAATGTCCGCGCGGGTGACTCGCTCCTCACGGACAGCGGATCGATGGTCGCTGTCCAGTCTGTCCGTGATCGCGGCAGTGTGGTCGAGCAGACAGTCTTCAACCTCAATGTCGGCAACGTACATACCTACGTTGTCGGCGTCGATGACGAGGACGTTGTTGTTCACAACTGCGGCACGAACCCCTTCAAACGGTTTGGTAACTGGGTACGGGATAAGGTACGCAAGGGTTCGGATGGCAAGAGCGACATCAACGAGGTCGCGGATGTCGCGGGCAACGTCGGCGAGGCCCTCGCCGGTCGGGGTCCGTTAACCCAGTTGTCGACCGCCGCCGTATTGGTCTTCGGGCGCCGGGTAGTCAACCGTTTGTTCGGTAACATCTGGAAGGTCGGCAAGGAGATGGACAAGCCACGGAATGTTCCGAACAGAGGGGACCGACGACGACAGCGATGACCGACGGATCGGACGGTCGCGACGGTTCCGCTGCCAGCGGTCGGAGAACCGTCGTCACCGCTGGTCAGACGATGCTCAACACGCTCATGCGCGCCTCACGACGGGCTTGGGCAGCGGGCAAGCCAATCGTGAGCACAGACTATGTCCTCGAGGACATTGTCCGGGTCGGCCTCGTTAATCGAGGTGGCACCACGCAATGGCAGAGCCGCGAGCGTGCCTCCGGGGACGCCGCCGGCCCGGCCGGATCGGACATCGCGGGGTTGTTTCTGGAGGCGACGTGGAACGCGCGGAGGCAGTTGCGCCGAAGTGTCGACCAGCCTGCCCCCCGGTTCAGTAGCGCCGTCGTCCTGGCTGTGCGGCGAGCGATCGAGGACGCGAGCGTTCGTCACCTGGCGCATGCGCACAAGGTGCACCTGCTCACGGCTCTGCTTGACGACACGGCTAACCGGGCCAACGAACGGCTGCGTGCTCTCGGTATCGAACCGCAGAGCCTGCTCGAAGGACCGTCGGCAACCTTGAACCAGAGCGGTCCCCCGATCGCGTTCGGTGCAATGAAGCTGTACCTCACCGGTCACCTCAACCCTCCGCATCGCCGCCGTCCGAGCGTCCGGCAGGTCGTGCGGCGCTGGCACCACGCGCTCCTCGGTGACACGATGCCCATGATCACTGCGGTCGAGTTGGAGGCCATGCGTCACGCGGCTCGACTCGATCATCACCAGGTCGGGGTACTACACCTGCTCCTCGCGATCATCGCCACCGACCAACAGATCCACGGTCTACATTGGAACCTCTCGGAGCGCCTTTCCACGCACAGCTCTGCCGCGGAGCTCTTGACCCGGCACGGCGCCCGCTACGACACGCTGGTCCACGACGTCCTGGTCCGTGGAAAGTCTCTCGATGGTCCGATCGACCGCCGCTACAGATGGCGGCGGCACATCTGGTCGGCTCCGACGAGTTCGGCTCTGGCCGCCGTCGTCGACCGCACGCACGCTGAGGCCGAGGCTCGCCACCATCGCGATGCTGGCACGGACCACATGCTGTGGGTGCTGCTGAGCGATGACGCCGGCCCCTGCGTCCGGCTGCTCGAACCCACGACTGATATCGAAGGTCTGCGACGCGACGTTCGCCGCAGGCTGGACTCCTGAATCGCCAAGCCTGCCCGGCGATGTAGTGACCACAGTGGACACTTTGGCTTGTCGTAGAAGCTTCCACTGCTTCGACAGAGTTCGGTGCGACCGCGGCCGCTGCGCACTGACCACTTGGAGGCCCATTCACCACCATGCGTAGTCTGTGGCCCTCGCTGCACACGAGCCGCGCGGCCTCCATTCAACGCGACCGATCGGCTGACCGGCAGGCGTTCAGCTCGACCCGGCGTGCTACCAGCCGTTCACGTGCAGCACCGAGTCCAGCGGAGTCCGGTGCGCCGGCCGAAACTCGGTTCCCGTGTAGTACGCGGTGGGGATCAGCGCGGCTTGGTGCACGCTGTCGGGCAGCCCGAGCAGTTCTGCGATCTCGCGCTCGTAGGTCAGGTGCAGCGTCGTCCACGCGGTGCCGAGGCCGCGGGCACGCGCCGCCAGCATGTAGTTCCACGCGGCGGGAAGAACCGATCCCCTCGGCGCCGGGCCCGACGTTTCCGGCGCCGAGGGGATCCCGGTGCTGCTACGGGGCAGCGCGAGCGATGCCGAGATCGGCACGCCGCACGTGACCTGGGCCGCGTTCCCGGCCAGCGGGGTGGACGTGGGCGCCTACTGCGCTTTCGGGGACGCGAACGCCACCGTCACGAACGTCACGTGCACCGACGACGGCGTCTGGCAGTTGCGGATCGCAGCCTGGGACGGGACCAACCCGGTCGTCACCGACACGGCAACGCTGACGCTGACCAATGTGGTGCCCGATGTCCAGCCGGTCTGTTCCGGACCGTTCGGCAGCGTGGCGGCCGATGACCCGCCGCTGCCGCCGGAGGGCCCGGGTATCCTGTCACCGGTGCCGTGGCAGGTGTTCCGCGCCGGCACCGAGATGACCTTCGGCGCCGCCTTCACCGAGGTGGCGGAGAACGACACCCACACGTGCAGCACCGCGTGGGACGACGACAGCACCAGTCACTACCCGGCCACGGCCGCCGACCTGACCTGCCGGACCACGCACACGTTCAGGCATCCGGGCATGTACACCATCCGCACGACCGTGACCGACGACGACGGCGGCCAGAGCGCGGCGGCCGAGGTTCTGGTGATCGTCTATGATCCCGCCGCCGGTTTCGCAACCGGCGGCGGGCACCTGGCCACCCCGGCGGGCAAGGGCCACTTCCAGTTCAACCCGAAGTACGGCCCGCACGATGAGGGCCCGGTCCCTGGGCAGGGAAAGGTCGCGTTCCGTGACGACAACCTCGACCTGGACTCCACGTCCCTGGAGTGGCTTGTCGTCACGCCGGATGACACGATCGCGGTGAAGGGGGTGGGCACCGTCAACGGCATCACCGGCTACGGGTTCGTAGCCTATGGTTATGACGCGCGCCTCGACCGCTTCCGACTGGTCATCTGGCCGCTGTCGAGCGGTCCCTTCCCACAGTCGACGATTGAGCTTGGTTGATCGTGACGTTGCAGCAGCTCACGGCCCGATTTGACAGGTGTGATGATTCCACATTGCGGCAGGTCAACCGTTTGATCATCTGACTGTCCGGAGTGGAACCGGGTGTTTGGCCGGTAGGTCACGATCAGGACACAAGAGAACTGGTCAACGACTGCGACCGGCGCGTCGCCACCCCACAGCGCGAGGTCCCCGACTTCGATGGATTCGACCAAGAACACCGTCGAGCTCGGAGACCCCGCCATGTCTTCCTACCAGTCCCCGGCCACAACAGGCGACCCGACCAGCCGCTGGCTCACGTTCACCGCCGCGGTCGCGGTCTCCGCCGCCACCCGCGACTGGCTCGCCACCAAAATCACCCAACGACGCCGCAAGATCCGCTCCCGGTGGCGGCTGCTGGACCCCACCACCCAGGCCACCCTCGTCCTAGCCTTCCTACGCACCAACCTCACCCACGCCGAGCTGGCCGCCGCCAACCACATCAGCCGCAGCACCTGCCGGCGCATCATCAACGAAGGCATCGACCTGCTCGCCGAGCGCGCCATCCGGCTCAGCGAGGTGGTCCGCCTGGCCAAGAAGGCCGGCTGGGAGTACCTGCTCATCGACGGGGTCAACGTCCCCACCATCGCCTTCGCCCGCAAGCTCAACCGCCGCCAACAGCACTACTCCGGTAAGCACCGCCGCCACGGGGTCAACGTGCAGACCATCTGCGCCCCCGACGGGCGGCTGCTGTGGGCCTCGGCCGCCCTACCCGGAAAGGTCAACGACATCACCGCCGCCCGCCGCCACCGCCTTCCCGCGAAGGTCGCCAAGCTGCTCGGCCTGTTGGCGGACCTGGGCTACCTCGGCCTGCCCGACGTGGCCACCGGCTTTCGCCGCCCCCGCGGCGGGCAGCTGACCGCCGACCAACACGCCGCGAACCGGCTGCACGCAAGCCTGCGCTGCCTGGGCGAGCGCGGCAACGCCCAGCTGAGGTGGTGGCGCGTGCTGGCCACCGAACTGCGCTGCCGCCCATCCCGCTGCACCCGCATGACCAAGGCAGTGCTGACCGTCCACTACCGCGAGCACACCCCGTTCGCCGCATAGACAGTCGTATCTCCACGCGCCCCGCCAACGTGACCAAGACCGTGACCAGCCGAAATGTAGAGTCAACAGTCCTGTCAAACCAGGCCGTGAACTGCACCAACGCCACGATGACCCAGGCTCAATGTGGAGGGTCTCGGCGGCGACGACCGGCACGGTCTCACCTATGACGAGGCGGTGGCCTACTACGAGGCGCAGCGGGTGCGCCGGCTCCCGGTCGACGTCGACGCGTACCCCACGGCGGACGGCGTGCGGTACGCGCTGATCTGGCTGGACAACAGCGAAGGCGTGGACTGGCGGCTGCACCTGAGCCTGTCGGGCGTGGGGTTCAGCGCCGCGTTCGACTCGTACGCGGCCACCCTGCGCACGCTCGTCGTGGACTCGGTGACGGCCGGCAGCGAGCAGCGCTACGCCGGTATCTGGCTCGGCAACCCCGGCGGGCGGCAGTTCCGGATGCGGCGGGACCTCACCGCGCTGGAGTACTCCAACTGGTGGCGCCGCTACGTCGACGAGGGCTTCCGCGAGATCGGCTTCGAGCGGTACGAGACGGCGCAGGGCACTCGGTACGCGACCGTCTGGCGGCAGAGCTCTGGTCGTCCGCAGTGGGCACTGCGGGGGCTGGTGGACCAGCGGGTCAAGGAGGAGCTCGACAACTTCCTCGTGCCGGGCATCAGCGTCGCCGTGGTGCAGGACGGCGAGGTCAAGTACCTGCGCGGCTTCGGTGACGCCGACGTCGAGGCCGGCGTCTGGCTGGACTCCGGCCATGTGCTGCGCACCGCCTCGGTCAGCAAGGCGGTCGCCGGCGTGCTGACCATGCGCCTCTACGAGATGGGCGAGATCACCTCGGTGTACGACCCGACCGGGACGTACCTGCCCGGGTTGCTGCCGGCCCAGCACGCGCACACCATCGAGCAGCTGGTCAGCAACCGTGGCTGTGTGCGCCACTACGAGAGCAAGCTTGCCGACCCCGACCCGGACCTGGTGGAGAAGGACCAGACCCTGCAGACCATCCACTTTGGATCTGCGCTGGAGCCGGCTGAGATAATCTGGGACGACCACATGGTCAACGGCTGTGCCATCGGCACCGACAACAACTACAGCACGCACGGGTACACCATTCTCGGCGCGGCGCTGGAGTCGGCGGCCGGCACGCTGCTGCCCGACCTGGTGCGGCAGGTCCTCACCGACGCGTGCGGGCTGGGCACGCTGCGGCCGGAGGACCTGACGGACAGCGGCGTGCGCCGGTCGAAGATCTACAACAAGGACAACACGGTCGCTACGCCGGACGAGAACACCTGGAGCATCCTCGGCGCCGGCATGGAGTCGTCAGTGGCCGACCTCGCCGGCTTCGGCGCGAAGCTGCTGGCTGGTCAGATCATCTCTCCGCTCGCCGCCGAGTACATGTGGAGCGGGACCGGTTGGGGCTACTCCTACGGCTGGCAGGTCGACTCGCAGACCGACGAGGACGGCGACACGTACCGGCGGGTGTGGAAGTCCGGCGGTCAGCTGGGCGCAGACTCGTACCTGCAGCTCTACCCCGACGACGGCATTGTCGTCGCGGTGCTGAGCAACCGGCGAGGGGCGACCGACGGCGACCCGGACAGCCACGACGCCAGCGCCGTCGGGCGCGACGTCGGCGGGTTCATCCTGGACTCGCTGCCGTAGCCCGCCGTAAGCCGTCTGGAACGGTCCGGTAGCTGACACGCCGACAACGACGCCGGGGCGTTAGGCTCCGAACCAGCTGATCGGGGACTCCGACCAGCTGGTCAGGACGGAGTGGTGCATGGCCGGGCTGAGGGCATGGACATCCCGGTCCAGTCGCGCGGCCATCACCAACGCTCCCGTCACAGTTGCGCCCAACCCCGCCTTGCCGCCGCAGGCCAGCGCGGCGCACAGTGCGTCGCTCGGCATCGGGTGGAGCCTGGGCGCGGTCCCGGTGCACCGCCCGGCGCCGCGCATCTGCGCGCCGTCCGACGCGGCCGAGCGGGCGGCGCAGGCCCTGGCCGGGCGCGTGGTTCCGGACCAGCACAGTGGACACACCAGGCAGGAGCCACGAGACCGGTGGTCGGGGCGGCCGGCGCCGCCGGCCGTACTCGATGTGCTTGCTTCGTCGGGACGGCCGCTGCCAGAGGGTGTCCGCGGTGGCTTCGCCCCGCGGCTGGGGCATGACCTGTGCGGGGTCCGCATCCACACGGACGACCGGGCGGCCCGCTCCGCCGCCCTGATCGGCGCCGACGCGTACACGGTCGGGCGGCACATCGTCTTCGCGCCCGGCCGCTTCGCGCCGCAGGATGCCCGCGGTGCCCGCCTGCTCGCGCACGAGCTGGCGCATGTGGTCACCTCGCCCGGCTCCGGGCACCTGCTGCGCCAGCAGGCCAGCCCCGAGTGGTTCGGCGGACCGCGCACTCCGGCCGCTCGTGGCCTGGCCGACCAGGAGACCGCGGACTACTCGATCCGTAACAACATCGTGGTCGAGAAGGCTCCGAAGTACTCGGTCGTGAGCATCACCGTCGGTGCGACCACGGCGAACGTCGCCATCCGGTACGCCTTTCCGGCGTCGGAGGTCTCGTCCGCCTCCGGCCAGTACACCTGGGGCGAGTCGGCCAGCATCACCCGGGCCAAGAAGGAGGTCAACGACGCGCTGGCGAAGGTCGTGACCAACTTCCAGAACTACCCGACGACTCCGGGCAGCCGGACCAACCAGATCCGCGAGCGCCGGCTGACCCAGATGTTCACCCAGTTCACCACGCAGCGCCCGCTCAACGTCTTCATCTCGGTCAACCCGCTGGACTTCTCGCCGATCAGCTCGGCGGTGACCATCAACGCGGCGACCGCCAGCCGGGACGCCGCCACGCTGATCCCGGCGCAGATGTTCTCCGCGGCCCGGATGGCTCCCTCGGGCACCCCGACCGGGGCGGCCACCAGCCAGGAGACGCAGACCACGATGCTGCACGAGGTCACCCACGACGCGCTGACCCGTGCCAAGGCCGACTTCCCGGCGGTGTGGAACGCCAACAACATGCAGCTGGTCCCGGTGCCGTCCGGCCCGCTCGCCAACCTGCTGCTGGACCTGGCGCGCGCGTTCGTCGTCGCGCAGGAGGAGGACTTCGCCTACACCGTCGAGGAGTCCCTGCCGCCGGCCGGCAGCCCGGCGACGACCGGACCCGGCCGGCAGCACCGGGCGTACCAGTCGTTCGTCTCCACGGCGCGGAGCTTCTTCACCAAGAAGGGCCTCACCTTCAAGGCGGTGACCCTACGGGTCGTGCCGACCAGCACCGACCGGGACGTGACCGGCTGGACGATCAGCTACCAGTTCCCGGTCGGCACGGTCAACCTCACCCCGGGAGACGAGGCCACGATCAACCTGTTGCTGGGCAGCTTCGCCATGACCCATGGCGGAGCCCGGGCCGCCTTCCTGCGGCCGGGCGGGCCGTAGGCCGCCGTACTTCCGGTACGGACACGCCCTTCTTCCTGGTGCGGGCGGCGGCCGTACGGCTGGCGCACCGCTCACAGGTTCCGCGACGCGCCGGCCGGCTGCGGCTACCGGACAGAGTCGAGATAGGACCGTAGCCGGGCGCAGAGGTCCGCCAGCTCTGCCGGTCCGCCGTGCGGGGCGCCTGCCCACTGCGCGCTGGCCGCCCAGCCGTACTCCTCGGGCGTGCCCTGGTAGCGGGGGAACACGTGCTGGTGGAAGTGGGGGACACCGGTGCCGATGACCGCGGAGAAGACGAACTCGGGGCTCAGCTCTGCCCGTAGGCCCCGGGCCGCGCGCCGGACGACCCGCCCGACCGCGCCCGCCTCGTCGTCGGTGAGGCCGTCGAGGTACGCCACATGCCGCAGGGTCTCCACGAACAGGTAACCCAGGACCGCAGTACCGTTCTCGCCGACCCGGCGATGGGTGACGACCAGGAGCTCGTCCCGCCATATCACCGGCCCGACAAGCTGCCCCTCGCCGCGGTGCTTCGCGCAGATCGGGCAGCCCACGCCAGGCTCGTCGGCGACGGTCATGGCGGCAGCGTACCGGCCGTGCCGCGCGCGTCCTGCGGGCCGCGGCGAGCGGCCAGGAGCCTCGAACCTGGGTTGACAGACCTTGCTGGGTGGCGTAGTTTCCGTACTAGTTAATTAACTGATTGGAAAAATAGTGGCAGAGGCAGACCGGCTCAGCGCGACCTTCGCGGCGCTCGCGGACCCGACGCGACGGGCGATCCTGGCCCGGCTCGCCGCGGGGGAGGCGACGGTCGGCGAGCTCGCCGAGCCGTTCGACCTGAGCCTGCCGGCGATCTCCAAGCACCTGAAGGTGCTCCAGAAGGCCGGGCTGGTGGAGCAGGGCCGGCAGGCGCAGTGGCGCCCGTGCCGGCTGCGGCCCGAGCCGCTGCGGGAGGTCGCGGTGTGGATGGCGCAGTACCGCGAGTTCCTCGGCCAGAGCTTCGACCGTCTCGACACCTACCTGCGCCAGCTGCAGAGCAAGCCGAAAGAGCCCGAAGGAGAAGGACAGTGACCAGACAGGACCTGAGCAACGAGGCTACGACCATGCTCGTCGAGGGCGACGAGGTGGTCATGGAGCGGGTCTTCGACGCCCCGCGCGAGCTGGTCTGGACCGTGCTGACCTCGCCCGAGCACGTGTCAGCGTGGTGGGGCCCGCACGGCACGACCACCACTGTCGTGGAGATGGAGGTACGCCCCGGCGGCAGGTGGCGCTGGGTCAACAACTTCGCCGGCGGGGAAGCCCCGTTCACGGGGGAGTACCTGGAGGTCGTGCCGCCGGAGCGGATGGTGCGTACGTCAGCCTTTGACCTCGGCCCGGAAGGGCCGCCTGCGCTGGAGACTCTCACCCTCGACGAGGTCGACGGCGGGACGCGGCTGCGCTGGCACTCCCGCTTCCCGTCGCCGGAGGTGCTCGGCTTCGCGCTGGCGCAGGGGATGTCCAAGGGCGCGCTGGAGCAGTTCGACCGTATTGCCGACGTGCTGGTAGATCTCGCACCAGACGGCCGGTCATCTCGGTTACAGGCGGGTTAGCGGCGGGTAGTCGACCTGCTAGGGAGCGGGTGCTTCCGGAGCCGGCCCGGGCCCGTCGCGCTCGCTCCCGCGCCGGCCTGGACCGGCCACCGGCGAAGTGAGCCACACCGACCCTGGCATACCAACCAAGCCAGGAGCCGGAGTTCGACAGTTCGGGTTCGGGTGTAGTGCGCGGATTCGGGGGTTGAGCTGTGGGAATG
>Ga0075420_100001929_pt1 | contig 17771 bp, 26 predicted proteins | sample SoiMetdeltSBSDD4_FD_75296 | JGI IMG/M metagenome (GOLD analysis project Ga0075420, IMG submission 75296) | Bulk soil microbial communities from a Populus tree surrounding site in Tennessee, USA - Soil MetaG P. deltoides SBSDD4 | ecosystem: Environmental > Terrestrial > Soil > Tree plantation... | reverse complement strand
TGAGCAAACGTGACTCCAACCTCCATGGCTGATAAGGTGTTAATGTTTCGACAGAATCCTCCCTATAGTATACCCCAGGGATCAGGAGGGAAACGACCTCACCAAAAGCTGCCAAGAGCCATAAACCGTTCAAATCCGTATAGACGGTTCGCGGATACACCAAACCGTTGCACTCCGGCAAAGCTCTGCTGTAGAAAACACCTATGCGCGTCTACCACACCAAGTATCCCGTCTTCGGCGGCATGGCCGCCGAACCGCTTCCCCGCTGGCCGCAGGATGACGAGCTCGTGGCTGAGATCGACCAGGACGGACGGTCATCCCGTGACGCCTTGGCGTATGCCTTCCATCTGACGCAGAATATCGAGCAGAGCTGGACCGAGCACGAAGACGTCAGGGCATTTGGCACCCGACGCCGCTCTACGTCTGCCGGCGATGCGGTGGCGCTGGAGGATGGGAGCTTGTACCGCTGCGACATCAACGGCTGGACGCCTATGGGCACGACAGCGGTAGGCAGGAGAGGGTCTCTGAAAAGAAAAATCCCGGACGCATGCGGATCAGAGGCGTGACCGGGATGTCCAAGCGACATCTTATTAGAGGAATTCCACGCGGTTCAACATGTCTTCGGCTGAGTGTTGCTCCCAAAGGCGCACCAACCGGCGAATGACCTCCCCCACCGGATACCGGCCATATGGATAATAGACAATTCCTGCATGAGACTGACCACGGCTGGCCAACACCAGAAAATCCCGGTCGCACGTGACCATCACGCGCCCTTGGGCACGGGCGTACGCCAGATGCGCCTCATCCGTGGCGCTCCGCAAACCGGCTTCCACGGTCGTGCTCGCGTCAATCCCCCGGCGTCTCAGCCCATCGGCGATAGCCCGAGGGACATGCTCATCGAGGTGGTAGAGAATCACGGGAGGTCTGGGTATCGCTGGAGGGCAAGATGAGCGAGGAATGCTGTTGCTTGAATTCCTCTACGTACGCTTCATCCTCCGCCATGTCCCGGCGGATGTCTTCCCGATGATCGTGGTAATAGGCGAGCGCCGCATAGACTTTCGCCAGGCTCAACTGCGGGTATGCAGAGACGATTTCGTCTGGGGACTGCCCCTGCTGCTCATGTAAGACCACGATATCCTGCACGCGGATGCGATGCCCGGCAATACGCGGCTTGCCCCCGCAGACCCCAGGGGTCTTCACAATGTAGCCGTCAGGATTCGTGTCCATACCAAGGCTCCAGCCTATCCGATTTTATTCATGCTCTTGGTAGCATAGAACATTTTCGGCCGAGAGGAAAGCGCGAGCTGCCAGGCCCACCCGTTGCACAAAGGGCCGGACCAACTATCCCAGCCCGGCCCTTCTCACGTGTGCGGTCATCGGCTCCTCAGCCTGTACCGCCTTTTCTCTCTATCGCTTTTCATGCCAATAGGTAAACCTGTTTCTCACGTGTTGGAAATACCTGCCTGGGGGGGTCTGGAGGGCGGCGAGCACCCCCCAAGTCTTACCATTAGAGCCACAGGGAAGCCCGTAGAACACCATCCCTGGTATCTGGCTAGGGTAGTAGCGGGGACCCCGTACCCCCCATGAAATAGGCTTCCTGTAGCCTGACAAACAGCCTTCTGCTTCTAGTGCCATACTTCGCGGAGGGAACGGGCGATGACCGTTCCCGGAGGCGAAGTCCCCGCCGCCAGGCGGTTCAGGACTATGATTGCTCTAATTATTCCTTAATGACCTGTCTTGTATGCTATAATCCCCTGCCTAAAATCTCCAATCTCGCTGGGAAAACGAGTACATGCGCCGCCTCGCACTGCTGTTGCTGTTGGCTATCTCTCTCATACTCCTACCTTGCCACCTCCGCGCCGGATCGGATGACGAGCCCTATAAACAAGCTGAAAAGCTCGCCCTGCAGGAGCGCTACGAGGAGGCGGTTGCAAGGATGCAGCAGCTGGAGCTGGACGCATCCCCCAACTCTTCTAACTGGCTTCAATCCAAAACAGGGTTATGCGTCACCTACAGTTTATGGGGGAAAAGTCCCGAGGCCCTGAATGCCTGCAATAAGGCACTCAGCCATCATTATTTTGATAGGGCTCGTAAATGTATAGCAGATGCTAGATTGCAGAAACCGCCTGTTTCAATCGCGCAGCTCTGCCCCGGACAAAAAACGCGCCATGAACTCATGCTCTACCTGAGACTATGGCAGATACTTGCTTACTGGCGTGCCGGTGAGCGGGAGCGTGCCATTAAGGCCATGGAGTCTGCTTCCATTATAGCGGATATAGCGAAGGACTACCCCAGCGAGGACGAGATTTTCGTGGTCGCCATAACCAGCTATATCCTGAATATTTTCGAGGCTGCAAAAAACGACTACCGCTACAAAGGCAAGGATACGGCCCCGCTTGAGCACTTGCGCATTGTCTTCACTTATGGAGGGGAGAGCACCCCCGCCGGGCGTGCGGCACGTACCGCGCGGATGCTCTGGGCAGAGCATCCCTACGCCAAGCCTGCCGTGTTCGCCCTCGGCGCGATTCTCCTCTCCACCGCGATCTATGTCCCCGCGAGACGCCCGATCAATCGGCTGGCATCCGGCCTGCTTTTCACGTCCGTCTCGTTTCTCACATACGCCGTGCACAGGCCGCTCAAGGCGCTGGGCTCGGGTGCGCTGGCAGCAGGAAAAAGCATCCCCCGGCATGTCAACCTATGGCTCCATCCGGCCAGGCCGGTGGCGCCTCCCTCCCCTGTCGCCACGCCCGCCGCCGCACCATCCCCGGCCTTTGCGCCGGCCCCTGCCCCCATGCCGATGTATGTCAATTACCGTTACCCCAACCAGGCCTACCGCCTCGCCGGCTATTGCTTCGCTGCCTTCTGGGCCGTCCTGCTCGGGCCGCTCGTCCTCGCCATGCTGATGCCCGCCTTCACCCTGCTCGCGGATTTCAGCACGTCGGGCTTTCAGCGGGCTTATAACCATTTCCTCCACATACTCACCGCGTCGCTCACCTGGGCGCGGCTGTGGTTTGCGCTGCTGCTCTTCTCCCTCTTCGGATTCGTCGTCTTCAAGCTCTATGGCCGGTTCTCCCTGCCCAAGCGCATGCGCCCGCCGATTCGCGTGGTCTATGGCACGTTGCGCTTTGCATTCCTGGGCGCCATCCTCACCGCCGTGGGCACCTTTCTCTCCTATTTCACCGCCACGTTCACGGGGCTCTATTCCAACCCGCTCGTCAAAACGCTGATCAGCCTGATCCGCAAGATCATCGGTGTTTAATTCTTCCCCGCTGTTGCTCGATGACGAGCGACAGCAGCGCCTGAACATCCACCACTTCGGTGTTTTGCGGCCCCGATTGCGTGAGAAGCGACGGCAGGAGCTCCACGGCTTTCGCCGCCACGCTTGCCCCCATCTCGAAGGCAGCTCTCAGCGGCTTCGAGCGTTCCAACATGGGCATCATGTCCCCCAGTGGCACGGTCACCAGCCGGTCCACCTCCCACTTCGGTAATCCCTCCGCCGCCTGCCGCTGCCGCTCACGCCCCTCGAAGGGGAAAGGCATCGTGACTACGGCTGTGACCTCACAGCTGCATGCTTTGGCGATCGCCGCCACGACCGGCCCGGCCCCCGTACCCGTACCGGCTCCAAGGCCCGCGGCAACCACGACCGACTTCCGACAGAGCTTGCCGATCTCCATGCTGGCTTCCAGCGCGGCCCGCGCCCCGACTTCCGCCACAACTACGCCATAGCCGAACGACCATTGCTGGCCTATCTGCAGCTTTGTGCCGGCCAGGCATTCGTCCAGCTCCTCCCGATCCGTATCGATCGCCGCGAAGTGGCTTCCCATCCTGCCTGCCTCGACGATCCGATTGACGATCCGCCCGCCGGTGCCCCCGACGCCAATCATTACCGTAACCACCCTTACTCTCCCTTTAAAAGTTTTTTCAGGAAAGAGCTGAGGGGCTTCGCCCCTGGCGCACCCAAGACCCTAAAGCCTCCGCTTCGCTCCGGTGAAAAAGCGGTCTCCCCAAAAAAGTTGCGGGGCAACTTCGCTTTGCGCCCTGCGGGTTTTGGGAGATACCCCTCCGCTTTTTCAGGTCTTGGCCTTGCCGCCCCCACGTTCGCCACGTGGCAAGGGTTGCAGCGCGCGCTGCACCCGATAAACCATTAAAAAAGGAGTACATACCATGGCTACCAGACCCACCCACTACGTTTACACCGTGCGCGATGGCAAGGAAAAAGACAGCAGCTTCTGGACGAAAATCGGCGTGGTGTTCACCCACAATGACGGCCAGGGCTTCAACGTCATGCTCGACGCCGTGCCACTGGATGGCAAGCTCACCATCCGCCCCATCGAGAAGTAAGCCTTGTCTCACCGGGAGGGGGCCGATTCGCCCCCTCCCCCAACCTTGCGATATTTCAATGACTCTTCATCCCTTCTTAAACCGCATCATCCACGGCGACTGCGTGGCTGTGATGCAGAGCCTCCCCGCCGAGAGCGTGGATTTGATCGTCACCGACCCGCCGTACCTGGTCAATTACCGCTCGCGCGACGGGCGGCGTGTCCCAGGCGATAACGATAATCACTGGCTGCGCCCGGCCTTCGCCGAGATGCACCGCGTCTTGCGGCGCAACAGCTTCGCCGTATCGTTTTACGGCTGGACCGCCGCCGATCAATTTCTGTCCGCCTGGCGCGAGATTGGTTTCAGCGTTGTCGGTCACTTCGTGTTTACGAAGTCCTACGCCTCGCGCCGGGGCTTCACCCAGGCCCGGCACGAATGCGCCTACCTGCTGGCGAAGGGCACCCCACAAAAACCCTTGCGCCCCCTGCCCGACGTGCTGCCCTGGCGCTATACCGGCAACCGCCTGCATCCCACCCAAAAACCGCTGGAGGCCATCAGGCCGTTGATCGAGACCTACTCCCGGCCCGGCGATATCGTGCTGGACCCGTTCGCGGGATCCGGCACGACCGCCGCCGCCTCGCGTCAACTGCATCGGTCCTTCATCGGCATCGAGCTTGACCCCACTTACCACCGCAACGCCACACGGCGGCTTGCGGCTTAACCATAAGGAACAGGACCATGACAAAGGATTTTCATTCCGACGCTATCCGGCTGAATCTCACCATCATCTGCACGCATTTAGACCGCGCAGCGAGGCTGGTTGACGAAGCGTTAGGGTATATGCAGGGCGGCAATAAGGGCGCTGCCATCGGAACACTGATCGAGCTTCCCGACAAGCTGGAGGCGGCCCACGCCCTCTATGGGGCGATTATCGCCATACATCGCAACTCTCAGTAATAAGGATTAACGCCATGACTAATACTAACTGCCTGGAAAATATCGCCTGCCCGCAATGCAGCCGCGCGGACAGTTTTATCATCGAGGTAAAAACCCGCGCAGACGTGACTGACGAAGGTGCTGTGACTTTTGGCGAGATGCGTTGGGACGAGTGGAGCTTTATCGAGTGCAAACATTGCGAGACCGGCGGCACCGTCGCGGAGTTCACTCGCGAGCCGCCAAGACACGAAGCGCTCAAGATGAACGCCAAACGGGCCTTATGGGCCAACGTTGCCCTTTCTTCTTTCCGAGCCGTGACGGGACAGAATGCCGAAGAAGAGGCGGGCGAGGCCATCTGCGATCTCATCTGCGATTTACTCCACTTGGCAAAATCCTGGGGCTTCAATCCAGATGCGCTGGCCGCCCAAGGCATCGGGCATTATGAGCATGAAGTGCTCTATCCCGATGACTAGTGGTTGCGTCTCTCATCGAGCTTTACGTAATTCACAGTCAATGCAGGAGATCATCATGAAACCCTACAGCGTTTTATTGCTCTACCCGGACACCGGCGACGACCCGGAAACCTATTACATGCACACGGAAGCAGAAACCCCCCATGCCGCCATTGCCAACGCCAGGGTGGAAGCCGAAGGCGTCAACCTGGGAAATATTACGGCAGAGGATTTCCTGCCGCTGATCGTCTTGCCTGGGCACATCGAGGCGGAACTTTTTTACCGCGACTTTGTGCCCTGGTCTACTCACCCTTAGCTTTGCGGAGCGTGCCGGCTTGTCCGGCGCGCGGAGGCAAAGCCGCCGCCGGCGGGCCGAACGTTCGGGCCGCCGGCCCGTCCGAACGTCCCGGCCCGCGGCTAGAGCCGCATGCGGTGTTCGATCTTATGGATATAGGGCTCGCCGGAGTTCGGGTCATGCGGCCCGTTCGATTCCTCCAGGACATGACGGCTGTTGGCTTTGAGTTCGTGGTAAATTGCCTCCAGATGATAGCCATAGGCGATGATGTCATGCTCCCATTCGTTAAACCATAATTCTTCCGGGTCCCTGTTCGGGTAATAATGCACGGAAAAATGCGGGCGGTGGTTAATATAATGGCGCTCACCGTTCAGCCTTCGTGCTTCACGGCCTGGCGCGCGGCCCACATTGCCCGCATGTCTTCCGGCTGGCGCGGTGTGCATGCGCCACTATAGCGCGGCTTGCTATTTCAGCAAATATTTGTATTTTCAGGGGGCGGTGTCTTACTGCGCGGCGGCTCCCGCCGCCAGGATATGCGGGCGAACATACCCGCATATCCCCTCCGTAGGTTGCTCCCGGCGCGGTGATTCCGTATACTCGGAGCCAGTTCGGTACACTGGGAACAAGGCTACCCCTTGTCCGTACGCTTCGCGTTCGGCCTGCGGGGGCCTTGCCATCGGGGCTTCGCCCCCCTGGACCCCCCTGTGAGGAGCGCGGCGCATTATGGTGTCCCCTGCCTCGGATCGTCCTACAGAACGCAGCACACGCGGCCGCCGGGTGGAGTTTCGCGTCAGCGACGACGAATACTCCGAGCTGGCAGCCAAGGCGGCGGCGGCGGACATTTCCATGTCGGCGCTGCTGCGGGACCATTTCGGCAGGGTGCGCATCCGCCATCGGCAGGACGAGCGCAGGCGCCTGGCGCTCCTCAATCGGATAAACGCCAATCTCAACATGATCGCGCGCTGGGTGAACACCCACAAGGGCGCCGCCGATGCCACGATCGTCGCCGCGCATATCCATGCCGTGGAGCGCGAGATCACCCGGCTGCTCGCCGCGCTGGAGCGCCGATGATCGTCGGATTTTCCAGGCACGGGCAAGGCAGCGCCAGGGGAGCGATCGAGTATTTCACGTCCAAGCAGAACCCGGACGGCACCGATCGGCACCCCTCCCCCGTGGTGCTGCGCGGCGATCCCGAGCTGATCGGGCCGCTGATTGACGCCCTGCCCTTCAAGCACAAATACACCTCGGGAGTGCTGAGCTTCGCGCCAGGTGAGGTTATCACGCCGGAGATGGAAGAACGGATCATGGACGAGTTCGAGCGCGTCGCCTTCGCCGGGCTCGATCGCGACCAGTATGCCATCCTGTGGGTGAGGCACGCCCATGCCGATCACGAGGAGCTGAATTTTCTCGTGGCCAGGGTGGAGCTCGCTACCGGCAAAAGCCTGAACATCGCTCCGCCACGCCAGATGTCGCGCGAGCTGTTCGACACGTTCCGTAGCTGGGTCAATGCCGAATACGGCCTCGCCGATCCGGACGACCCCGAGCGCAGCCAGGACGTCTCCCTGCCCCATCACCTCGCCAAGCTCCGTGCAGCCTCCACCCGAAAAGGCGAGGCCTATAAGGAGGATATTCGCGAAGCCATCACCGCCTTTGTCCGCCGGGAAGTGGACGCCGGACGGGTGAAGGACCGCGACGGCGTGGTGGCGTTCCTGCAGGCCCAGGGATTCGAAATTCCCCGCGCCGGCAAGGATTACATCACCGTGCTCGACCCTGGCAGCGGTGAGCGGATACGGCTGAAAGGCGGGCTTTATAACAAGCAGAAGTTCGACCCCCGCCAGGAGGCCGGCACGATACGCTACGGCATCCCCGATCCCGAACGGGCCGCCAAACTGCGCGACAAGCTCGACCGCCTGGCGGCCTCACGCGCCAGGTACAACCGGCAACGTTACCGATCACCGGGCCAGACGCCCGCACAGGACATCACGCCGGGCGAAAACGAAAAGCTGGAAGATTACCTCAGCCGCCAGCTGGGAGAGGACGCGATTACGCCGCGCGAGGATGGCGGACTCCCGGCGCGATCCACCCAGCGGCGGCACCGGCGCCAACGCATGCAGGAGGCCGCCGAGGCCATCGAGACGGAAAACCGTGAAAGTGAGGAGAATAGAACCGAGACTGAACGGCGGGGCCCCTATGACACGAGGCCCGATCCGGATTGGTGGGATGATTTCTATGGGGAGGGCATCGAACCCTGATGGCTGAGCGCTACCTGGAACGCTACCGCGACGAGATCATCCGGCTCCATCGACAACGCTACACGCAGGCACGTATACGCCGCCATCTCGAAGAGACCTACACCATCGACGTGCCCAAGACGACGCTCTCCAATTACATGCAGGAGCTGCGCAGCGAAGGCGCGATCGGCACCGCCCAGGAGCCCCGTGTCAGCCCGGAGGAAGAGCAGTTCCTGTCGCAATACGAGGTGTTTCAAAAGCTGGAGCAATCTTCCGAGAAGGTGCTCGACGCCGTCGCCCAGATCATGGCGCGCCTGGCGGTCCTGGAAGAATCGGCGCGCGATCGTGAAGAAGCCATGCTGGCCGCGCTGCGCTCCGGCCAACAGGCGCGGCCTGGCATGCGCGAACCTGTACGGGCGGACGCCGGCGGCGCCAACCCGATCTCCTGGACAAGACTCTTTCTGCTCATCGGCGTGATCCTGATCATCATGCTGGCGCTCTACTACGCCTTCTGGCGCTAGATTCCCATGCCCTGATCTTGACCCTGGCCCTGCTGCGGATTTTGCTCCTGGCCTTTATAGAAGGTCTGGCGGATGTCCTCGATGGCTTTCTGATCATCGTCCACCGCATCCTGGCCCTTATCGGCCTCCGGGAGCTGACGCTCATAAATCACGTCATGCACCGTGCGGCCGTACCAGCCTTCCTCGAACACCCGCCGGTAGATATCGTCGCAGGCGCTCACCACGCCCTTGCCGATCTTGTCATGCATCTCGCCCCGGATGCGGGAATATTCCTCCATCTCTCTGTTGATCTGCTCGCGCGTGAGTGCCATAGGCCCCCCCTTTCTTGCTGTATTCTACCACGAAAACAGCCGCTTATGATATAATTGCTCGTCACTGTACGCCTGTGGACTTCTCCCCGGAGGACCCGGCCGATGGCCGCACTGCGGCAGTACCCGTACAGCCTTGAAGAACCCCTGCTCTGGTTTGCCAATCACCCCTGGCGCATCCTCGATGCGCTGGAGGGCACCGCCATCCTGGGCGATACAGGCTCAGGCAAGACCAGCGGCAGTGGAAAAGCCATCGCCAGAGCCCTGCTGAACGCCGGATTCGGCGGCTTAGTCCTCTGTAAAAAGATCGACGAAAGCGAGGACTGGATTCGCCTCGCCGTGGAATGCGGGCGTCAGGACCAGCTGCTGATCGTCAACCCACGCCAGGGCTGGCGATTCAATTTTCTCGATTACAACTTCCGCCGGCGCGGCGAAGGCGGCGGGTTCGTGGAGAATGCCGTTCAGCTCTTCATGAGCGTGATCGAAAACCGCCGCGACGCGGCCGGCCAGGATGAGCGCCAGCAGCGGTTTTTTGTCGACAACACCAGGCGTCTGCTGCGTCACAGCATGGAGGCCCTGCTGCTCGCCGGCGAGCCGGTGACCATGGACGGTTTGAGGCGGCTGATCAACAGCACGCCTTCCCCGCACCCCCAGACCGGACAGCCGGTATGGCCTGAAAACTCTTTTCTGGTGAACGCTCTCGCCAGGGCCATTTACAGGCAGCAGCGCCAGCTCACCGGTGACGTGGCCACCGACAACACCCCACAGGACATCCGGGAGTATTTCGAACGAGACTTTGCGCGCTCAGGCTCCAACCGCCAGAGCTCGGGCATTGTCTCGACGCTCCTTGGAATGGCCGAGCCCTATCTCTCCGGTCCCGTCCGGGAAGTTTTCTGCACCACCACGAATTTCCTGCCCGCCGAATTCTCGCGCAAGGGCGCCATTATCATCCTCGATTTTCCGCTGGATGAATACGAGGACATCGGCAGGACCGCCGCACTGACGCTGAAATATATCTGGCAGAGGGGAATCGTCCGAAGGCAGGGACTGAGAGAACCGGGGGATGTTCCGGTTTTTTTATGGGCTGACGAGGCCCAGAATTTCGTCACCTCGGCAGACCCGAAATTTCATAATGAATGCCGCTCCTCCGTCTGCGCGACGGTGCTGTTATCGCAAAACATCAACAACTATATTGCTGCGTTTCACCAGAATGCCGAGGCGCAGGCGAATGCCCTGCTGGCCGGGCTCGGCACGAAAATCTTCCACAGGAACGGGGACTATCGCACCAATGAATGGGCGGCGGAGACCTGCGCCAAGGGCAGGGCCGTGTTTTACAGCGGAGGTTCTTCGGAGAGCAGGGGCATGTCCGACAACCAAAGCTGGGGGAGCAGCTGGGGCGGCAGCAGCGGCACGCACGATTCCAGCCGCACGCACAACCGGGAGCACGGTGGCAGCAGAGGATTCTCCCGCGAGCAATCCACCAATGAAGGATGGTCGGAGCAAGTCGACTATCAGGTGCAGCCCGAGCTTTTCACCCGGTTGAAATCCGGCGGCCGTTATAACCGGAATGAGGTGCAGGCCGTCATCTTCAAATCCGGCATGCCGTTCCCGCCCCATGGCAAGCCCTTCACCGCCGTCACCTTCAAACAGGGCAGATGATGCAGCTGATCGGCATCCTCATGCTGCTCGGCTGCGCCGAGTGGGCGCTCATCTTCCGCACGTGGGTTTCCTTCCGGTACCTTTTGCTCTATGCGGGCATCGGATTCCTGCGCCTTTATTACTTGTTCACCTATTTTCCACATTGGGACGCTCACTATTTTATCTTTCCCGTCTGTGTTCTCACCGTGTTGCAGCACCTGCGCTCCCTCTGGCGGGCCAGCACGTCGCACAACCAGCAGACCTACAACACCCCGGAGACAGGCGTGCCCTGGCTGGCGATCGTCGCCCAGAACCGCAAGCGTGCGCAGTTTTTGGAATACGTGATCATGATGGCGTTTGTCTGGTATATGGCGAATTACGGCCGTATCGTCTACCCGCCGAAATTCCTCACCTTATCGCCCACCTGGCGGGCGTGGTTCATCAATCCTTCGAACGCCTCGACCTTCACCCTCCTTTTCGCAGTCGCCACAGTCTTCGCCTATGGGCTGTGGAACGTGGCCGTCTCGGGCGTGCCGTTCTTCCGGCCTCGCCAAGCCGACACTGGTGAGAGCCCCTACCGCCACGTCCGCGAGGAGTCCCGCCGGTCGCCGCGGCTGCCGAGCGTCAAGGAGCTGTCGGACGATATCGGGGATTTTTATAACTGATTTTATTCGCTTCCGAGCCCCGTCATAAAACTTTCACAATGGCTATGTACATCTAAAGTCATGGCCGAGAAGTCATCACCTCCTACCTTCCAGGAAATCTCCTCGATGTCGGAGAATGAATTTCTGGAGATCTGCCGCGACACCGCCCGCAGTGATTCTGACTATGCCTTCAAGGAGGCGGGCATTAATGCTCTGAGCGCCGCAGGCCAAGGGGCTCTAGCTACCATGTTCGCTGTTTCCGGGTTGCCCTATGCAGCCATTGGAACCGTTATCAGCGCCGCCTTCGCTGGAGTTTCTGTGTGGAAAGGCATTCAGGCCTTTGGCAAAGGCGTGCAGAGCGCCTCCCAAAGCTCCTCCGCCGATACTATCCTGCAAGTGCTCTACCCGGCGGAACCACCCGGCACAGTCGTGAAAGAAGCCGAATCGCCGGGCCGCCTGGCTTCCGATAAGACGCCAGGCATAAGGCTGTAAACATGAAAATTAGGGTGTCTCGAAAATCATCCCACTCAACTCAAGTCACTTCCAATTTCTCCCACCGCCCCAAATGGTGAAATTTAGGGTGTACCCTACTTTTCTTGACCATGGACGGATGAGCTGATAAAAATCGCTTCCTGAAACACCACCATTGACGCTTTCGATGACCACCCCCGGCCCATTCCATTATGAGCCTTACAAAAACACCCGAAATTGGGCGTTCTACAATGGCGAGGAGCTGGTCACCCTGACACCCTACAGGAAGGGTTGCGAGGGTATCGTCAAGCTCATCGGGCAGCTGGCGCCGGATGCCGTGATCGTGCCCTACCAGCCCCCTCCACGCAGCCATGTGGACCGGGTGCAGGAGCAGCGTACCGGGATCTATGACACACACAGGAAGGGCAAATGACCGATGCTCACCCTTCATTCTCCCGAGAGCATCGCCGCCTATATCCGCGTGTCCACTTACGACCAGAAAACCGAGTCTCAGCGCGAGGAGATCGCCCGCTGGCTGAAGAACCACGGCATTGCACCGGAGAGCATCCAGTGGTTCGAGGACAAGGAGACCGGCAAGACCCTCCACCTCTCGTACAAGGACGAGGACGGCAATTGGCAGCGTACCAACAGCTACGATGCCGGCGACCTCTTCATTGTGAAGCTATTGGCCGAGAAAGCCGCGCAATTCCTCGCTGATTTGCAGCTTGAAGCCTAAGCCACAACCCAGGGGGGGTTGCCCTCGCGGCAGCCCTCCGCAACCTCAAGGAATTGCGATTATGAATAGCACAGCAACACGTATCACCGCACTGAATGACGCCTTCCGCAACAAACATGGCCACGACCCCCTTGACACTGGTGGGGAATTCTGCCGACTCGTTAGGACTCACCCAGCGTTGTGCCACCATGTGTTGCACACTGCCGAACGCTGGCGCTCACCTGCTGCCGGAAGTGGGAGCGACGCAGGAGCGGACGCTGGAGGCAGTCAGGTGCAGTGCGTGGTTAGGCCCTTACGCCGCTGCCGCCGCCGTACAATGGGCAGGCACTGCTGTAGATACCCTCAGCCCACCAGGCCTCTTGCTTGAGCAGTGCCCAGGGAGAGCCTTGTACTACTGGGGGGTGGCCGGATATCCGGACGCTGGGACGACTATGCCTTGGCCCACGCGGCCCGACTGCTGTGCGTGGCGGTCTTGTTCGTGATTTTCCAGACGCCATTGATCCGCAGCAACGCGTGGAAGTCAACAAAGGAGCGCGACGGGTCTGTGATATTGTCCCACCCGAGGAGGACGCTGGCCACATCCCCCGCCTGCGTCACAGCAATAATGCGGCCCTCAATGTGTCTATTGGCCGCGGCCCACTGCTCGAAACAGTCAGTGAGGAGATCTTTGTGGAGGACCCCATCGGCGTCGGTGAAAAAAATCCACGCATCCTCGTGGAAGGCCTCCTTGAATTTGTTCACGTCGCCTTTCCAGCCGTCGATGTACAGCTGGACAACGCGGACGATTTCGTCATAATCGGGCGTCGTGGCAGTGGTTGTCGTGGCAGTGGTTGTCACGGTAGTCATGAAGACACTCCTTCGGCTTGGGGTATGGAAAATACACAGGCTATGGTACCAATGACCACTGTTGCTGGCATACCTCCTTTCCACTCCGATGGAACTTGGGCCGAACGTCGCCGTTCACCTGCGGCGGACCGAGCGACCGAAGGAAGCGAGGTCTGGCGTCAGATGCAACGGCTTGTTCGACGGCACGCGCCTCCAAGGTTAGTCTCCCTTGAGGAGGGTCAGGCCATCGAGACGCCATGTCAACCTGCCGCCGAGTTCGAGCGCGTAGCGAACGGCAGGCCCACCGCCTTCGGCACGCAGGACCAAGCGATACCTATCGTCGCCTCTCGGCGGAAGCGTGTTTGTCAAGCCCTGGGCGTAGCAGAGGTGGATCTCCTTAAACTGCTCATCAGGACTGACAAACTCCGTCGCCACATCGACGAGAACGGTACCATGTGCGGGCACCAGAAATGTGAGGGTGCCAGGGAGCTTGCCCATGGGCTGAAGTTCATGCTCGGGGTGAACGCCTGGCGATGTGGCAGGCTCGCAGGCTTCCAAGACGAGTCGCGCGTGAGGTACGTCAGTGCCGCCCACGTTGCGTATGCCCACGCGAAGGTAACGGCTCTTGGAACCCGCTTGGACTGGCAGCTCCTCGAAGAACGGCTTCACGTCCGGCTGTCGAAACAACTCCAACCGCGGCTCGAGTCTCGCCAGGAGCTCATCGCGTTGCCGGGCAAGGGCGAGCCAGGCTCGGAACGACGCATAGAAAAGACAAGCCACGCCAAAGAGAACGAACCCTTGCCGCTGCCACTCGGCTGGGACGAAGAAGCCGATGACGGTCAAGAGAAGGCCTCCTCCACCGCTCATCCTTCCTATCCAGTCACTGGCGATGGAAGTGAGAAAGTCGCGGATTCGGTTCATTGCCTCATACGGTCCCTATGAGGAACTGTCCGTCGAACTCTTGATTATATGGAGTGGGTAGGGACAGGACGCACAGCCGCACTGTGTTTTCCCATCCCCCCCGTTGTCACCGTGCGTGCGGCTTTCACCGCACACGGCGGCCCCATGAGAGGTCTTACTGGCCTGGGTGTTCCGTCAGCCTCGGCAAGGATTCCCAAGCCTTAGCATCTGACGGGGTTACCGCGCACCCGCCTCTCACGGTGTGGCCCTTCCCCATGTGGACGGCTTTCCCGTCCTCCGAGTACTATGGCCACGCTAACTCCCGCCAGCCGCATCCGGGGATTTGGGACGGGTTGCCCCCTCCGTACTTCCGCTCCCGTTCGCATCGGCTGAAGGGCCTCCCATGTTCACCTTGATGGACTCCAACGGGATCACGTAGGTGGCGGTTACCATACAACCTCTCCCTGCTATTGCAGGCTCCTCAGTGGGCACGGGGTAGATCAGGTATATCCGTGCCATCCTTCTGGTAGTCAGCTCAAACTAGGCTACCTTGGAGTGCCAAGGGAACATTTCCTACCCTTGACACACACTGACTGTCCCATCAGGAGTGGGTAGGGACAGGACGCACAGCCGGGCTGTGTTTTCCCATCCCCCCCGTTGTCACCGTGCGTGCGGCTTTCACCGCACACGGCGACCGCCTAGCAGGACCTTTACCCTCGTTTCCTTCTGCCACCCAACCAGGATCCCCTGGTATACAGGAGCAGGTCCGTACTTTGAGGCACCCGATAAGCTGTGGTCCTTCGCCCTGTACGCGGCTTTCCCGCGCGCCGACTACTATGGCCACGCTGACTCCCCTCAAACGCATCCGAGGATTTCGGGGCTGTTTCCAACCCCCTACTTCCGCTCTCGTTCGCATCGTCTGAGGGGTCTCCCATGTTCCCAGTGACAGACTCCACAAGAGCATTTAGGTGGCGGTTATCTGACAACCTATATCGCTCATCGCGGCTCCTGAGCGGGGCGTAGGGTAAATCAGGTCAGTCTACGACCATCCTCTGTTAGTCAATGCTAACTCAGTGTTTCTGATGAACCTTGCCAACATCAGAAACCCGCTCACCGCCCCATCGGGCAAGGTATTGAGGCGGGGGTCTCATTCCCCGTAGGTTGAAATCCGCTTCGTTTGAACTCACCATGTGCTCTCTCAGCCAAACCCGACGTCTTGACGGCTTGCCTCGCGTCTCATCGGTATCTTTCAGGGGTATGCTGCTCACCCTACCGAGCGTCCGATAGGGCTTAACCCCAACGGCTCATCTTCCCCCTGATAGGGAAGATGGGGATTTTCTCCCATTCTGTCAGTGGACTTCATGGCGCACCAAGGTCTTGAGACAGGGGTGTGGTTCCCCGTAGGTTGAACCCCGCTTCGTTTGGACTCACCCGATGATCTCTCAGCCAAGCCGGGCATCTTGGTGGCTTGCCTCGCACCTCACCCGTACCTTTCAGGGGCATGCTGCTCACAAGGACTGAGCGTCCAGCCTTGCTTAGCCCCAACGGCTCACTGGTTCCCTGATAGAGCCAGTGGGGATTTCTCCCATTCCATCAATGCGCTTCATGGCGCACAAATGTTTCCACATAACCCTCTCAATAGCCCTGCGCGACATGTGGATCTAATCCCCCGTTGGGGCCGCTTATATGGATAATTTTCAGCATAATAGCCTAAATCCGGGTCTTATACTTCAAGCTTTTCGGCATCATGGTCAGTGACAGGTGACGGCCTGAGGAGATATTCAGGTGAGTCGGCTTAACTCCCCACTGAAGTAAAGGAGGTCCTGGCCATGTTTGTTCCGCAAGACGGCCATTGGCGGACAATGGCTCATCACGCGGGGCATCGCCGCTCTTCCGGCGTTGGAGCAGTGGGCCATCATGGAGAAGGTTCGACGCTTCGACACCTTCACCCCGGACAATGACCCCTATGGTGAACACGATTTCGGCGCACTCGAGCACCAGGGCCAGCGTATTTTCTGGAAGATTGACTACTACGCTCCCGGCCTGGCAGGTCACAGCGAGGACGCCGCCGACCCGTCAAAGACGGTGCGCGTTCTCACGGTGATGCTGGCGGAAGAGTATTAGCCATCGCCTCGGGAGGGTTGCCCTTGTGGCGACCCTCCTCTATAAACTACTCACAAAGGTCATGAATTATGGAATACGTCTTAGCCAGCTTAAATCCCCCGTCCATCTGGAACCTCTACCCCACGCGTGAAGCAGCGGAAGCGGCAAAGGATGAGGCCAATACCTACAACGAAAGGCTCGTAGAACATCGCGCTCCTGTCCAGCATTATGAGCCGATGACGTATGAGGCGTATCAGCAGGCCGAGCGCCAGCACTACCTGAGCCAGCCCTTACAGGACATCAGCGAGGATAAATTTCACGAGATGTTTGAGGTCCTGCCGCCTAAAGGCGTCAGGAATACCCGTGGAATGTTCAGTTTCCTCATGATGGAGCACCGGAGCGGGCCTTATACCGCTCAATACGCCTCATTTCAGGAGAAGTATTACACCCGGCTGGTCGACGCGACAGACGAAACCACATGGATCACTGTCGATGAAATCCAGGCCCACAGGCAGCAACAACTTGAGAGATACAAGAACCCGGAAGGGCGAACCCGATAACCAGCCAAAGAGCCTGCATCATGTCTGAATCCATCTCCGATCTTGCCATTGAAATCCTGCGTTCCACGAAAGACGGCGACAATTTAGCGCCGCAACACCTAAAACTGGTCGAGCGTGCCGTCAATGGCTTCCTGAACGAACAGGGCGAGGTGGAGTTTTATGAACTGGTGAGTAATGTCCGCAAGGGATACGTCAAACCCTGGTTTCACGACATCGAAAACCTCACCATCGACCACGCGGGGTATGTCTACTGGAAGGACAAGCAGGTAGAGCATTACACGCCTCGCTGGGCCTATACCGATGATGCGAAGCAGGCTGCAACCGAGTTGGCGAGGAGATGCCGTCATCTGGAATCCATCGGAGCAGAGGTCAATGGCACCAACGCCGTTTGGAAGTGGGAACAGTTTGTTGAATCCAGGAACGAGGAAGCCGAAGGCCCCGCCCGATGACCCCTACCCCACACGCCTTTCCTGGAGCTTCTCCAGGGCGGGAGGGGTAACCTCGATGCGCTCAATTTGCCCCCGCGCGCCCTCGGCCTCAAAGGCGGAAAGGTGCTGTTCCCGGATGAAGCGGACGGCCATACCGCTCGACCATATCGGCCAGTTTTTCCATATCCCGGCCAGTCTCGACCCCGCCAGCCCTGAATTTCATTCCAATGCCGCTTCTCAAGAAGCCGTCTCTCTCTAAACCTTCTCTTGTCGGCGATAAATTTACTGAGCCGTGCCTAAAGATCTTAAGTAGCTGAGGTGGTGTGGTAGATTCCCATGTATGAACCAGTCACCTCACAACTGGAAAGAAGCCCGACGTCTCCAAGCGTGGGAACTCCTGCAA
>Ga0075420_100001924_pt1 | contig 17803 bp, 11 predicted proteins | sample SoiMetdeltSBSDD4_FD_75296 | JGI IMG/M metagenome (GOLD analysis project Ga0075420, IMG submission 75296) | Bulk soil microbial communities from a Populus tree surrounding site in Tennessee, USA - Soil MetaG P. deltoides SBSDD4 | ecosystem: Environmental > Terrestrial > Soil > Tree plantation... | reverse complement strand
GCCAGCGCCGAAGCGGACTGGACGTGGCGCCCCCGGCAGGATTCGAACCTGCGCGCACGGTTTAGGAATCTCGCCGGGCGTGTTTCGTGCGCTCATCTGGCGCAACGAGGCTGGTCAGGTCAGCGAACGCGCACAACGAGTTGCGTTCGGCGCTACGGATCTTGTCATCGAGACGGGCAACTGGATGGGCAACCGCCAACTCGTGCCGTGGCGGCTCCGTTGTCCTGCGAGGCCGGTCCTTGGTCGGGGCAAGGCAGCCTCGTCGACACGTCTCCTCCACGGAACCTTGGCCACGGTGCGTACCATGGCAAGGCAATGGCGGCAGTGGTAACGAAGGTCCTTCTCGCCGAGCCGCGAGGCTTCTGTGCGGGAGTCGAGATGTCCATCAAGGCGCTTGCATGGATGGTCCGCGCCTTCCCGCCGCCGGTGTTCTGCTACCACGAGATCGTTCACAACCAAGTCGTTGTCGATGAATTCAAGGCGCTCGGCGTTCACTTCGTCGATGACATAGAGGATGTCCCAGCTGGCGCGCCGCTGATGTTGAGCGCGCACGGCACAGCCCCCGACGTAGTGGAACGTGCTCGCGAACGAACGGGTGTCCTCGTAGATGCTGCATGCCCTCTGGTCACGAAGGTGCACAAGGAAGTTCGTCAGCGTCGCGACTCAGGGTTCTCTATCGTCTATCTCGGGGAGGCCGGTCACGATGAAGCCGTGGGAACGATTGGAGTAGCTCCCACCGCGATTTCAGTTGTTGGTGGCCCATCCGAGGTCGAGCAGTTGTTGGATCCCGGCCGACCGGTTGCGCTTCTGGCGCAGACGACTCTGCCCATGGACGAGTGGTCATCCACGCGAGATGCCCTCCGCGAGCGCTTCGGCGAGGTCTGGACACCTCGGAAGGACGATCTTTGCTTCGCCACGACGAATCGGCAGGCGGGCGTTCGAGCTCTGGCGCGCGCGTCTGACGTGGTGATCGTGGTCGGCTCTGAGAACTCCTCGAACACAAGGTCACTTGTGGAGATCGCGAAGGCCGCCGGGACTGCTGCAGTCCACAGAGTGAACAGCCCCGCTGAGCTTCCCGAGGGCTTGTCCGGAGTCGTTGGAGTCACGGCCGGTGCATCGGCACCGGAAACAACAGTCCAAGCCGTCATCGATGAATTCGCTCCAACGGACGGCGTCGAAGTACTTCGTGTGGTCGACGAGCAGGAGTACATGGCGCCACCCCGCGACCTCCGGCGCCTCCAGCAACTGCGGCCCAGTCTCCACCCGTACGACTTCGACGGGGACCGGGAGAACTCCGCTGCCGCCGCGCTCGACGAGTTGCGGAATCGTGCTTAGTTAGGTCCCAAGCGAATCGAGGTAGTCGCGAAGGCTGATCGCCGGCGACAGCGTCAGATTGCGGACGATCTCCCACATGTCGTGAGCGGCTCCGCCCACTTCGGACAGCCAGACGTAGTATCGGCGTCCGAGCACGGTCGACATCTCCAGCGATGCGTCCGCGACGATCGTCGCAGTCAGCGGCCCGCCAGATACCGCAATCGCGACACGTTCACTCGCCTCGATGTCGTCCAGCCGTGACCTCAACCAAGCCGACGACTCTGCGCTCTCGCGATAGGTCTCCGTGTCGTCCCAGCCGCTTCTAGTCGCGTTGCCATCCATCACGTGAACGATCTGCACCTCGCGATGACCGGTCAAGACGCTGTCGATGAGACGCTGCAGTTCGTGCAGGAACCGTCTCTCGCTCAACTCGCGCCCGTGACGTGGCCCGAGAACGAGCGTTGAAGTCTCCTGGACGGTGGCGAGTCGAAAGTGCGCCGCCTGGATGGAGAGGCGCGCCTTGTCGTAAGCGTCTTCGCCGAATGCCTTCACGGACAGAATCGACGCGAACCGGCGGGCCAGGACGTAGCTCAAGCCATCTCGGACGGCAGAGCTAAGTTCATCAAGCGTGTCAAACTGACGTTGGAACCCTTGGGTTCGCGCCCGCCGTTCGATTGCTTGGTCGCTGATCCGGACACCAGTGCCGCCGTCGAGTGGGTGCCGCTCGGCAAGCTCGATCACGGGGATACCGAGTGCCTCCGCCGACTCGAGTTCGGCTTCAACAAACCGTGACGGCCTCGTGGCGAGATGGATTACTACATGTGATTCCTGTACCCGGGCGATGAACTCGCGGACGTTGCTTCCGGCGATCGAGGACTCTGGGTAGTAGAGGGGCTCGAGACCCATTCGACGGCACTCGACTGCGACGAACTCGCGCTCACGCCGAAGGTCGATCCAAGTCGAGCTGATGAAGACCTTCACGCGGTCGGTGGCCATGTCCCTCCTAGTAGGCAAGCCGCCGGAACTCGTCGTAGGCCGCCTGGGTAGCCCGAGTATCCCGACGAGTCATGTCCTCGGCAACGTCGATCAGAGACAAGGTTCCAGCGGTCGTTATACCGATGAGTTTCGGGCTGTGGTGTCCTGATCGCGCGCGGCCTATCACCTCGTCAAGCGCGCGGAGGCCGCAGCGAAGCGCGAGAGCACGAGTTGTCGCTGTCGGGGGAGCTCCTCGAAGGACGTGGCCGAGTTCGACGAGCCGCACTTCTCTGTTCGGTGTGCTTTCGCTTGATGTGAGGAACGTCGCGAAGTCCGCTGCCGGTCCTGACGCGGTGCGGAGACTCGCCGGCAACTGGGCACCTTCCGCCACCAAGACGAGAGCGCTACCGCTCGAGCGCAGTAGACGTTCACGCATCACGGCGAGGTCGTCGGCGGTGTACTCGATCTCGGGGATCAGCACTTCCTCAGCGCCAGATGCGAATGCCGCCTCCAGCGCGATCTGGCCATGATTCCGACCCATGACTTCGACCACGAAGATCCGATCCAACGAGGAAGCCGTCGTACGAATGCAGTCGATGTTGGCGATCGCGAGCTGGAGAGCGCTGTCGAAGCCGAGCGTCTGCTGGGTGCCCTTGATGTCGTTGTCAATGCTGGCTGGGACTACGACGATCGGTATTCCGAGCTGAGCTGAGTGGGCCAAGTGATAGGCGGCTGTCGAGCTTGTGTCGCCACCAATCAAGATCAGTCCGCCCAGACCGTTTCGCTCGACCGCCGGCGGCGCCAGCGCGCCGACAGCAGACGGAACGTCCGTCAGTTGCTTGGTAGCGAGGAATGCCGAGATCGCCTCCATCCGAGCAGTCTTCAGAACCGTGCTCCCTTGGTGGAGGATGCTTCGCACACGTGCTGGCGTGAGATCGACATAGTCGGGATCGTCGCCAGCAACTGCTGCCTCGTAGACATCACGATCGCGAAGCAGACCGAGGCCGCCGTAACGGATGCCCACGACCTCACAGTCCGCGGGAGCGGCCTTGACCACTGCCCGGATACATGCGTTCATCCCAGGAGCGTCGCCACCGGTTGTAACCACTCCAATACGAAACACCGGCCCAAGCTATGCGAGTGAACAGCACTGCGACTGTGGCCAACAGCTAACGCGTCTAGACCGTGCGCAGCCTGGGATGTGAGCCCTGGGGACGGGGCAGCACGACCTACGGAGTCCAGGGCGCGACGCTGGACCGCGCTCGTTACCACCCTTCGGACGGGTCCCGCTTCGAGGAGGGCTACGTCGCGATCACCAGGGCGACTGACTCGACCAGCCTCTATGTCGTGGAGGGCGACATCGACGTAGATGCTGGGAACAAGGCAATCGAGTCCGAGGCAACCGGTCTCGATACCGTCGTCCAGGCGCTCGGCCGGCGCAGCGACCACGAGCTCGCCACCGCGAGTGACCCGTTTGCCCTGGAGGTCGATCGTCTCGCACGAACATGTTCGTTGCGTCAGCTCTCCGAACGCTCCCGGCAATTGGACGCAGTCCTCGAGCAGCACCCACCGTCGGTCGCAGGTGAGCTCGCCGACGCCCAATGCACGCTCGCGGCGCTTGAGCGTCGGCGCTTGACGATGTCAGCTGCCATTCCGAGCTGGAAGCCGAGCCGACGCCGTGAAGCGGCCGACGCGCTGACTTCGGTGGAGCGAGCCATCGAGCACGCAACTCATCGCGTCTCCGATCTCGACGCGCAGCGGGCGGACTACGACGAGTTCCGCGTGGTGCATCACGTCGAGCTCGAGGAGCGGCGGCTGCTCTCGCAGGCTGTGTTGGTTCGGCGGCTGAAGCTCACCATCGATGCCGTCGCAAAGCCGGCGGTTGCCGTCGTTGACATGCTCGGCCCACGGCCCGAGTCACAGCGTGAGCGATTGCGATGGGAGCACGCAGTCGAGGCAGTCGTTCGGTACACGGACGAAACCGGGCGACTGCTGCCGCGCACCGCTTCCTCGGCCGTCGAGCTACTTGGACCGCCACCGGCCGACCCACTGGACCGCCTCCCGTACAAACGCGTCTGCGACACGATGCGGCAGGTCCATGCGCCGGAACACCGAAGTGGTGTCGCGCTCGGCATCGGGTAATCGGCAGGACTCAGGTCATGGGCGAGCACGGGTCCCACCGAGCCGCTAAATACATAGGTGGTGGAGGCACGAGACTGGGACAACGATCGCTGGGCACGTGCTCTCGCGGAGCACTTCTTCTCCGATGATTTCGCTGGCGAGCCGGTGACCTTCGCCGTTGATCCAGATTGTCTGACCGCGATCACCGGCGAGTCGAGTGACGCGGCGATCGAGAACCTCAGCCGGACCGTGCGGACGCTCGTCATGCCTGGGCACCGCTTCGTCCGCGTGCTTCAGCTGGCTAGGAACTGGCAGCGCGACGGATGTGATGGGCCGCCCCCGTCGCTCCCGTTGCTCGCATTGACAGTCCTCGCCGTCTCGACGAACGAGCAGTTCGGGCTCTACAAGCCGTTCCGGCGACTGCTCGACTCGAAGGACGGTGACGAGGGCATGCCGCCCGGATACAACGATGCAGTGCCCGAGCTGTGGGAGCAGCTGAGGTGGTGGCTCGAGGTGCATCTGGAGGGTCGGCGTGGCCTCCCAACAATTACGAAACATGACGTCTACGTCAACATCGGCTACTCCACTCAGCAGGCATTGCTTCGTACAGCGGACCGCCCGCTCCTCTACCGCTTCTTCCGTTCGATCGGTCTGACCCCTGGCGCGGAGCAGATCGTGCCGTCGGAACTCCGGCGCGCCCTCGCCATCTGGTCGAGGCGTCGCCTACCTCGAGCAGATCGCCTCTACCGACTTGCGACCGACGCCAATCTGCAGCGATACGTCGATGCATTGCTCCAGACGCTCGCATCGCGTTGGGACGGAAGGCTCCGGGACCCGACGACAGGGTCGCGTGCCGTGCCGCTGAGGTTGATGCTCCAGGTCCGACCCGTGGCGCTCTCGTTCGTCGCGCGGCGGCGTGCAGAGGACCCGGGTGCGCTGGATCTCGACGACTTGACGGGCGGGCGTCTTCACCTCACCAGTGGTGGTCCCTACTTCGAGCCGTTCCCGCTGCCAATAGCTGTCTCTCAGCGCGTCCTTCGTGACGGCATCGAGCTCGCAGGCCCCGAGCTCAGCTTCTTCCATGAGCCCGCGTTGGCGATCCCCTTTGCGTACGACGATGACCTGCTCGAATGGGTATCGACGGATCGGATCGCGTTCGACGAAAAGCACCACCTCCTTGTTCACCGTGACATCCGGGATGCGACCGTGGACTGGCTCGCGGCATCAAACATCGACGGACGGCTCGATCCCGCCGCCACTCGACACCTGCCGGAAGGATGGTTCCTCATCCGCGACCTGCGGATCGGTCCACGGAGCGAGACGGCACCGCGAGATGTGCAAGATCTGCTCGGCTCCGGGGGCGGCGGCGAGCGGGTGCGTCTGGTCGGTGGGCTGAAGGTGCGCAGCCTCGACCATGCCTATCTCACGGGTGGGACGCCGAATGTCGCGCTTCCACGCTCGCTGGAGATGCCGATCTTCTCGATTGAGAAGGAAGGATTCGATCCGATCGAGCGCAGCGCGGATGGTCCGGAGTTCGAGATGGCACGGTTCGATCTCGCACCCGGCGACTACCGCGTCGTTCACGCGGACGTGGCCTTTCCGTTCACGATCCTCGAGGCGTTCAGGGATGTTCCTCCGCCCGACGTCGGATCCGTCCGCACCGGCATGGAGGGAGGCAACGCAGCAGGTCTGCTGGCTAGTCCGTCGACACACGTGCCGCGTCCGTCGGCGCTGCCTGCGCTCGCGCCCGCTGCGATGGTCGTGCTGGGACCAGACCCCGGAGATCAGGCGTCCGTATCAGTCCCGCTGTGGGTCGAGAGCTTCGCGGGGGGACCGCTCAGTTGGGTCAGCCTCGACTTCTGGGTGGACTTCGAACCGGTGTGGCTCTTGGTTCGTGCGACGGAACACACCGCAGCGTCATACGTCGCGCACCCCCATGGCGCGGCCCATCCTCGCGCGGGTAACGCAGACGAACGGTGGGCCCGGCTGGTGGTTCAGGCTGAGCTTGTCGACGGCGCTCTTGAATACGTCGCCGACCTCTGGCGCGAGTACGAGGAGCTTGCGGCGGAGATTCTGGCGTGAACACTCGATCCGTCGGTGATGATGTGCTGCGCTGGGCGAGCGAGAACGGTGCGGGCCGCTGGCGAGACCTCAGCGAGGCGATCGCGAATGCGAGCGCCGGGCGCCGGCGGCGCGGCATCCGATCGTGGATCTTGGCGTCCGAGCTCTCAGATCTCGGTCACATCGATATCGACTGGGACCAGGGTTCGTGGAGCGTTGCTCCGCCGGTCTTGGCGCTGAGCCCCGGCATGGGCTTCTGCGCGTACCTCGCCGGATGGCGGAACTCTGCGTTGTGCGAGCGGTTCGATCAAGCGACTGACGATCTCGCCACCTTCCCGTTCCCGGTTCTGCAGGACGATGCGCCTGGAGCGCTCTTCGTGAAGTGCAGCTCGATCGGCGCGATCGAGGACCTGGCCGACCGCATGGGTGTCGCGCTGGTTCTCGATCCGTGCGCTCAGCTGAGTGAGCTCGTGTCGCTACCGTCACACGCCAGGCTTCCAGGTGCCCCGCCGCCTCCCGGCGAGGCACTCGCTCGATTTGCCCCAGCAACTCTGGCGTGGACCGAGACGGACGAGGCGGAACAAGCCGGCCTCTATCGTTTCGAGCTCCATGGGAGAAGGGTGTTTCGCCTCCACGAGGATGACGACTGGTTCATCGTCGACCGCGCCGTGGGTCAGCTGCGCGTGTTGGCCGGCCGTGACGACGTCGTTTGTTGGCATCCGCCGAGTGCGGACGGGCGCATGCCACGAGCCTTGACAGTGGCGCGCGACGTGTCGTTACCTTCGGTTGCTGCGCGAGCCGCTGTCGCGGCGTCTGGGCTGTTGCCGAAGAAATCGGACCAACGTCGTGCGTTCCTCAACGTTTCTCGCCCAGTGGCAGCACGGATCGCCGATCGCCTCGGGCTGACTCTGTCCGTCGCTCGTGACCCCATCCAGATGGAGAACTGATGACTACGCCGATCTCCATGTTCGAGCGCTTGCGCGGCGAGCTCTTCCGCTACTACGGCACGCCGTACCGGCTGCGTGACGAGGCTGTTGAGCGAGAGCGGAAGGAACTCCTCGATCGCGAGGGCCTCACCTGGCGCGAGCCGTGGGTCGAGCCGATCGTCGACTACCGCACGACGGGGGAGGGTCTCGACGCCGCGCTCGGGTCGGCGGGCGCGCACTCCGATCTCGTGGGGCTCGTTCGATGCGGACTGATCGACTTCGATGACGTGTTCACGCACCAGCGAGATGCTCTCGCGGCTGCTACGGCGAACCGCAACGTCGTCGTCACGGCCGGGACGGGTTCGGGGAAGACCGAGGCGTTCTTGCTACCCGTGCTGTCAGCTCTCGTCAACGAGTCAAGGGACTGGGTCGGTACGTCGCCACCAGGGCCCGAGTGGTGGAAAGGCTCGTCCTTCGTTCCGCAACGCAACGCCGAGTCCGGCCGTGCACCTGCAATGCGCGCGCTGATGCTCTACCCGATGAACGCACTCGTCGAGGACCAGTTGACTCGCGTCCGCCGAGCGCTCGACTCTCAGGCAGCGCGGAAGTGGCTGGATGCGAACCGGAACGGCCACCGCTTCTACTTCGGGCGCTACACCGGCAACACGCCCGTCAGCGGCAGGCCGACGGACAATTCGAAGGTCCGTGATCTGTCGCGCCGGCTCGACGATGCGACAAGGCGCTTCGAGCGCTGGCGGGACGATCCGAAGAAGCGGTACTTCCTCGCGAGCACGGACGGTGCCGAGATGCGCAGCCGGTGGGACATGCAGGCGCACCCGCCGGACATCTTGATCACGAACTACTCCATGCTCAACATCGCGCTGCTTCGCTCGATCGATCAGCCACTCATCGATCACACGCGCGCGTGGCTGGATGCGGACGACTCCCACGTGTTCCACGTCGTGGTCGATGAGCTTCACATGTATAGAGGCACGGCGGGCACGGAAGTCGCCTACCTTCTCCGCAACCTCCTGCACCGGCTTGGGATCCATCCCGACTCGGAGAAGGTCCGCTTCCTGGCGACCTCCGCGTCGCTCGGGCAGGGAAGAGAGGCGAAGATTTTCCTCAGCGAGTTCTTCGGGGCTGATCCTGACTCCTTCGTCCAACTACACGGAGACGTCGTCCGAAGCGACGATCCGCCCGCCAGCCTGGCGGCGCACGCGCACCGGTTCGAGCTGCGGAAGGAGAGCTCTCCGGGCGAGGCTCTCGATCTGCTCGAGGAGTGTCAGGCGAAGGCGTGCCTCGCGCACCTCGCCGACAAGCTCACGCCGGAGGGTGGAACGACTGTTCCGCTCTCAGCACTCGACCGCGCCATGTTCCCGGATGCCGGCGGCGACGTGGCGAGTCCGAGCGAAGCGATGGTCGGCCTGCTCGACACGATCGACCTCGCTGGTCGAAGCGACGACGAGCCTCGGCTTCAGCGCGACCTGCCTCGGATGCGGACGCACCTGTTCCTCAGGAACGTGCTCGGCGTCTGGGCGTGCTCGGACTCGAGATGCGAAGCGCTCGAACCGCGCTATCGGCACGACACCAGGCGGGTCGGGAAGCTCTTCTCGAGACCTCGACACCGTTGCGACTGCGGGGCACGCGTTCTCCGGCTCCTCTACTGCCAGTCGTGCGGCGAGCTCTATCTTCAGGGCTTCATCGCGCCCGCGATCGAGGAGGGCGACCGGTTCGGCCACAGCGACCGGTTCCTGGTCGCCGAACTCGGAGAGCTCGACTCGATCCCAGATCAGGCGCGCGTCGAGGACAACGCGCTGAACTCGGCGCTCTACTGGCCTCGCGACGACATCGAGCCCGCTGCGATGCCAGCTGCGTGGACGCGAACAACTCCAGCAAGCGGCGGCTACTCCTTCGCGTTCGCGCCCGCGAAATACGACCCCACCAGTGGACGACTCGAGCAAGAGAGGACGCATCCGACCGGGTTGATGTTCGAGATCAGAGCGACCGCGTCGGGCATCGACGAGCGTGAACGAATCCCAGGGCTGCCGATCATCTGCCCCCAGTGCAACGCAGATTGGGAGATCTTCAAGAGCGGACCCGGCGCTCTCCCCATCACAAGCCGAAGCAGGACTCGATCGCCCATCCGCAGAATGGGAACTGGTTACGAGAAGGTGGGTCAGGTCGTCGTCGATGCGGCAGTCCGCGAGCTGCGCGACGGTGACGACGACTCGCGCCGCCGCCTTGTCCTGTTCTCCGACAGCCGCCAGGATGCGGCGAAGCTGTCTGCAGGTCTCGAGGTCCGCCACTACCAAGACCTCGTGCGTGAGCTCCTCGTTGCCGAGCTCGAGTCGAGCGACGACGGCGACGTCGCGCTGTTCCGCCTCTATCTACGCGGCGACAGGTCGACGGTGGCCGTTGACGCGAGGGCACGGCTTCGGCTGCGGCGACGCGAGCTGTTCGATGCCCTCCAAGATGAGCATGATGGCGAGCCCGGCGCGGCCCAGCGCGTCGTTGACATGCTTGCGTTCGCCAGCGCGGGACGGCCCGTACTTGAGCTGCGCCGGGCGATCGAGACCTCACTTGTCTCGCTCGGGATCAACCCGGCAGGTCCCGCGCCGTCGATGAGTCGCATCTGGGTGAGGGACGAAGGCGAGACGACATGGGATCTGCTCTACGACTTCTCGACCAATCCACCGACGCGTCGTACCACGCTGCTCAAGGTTGGCGAAGAGCGCCTGCGGTCGACGATCGACGAGGCGTTCCAGCAGGAGCTCATGGGAAACGTGTTCGCAGGGAACGGTCGTGACCTCGAGTCGCTCGGTCTCGCCGTGCCAGCTGTGCGCGTCGACGAGGATGCGATGGCCGCCTCCTCAATCGGTCCGTCGCTGCTGAGAGAGGTGATCAGGTCCTCGGCTCGAATTCTCGGCGACAGCAGCATGTTCCAAGGCAGGCGGAACCCTACGACGACCTCGCCCTCTGCGATCCGGAAGTACTGGGAGGCTGTTGCCGGAGTTCACGCCATCGCCGTGAACGACCTCGAACGCGGGGTGAACGAGGCGTGGATGCCCTCGATCCGCGAGCACCTGATCCAGCCCGGCGGACTCGTGCTCCGTGTGGCCGCCGACGAGGTGTGGGAGTGCGAGCGGTGCAAGCGCCGCCATCAGGACGCGGCCGGGGGCGTGTGCACAGCTTGCCGATGGAGGTTGACCGATCACCCGAACGCGAAGGCGGACCGCCAGGGCGACTACTACGCCTACCGAGCGAGCCTCAAGGATCCGTTCCGGCTCCGATGCGAGGAGCTCACCGGACAGACCGACGGCAAGGACGGGCCGCGGCGGCAGGCCTACTTCCAGGACATCTTCTTGGAAGATGAGGATCCAAGGGTTGCCGGAATCGATCTCCTGAGCGTCACCACGACCATGGAAGCGGGTGTTGACATCGGCTCGCTGCGTGCCGTCGCCATGTCGAACATGCCGCCGCAGCGATTCAACTACCAGCAACGGGTCGGACGCGCGGGTCGTCGCCGCGATCCGTTTTCATTCGCGATCACACTGTGCCGGGATCGCACGCATGACGAGTACTACTTCGCGCACCCCGACCGGATCACGAACGAGGTTCCACCGCAGCCGTACCTGGACCTGCGGCGCTTCGAGATCGTCCGCCGGACAGCTGCAGCGGAGACGTTGCGACTCGCGTTCCGAGAACATGAGCGACACGATCCGCACTTCGATGCGGGCCGCAACACGCACGGCGAATTCGGTGGTGTGAACGAGTGGCCGATGTTGCGACACGACATCGCCGCTCGCATCCATGACCTCGGGCCGCAGATCGAGGAGGTCGTCGACCAGCTCCTCGTGCGCGTCCACGAGGAGGTCGCTTCCCGGCGGGACGAGCTCGTGTCGTTTCTCCTGAACGGAGATCTGATCCGGGAGGTGGACGAAGCGTGTCAGGTGCCAGCGAACCAGGGTGACCTGAGCCAGCACCTCGCCGAGCGTGGCGTGCTCCCCATGTTCGGCTTTCCTACGCGCGTGCGCTACCTGTACCTGCGGCGGCCCACGAGGGGCTGGGAGTGGCCGCCCCCGAACGTGATCGATCGCCAACTCGGACTCGCAGCGACGGAGTTCGCGCCCGGATCCGAGAACGTCAAGGACAAGCAGCTGCACACCGCCATCGGTATCGCAGGCTTCCAACCGGCCGGTCAGACTGTCAGGGCAGTGGACGCACCGCTCGAGCCATCGCACCGGGTCTCGTTCTGCCAGCGCTGCGGTACGGTCACGCGCTTGGGTCCTGGCGAAACCCGGATCGCCTGCCCACTGTGCTCGGCGGCAGATCCCGAGTACCGCGAGACGAAGCTGGCGGAGCCCGCGGGCTTCGTCACCGACTTCGCCGCGACGGACTTCGAGGGGTCCTTCACACGGTCTTCCCGCGGCTCGGTCCCCCACATCGCTCCCGAGATCGCGCGCATGGCGCGCGTCGAGCATGCGGGAACGCTCGCATTCAGTGGACCGTCTGACATCTTCGTGATCAACGACAACGCCGGACAGCAGTTCCGGTTCGCCCCTGTCACAGACGTCGGACAACACCAAGCGACATGGGTGTCGATCAATCACAACGCTGGTGTTCCGACTGCCCTAGGCGTCGACTCGTCGCGGACGTGGGAAGGCGCGATCGGCCTGGTGAAGCGGACGGACGCACTTCTCCTCGGGCCGCTTGCACCTCGCCGCGGCATCAGCTTCGCTCCGTATGACGCCGCCGCACGGGGTGCCTGGTACTCGTTCGGCTTTCTGACGCGATCTGCTGCGTCTCGCCTCCTCGATGTCGGTTCGAATGAGCTCGACGTCGGTGTTTCCGTTCGCCAGCTCGGTATCGAGGACGGCAATCGCCAGCACGCAGAGATCTTCCTCGCCGATCAGCTCGACAACGGCGCGGGCTACTGCACGTGGCTGGGCGATCCGATGAACGTGCCGAAGCTGATCGACGAGGCGCGCGCCCTCGTCGCTGAGCTATCGAACCCCGAGCACGATTGCGACAGCTCGTGCCCAGACTGCCTGCGCGACTTCACGAACCTCATCTTCCATCCGATCCTCGACTGGCGCCTGGGTCGGGACCTCCTCGACATCCTTAGCGGTGGAGAGATCGACTTCGGGCGCTGGCAAGTCAGCGAGGAACTGGCAGCCAGATCGTTCGCAACAGCGTTCGATGGCGACGCTGTGACACTGGACGGTGACGTGCACGCCGTGGATCTCGACGGGCGCATGTTGATCGTTCACCATCCGCTTGAGGTGGTAGCCGCGAACGACCTCACGCTGCGCCTCGAAGCCGCACGCGTCGATGCTGAGCTCCGCGTGCCCGACGAGTCGAGCATCCTCTTCGCTTCGTCGTTCGACCTCGATCGGCGGCCGGGCGCTGTGGCAGCGAGCCACAGCATCTGATCTGAGCAGTGCTGCCGACATCGTCGCGAAGGATCGGTGTTCTTTCGCCTTCCCGTCTTGAGCGCCTTCACTGCCCAGCACGTGTGGCGTTCGAGCAGTTGCACATCGGAGCGCGCCCTTCGTCTGCTGCCGCACAACTCGGTACAGCAGTGCATCTCGCCGTCGAGAAGCTCCTCAGTGGCGCTGACTCCGCCGAAGCGTGGAACGCTGCATGCGACGAACTCGCGTCGCGAGGGCCAGACCCCCGTCGCCTTCCTGGCGGTGTCCGTACTGAGCTGCGATTCCAGAAGCGCTCTCCGCAGTTGCAGGAATTGGTTGCGGGACTGTCGCCAGTTGCTTGGCTCGTGGAAGAGGAGCTGTTGAGCGGCGACGGTTCGATCGGTGGAACTGCCGACCTCATCGTGCTGCGAGATCGCGACCTGGTTGTCATCGACCACAAGACTGGCTTCGCGAGCGACGCCGGCGTGCCGAAGCCCGCCTACGAACGCCAGGTTCGCATCTACGCCGCGCTCGCGTCAGAGCGCTTCGACCTACCCGCCGCGCGGGGTGTGCTCATGTCGATGGCCGAAGGAGTCGTCGATGTCGATGTCACCCCCGCACTGGTCGCTGCTGAGATGGCCGCCGCGCGATCCGCCAGGCAGGAGTTCAATGAGCGAGCACCAGGGTCGCAACCTGCTGCGGCGACTCCTCAGAACTGCCAGTGGTGCGACCACAAGGCGCGATGCGACGCATTCTGGGATGCGCTGTCGGAAACTTGGCGGGATGAGGTCGGGGAGTGCGTCGTCGTCGAGCTCGCAGCCGAGCCGCAGGTCAGCGCCAACGGACTTGCCGCGATGCGAGTCGAAATTCGTGCGGGCACGACAGTTGCAGATGGCGAGGTCGTCGTTGCCGAAGTGCCGGAAGCACTCGTGGTGGGCCTCGGCGCGGGCGCAACGATGAACGTCACCGGGCTCCGGCGCACGAAATCAGATCGGACGCTGCGATGGGCGCCGGGCGCGATGCTCGACACGCACTGATGTCATTGGCCATTCCGTTGGGCGCCAGGACCCTTGCCATGACCGGGGTGATCGGGGTAGTCACCGACGAGGTCCAAGTACTTCGACGGCACAGCACGGGTTGATGATGGAGGGGGAATCGGCCGGCGGCTTCCGATTCGCAAGCGCACGGGTTCCGGAGGAGAGTCCTCCCGGAGGATGTGCGCGCCGATGCACAGTCCCAGGGCCTCAGCGAGCAGCGGCGGCGTCGCGTTGCCGATCTGGCGCACCTTGTCGACTCGGGTTCCTTCGACGATCCAGTCGAGGGGGAAGCTCTGGAGACGCAGCATCTCCTGCACGCGCAGCGGCCTGTTCTCCCAGTGGAACGGACCAGTAGCCGGCCCCGGCTGAGCAGGGAGAGTCCAAGAAGGGCGATCCTTCGCGAGCTTGAGCAAGAACGACCAGTAGCGCGTGCGGTAGCCGAACAGGCCAACGCCACCACCGCGGTTCGTGTGCCACAGGTAGTTCGCGCCCTCGGGGATCGACGGCAGGAGATCGGCCCACTTGCCGACGGACTTTGGTGCAGGTTCGTCGAAATCCACGCTGCCGATCGCATCCCACGTGGTTGTCGCGGACAGGTGGACGGGCCACTGCAGCGGTTCGTCGAGGCGCGAGAGGACGACGATCGCACGAGCACGGTGCTGCGCTACCCCGTAGTCAGCAGCGTCGAGGATCTGATGATCGATCCGATACGTCGCGCCGGTCCTCGCGGCGATGTCCTGGAGCGCCTCGATGAGTCGGGGTAGAGCTGAGGTACGTCCCGTGACGAACCCGCGCACGTTCTCGATGAGCGCGACCTTCGGCAAGAACACACCCAACAGCGTCAGGAAGTCGTCCAAGTACTGACCGCGCGGATCTGCCAGCCCTTGCCTCGTGCCTCGCGCCCATTGCGCGGCTTTGGAGTACGGCTGACAGGGCGGGCCGCCGCACAGAAGATCCAGCTCGCCAGGCTCGAGCCCGATGTCGCTGGCTGTCGTGCTCTCCGCGACATCCTTGATGTCGCCGAGTGGGAGGAGGTTCCACCGATCTCCGCGGTTCGCCTTGATCGACCGCCGTGCCATCTCGTCCCACTCGACGCACCCGACGTGCTCGAATCCCGCTTCCTCGAGCCCGAGGTCGAGGCCGCCGAGGCCAGTGAACGTCGAGAAGCACGTGAGGTGGGATGCGCTCACGCTCGATCCTCCTTCACGGCTTCGATCTCCGCATCATCGCTCACGAGAGGCGCTGCGAACAGCAATCTCGATGCGATCTGCCGCCTCGTCAACCGCCTCGTGCTCCCAGACGCGAACCACGAGCCAGCCGTCCCCTACCAAGCCTGCGTCGTTCCTTCGATCGCGGGCGACATTCGCCGCGAGCTTTGGAGCCCAGTAGTCAGTGTTCCGCTTCGGGGGCTGATGGTGCAGGGGGCACACGTGCCAGAAGCATCCGTCGACGAACACGGCGACACGCGCGCGCGTGAAGCAGATGTCGACGCGGACGCGGCCGCCCGCCATACGCACAGGATGGTCCTTCCGGAAGCGAAGTCCTCGCCGGTGAAGCACTGATCGAAGCGCGACCTCGGCCTTGGAGTCCCGACGACGGTTGGCCCTTCCGATCGCAGTCGCGGCCGCTGAGGTCGGAACTGGATACGGCACGGTTACGCCAGGGGCGACGCGCAACGTGCGCCGACCTTGTGCCTGCGAAGGTGGCGGGGCGGTGCTCGAACCGCCGGTCATGTGATCGTGTCTGCAGGAGCGAGAAGCGCACCGAGGACGTCGGCCGCGCGTCCGTCAGCTGCCTCGAGGAACTGCGCGTAGACGTCGAGGGTCGTCGACGCGTTGGCGTGGCCGAGCCGGCCGCTGACAGTTCGGATGTCGATGCCGGAGCACAGCAGCTGCGTGGCGCTGAAGTGGCGGAGATGGTGGAGCGTTACGCCATCGAGACCGAGCTCGTCGCGCAGACGGGCGAAGGCGAGGGTGGCGTAGTTCGGTCGCCACGGCGTCGAAAAGTCGACCTCGTGCGAGAAGAGAAAGGAGCTGGACGATAGGTGCGCTTCGCACTTCGCCGCGAGTCCCTCGCACGTGGCGCGGTGCGCCACGAGGATGGCGGCAGTGTCCTCGTCGATGGTGACCTTGCGCACCTGATGCGTCTTGGTGTCCTTCTCGACGAGCTGGCCGCCGACCTCGGCGATGCTGCGCGCGATCGTGACGCGGCGGGTCTCGAAGTCGATGTGCTTCCAGCGGAGCGCGCACAGCTCGCCTCGACGAGCGCCCGTCGCGGCGGCCAGGCGGAAGTAGGTCGGTAGCGACGGGTTCACCTTCGCAGCCGCTTCGATCAGCCGGGTCACCTCGTCAGGCTCCGGGAGCTCGATGTGTTGCTTCTTCGGGCGCGGTGGCGACGCGTTCGCGGCCGGGTTCACGGTGAGCCAACCCCACTTCACGCCCTGCGCCAGCGCACGCCGCAGGACGGCGTGCGCGCGAAGAACGGTGTTCGGGGCGAGCGCAGAGCTACCCGGTCCGCCCGTGCGGCGCAGGTCGCCGTACCACTGGTCGAGCTCCGCCGTGCGCAGTCGCCGCAGCGGCACGTCTCCCCACCGCGGAAGGATCCGCTTGTCGAGCAGCCGTCGGTACTCGGCGGCGACAGTAGGGGAGAGGTCTGGAGCGGCGTGGGCGTACCAGCGGTCGCACAGATCGCCGACGGTGCCGGCGCGCACGGCGTGCTGGCCGTCCTCGATCTCCCCGAGCAGCCGGCCAAGTGCGACTTCCGCGTCCCGGCGTTCGCCGCGGACGGTGCGCGTGACGTAGCGCTTCTTGCCCGTCTCGGCATCCCTGCCGGCGAAGGCTCGGACCTCCCACGACTGCTTGCCTCGCTGTCGGATCGACCCGGCCATCGAGACCATCCTCGCACAAGCAGATGGGCAAGAACAGCACGTGGGATGGGCAAGTCACCCTGGCGACGCAGATCGATTGGCAGATGTTGCCTCTGAACTGCGAGTTTGTGGCGCCCCCGGGAGGATTCGAACCTCCGACTCACGGTTTAGGAAACCGATGCTCTATCCCCTGAGCTACGGGGGCGGGGCCGGTCGACTTCGTGGGAGAGCACCCGACGTGGGCCGGCCGGAGGGCCATGGTACGTGGGTGGGGCTGTCGCGAAGGGCGGGCTGGGCTGCTCAGCTGGTTCGTTGGCTCACCCAGCAGGCGGCATTCCGGGTGTCGCGGCGCGTACGCTGCTCTGCGTCAGGACAGACACGACGGTGCGTGGTTGTCGTGTCTGATACGGGCGGCGGCTGGGTGATCTGGTCGCTGATGGCGTTGCTGCCCGTGCTTCTTCGAGGCACGTACGTGTCTCCGTGAGTGGGTCGACGAGGAGCTCATGGTCGGGTCGATGCGCGATGTCGTGCGTGGTTCCTGGTCGGTGCCGGCGTGTCGCAGGAACGACAGATGAGCCCGTCGTCGGAGCGCCTGCAGGTGCCTGCTTGGCAGTTCGACCTGCTGGTCGAGGCCGAGGCCGACGGTGCTGCCACTGCTGAGCAACTTGCAGTGCTCAGTGCCGACCGTCTCGGGTGGGGTGCGGCGCTGCAACGTCTGCTGCGAGAGGCCGAGGAGTTCGTCGTCACGGCGCGCTCGCTCCAAGGAGACGAACGCGATCAGGTCTTGGCGGACGCTCAGTCCGACCAGCGACGCTTGGCTGCCGCGTGGAATCGGTTCAGTCGCGGCGAACGCGAGGTCGCACGAGGCGTCGAGGTGGACGACGTCGACGTGGGTGCAAGACGGCGCGATGCGACGGCACCGGGAGTCGTGCGGCTCCAGCTGTCGTGGAGGCCGGGCCGTGTGGTGGCGTGGGCCGCGGGCCCGGGCACGGCGTCCGCAGATGGCGAGTCGGTGCTTGCGTTGCTGGAGGCGGCGGGCGCGCCGTCGGCGGGTTGGGTCAGTCATGCTCCGGTCCCGCTTCCTGGAGG
>Ga0075420_100001920_pt1 | contig 17807 bp, 15 predicted proteins | sample SoiMetdeltSBSDD4_FD_75296 | JGI IMG/M metagenome (GOLD analysis project Ga0075420, IMG submission 75296) | Bulk soil microbial communities from a Populus tree surrounding site in Tennessee, USA - Soil MetaG P. deltoides SBSDD4 | ecosystem: Environmental > Terrestrial > Soil > Tree plantation... | reverse complement strand
GGCGAGGAGGCGGTGGCGGCCGCCGCCTGCGCCAATCTCCGCGAGGACGACTACATCGTCGGCACCCACCGCGGCCACGGTCACTGCATCGCCAAGGGCGCCCGCGTCGATCGGATGATGGCCGAGCTGATGGGCCGCGTGGACGGCTACTGCCGCGGCCTCGGCGGCTCCATGCACATCGCCGCCCTGGACCTGAACATCCTCGGCTGCAACGGGATCGTGGCCGCCGGACTGCCGATCGGCACCGGGGCCGCGCTGGCCGCGCGGATCCGCCACAGCGACCGCGTGGTCATCGCGTTCTTCGGCGACGGTGCCTCCAACCAGGGCGTGGTGCACGAGTCGCTCAACCTGGCCGCGGTGTGGAAGCTGCCGATCATCTTCCTGTGCGAGAACAACCAGTACGCGCTGTCGACGTCGTCCAAGCGCACGGTGGCCGGCGACTCGATCGCCGGCCGCGCGGCGGCCTACGCGATTCCCGGCGTTCGCGTCGACGGCAACGATCTCGGCGCCGTCTACGACGCGGTGAAGACCGCCGTCGCGCGCGCCCGCGCGGGCGCGGGCCCGACGCTGGTGGAAGCGATGACCTATCGCTGGGGCGGACACTCGATGCGCGCCAATCTTCCCGACTATCGCACCAAGGAAGAAGAGCGCGAGTGGATGCAGCGCGACCCGATCGCGCGGCTGAAGCCCGAGCTCGAGCGCGCCGGCAGCACGCTGATGCGGCTCAAGGAGCTGGAGGAAGCGGTCGAGGTGGAGCTCGACCGGGCGGTGAACTTTGCCAAGACGAGCCCCGAGCCGACCGTCGAGGTCATGGAGTCCTCGGTCTACGCGCCCCACGCGCCGGCCACGGAGCCGACGGATCGGCACGGACCCGAGCGCACGATGGCGGAGGCGCTCAACGAGGCGATGTACGCGGAGATGACGCGCGATGAGCGCGTCTTCGTCATGGGCGAGGACGTCTCGCTCATCGGCGGCATCTTCGGCGTCACCCGCGGCCTGCGGGAGAAGTTCGGCGAGGAGCGGGTGCGTGACACGCCGATCTCGGAGGCCGGCTTCCTCGGCGCCGGCGTGGGCGCCGCCATCGCCGGGCTGCGGCCGATCGTCGAGATCCAGATCTGGGACTTCATCGCCGTCACCATGGACCAGGTCGTGAACCAGGCGGCGAAGTTCCGCTACATGCTCGGTGGCAGTCCCACCGTCCCGCTGGTGATCCGCGGGCCGCAGGGCGGCGGAATCCGCCTGGCCGCACAGCACTCGCAGAGCCTCGAGGCCTGGTTTGCTCACGTGCCGGGTCTCGTGGTGGTGGCGCCGTCGACGCCGTACGACGCCAAGGGGCTCCTCGCCTCGGCCATTCGCGACGACAACCCGGTGATCTTCCTCGAGCACAAGGCGCTCTACGCCGTGAAGGGCCCGGTGCCCGCCGAGCCCTACGCCATCCCGCTCGGCAAGGCCGACATCAAGCGCGAGGGCACCGACGTGACCGTGATCGCGACGCAGGCGATGGTGGCGCGTGCGCTCGCCTCGGCGGCCGAGCTGGAGAAAGACGGGCTCAGCGTGGAGGTGATCGACCCGCGCACGCTGGTGCCGCTCGACGAGGCCACGCTGCTCGCCTCCGTCCGGAAGACGCATCGGCTGGTGATCGCGCACGAGGCGGTCAAGCGCGGTGGCTTCGGCGCCGAGCTGGCCGCGCTGGTGGCGGAGAAGGCGATCGACGATCTGGATGCCCCGATCGTGCGTGTCGGGGCGCGCGCGGTGCCCATGCCCTACAACGACGCCCTCGAGCGCGCGACGATCCCGAGCCAGGCCGACATCACCGCCGCCATCCGCAGCCTGTTCTAAGCGGCCAGCGCCGGCGCCGGCACCCGACGCGCACGCGTCGGATATGGCTCCGCCGCGACGAGAACGATCTCCGCGGTCGGGCCCAGCTCCGCCTGCGCGATCTCGACCATCAGACTGATGTGCGGGTGACCGCCCACCACCGGCAGCACGCCGATCCAGCCCCGGCGACCGCGACGCACGACCGGCGCCACCACCGGCCCCAGCACGCGATGGATCGCGTCGGTCAACGCGATCTGCCGCGCGACCACCTGCTCTCGCCGCGCGTGCATGACGTTGGCCAGCCGCAGCAGCGCGATGAGCACGGCCACCGGAACCGCGAGCACGACGGCGATCGCCAGCGCGGTCATCAGGCCGCCTCGCTGAGCACGAGCAACGGAACCTCCGCCCGGGCGCGCAGGTGCGTGACCACCCGGCCGAGCGTGCGCCGCCACCAGCGCCACCGCGCCGCGCGCAAGACGATGACATCGGCCTCGAACGCGTCGGCCTCGCGAAGGATCTCCTCGCGCGGATCGCCCGTGCGCACGCCGTGCTCGACGGCGATCCCGTCGAGGCGCTGCGTGAGATCCTGCAGCCATCGCTCCGCCTCGCGGGCATCACGCTCTTCCTGCTGGTGCGCGTAGTGAATCACCCGGTCGTCCGGCGAGAGCCGCGTACGCGAGTACGGCGTCACGTGCAGCAGCCGCACCGTGCCACCGGCCGCGCGCGCGAGGTCCGCGACCAGCGGCAGCACCGCGTCGGCCCGCTCACTCGTATCCAGCGGCACCAGAATTCGCTTCGCCATCATCCACCTCCGCCCGGTAAGACACCACGCGGACCCGAGCGTGAAATAGAGGCGGCGCCACGGCTTGGCCGGGGCGCGACGAACGTCGGGGGGTTGGGGGGCCATTTCGGGACCCCCATGTCTTCATCCCGCCAAGGGATGAAGATCGGGCCGGCAGTCGCTACAGGGCTCGAGGCCCAGAGCCTCGACGCCGGCGCGCGAGGCGATCAGCGTCAGGTTGGCGAGACTGTGCGAGGGGAGATCGCCACAGGTCGGCAGGCAATACGCGCGATCGTCTCCGGCGCGCACGTACATCACCTCGCGCGCGACGCGAAAGTCGCGGGCCGCCGGCGTCGTGCGCACACCTTCCACGTCGAGCAGCCGTCGCTTGAGACCGAGCTTGTCACCGGCGTAGCCGGTGAGCTTTCCCGATGAGCCCACGATGCGATGGCACGGCACCACGATCGGGAGCGGATTCCACCGCAGGGCCTGGGCCACGGCGCGCTCGGCGCCGGGCTTGCCCACCCGGCGGGCAATCGACGCATACGACGTCACCGCGCCGTACGGAACGTCGACCGCCGCCTGGAGCACGGCGCGACGGAAGTCGCTGCCCGCCAGCCGGAGATCGAGCCGCCAGCCGAGCTCGCGCCGGCGACCGGCGAGGAAGTCGAGCAGCTCGTCGCGCAGCCGCGCGATCTCCGTCGAGCTCTCCACCGTCTCGACGTCGGCGAGCTCGCGCAGCCGTGAGCCGGCCAGCGTGGTCGCCTCGCCGAGATACTCCACGAGCGACACGCCGTGCTCGGAGCGCGCCACCAGGATGTTGCCGAGCGGCGACGGCACGATGCCGTACGTCAGCACGCGGCTCTTCAGATCGGCCAGACGCGCCTGCAGCGCCGAGCGCGAGGCCGCAACGTCGGCCGGCGGCGGCGCGTCGTGGCGCAGGCCGCGCGCGATGGAATCGATGGCGCGATACCGGCCGAGCTCGGCGCGGCAGGGGGGACACTCCCGCGCGTGCTCGTCCACGCGGCGCGCGGCGGCCGCCCCCGCCTCACCGGTGGCGGTCGCGACCAGATCGGACTCGATCGCGCGACAGGACGGATGCTTGGGCGTCATCGCGTTGGCTCCATCGCAGGAAGTTCGTGGCCATTCAGGCTCACGCGAATCTTCTTCAGCGCCTGGAAGACGTGGGCCCGCGCGCTCTCCGGCGAGCACTCGAGACTCTCGCCGATCGCCTCGTAGTCGAGGTCGTGGACCTTGCGGAGCGTGAAGGCCAGCCGCTGCTTCAGCGGCAGCCCCGCCACCACTCGGTCCAGCAGCGCGCGCGTCTCCCTGAACACATGCTCCTCCTCGGGCCCCGCCGGGTCCGCCTCGGCCCGTCGCTCTCCGGCCACGACATACGCGCGCCGCCGGCGGGACTCGGCGCGGAAGTGATTGCGCGCGAGGTTCGTCGCGATGGCGAACAACCACGCGCGAACGTTGGCGTCCGGGGCCAGCCCCTGCCAGGCGCGGTAGGCCCGCAAGAACGTCTCCTGGGCGAGGTCATCCGCCTCGCTGGCGCGATACGTCAGCCGCCGCAGGTATCGATAGATCTCCGGATGGTGCGCGGCCACGACATCGTCGAAGAGGCCCAGGCCCATACGCTCAATAGGACACCGGACCGGCCCCGATGTGAAAGGGCTAGCCGCGCGGCTTCAGCTCCAGGCGGTAGCCGTCGGGATCGCGGATGTAGAGCGACGGGCCGTCGCCGAAGGCGCCCCGGCGCTGGACGACGTCGCTGTCGAGCGTCACGCCGCGGGCGCGGAGCGACACCGCGACCGCCTGGAGATCGTCGCAGCCAATGGACAGGCAGACGTGGTCCACGCCCTGTCCTTCGGGAGGTGGCGGCCCGTCGGCGGGCAGCAGATCGATCAGCGCCTGGCCGAACCGGAGCTGCACCAGCGAGATTCGCGCGTTGACATGATCGACCGTGCAGCCGAGGACGTCGACGTAGAAGCGCTGCGAGACGGCCTGATCGCGGACGCGCAGGACCACGTGATCGAGGCCGAGCGGCTCGAAACGGTCACTCACGGCGCAGGACCGGCAAGGGTTTTTCCCCCAGCAGGCGGAAGGTGGCGAGAAAGCCGATGGCGACGGAGAGGGCGACCGTCAGCCCGACGCCGGCCAGCATCGCGAGCGGCTCGAAGCGCCACGGCGTCTCGAGCACGAACGTCAGCACGACCCAGGCGAGCACCGCGGCCAGCGCGGTGCCGCCGACACCGGCGGCGGCGCCGAGACAGCCGTACTCGACGGCGAACGCACGCGCGACGGCGCCGCGGGTGGCCCCCAGCGTGCGCAGGACGACCGACTCGTACAGTCGCTGGTAGCGGGTGGACGCGAGCGCGCCGGCCATCACCACGAGGCCGGTCGCCACCGTGAAGAGCGCGATGACCCGGATGGCGACCGCGATGTCGGCCAGCACGAGGCCCACGCGCTCGAGCACGTCGCGGACGGGGATGGCGGTCACGTTGGGAAACGCGCTCACGACGGCGCTCTGCAGCGCCGCCTCGGTGGCCGCCGGCGTGCGGGCGGTGCCGACGAAGGTGGTCGGCGCGCCGTCGAGGGCGCCGGGGGAGAAGACCACGAAGAAGTTCGTCGTGAGACTCTGCCAGTCCACCTTGCGCAGGCTCGCCACCTCCGCCTCGATCGGCACGCCCTGCACGTCGAACGTCAACCGTGACCCCACGTCGATGCCGAGCTGGCGCGCCATGACGTCCTCCACCGAGACGCGCGGCGGTCCGGGCGTCCCATCCCACCAGCGGCCGCGCGTGATCACGTTGCCCACCGGGGGCTCCGCGGCCCAGGTCAGCACGTACTCGCGAGTGTAGTAGAACGTCGTCTCGCGCGCCTCCCCTCCCCGCGCCTGCACCATCGCCCGCGTCACCGGCTCGCCGTCGATGGCCGCCAGGCGCGAGCGCACGACCGGCGTCAGCGCGGGCGCGGTGCCGCCCGTCGCCTCGCGCACGAGCCGCGCGAAGGTGTCGCGCTGGTCGGGCTGGATATCGATGAAGAAGAACGAGGGGGCCTCGCGCCGGCGCTCGTGGTCGATCTGCGCGTCGAGGTTCTCCTCCAGCAGTGCCACGGCCACCAGAAGCATGACGCCGGCGCCGAGCGCGACCACGACGCGCGCCGAGTGCCCGCCCGGGCGGCGCAGCGCGCCGAGGCCGTGCCGCCACGCGGGCGACGGCGCGCCCGGCAGTCGTCGCGCCAGCACCACGAGGCCGCGCGCCACCAGCCACAGGGCGACCACCGCCGCCACCGAGGCCCCGAGGAAGATGCCGCCGACCTTCAGCGAGCCCGCCTGCCAGAGCGAGAGCGCGGCCAGGCCGGCCACCAGCGGCGCCGCGGCCGCCCACGGGCGGCGTCGCGCGAGCGGCGGCGCGTCGTCCACCTCCCGCCGCAAGACCAGCGAGGCACGAACCTCCCGCACGTCGAGCAGCGGCCACAGCGCGCACAGCAGCGTGGTGAGCGTGCCCATGGCGACGCCCCGGAGCACCGTCACCGCGTCGATGCGCGGCTCGAGCGTGAAGGGGACGAAGCCGGCGAGGGCGGCCATGAGCAGCGGCTGCAGCGCCACGCCGAGGGCGGCGCCGACGAGGCTTCCCGCCACGCCGATCACCTGCGTCTGCACGAGAAACATGGTCAGGATCGTGCGCGAGCTCGCGCCGAGCGCCTTGAGGATGGCGATGGTGGGCTGCTGGCGCCGCACGAACGCGCTGACCGACGACGCGACGCCGATGCCCCCGACCAGCAGGCTGGCCAGGCCCACGAGCCCGAGATACATCGTGAGCTGCGTGAAGAACCGCCGCAGCCCCGGCTGCGCCTCGTCGAATGACGACACGCGCACGCCGGGGTCGCTGATCCGCCGCGCGAGGTTTTCGCGCAGCTCGCGCGCGGCCAGCTCCGGCGGCAGCTTCACCAGCGTCCGGTAGCGCACGCGGCTTCCGAACTGCACGAGGCCGCTGCGCTCGAGCGTCTCCGGGGCCACGAACACGCGGGGCCCCAGCGTCACCAGGCTGGCCGAGCGATCGGGCTCGGACTCCACGACGCCGCGCACGGTGAGCGTCACCGAGCCGAGCGCGAGGCGATCGCCGACGCGCAGCCCCAACCGGTCGAGGAGCTCGCGCTGGACCACGGCGCCGTCGTCGCGCAGCAGCACCGGCAGCGGCGCCGCCGGCGTGGTCGCGAGCCGTCCGTACAGCGGATACGCCGGCGCCGCCGCCTTCAGCTCGACGAGGACGGTGCGGCCATTGTCGGCGCCCCGCGCCATGCCGACCAGCTCACGCACGGGGGCCACGGTAGCGCCGCGCGACACGAGCGCGCTCAGCTCGCCGTCCACGTCGGCGGGCAGCGGCCGCGCCGACCGCAGCTCGACGTCGCCGCCGAGCAGGCTCTTCGCCTCGCGCGCCAGCGTCCGGTTCAGGACGGCGGCGAAGGAGCCGACGGACACGAGCGCGGCCACGCCCAGCACCACGCACGCGAAGAAGACGACGAAGTGACGCCGGGCGCCGCGCGCCTGGCGCCAGGCGAGACGAAGCGCGGTCACGAGGTGAGGGCGGGCTCGCGGCGGCGGTCGCCCACCACGCGGCCGTCACGCAGCGAGACGACGCGATCGGCGCGCTCGGCCAGGGCCGGATCGTGCGTCACCAGCAGGAGCGTGGAGCCGCGCTCACCGTTGAGCGCGAACAGCAGGTCGATGATGGCGGCCCCGGTGGCCGAGTCGAGGTTCCCGGTCGGCTCGTCGGCGAGAAGCAGCGGCGGATCGAGCGCCACGGCGCGGGCGAGGGCCACGCGCTGCTGCTCACCGCCGGACAGCTGCACCGGATAGTGGTGCGCGCGCTCACCGAGCCCCACCTGCTCGAGCAGCGCGCGCGTCCGCGCCGCCACGCCGCGCGCGCCGGCGAGCTCCAGCGGCACCGCCACGTTCTCGGCGGCGGTCAGCGTGGGGATCAGATGGTACGACTGGAAGACGTAGCCGATCGTCTGACGACGAAACCGCGCCAGCGCCGCCTCGCCGAGGCGGGTGATCTCGACGCCGCCGACGGTGATGGTCCCCTCGGTGGGCGCGTCGAGACCGGCGATGAGACCGAGCAGCGTCGACTTGCCACTGCCCGAGGGACCGATGACGGCGACGGCGTCGCCGCGCTCCACGTCGAGACTGACGCCCTCGAGAATGGTCAGCGGGCGGCCGCCGCTGGCGAGCCGCATGGTGAGGGCGCGAACCGAGACCATCACCAAGCCATACTACAGTACTGCGTATGAGGCTTCCGGTCGCCGCCGCCGTCGTGCTCGTCGTCCTCGTCGTCGCCGCGCCCGTGGCCGCCGCCGAGCGCGTCATCGTGGCGCTCGGTGACAGCCTCACGGCCGGCCTCGGGGTGGCGCGAGACGAGGCATACCCCGCGCTCCTGGAGGCACGCCTTCGTCGCGACGGTCATGACTACCGCGTCGTGAACGCCGGCGTGTCCGGCGACACCAGCGCCGGCGGTCGGCGGCGCGTCGACTGGGTGCTCCGCAGCAAACCGGAGGTGGTCATCGTCGCCCTCGGCGCCAACGACGGACTCCGCGGCCTGCCGGTGGAGGAGCTGCGCCAGAACCTGGAGGCCATCGTGCGACGCCTGCAGGCGGCGGGCGTGCGCGTGCTGCTGACCGGCATGCGTGTCCCGCCGAACTACGGCGACGACTATGCGCGCGCCTTCGCGGCCGTCTTTCCCGCGGTGGCCCGCCGCACGGGCGTGCCGCTGGCGCCCTTCCTCCTCGAAGGCGTCGCCGGCCGGGCGGGGCTCAACCAGGCCGACGGTGTCCATCCCACCGCCGAGGGCCAGCGCCTCATCGCCGACGCCCTCTGGCCGCACCTGCAGCGGCTCCTCACGCGGTAGGCGCTTTTTCCGCCGCTCCCCGGGGGCCGTCCTCGTAGCATGAGGCCGTGCGCCGTCTTGCCGCGGCTGCGATGGTCGTGCTGACGCTTTCCGCCTGCGCCACGTGGCCTGAGCACGCCTACTATCCGGACCCGGCCACCGTGCACACGCGCGTGCTGGCCGAGGCGCTCTACCGGGCCGCGCGCGCGTCGAGCGAGGATCCGCAGCGGTATTCATTCGCGATGATCCGCACGGCGGAAGTGCGCGCCTACACCGCGGACGACGCCACGTTCTACTTCTCGGAAGGTCTCGCCCGGCGGTCGCCTCGCGTCATCGATGCGCTCGTCGCCCACGAGGTCGCACACGAGCTGCTCGACCACAGGGCGGGGCGGCGAGCCCTCTCGCTGTCGGTCACCGGCGGCTTCACCGTGCTCGGGATCGTCGTGCCGGGGCTGAGCGTCCTCGACGTGGTGGCCAACCCGCTCATCGTCCGGGCCTACACCCGCGACCAGGAGATCGCCGCGGACCGGCGGGCCATCGAGGTGCTCCGCGACATGGGCTACGTCGCGCCGCGACGGGCGCTGGCCGAGGCGCTGCGTGATGCCGCCGCGCTCAACGAGGCCGCCGATCGCGGGCCGTTGGCTCCGGAGCCGGAGCTTCGCGAGCGGCTGAGCGCTCTCGAGCCGCTCGAGCCCGTCGCGCTCACGCGCTGAGCGCGCTCACTCCGTCGCGTAGAGCCGCCGATACTCCTCCCACGAGAGGGTGACCCGCTTCACGTAGTGCCGTGTCTCGTCGTAAGGAATCTGCTCGACCCATGCCTCCATGTCGCTGGTCCGCCGGGCCTTCCACCAGTCCCGCGCGCGCTTGGGGCCGGCGTTGTATGCCGCCAGCGCCACGCGCGGATCGCCGAACTCCTTCAGCAGGCCGGCCAGGAAGGACGCGCCCATGTCGAGGTTGGCGCGCGGATCGTCCAGCAGCGAGCCGCCCTCGAAGGCCAGGCCGCGCAGGTCCGCCATCGGCCGCGCGGTCGCCGGCATCAGCTGCATGAGCCCGCGCGCGCCGGCGCGCGAAACGGCACGCGGGTAGTAGCTCGACTCCTCGCGCACGACCGCGGCGACCAGATAGGGGTCGAGGCCGGCGCGCTGCGCGGCGTCGGCCACGTCGTTGCGCCAGCCGAGCGGATAGATGATCTCCCAGAAGGCACGGGGCAGCGCGGGGTCGCCTGACACGGCGAGCGCGCCGAAGTGTCGGCGCGCGATCCTGAGGGCCAGGTGGTAGCGCTCGTCACGCACGTAAGCGGCGGAGGCGCCGTAGAGCCGCGCGTGATCGCCGACCGACGCCTGCACGACGTCCTCGAGCTCCTCCCACGCGAACTCCACGAGCCCGATGCGCCGGAGCAGATCGACGCGCGCGAAGCCGGGGTCCGCCGCCACCGCATCCTCCGGCTTGGCCGGCAGCGCCACCGGCGGCCCGCGCCGCGCCGTCTCCGGTGCGCGGGCCACGCGCCTCGCCGCCAGCATGCCGTAGTAGCTGCGCGGTGCCTCGGCGAGCACCTTCAGGTAGATCGGCTCCGCCGCCGCGCGGTCGCGCGCCTGCTCCACCGCGCGGCCCCGCCAGTACAGGGCCGCCCCGCGGAAGGCGCGGCCACCCGGCGCCTCCGCCAGACGCGCCCACTGATCGCCGGCGGTGGCGACGTCGCCACGCAGCCACGCCAGCCAGCCGAGTCGCCACATGGCGGCGCCGGCCACGTCGCGATTGGGAAAGCGCAAGGCGATCTGACGGTACAGCGCAGCCGCCTCCGCGTCGCGACCGGTGTCCTCCAGAGCCCCGGCATGTACGCCCAGCGCATCCGCGATCTCCGACTCGGTGCCCGTGGTGGAGACCTGCGTGAGGATCGGCTGCGCTTTGCTGGCGTGCCCCGCTCGGATCAGCATTCGCGCCTGGTCGATCCGCAGGCGGGCGCGCTGCTCGACGGGCGCGCGATTCGCCGCGATCTCCAGCGCGCGCGCCGCCGCGTCGTAGCGCTTGAGTCGCGCCGCGCCGTCGGCCACCACGCGAAGCGCGCGCAGCACGATGCCCGCGTCCCGCGATTCGCTGGCAATGGCCTCCGCCTCGTCGGCGGCCGTCTTCGGGACCCCGCCCTTCAGCAGCCGCTCCGCCCGGTCGATGCGCTCGCCCATCGAGATCGGCGGCAGCGGCGTGCCGGCCTGCATCAGCGCCGTCAACCGGTCGCCGGCCGCCTCCGCGTAGGCGGTCGTGGGCGCCAGCACCCGGACCTGCCGATAGGCGGTGGCGGCGACATCGGGCTGCTGACGCGCCTCCGCCGTCTGGCCCACCAGGTAGAGCGCCTCCGGAACCTCGGGTGAGTCGGGATAGCGCTCGAGGAGCCGCTTGAGGGCGGCGTGCGCACCCGCCTCGTCGCCGGCCGTCGACGCCAGCGTGGCCGCCAGCAAGAGCGCGCGCGGCGCCAGCCGGCTGTCGGGATCGCGGTCGACGAGGGCGACGGCGGCGGCGCGCGCGCCGGCGAGGTCGCCGCGTCGCGCCAGCGCGTCGGCCAGCACGTAGCGGATGTAGTCGCGAATGGGGCTGGTGAGCGCGGCCTCGGTGCCGAACTCGCGCGCGAGCGGCGCCACCTCACCTTGCTGGTACGCGCTCACCGCCTGCGCCCACGCCTGCTCGGTGTCGGCGGAGGGCGGCGCCGCGGCGGCCGTCGTCGTCAGCAGCAGCACGGACGCCGCCAGGCCGAGGTGCAGGGCGGGCCGCTCCAGGAGGAGGCGCCGCGTGAAGACGATGCGCTGGAGCGCCGTGAGGTTGGCCAGGATGGCCAGCACCCACAGCGCCGGCTCCATCAGCCCGAGCAGCGCGCCCGCGATCAGGCAGATCAAGCGCTCGGGGCGCTCCATCATGCCGACGTTGCAGGTGACGCCGATCGACTCCGCGCGCGCCTTCGTGTAGCTCACCATCACCGAGCCGGCCAGGCCGGCCATGGCCAGGAGGGCGCCGCGGGCGTGCGGCATCCGCGCGTACAGGACGACGATGCCGAGCATCACGACGATGTCGGAGTAGCGATCGATCACGGAATCCAGGAAGGCGCCGAACGTCGTCGCCTGTCCGGAGGCCCGCGCGAGCGATCCGTCGAAGAGATCGAACAGCCCGGCCAGGATCAGCAGGACGCCGGCCAGTCGCACGTGACCGAAGACGAAGGCGGCGCCGGCGCACGCGCTCACGAGCAGCCCGCAGATGGTCAGATGGTTGGGGCGCAGGCGCAGTCGAAACAGGGAGCGCCCGATCGGATCGCTCCAGGCACGCACGCTCTCGCGATAGCGGCTCAGCATCAGATCGGTTCGACGAGCGTCTGCTCGAGCGTCGTCCGCACGCGCTCGATGTCATCCGCCTTCTCGAGCCGGCGGCCGTGCCGGTCCAGCACGTAGAAGGTGTCGACGGCCTGGTCGATCTCGGTGGCGATGCGCGCGCTCGCGATGTCGAGCCCGAGCCCCGACAGGGTGCGGGTGATCAGGTGGAGCAAGCCGAGTCGGTCCGGCGATTTCACCTCGATGACGGTGTACTCGTCGGACAGTCGGTTGTCGATGGCGATCTTCGGCGGCGCCTGGCCGACAACGGACGGCCGCCCGCCGGCGCGCCGGCGCTCCAGCAGCACGTCGACGGACTGCTCGTTCGTCAGCACGCGGGCGAGGCCGTCGAGCGTCCGGCTCCACTGCCCCGCCGACGTGACCGCCTCGCCGGTGGCGTCGTTGACCTGGAAGGTGTCGATCGCGATGCCATCGGCCCGGGTGGCGATCTGGGCGGAGATGATGTTCACGCCGTGCGCGGCCAGCGTGCCGGCGATGAGCGAGAAGAGGCCCGGCACGTCCCGGGTCACCACCACCAGGTCCGAGGAACCCAGGTCCGGATGGTGGAAGAGCTCGGTCGCGAGCGGCCCGCCGGCCTCGAGACGCGCGATCAGCCGCAGATGAGCGGCCATCCGCTGCACGCTCGTCTGCGCCAGATACCGGTCCGGCACCATCGCGAGATGCGCCTTCACCACCTGCCGCGTGACCTCGCCGCGGACGGCCTCGACGAGCCGCGCGCCGAGAGCGGTGCGGTTCGGCTTCTCGGCGCGGCCACCGGTGAGCCGTGCCAGCGTGCGGGCGTACAGCTCGTGCAGGATGCGCGCCTGCCACCCGGTCAGGACGCCCGGTCCCACCGCGCGCATGTCGGCGTAGGTGAGCAGATAGAGCATGCGCAGGCGCTGCGGATCGCCGACCGTCTCCGCGAACGTCTCGATCGTCTTCAGGTCGTCGATGTCACGGCGCTGGGCGACGTGGGACATGGTGAGGTGGTGGGCGACGAGGAACTCCACCATCCCGGCGTCCTCGGGCGGAAGCCCGATGCGGGCCGTCAGCTCGCGCACGAGCGGAATCCCCTTGGCGACGTGACCGTGGCCCTTGGCCTTGCCGATGTCGTGCAGCAGCATGCCGAGCATCAGGAGCTCGGGCTTGTCGACCTCGTTGAAGACCTGGGCGGCGCCCTCGGACTCCGACGATTGCCCGGGCGCCAGCGCCTCCAGATGCTCCACGGCGAGCAGCGAGTGCTGGTCGGCGGAGAACTTGTGGTAGACGTCGTACTGGACGAGACAAGTGAGGCCGCCGAACTCGGGCAGATAGCGGCCGAGCAGGCCGAGCTCGTGCATCACCGAGAACGTCAGGGCCACCCGTCCCCACGTCCGGCAGATATCGAGGAACAGGTCGCGGACCTCGGGCGAGCGCTGGAACTGCTCGTCGACCACCTCGAGCGACTCCTCGAGCGTGCGCTCGAGCCCGAGCGAGAGCTCGCAGCCGAGCCGGTGCAAGTGCCAGAAGACCTTCATGACCCGCGTCGGATCCCGCCGGAGCACCTGCGGGTCGCGATCGGCGCGGTGCAGCTGGCCGTCGAAGAACACCAGGCCGTCGGCCAGCGCCTGCTGCCGCTGCCGGCGCTCCGCCGAGCCGCGCGCCGACAGCGTCTCCTGGCAGCGGGCGATGAGCCGGCGCGAGACGCGATGGATCGCGCGCGCGTTCAGATAGTAGTCGCGCATGAAGCGCTCGACGCCGAGCGTGTCCCCCTCGTTCTCGTAGCCGAGATTCTTCGCGATGCGCGGCTGGAGCTCGCGCCCGAGGACGTCGTTCTTGTGGCCGGAGAAGAAGTGGAGCTCGTTGCGGACGCGCCAGAGGAAGGTGAGGGCGTGGTCGGCGGCCTCCTGCTCCCGCGGCGTGATGAGCCCCTTGTCGCACAGCTCGCGCAGTGTGCGCGCGCCGAACTTGGCGGCGCCGAGCCACATGGCCGTGTGCATGTCGCGCAGCCCGCCCGCCGACTCCTTCACGTTGGGCTCGCCGATGTACGGCGAGGCGCCGTGCTTGCGGTATCGCTGCTCGCGCTCGGCCAGCGTGGTGGCCAGGAACTGCTCGAAATCGTGCCGGTAGACATTATCCCGCAGCACGCGGCCGAAGCGCTGGAAGAGCTTGCGATCGCCGACGACGAGACGGGCCTCCTGCATCGAGGTCCGGCTCGGAAAATCGGTGCGGGCCATGGCCACACAGTCGCCGAGGGAGCGCAGGCTGTGGCCTACTTGTAGTCCGAGATCCCACAGCGTGTACAGGAGCTCCTGCATCACCCGCTGCACGTACGGCGACAGCTCGCCGTCGTAGACGACCATGACGTCGATGTCGCTCGAGGGATGAAGCTCGCCGCGTCCGTAGCCACCGAGCGCGACCACCACCAGCGGCGTCGGCGTCAGCCCGGCCGCTTCCGCCTCGGCGCCGGCAAAGCGGACGATCGTCTGCACCAGCTCGTCCATGAAGCTGGCATGCGCGCGCACGGAATCGCCGCCCGATTCCCCGCCTGCGTGACGCTCCTTGAGCGCCACCAGGCCTTCGGCGAGCGTCGCGCGAAAGAATTCCAGACGAAGCCGGCGGCGGTCCTCGGCGCGTTGTGCCCCGGCCTCGGCGCGCCGGGCCCGGCGATACAGCTCGGGCGGCATGACGGACCTGAGCGTACCAGCGCCGCGCAATTAATGTCAATTTGGACGCAGAGTTAGCGCGAGGAGACGCGGCACGACGCAAGGCCCGCACGTACTATGGGCGGCTCATGCAGCAGCGGGCGCGAGCGACGCGGACCGCGCCGAGCTCCGCCACGCGCGCGCGTTCATGTCGACGCGCTAGGACGATGATCCCGGCGGTCCGCCCCTGGTGCGCGGCGATCCTGCTCGTGCTCGCCGCGGCCGGGGGCGCCGCCGGCGTGGACGACGGCGACGACGATCCCAACGCCGTCCGTGATCCGAGCTACGTCGCCGCGCGCCAGGCGCTGCGCGGGCGGCAGTACGCCGACGCGATCCGGCTTCTCAGCGACGCCCTCGCGCGCGATCCGCGCGACGCCGACACGCACAACCTGCTCGGATTCGCCTATCGCAAGAGCGGCGATCTCGACCGCGCCTTCCATCACTATCACGAGGCGCTCCGACTTCAGCCTGACCATCGCGGCGCGCACGAATACATCGGCGAGGCGTATCTCATGCGCGGAGACCTCGCGCGCGCCGAGGAGCATCTGCGCACGCTGAACGGCCTCTGCCGCACACGCTGCGACGAGCGGGACGATCTGCAGACCGCGATCGAGCAGTACAAAGCGCGCGCGCCAGGCATGCGCTGATCGTCGGTGCTCCTGGGCGGCGCCCGGACGAACGGCCCGTCGGCGACCGAACGTCGTCCGCCCTGCGGCGCGACCATGCGAGGCGCCAATTGCAGCGAATGCGTGGGGCGTTGCCTCACCCATGACGTCGGCATCCGATCGTCGCGCGCCCGTCGTGATTCGTCGCGTCGAAGCGGCTACAATACGTCGGTGAGAAAGATCTGGCGCGCGGCCCTCGACTCCGTCACGCCGTATGAGGCCGGTAAACCGCTGGAGGCGCTCGCCGCCGAGCTCGGTATCGCCGAGCTCGTGCGGCTCTCCGCGAACGAGCATCCGCTCGGGCCATCGCCGCGCGTCGTGGAGGCGCTGCGGCGCGAGGCGCCGCATGTACACCTCTATCCCGACGGTGGCAGCACCGAGCTCCGTGAGGCGCTCGCCCGTCGGCTCGGGCTGTCGCCCGCGCAACTCGTGGTAGGCAACGGCGCCGACGAGCTCATCACGCTGATCGCGCTGGCAGCGTTCGAACCGGGCGACGAGGTCGTGATGCCGCACCCGTCTTTCGAGCCGTACGCGACGGGCGCGAACATCGCGGGCGCGCGCATCGTGCAGAGCCCTCTCGCCGGCTATCACACCGATCTCGACGACGTCCGGCGGCGGGTCACGGCGCGCACGAAGGCTGTGTTCCTTTGCTCGCCGCACAATCCGGCAGCCACGATCATTCCCGACCGCGTGCTGCTCGCGTTCCTGGCGGCGCTGGGGGACGATCCGCCTCTCGTCGTGCTCGACGAGGCCTATCACGATTTCGTCGACGATCCGGAGTACCCGGACGGCGTGGCGCTTCTCGCCCGGCATCCGCGCCTGCTGGTGCTGCGGACGTTCTCGAAGATCGCCGGGCTCGCGGGGTTGCGGGTCGGCTACGCGCTCGGCTCGCTCGAGACGATGGATCGGCTCAACCGCGTGCGCGCGCCGTACAACGTCAACCGCCTCGGGCAGGTGGCCGCCCTGGCCGCGCTGAGCGACCCGGAGCACGCGACCCGCACGCGGCAGCTCGTGCTCGGGGAGCGGCGCTTCGTCATGGCCGGCCTCGCCGAGCGCGGGATCACCTGCTCCCCGTCGCAGGCCAACTTCCTGCTTGTTCGCGTGGACGACCCCCGGCGCGCCCGCGAGCGGCTGGCGCGCGGCGGCATCCTCGTGCGCGACGGCGCCGCCGTCGGCTTCCCGGGCCATCTGCGCATCTCGCTCGGCACGCGGGAGGTCAACGAGCGGGTCCTCAAGCTCCTGGAGGAGTGATGGCCAAGGACTTCGCCGTCGTGCATCACGCCGATCGGCGCACCGACGTCCACATGCCGTACGCGCCCGGCATCGTCGTCCGGCGCGGGTCGCTGGTCTTTCTGTCGGGCGTGACGGCGGCCGCCGTCTATCACAGTCATCCGCACCGCGAGGAAGAGTTCGACCTGCCGCCCACGATGCGCGAGCAGGCCGTGCTCGCCATGGAAAACCTCAAGCGAACGCTCGAGGCGGCCGGCTGCGGCCTCGGCGATCTCGTGTCGGCGACGCGCTTCCTCACCGACGTCCGGGAGCAGGACGAGCTGAATCGCGTCTGGGCGGAGTATCTGCAGGGCCATCTGCCGACGACGACCACGGTCGAGGTCTCCCGGCTGGCCACCCACGCCCGCTGCAAGATCGAGATCAGCGCCATCGCCGTCACCGACGCGCGCTGATGGCCACGCTCGGCTTCGTCGGCCTCGGCGCCATGGGGAGCCGCCTCGCCCGGCGCCTGCTCGACGCCGGCCACGCCGTCACCGGCTACAACCGAACACCGGACAAGGCCCGAGCGCTCGAGCCGGCCGGCCTCAAGGTCGCCGCCACTCCGCGCGCGGCCGGCGACGGCGCCACCGCGGTGTTCAGCATGGTCGCCGACGACGCTGCGCTGCGCGCCGTCGCCCTCGGCGCCGACGGCATTCTGGCCGGCCTTGGCCGCGGCGCGATCTTCGTCGAGATGAGCACGGTCAGCCCGGCCATCACCCGTGAGCTCGGCGAGGCGGTCGCACGCCGCGGCGCCACCATGCTGGACGCGCCGGTGTCGGGCAGCACGATCAGCGTCGAGCGGGGCGAGGCCTCCATCGTGGTCGGTGGCGACGGCGCCGCGCTCGAGCGCGTGAAACCCTACCTCGCGGTCATGGGCCCGGGGGGGCTCACCCACGTCGGCGCGCTCGGAATCGCCAAGACGATGAAGATCGCCACCAACCTCGGCCTCGCCGTCCAGATCCTCGCCTTCAGCGAGGCCGTCCTGCTCGCGGAGAAGGCCGGCGTCGCCCGCGCCACCGCCGTCGAGGCACTGCTGAAGTCCGTGGTCGCGTCGCCGATGATCCGGTATCGCGGCCCGTTCGTGCTCGGGGCGATGCCGCGCGAGGCGTGGTTCAGCGTCGGCATGATGCAGAAGGACCTGCAGCTCGCACTCGACCAGGGCCACGCGAGCGGGGTGACGCTGCCGACGACGGCCCTCACCCAGGAGTGGCTCTCCGCCGCCCGCGGACTCGGCCTCGGCGCCCGCGACTTCGCCACCGTGTTCGACGTGCTGGCGGGCCTGAGCGGTCTGCCCGCTTCCCCGAACCGCTGAGGACACCACGATGGACTTCGAGTACGCGCCCGAGCAC